>OBEQ010615234.1_pt1 | contig 67423 bp, 58 predicted proteins | sample 1670901 | NCBI WGS metagenome assembly OBEQ01 (sample SAMEA104232315, study PRJEB22302) | groundwater metagenome | biome: forest; feature: aquifer; material: groundwater | place: USA | collected 2011-08-07 | depth 5.4 m
AGTAGATAGCAACGAGAGAAGATTTTGATTCCCTCTCCCGCCAAGATAGTGTTCGTGAGTAGATAGCAACGAGAGAAGATTTTGATTCTCTCCCTGTCGAGATGAAATTACGGGAGAGATAGAATAATCATTCTTTCAGCCAAGATGGAATTGCGGGAGAGAGATAACATATCCATTCCCTCTCCCGCCAAGATGATGCTTTGCTAATAGATAATCGTGACAGCGGGAGAGGGTTAGGGTGAGGGCAAAGAGAGAGAATATTATGTTCAGCGAACGTGATCATTATTGGATGCAACACGCACTGCAATTAGCGCAACATGCCGCGGCGCAACAAGAAGTGCCGGTTGGCGCGGTATTAGTGTTAAATGATGAATTAATTAGTGAGGCTTGGAATGCGCCGATTTCATCTCATGATCCTAGCGCGCATGCTGAAATCATCGCGTTGCGACGCGGCGCAGAAAAATTGCAAAATTATCGTTTAATTAATACGACATTATATGTGACCTTAGAACCTTGCATGATGTGTGTGGGTGCAATGATACATGCACGCATCAAACGTTTGGTATATGGCGCTGCTGATCCCAAATCGGGTGCGGTGTGTTCACATTTACAGGGATTAGCGCAGCCTTTTTTAAATCATCATGTGGAAAGTGAAGGTGGATTATTGGCGCAGGAATGCGGGGAGTTATTGACACGGTTTTTTAGAGAGAGACGTCATCTATAATTATCAATTAGTTAGTTAAATCATATTAATCTCTTTCACTATTTTATTGACTATAATTATAAGAGATAAGAGCATTTCATTATTTTTATTATAATTTTTATTATTATTAAAGAGGAGTAAAAACATGTGGCGTAATACCGGAGATATTGACAAATCACATGATCCAAAACAACAATGGAATTCAACCAATTTTACAGTACAGTTAAATAATAACACTGGCAAAGTTAAAAGCTTATCAACAGAAATCAAATTTAAAGCTGGTTTGGGGCGGCGTATCATTAGTGGATTTAATTTATTGATTGATGCCGATACAGGTCAAGTTACTATTACTATTCAAGCGGGATCAGAGAATATCTTAGGAAATACTTTTCAATCATTAAGAGACAATTATAAAAATAATTTGAAAATTCAAGATAAAGGTATTGGTAAAGAATTATGTATTACAGTGCCACATGCTGAGATAAAAGAAGTATTAACGCAAGCAAATCAATGCGAAGATAAATTTTATCAATTAAAGCCACCAACGATTGAAGCAATAGTCGATTCAGTTTCTATCGATAATATTAAAATTTTTGCGGGGAAGAATAAATGGGTTTTAGATAAACTGGAAAATTATGCTAAACCTAAGTGGTGATGATTAAAAAAACGGGCGCGAGCACGCAATCGGGCACGGACATGCTGGGGTCAGCGAATGTCACTGAATAATTACAAAAAAACAAACTTGCAACTTATTCCTTACTTCTTGTATTGTTTAAGCTATGCAAAACTTAAAAGAGCTGAGATCTTACTTACGGTGTAGTTCTTTCTGCACGGCAGATAGTTACGATTTGCTGGGGTTGGCGAGCTTTTTTAAACGTAAAGGCTATTTCACGCGCCTGTCGCGCGACGTGTTGCACGTCATGCATTTAAAACGTCCTGGCGATATTTTCTTTTTTAATTACGGCTGTTTTGTGAGCTGGGGGTTTAAAAGAATTTTTGAAGATAAATTAATAGAATTTATTAAAGAATTTTCGATTCGTCCGTTAACCAATAGTGAAAGCGATCATTTTTATTTTCACTACGGCGATGAAACCTCGATTAACACGCATGAGCGTTTGCGCCTTGATATTATTACGTTGGATTCAGAAGATATAAAATATAAGTTGGCTTTTTCCTATGGCTTGGCGCAATCAATTAAACTAGAAGCATTTGAAGAAGCGATTAAAGAGGCGATCAAAAAAAATAGCCGTTTATCTGATGAAATTGCGACACATGGCATTATTTCATTGTCACGCCGCGCTATTTTCAAACGCATGGGCGAAATTTTTATTGTTCGCAGTTCAGTAAATATCAGTATTGAATATTTAGATGCCCCCGAATTTTTTTGGCGCAACCCTAATCTCGAACCGTATTATATTATTATGAAAAAGTTTTTAGATATTGAAAGCCGCATGTTGGCATTGAATCAAAAGTTAGATATCTTGCAAGAATTATTAGATATTTTAAATAGCCAAGTGCAACACCGTCATTCCAGTTTGTTAGAAAGTATTATTATTTTATTGATTGCTGTGGAAATCTTGATTAGTTTATTTCAATTGCATGTGGTGTAGTAGTTAAGACTATCAGCTTGAATCTGCACCTTAATCTGCCATTGCTTTGATTCCAGGCTATTCGTTATCAGAAACTTGTGTTAAATCAATTTTTTCTACTTTTTCCATAGCAAAATTCTTTTTTATACGCCGTTCTGTTTGCGTTGCAATTAATAAACTACATACCATCACAATTGCAGTGACGATGGGTAATCCCCACTTGTCTGCTGCCGTTGCAATGAGCAAAGTTATTATTGTCATTCCACCAAACGCAGTGCCATAAAAAATAACCATGATGCTAGGCGTATCTTCAACTTGACAGCTACTTAATAATTGATTCATGGCGAGCATCAAACTTATTTCAAATAACACCATATAAATAAAATAAAATGAAAAACTGATAATAGGATGAGTAGAAATAAAGGGAAGCAACATAAAACAACAGGCAACACTAAATGCCAATGGTAAATAAATTGTTTTGGCTTTGTTCCCAGTAAAAAAAAGACTGACAGTGATTAAACCAATGACAATACCGATACAGCCAATCAGTTCACTCAATGCACCCATCTTATTAGATAAATTAAGCCAGGCTAGTGGAATCCACGTACGAGCAACTTGATTGAATGATTGCATGACAATGACAGTCATAAATAAATAAAACATAGCAATAAGTACACGTTTATTAGTTGTTAATATCTGATAGCCATGTTTCCATAATGAATGAGGATGCGTGGTTTCTATCGCGGCGATTTTTTTATTAGGTAAGCGCAAACAAATAAAAGCAGATATTAAGAAAGTGATTGCATCAATCATCACAATGGCAATAATCGATGCATGATTGATTAATACAAATCCGAGTAAAGAACCAATCGCTTGTCCTAAAAAATTACTGCCCATCAGAAAATTATTGGCTTGACTGATATGCGCGTTATCTACAATCAGTTTTAAGCATACATTACGTGACGATTTTGTCGTCATTTCTAAAAATCCTCTGATCATCAGTAATGTATAAACAGCAGCATATACTTGCATAGATAACGCAATGCCAATAGAAATGGTGATAGCAGCAGAGGCCGTTTCCATCCAGCACAGAGAAAAACGCGGCGCTTGATTATTGCAAATTTTCCATGCCAGCGGCATAAAAAGGGCTACTGGTAAAAACTGCGCGATATATACGCCTGCTGCTGAAACAGCGGAGGATTGTAAAGAAAAAATATAAACAGAAAGTGCCACCAATACTAGATTTGTTCCGACGGTACTAATAAACATAGATAATGCTAGAATAAAAACATGTTGGTTCTTGAAAAAAATAATGGCATCCTCCTAATCAGAAAAAAGTGATTTAAAAGTAAGATTGTAATAAACCTTGTCTGCGTATGTCACAAGTCACACAATGAAATGCGCCACCAAATCGCATCACATGACGAAAATCTATTCCAATCACATCAAACCCCCAATCAATCAACATGTCAATCAATGGAGTTTCTTGTTTTTCAACAACGACTGTTTTTTCATCTAGCATTAATACATTCATACTCACCCAGGCGCTAGACATATACATATGATGATGCTTAGGAAGAATGGGTTCAGGTGCATATTTAATTTCCCAATGCTTAAATAGCGTCGGCACTTTTTTAATTCTGTTGGGATTAAGTAATAATTTTCCTGGCGCAAGCGGCATAAACGATGCATCAATATGCATCGGTGCAGAATCATTGATCTCAATCAGGTGAATAGTATATTCATCACTGATTGTTCGACGTAACCATTCAATTCCCATTTGGTTGGTGACATGACTTTGTTGCACAAAAATATCACGGCCGCAACGTATAAAATCAGCGGCATCAAAAGTAGGTTCAAATTCAGTAATGACATAATTGGAAGAAAGCTGTGGTTGCATTTTGTCATAATTGACATTAAATAATTCATCTAATAATTGTGGCTTAGGTGCACTAATCCATTTTGCGCCACGAGAAAAATAATTTTTTAATAGAGAACGATAGGCTTCAATTTCAAAATATCGTGAGCGCCATGCCATCGGTGCTTCAATCAAGGTATCACCAATCACTAATAATAAATCGCGTGGCATGGCACCATACAAACCACCTTGAGATTGCCAATGCGGTGTACTAAATGGAAGTTGGTAATTCATTATATCTGGCCGTACCACTTGAATTCCTTTCATTGTTAACATCTGTGCAAGATTATTTAATTCTTGTTTGGCAAGTGCTAGTTCTTCTAGTGGAAATAATTTTCCTGCGTGTTGGAGAAAAAAATCTTTATTATGTTCTGGCATCGTGGCCTCTAGCGCGATATGCCATTCTGGCACGTTGGCGCCATCGATCACACCGACAATCACTTCTTCTAACGGGTCCCATTCATTGTATGAACAAACCGGCGATGTTGCAGTCGTTGTTGCTAATTTTTTTTCAATGTCACTGTCTATTTTAAAATAGCTATTCATTTTTTTCTCCTATGTGTGTATTTTTAATAGCGAACTATTTTTTATCCTCATGTATCGATTGGATTATTTTCTTTAGAAAAATCACCATATCTAATCAAATTAAATAAACGTTCGCCGGTAGAAGCGGGGGTAAAGAAAAATTCTTTTTTATATGTTTTTTTCAAAATGGAATAACGCACCATATCTTTTATAGTTTGCCATATATAACGTGGGCCCAATCTTGTTAATAGCATTAAATAAGTAGCTGATGAAATAGGTTGACCAAACCAATGATTAATAGAAATAGAAGGCGTCTCTGCATGTAAATAATGCCACCAACCACGTGGAATAAATAATATTTCACCAGGTTCCACCGTTGTTGAGTAAAGATGAGCATTCATGAATTTAGGAAATTTTTTTGTATCCATCTTTTCAGGATTGACCTGACTATTAACAATATTGTCTATGAATGGATACACTAAATGAGATTGGTTAAAAGGAACAAGAAATACTTTTTTGGTGCCTACTAATTGGGAAAAAATATTATCTTTTAAATCTGAATGTAAGCCAGAACAAGTATTCATGGAACCAATCCATAAACGTGTATCGGTGGGGTAAGAAGAGAGTGGCGTTAAACTGGAAAAATCATAATTGTTTTCATAGCCAGATAATAAATCAGTTGCTCGCAAATAACCTAAATAACAAGGTGCTTGGTGAGGTTGCAATGCACGCGTAATAAAATCAGAAAACGCCATCATTTGTTCGTAGGAAGATTGATCTTTAAAAAGAATACCACCATTATTATTAGGCAAATCGAGCAATGCTTTTACTGTGCGCTGACCGTGTAAGTCAGATAAAGATTGAAACGTCCACTTTAATGCAGGCCAATGATCAATTAAGCCACTGATTTTCACCGGTTTTTTAGATTGTATGAAAGAAATTAATTGGCTGGCTTGATTAGTTTTTAAATGAAAGATGGGTTTATCTGCAAATTTATCTGTCAACTTATTTATTAACATATAAAATTTCCTTTTTAATTTTTGCTTGAGTGACTAGCAAGACCACCTGCGGTTTCACCGCCATCAATAATAAATGATTGTCCAGTCACAAATTCTGCTTCCGCAGAAGCGAGATAAGAGGCTAATGCTGCGATTTCTTCTGGCAACCCTAATCGTTGTAGTGGAATGTTAGCTGCACAAGCAGCAATCGCTGCCGGCGAATATTCTTTTTTTTGCATGGGTGTTAATACATAACCAGGGCAAATAGCGTTTACGCGTATGTGGGGTGCTAATTCCAACGCCAATGTTTTTGTCAGTTCAATTAAACCGGCTTTACTGACGTTATAACTCAAATAATTTGGCATGCCAACGATGCCACTGACAGAAGCAGTATTGATAATAATTCCTTTTTTTGACGGATTGAATTGCTGCATTAATTTAACAACACGTTGCGCCACTATAAATGGACCAGTCAAATTAACTGCTAATACGCGATTCCAACTGTCTATTGAAATATCATTGAATGCTTCGCGCACACTGATACCTGCATTATTAAATAAAATATCGATTGAGCCGCATTTTTGTATTAATTGATGTAACGCTTTATCGACAGTATCAGGGTTGGCGACGTCTGCTAGTATTGCAGCATAAACACCAGGCATTGTTTGCATGCTATTCGCGAGTGCTTGTTCATCAATATCAATGATGCAAACACGCGCACCTTCTTCTATGAAACGAGTGGCAATCGCAGCACCAATACCTGAGGCACCGCCGGTGATTAATACACATTTATTTTTATGTTTCATGAGCATATTCTCTTCGATGTTTATGCAAGTCAGTGTGTAATGTAGCTGGCATGCAGCTGCGCCAGGTTTTATGAAAATGAGAAATACCTAACTCATGTTGATTGGCTAATGCGCTAATACGGTAATGACGCGATTGCACATTCGCTTGTAATAAACGACAGATGACAAAATCTTCTTCCATATCACGATGTACATCTGCTTTCAGTACTTCTAAATCTAATGGATATTTTTCACGTTGTGCTGGTGTTTGATAAATAGGAATTTCAATCAGCGTTCGCTGAGAAGAAATAGGGATAACACGAAAAATAGAAACATGATTTTTAGCAGTTTGAATCATCATGCTGGGAAAAATATAACCTTGATAAGAAGCACCAGCCGCTTCCCATGGATATTTGCTAGGTGTTTTTGGCGCTTGATTGCGATAAGGCATATACACACGACAATGTAATCCTGTTGGTAACGTTTCCACTTTTTGGAAATCAAATGCTTTTAAGGTAACAGGATGTACCATGCCAAAATGATAATCTTCGACATAATTTTCTACTAAAATTTTCCAATTAACCGGTTCATCAAATACGTAAGTCACTACTTCTTTTAATTCCTCATAAGATTCTTCATATTGATTTAAAAAATCAGGAAAATCGGCCAAATAATCGAGTAAAGGTGGGGCGTTTGGTGTTGGGTTAACAAAAATAAATCCGCGCCAACTATCCACAGCCGCAGCAAATAATTGAATGTCGTTTGTATTTACGTCAGGAAAAAAATTTGTTTGCTGAGGAATATGCAACAATTGACCGCGACAATCAAAAGTCCATGCATGATAAGGGCAAATAATCGTTTTGCAATTACCTTTACCTTGTAACATCCGCGCGCCGCGATGTGGGCAAACATTATAGTAAGCGCGTAATTTATTTTCTTCATCACGAAAAATAACTATCGGTTCTTGGCCAAGAGTGGTTGTTAAATAATCGCCAGGATGTGGAATATTTTCTTCGCGTCCCACTAATTGCCACGTCGATTGAAAAATAAATTTCATTTCTTGTTTGAAGATGTCGTCATCAATATAAAAAGAACCCGGTAGCTGTTCTGTTATCGATGATGGTGAGAGTGTTGCTTGATGATGCAATGTCATTTGATTTCTCCGTGAAAAAACATTATCCACATCGAGGTGTAGTGAGTGTTTCCTCTGTTACTGATTTTTTATCTTTATCATCTTTATGTTTTTCATCATCACGTACTTTATTTGATGAAGAAGAGGACAGCGAATGTGATACGACACTTGTACTGGTTAATAATTTATTTTCTCTTTCCCACGTTCTGATTTGTTGATAATCTTTTTCTAATTGCGCTACATTTTCATGAAGCAAATAAATATGTCCCGCCTTAGTTAACAAATCTACTGTTTTTGGAATGAAATCACCGACTTTGGGTGTACGTACAATTAAATGGAAGGAAGGTAATGTCGGCAGTAATACGTCACAATTATTTTTGGTTAACGTTCCTTCTTGTTTAGAAATTAAATTTACCACCATGGCGTTTTTTTTGATTTGATAAGTGTCATTTATTTCCGTTAAAAACGTAGCGCGATCAGTACAACTTTTAAAAAGTGTCGTCACGTGGCTATCGCCTATGGCTGCAATAATTGCCGATGATTCAATCCCACCTTGCAGGCGCCCAGCGATTTCAATGAGTACAGGAATACCCTCTGCAGTCATCATGACTTCCGAATGACTTGCGCCTTCTTTAATATCAACGGCATCCAATACTTTTTTTACATAGTCGATTAATTTTTCTTGAATGTCTCCATGATATGGAATTAATAATTCTTTATCGTAAATATTACTTCCCGCGCCCTCGACACTCACTCGATCTTCTTTCCACATTTCAGTAATTTTATGTTGTCCTGCGACACTGACCGCATTGACCACATATTGTTGTCCATAAATGCGCTCTTGAATAAGAATTTTATTATTAATGGCATTAAACACATTCTTTTGCATATAAATTTCGTTGAATGCATTTGCTAATTCTTTTTCAGTCGTACAAAAACGCACGCCTTCACTACCACCACTATTAAGTGGTTTTAATACTAATGGCCATTTATTCCAACTGCGTGCAATGTTTAAAGCGGTTTGTAAGTCGGATACTTGTGCTTGACGAATAGTAGCGAGACTTGCACGTTTTAATGCTTCACCCATTTCATATTTATCACGCCGTAAACGACTAGTTTTGGGAGAATTTCCAGGTAATTGTAATTCTGTAGCTAGCCAATCAGCAGTTGCAATACTCGGTTCACTGACGGCAATGACCATGTCTGGTTTTTCTAAGCGAAGCTGATTAATGATATCTGTGTCGTTATTGTTTTCAATAATAAAATTTTTATTAAATAAGCTTGGTTGAAATGATTTGATATAGGGTTTAGGAATGTTGGGGTGTGATTGTATGTGGATGAGAGTAAAACCTGCTTGTAAAAAAGTATTGGTCAGTGCAATGCCACTGCTGCCATAGGCATCAACCATACACACTTTTCGAAGAAATTCACGAGAACTGGATTTCATATGCTACTCCTTGCAAAGATAAAATAAAAAATAGGAACGTTTTTCTTAGAAACAGAATTTACGATGCTATTTAATCTAACGTTTAATTTATTTTTAATAGTTGAATTAAATTAATATAATATTTCAATTAATATTGAGATTGTGAAGATAATATGAACATTGAGTAAGAATTTTTTTTGTTAAAAACTAAAAACATTGAAACAGTTTATAAACTATTAAAAATAAAATTGCAAATGCTTTTTAATTGTCTGCGAATTGCATAACCCTTCGGCGAATTTCATTGAGAAGGGGTATAGGATTGCGTGGACTATGTGATTAGAGTGATGTGATTAAAAGTGATTAGATTAAAAAATTTCGATTAAACAAAAGCACCGCAAAAGAGGTGCTTTTGTTTGTATGTTTTTTAAAATAATAGTTACTGCGAATCGCTACTTTTGCCTGCAGCATCATCAGCAATATCTGCTGCATCTATTACATCATTATTTACTTTATTATTTGTAGTCGTTAATTTTTCTTTAATACGTGCAGCGCGGCCGCTTAATTCACGCATGTAGTAAAGTTTTGCGCGGCGCACATCACCACGACGTTTTACTTCTACGGATTCAACAGTTGGGCTGAAACTTTGAAATACACGTTCTATACCGACGCCATGAGATACTTTGCGTACAGTAAATGATGAATGATAACCACGATTACGTTTTGCAATGACAACCCCTTCAAAAGATTGTAGACGAACACGTTCGCCTTCTTTCACTTTCACTTGTACGATGACAGTGTCGCCAGGTTGAAACGCTGGCATGGCTTTTGCCGATTTCATGATTTCGGATTCGATTGATTGTATGATTGGGTTACTCATTTTCCTATTCCTCTCTTAATATTACAAAATGTTTGTCATTGCGAGGAGCGTAAGCGACAAAGCAATCTAGCTTTTACTTTTAGTTCCTCGTAATGACAAAAAACGTCATTCTCACAAGCTGCGCAATTCTATACGTATTTTAAGTATTTTTCGAGAGGTGTTTACGATTTTTTTACATTGCCATTTCGGGCATCTCTAGGAGATCCGCAGCTAGTGCTCAGGATGACAAATCTAACTATTCTTATTACTACCATTAGTATGTTCAGCAATAAACTCGTCCAATAACCCCCGTTCTTCCTTCGTCAACTTTCTTTTTTCCAATAACTTTTCTAATAAATCCCGACGTTTTAACCAGGTTTTTCCTAATGATTGCTGCAATCGCCAACGCTTAATTTGCTGATGATGACCGCTTAATAACACACTAGGCACATTGGCGCCCGCCACTATTTCGGGGCGAGTGTATTGCGGATATTTCAATAATCCAGTGGTAATGGAATCTTGAGTGACTGAATCTTGATCACCAACCACCCCTGGGATTAACCTCGCCGCCGCATCGATGATGACCATGGCAGCCAATTCGCCACCAGTCAAAATGTAATCGCCAATAGACCATTCTTCGTCAATTTCTTGCTCAATCACGCGTTCATCAATGCCTTCATAGCGACCCGCGACAAAAATTATTGCTTGCTGTTGTTGAATTAATTCTTCCGCCATTTTTTGGTTAAACAAACGTCCTTGTGGCGATAAATAAATAGTTTTTAGAGAAGTGTTATTGGCAGCTGTTTTTCCGGCTTTTTTTGCAGATTGGATAGCAGCCTTCAAGGGCTCAGCCATCATCACCATCCCAGGACCGCCACCATAAGGGTGATCATCAACTGAGCGGTGTGCATCGGTCGCAAAATCACGCGGATTCCAAGTCGCTAGCGTTAATTTATTTTCTTTAATGGCGCGACCAGTAATGCCGGTTTGTAATAATTGAAACATGTCTGGGAATAACGTGATGACACCAAACCACATATCAATTAACTCCGGCGATTTCTTATTACTATTTGTTCTTTCAAATCAGTTCCCAGTCCACCTGGATTTCTTGTTTATTTAAATCAATATTTAAAATAACGCGATTGAGTAAATAAGGAATCGCATATTCTTTTTTATCGGGTTCGTGTTGAATCACCAACACATCGTTGGCGCCTGTGGCGAGCAAATATAAGACTTTTCCTAATATCTCACCATTTTTATTGATCACTGTTAGCCCAATCAGATCTGACCAATAATATTCATTTTTTTCTGGGGGAGGCAGTTGCGAGCGCTCAAGCGCCACAATTTTCCCTGTTAATAAACGTGCCTCTTCTGGAGTAGAGAGTGTTGCAAATTTAACAACCAAGCCTTTGCCATGGATTTTGCTGGCTTCTACTTCCCACGCGGTCCAATGAGTTTGATCGGTACTCGATTGAGATAATAGCCACGGCGAATAATCAAGTAAGGAAATAGTGGTATGAGGATAAGGGTACACTTTTAACCAACCATGTACCCCATACGTCGAACCAATCTTGCCAATAGCAATGTGCGGTATTTTCTTCACCGGAAATCTTATTTTGTTCCAGTTTGGGAACCAGCAGCAATCGCTGTATTTTTGTAAACCTTGATCAAATATTTGACGCGATCAGAGGCTTGAGCACCATTAGAAATCCAGTGATTTGCACGTTCCATATTCAGTTCTAAACGTGTATCTTTGCCGGAAGCAATAGGGTTAAAGTAACCGATGCGTTCGATAAAACGGCCGTCACGGGAACGGGTTTTGTTAGCAACGACGATATGATAAAAAGGGCGTTTTTTTGCTCCGCCACGCGATAAACGAATTACAACCATGATATGCAATGTCCTCAATAAAATTATAAAAATGATGAAAAACGCCAAATTATACGCAACTTTAGCGAAGTTGCAAATGAAGATTTTGCTTGAGGGCGATATCTCGCAACCAATATGGAATGAAACGAATGAGAAAAACTAAAACTGAAAAATCAAAAACTTCTTCACATTCACATTCAAATTCGAAAGGTCATCTCGAAGGCATCGTCGAGCGTATTACTTTTCACAGTGAAGAAACGGGGTTTTGCGTATTACGCGTCAAAGTAAAAACACAACGTGATCTGATGACAGTGATTGGTTATGCCACCACCATTGCACCCGGAGAAAATGTGTCATGCCAAGGCGAATGGATTAACGATAAAAAACATGGCATGCAATTTAAGGCGCAACAATTACAAATCGTGCCGCCAACCACATTAGAAGGCATACAAAAATATTTTGCCTCCGGCATGATCAAAGGCATCGGTCCGCATTTCGCAAAAAAATTAGTGGAGGCGTTTGGCGAAAATGTATTTGAAGTGATTGAACATCATCCTGAGCGTTTAAAAAAATTAGAAGGGATTGGTGAAAAACGTACGGAACAAGTATTAGTTGCGTGGGCAGAACAAAAATCCATACGCAATATCATGATGTTTTTGCAATCGTATCAAATTGGTACGGCGCGTGCGGTGCGTATTTATAAAACGTATGGCGATGATGCGATTACGCGCGTTCAAGAAAATCCTTATCGCTTAGCGCAAGATATTCATGGCATTGGATTTAAAACGGCTGATGCGTTGGCGATGCGTTTGGGAATTGCCAAAGATTCTATTTTGCGTGCGCGCGCCGGTGTGCATCATGTGTTGCAAGAATTATGTCAGCAAGGACATTGCGCGGTTCACTATCAAAAATTAATTGAAGCAAGTGTGGAATTATTAGAAATAGAAGAACCCGTAATAAAAGAAGCGATTGAAAATGAAATTGCAGCGAATCATTTAATTCGCGATCACATTGCTGAAGCGGCTTGTATTTTTCCTGTGTCGTTACATCAAGCAGAAGTGGCTGTCACCAAACATTTGTCGCGCATTTTGCAAGGTGTGCTGCCGTGGGGTCAGATTGATGTGGCCAAAGCTATTCCCTGGGTAGAAAAAAAAACCGGATTGCATTTATCGCAATCGCAACAACACGCAGTTGAAATTGTTTTACAACATAAATTGTCGATTATTACCGGTGGCCCGGGGGTGGGAAAAACCACCATTGTGCATAGCATCTTGAAAATGTTGCAAGCAAAAGGTATTTCGGTAGCATTGTGTGCGCCGACGGGGCGTGCAGCAAAACGTTTATCAGAATCTACAGGAATGACAGCAAAAACCATTCATCGATTATTAACGTTTGATCCGAAAACATTTTCATTTAAACATCATCAAGATCATCCGTTACCGATTGATGTGTTAGTGATTGATGAAGCGTCTATGATTGATATCATTTTGCTTTATCATTTATTAAAAGCGATTCCTGATCATGCCGCCGTTATTTTTATTGGTGATGTTGATCAGTTGCCGTCGGTCGGACCCGGCGCCATATTATTAGATATGATACATTCGCGTGTGATTCCCACCGTGCGCTTAACAGAAATATTTCGGCAAGCAGCAAGTTCAAATATTATTGTGAATGCGCATCGCATTAATCGCGGTGAAATGCCGACATTTAATGAATCGACCAGTGATTTTTATACGATTTATGTGGATGCAGCAGAAAAAATTCATGATCAATTAATTGATTTGGTCGCGAATCGCATTCCGCAATATACGCAATGTCATCCAGTGACAGATATTCAAGTGTTAACACCGATGAATCGTGGCGGACTAGGAAGTTTGTCATTGAATACCGCCTTGCAAGAAAAATTAAATGGGCGATCTGAACCAAAAGTAACGCGATTTGGTTTGACGTTGGCGCCGGGCGATAAAGTCATACAAATTGTGAATAATTATGATAAAGAAATTTTTAATGGTGACATTGGTTTTGTCTCGCGCATTGATTTAGAAGAAAGTGTGGTGAAAGTGACATTTGATCAGCGCGTGATTGATTATGATTTTAATGAATTAGATGAATTAAGTTTGGCATATGCCATTAGTATTCATAAAAGTCAGGGATCAGAATTTCCGGTGGTGGTGATGCCGGTCGCGATGCAACATTTTATGTTGCTCGCGCGGAATTTGTTATACACGGGGGTGACGCGCGGTAAGCGTTTGGTGGTGTTGATTGGCGAAAAGAAAGCGGTGGGCATGGCAGTTGGAAATAATAAAGAAAATACCCGACTGACGAAATTGGCGGAAAGATTGCGGGAGGGGTGGGTAATTAAAAATAACCAATGAGAATAGCTGTTTGATATTACTGGCCGAGGACCAACTTTTTTTGTCTTCGAGAAAAAATTTCAATTTATAGAGGTGCCCTTAAGCTTAATTTAATATAAATACTTAAATTTTTCTTTATAATCGCACATCAATATAAATACTCTGTTATCAACAGCATCACCACCAAAACGAGATAAACATAAAAGAGAAAAAATATGAAAAATTATTATAAAATTTTAGACGTTGATCGTTATGCAACCGACCAAGAAATAAGAACAGCTTATAAAAAGGGGGCAGTAAAGCTCCATCCAGATAAAAATTCTGGTAACCCTAAAGCAGGCGAGTTATTTAAAGAATTAGGAGAGGCCTATAAAGTATTAACTAATGCTAGTCAGGATATGCCGAAAGCAACTTATGACATTGACTATGATTTCTATATCCTCCTAAATAATAATTTTGACCCTACTTATGAAGAAGAAAGCTTTTCCCCAGATATGTTAGCGTCACAACCACCCTTACTTGAGAGCAAATTTGTTTATATTTTTACATACCCCGCTATTTTAGCGTTTGCAGCTGAAATTCAGGCGGTTGACGAATCGGGCATTCTATATACGCAAACAACTATTGATTTATTCAAGTCATTCGTACGAGAAGCCGTTCAACAAGGCCATCGTATTGCTATTATTAATGGCAATGTTAATACAAATATTTTTAAGAGTATTCAAGAAAGGTTAAGCATTATTTTTCAAGATACACCACAAATTATTCCAGGAATTATTATTCATCTCTCTGAAGGTGAAAATTACATGGCGACTTCAGTCGCAAATATTTGTAATGCATTGAAGAGCGATAAATATGTATTTATCGACACTTCATTTGAGAACGTTAATGCTTTTTTAACTGGTTACAAGCTAGCTTGGTTTTTAAATCCTGTTAATACAGATTTACAACATGATTTGATCAATAGATTAATTTATTCTTTGCAAAATCCAGCTGTATTAACTAATACAATACCAGCTTATTTTTCTTACTTTGAACTGCCTCATTTAGGAAATACCGACATAAAAATAACAGCAGCAAATTTTAATTCAACTATTTTACCTTTTCTGTCGCAGCTTTCAAATAAAGACAAAGCCATTTTTTTATCAAAACTATTACAAAATCCTAGTCACATAGCGCCCGAAAATATCATTAAAGCATTTTTAGATGACAAAGAATTAATTAAGGCTATTTGTATTAATGAAAAAGTGGGTAAAGAATTTTTTTATAATAGAGAGTGCTCTGATCAGAAAGAATTACGTGGCCGTGATTTTTTCAGGAACCTAACACGAACAACGTTTGATAAAAAAAATAAAAAATCTGAAGAAGCTGAAAACTCTAAATCTTTCATCCGTTTTATAAGGTTTATAAACATTTGCAAAGAAGTAATTAATCAATATAACTTGTCGCCCTCGTCAGTATTTTTCAATATAGAATTATTTAATGTTCTTAGTAGTTATTCATACAAAAACTGTGTTTTAGCGCTTGCTAGGAGTGAACAAGAAAAAATTAAATTACTCGAAGAATTAATCACACAATTTTTTTCAATGCCAACTGATATGTATGCAAGAAATATGGTTTATTTGCTTGAAAATGAACGGGGTATATTGCAGCAAATTCTGCCTGATCTTGACATTCAAGCGTTGACGAAATCTCTTACCTCACCCACAGTATTTTTCTTAAAGCCTATTCCTAGCAGTGTAGATACAAACAAAATTTATTCGATGACAAGTTTGTTGACCGATTTTCTACAAATATATTATTCAGTATCGGTTCAAACCCCAGGCGCTGTGAATAGTTATCTCTTGCTTGAAGCTGTATTTGGAAATATTGTTGCGTTTGATCGATATGATTTCGTCACCCCAGGATTACTTAAGACTATATTATCCATTTTATTAAAAAATAATTTAAAATTTACTAATGATACTGTCATTGAAAAAATAAATTATCTTTTACAAAAAGGCGTAAATTGTGATTGTGATTTTACTCAATTGTCACAAACCATTCTTTATGACTCACTCTTTTTAGGCGATTGCTCGATTATTCAAGCTATTATTAGTAAAAATAAAATGGAAGCAAGTCATTATAAAAGAATAATAGAGGAATTAATCACTAAAAAACCAAAGGAGATACTTTGGAATTATAAAAATAAATGTGATGCTCTTCTTAATTTCATTAAAGCAATGGATGCGGATATATCGAAACAGTTAAGCGGTGAGTTACATCAATTGCAATATCGTCCATTTATCACAGAAGATTTTCGTGCGCAATTAATTATTGTTTTAAATCAAAACAATATTTTATTGCCGCAACAACCTCCAGCACAACAATTACAAGAAGGAATAGAAAAAGGCAATCTTGCATTAGTCAAAGAAGCATTAACTCATGAAGATCTTGTTATCACTAAAGAGATGCTTATTGCTGCTATTCATCAGGCAGAAATTCTAAATGAATTATTATTGAAAGCTCCTCGTGATATTTGTACGCCTGATTTAATAGAATATGCTGTTGGATTACATTCAGCGGATTCTCTTTCTAGGGAGACAGTAATCAATTCATTAGAAGTACTTTTCTATTATCACAATATGTTTAGATTGAATGATCCAGAATCTAAATTAATAGTAAATTTATATAATAAAAATCAAACTGAAGGATTTAAAAATACGCACGCATTAGATTTTTTATTATCCTTAGGTATTAATGTAGTCGCAGTACCTCAAAATAAAAAATTTAATGCTGATAGTAAAAAGACAATACAGGGAATTCAAGATAATTTGAAATCACAACAAGAATTAAATCATTCTAGTGACAACACGTCCGATGATGTTCGTTTAATCGAGGCAATAGAAAAAAATGTATCTTCTATTGTGGAAGAAAAATTATTGCTAGAAAATATTAAGAATCAATTGTGTGATAAAACTAACCCATTGGGTTCTTTAGCATTGAGTGTCGCTTTAGGAAATAAACGTTTTTTTATGTTGTCCCAATTGTTGAAAATGGGGGCGGGCGTTCATTTTGAGGGACCGATGGGTTTTGCTCTTGCGGCAATAATATGTAAAAGACCTATCGATGTTAGAGATCTAGAAACAGTGTGCGTTATTTTAAATAGAAATAAGATTGATATTGCTAGAATAGTTAATGATCCTCTTTTTAAAGCGAGTAAAGGAAAAGATGTTCTCTCTTTTTTATCTAATGATATTTGGACTAACCAGAAACCAATTCTGCATAAAGCTGCTATGAAGAGGTCAATAGATTCAAGTAATAATGTTAATACGTCATCTATTGGATTATTTAATAATAATAATGATGCAAATAATAATGGTGTAGGTAGTGGTAAGGGGTTACCTGATAAAAAAAGACAGCGCAGTGAGCAAAAATGAGAGACTGTAAATAATTCTGTGTAAATGACATCCGGGATGACAAGTTTCCTCGGACAGTAGTGAGCTTAGCTGGCATGACATAAAATTTTGTCCTGTACAAAGAGCGCGACGGGTGAGGGGTGTGTGCTGCAATAAAAAAGAAAACTAAGTCACTTCGCCGTTAACGCGGCAAACGCGGCTCGGCACCAGTCAATCGTTCTAGCATTTGTTTTTTTGCAATCGTTAAATAGTCATCATGATGATATAAGCGTGATAATAATAAAGCGCCTTCTAATGTGGCAAGAATTAATTTTACTTCATGCTTAATATTTTTTTTATCGATCACAAATTCTTTTTTCGCAACAGCATCAGTCAATAATTGTTTTAAGCCTTCTTCAAGGCGGGTGAAAAAAATTCTTACTTCATATTGAATAGTCTCAGGTAAGGTTAAAATATCAGATGCCAACATGCCACCTAAACACATTTTTCTATCATCTAAATAAGTCTTAGCAACAATGCCATCAATAATAGAAGTAAATTTTTTTCGCGAAGACCATTTATCATGGGTGATTATTTTTTCTAAGACGTCACACAATTCATCAATATGTTTTTTGACGATGGCTTTGCCAAGATCAGCTTTTGTTGGAAAATGATAATGAATGCTCGCGGTTTTAATGTGGATTTTAGCGGCGATGTCATGATAACTGAATGCGTTATATCCCACCGTCTGAATGAGGTGCTCAGCTACAACTAATATGCGTTGATAATTATCGGGCTTTTTCATCGTAGCTGGCAGTCTATTTAGTAAGTGATGGCGTGTCAATATGACTTATCAGCCATTCCCGCTGATGACTTTATTTTGGTTTAGATAAAACAGGAGATAAGACATGAGGTCTCATATCAAATCCAGATAATGCTTCATAGTTAGCCGTATAGGTGGCGTATTGAGATAAATCTGGATAGATGCCATTCGTCGATTGTTTTGCAATTACTTGTTCTGCAACAGGCGCGGGAATTTTTTTATCCGGTGGATATAAATTCATAGCCATGTGCGCTGAAGGTTTTTTTGGCGACGATGGTGACACGATTAAAGTATCGCTAGTATCGCTAGCGGTATCATTTTTCATCTCAATATTTTTCGTTGCAACATTGTCTTGTATGCTAGCTATCCGCATATTATTTAATGAATTAAATGAACGATTTAGTTTTAATACGTCATTTAATTTATTTACGAGTGTGGAATCGATGTAAATATCGCCACTGGACATGCCGCAATCCCAATGATATTGAGTTGAAATCCGTGCAGTTTCAATGGAAGTATTTTTACTTACCCAGAAAATTAATTTTTCTATACCGTGATCATTGAAATCATTCTCTCTTAAATCGATCTCCGAAAAGGAAACTTGGTTTGTAGAAGCAGCTAATTTTTCAGCAAACGTATTTATTAGTCCATTATTAAATAACATCACTTTTTTAAGCGTCGCATGATTTTGCAAATAAACAACCAATGCGGAAGTGATAGCGTCTGAGGATAAATTGCAATTATTTATTTCTAATTCAGTGATAGATCGATTGAGTGCGAGAGTTTGTAGTAAATAAATCATATCTTGTTCATCGATGTCATAACCATTAATACAAAAAGTGGCAACATGTGTGTTTTCTTTTAATGCATCGGCGAGTAAACGGATGCTTGCATCTATTTTATCGCTTTTCGAATAGCCCACGAGCTCAGGCGGAATTTTTGCCTTCGCATAAATACCCTTAAACTCGGGATCGTTATCGAGAATGCTTTGAATAAAAGAGGCGGGAATATGCCCGGGTTTTGGCTGACTTCTGTGGTTCTGTTTCATGCGGTGGCTCCTGATAGTGTTGAGGGTACGTTTTTAGTAAGGAGGCAATATACCTACTAGTAGGTAGATAGTCAAGTACACACAGAAAAACAAAAGCACCGCTTCCTCTTTGTGCGGCGGGTAAGGGGTGCGCCACACAAAAAGAAAATTAAATCACTTCGCCGTTAACGCCGCAAACTGTTCTAATGAACAAACATTCTTATTTTCACAGCCAGGAATCTTCACTGGGTTATCATTGAAAGTGATTTTTATTACATATTTTTTATTATTATCATTTTTACTATTATCACTTTTATTCTTATTACCATTTTTCTCTCCACCACTTCCCACCTCATACAAAGCAAAATTTATATTCGATGCATAACCAGGCACTTCATAAATAGGTGCAGACATGGCGCTCATTAAACTGAACATCGTCGTATCGTGCGAAGAAAATAAAACATATTTTAAATTCGTTTTTTGTGAACTTACTTCTTGTTGATCTGCTTTTTGTGGACGCGCTTGTTGCAAATAATCAGTAATCGTTTTTAATAACTGACTGCCAGTGATTTTACCAATCTCGGGAGATTTAAATCCAGTCACCATGATCCAACTTTTGGTAGCAATGATTTGTTGCATATCGGTTTCACTCAATCCTACTGGCGGCGGAATGCGATATAAATTATTAATATAAAGTGCATCACCTAATGATTTTAATTGATATAAATCTGTAATCGTTATTCCCGTCGCTTTACTCCAACTAGCAAATTTTGGCTGTAATTCAGCGGTTTTTTGTTGCCATTCAGCCGTTGGATAAACATATTTTTTTAGTAAATCTTTAAATTGTGATTCTGTCCAAGGAATTAATAAATCTTCTTTATCTTTTGGCACCGTGTGAATAGGAATGGGTTGAAATCCATTCGGCAATGCAAATTGCGATGAATGCGGCAAGCGTGGCCCAGTGCCCAGAGGATATAAACCTAATAATACTGCTTGCGCACTCATCAACGTGCGATCCACATCGCTCGAGCGCACATAAATAATATCGTTAGCATAATGACGAGGTAATAATTTTGTGGCTGTCACATATTTTTTTCGTAATCGTGTCCCTAATTGATATTCTTGTTGCATGCCCGTTGGTGTGAGTTGCCCGCGTCCTTCCGGCCAATGATAAGTAGCATTTGGAATATCATTGGTGGGTGTGCGATCACCATGACGAATTACATCTAAGGCAAAAATTAATTTTTCTTGTGCGAATGCTGACGCCGGAAAAATAAAATTAGATAATGAAATGATTGAAAAGATGAGAAGTAAATTTAATATGTTTTTAGTTAATATATTTGAAGTTAATATATTTTTATAATTTAATCTGATTTTAGAACGCATTTTGTTTTCCTTTTATTCCTTATAATATTATCTTGATGACTATCAGTTGTTATCCTGAGCGTAGTGAATGATTTCCTGATAATTGCCCGAGCATATCATGGAATTCAGAAAAATCTTTTGGTGATGCTGTTAGCGAGTTTTTTACCCCTTCACTCTCTAACATTATCTATTCTATTTATCTTACCTACCCAATCCACCAAACCCACCAGCGCCAAACCCACCACCGCCACCAAACGGCATCTTACCTTGCATGCCGCGCATCATTTTCATCAAGCCGCCGCCTTTCGCCATTTTCTTCATCATTTTTTGCATTTGCGTAAATTGTTTTAAAACTTGATTTACCGCTTGAATGGTAGTTCCCGATCCCGACGCAATGCGACGCTTATTAGAATTACGAATATTATCCGGAAAGCGTCGTTCTTTTCGTGTCATCGAATTAATAACCGCTTCAATTTCAATTAATCGTTTATCATTCATTTGATCTTTCAAATGTGCAGGAATTTGATTGGCGCCTGGTAATTTATTTAATATTCCCATGATGCCGCCCATTTGATGAATTTGTTTTAATTGATCACGAAAATCTTCTAAATCAAATGTTTTTCCTTTTTTAATTTTTTTGACCAACGTTGCCGCTTTTTTCTTGTCGATATTGCGTTCTGCTTCTTCCACCAATGTTAAAATATCGCCCATGCCTAAAATACGTGAGGCAATACGATCAGGATAAAAAGGTTCTAACGCATCTACTTTTTCGCCGATACCTAAAAATTTAATCGGTTTACCGGTAATTTCTCGTATCGATAACGCTGCGCCACCACGCGCATCGCCATCGGTTTTTGTCAAAATAATCCCAGTTAATGGCAATACATCATTAAATGCTTTTGCCGTATTCACTGCATCTTGTCCAGTCATGCTGTCAACGACAAACAACGTTTCAATCGGTTGAATCGCAGCATGCACACGTTTTATTTCTGTCATCATGTCATCATCAATATGCAAACGACCTGCGGTATCAATAATGACAACGTCCATCACTTTATTTTTTGCAGCTTGAATTGCATCTTGTGCAATATCAACGGGATTTTGTGTAGCATTACTGGGAAAAAATTCTGCATTAATATTTTTTGCGAGTGTTGCTAATTGCTCAATGGCGGCCGGTCGATAAATGTCAACGCTCGCCAATAACACCTTTTTTTTCTGCGTTTCTTGCAACCAACGCGCTAACTTTGCTGCCGTCGTGGTTTTACCCGATCCTTGTAATCCCGCCAGTAAAATAATCGCCGGCGGTTCTACTTTTAAATTCAATTCTTCATTGGCTGCGCCCATGACAACGACTAATTCATCGTGCACCAATTTAATCAACACTTGGCCAGGCGATAAACTTTCCATTACTTCTTTGCCAACCGCTTTTGCTTGAATGTGTTCGATGAATTTCACCGCCACTGGCAATGCCACATCTGCTTCTAATAACGCAATACGAATATCGCGTAATGTATCTTTAATATTGTCTTCTGTAAGTCGACCTTGTCCGGTCAAATTTTTAATGACTTTATTTAAACGTTCAGATAAATGCGTAAACATATGTTGGGTTTCTCTAATTTAATTTCTTTAATTTAATTTGCCATGCCAGTTGTCTTTCTAACGCTCGAATTCTAACGAATCAAGAGCGCCGCCGCTACTTTTCTATTTTCGGATGACAACGCATTAAAAGTGCGGCAGGCGGCGCCGGTATCCATGACTTCTACACCTATGCGTTGATTAATTAAATCGCCATAGACATCAATAGGCAAAAAAATGAGTGTTGCGCCGGTGCCAATCAATAAAATATCGGGTTTGAAGGGTAAAATGAGCGCAAAAGAATCAGCGGATAAATCATCTACTGTTTGTGGCGGCCAATCGGTTAGTAATTGATCGGGCATGATAATGAGACTGCGTGTGTAAACTGTCGTATTGACTTTGATGGTGCCAGGGATAAATGACCGAATTTGATAATGCGATTGGTTTTCATCCAAATCAAAAGTAGGCATGATATTCTCCAAGTATTCTTTGAATACGTTGAATAAATTGACAGTAGCAATCAGGGTGATTATGTTACCTTGTTGCTCGGTAATGACAAGAATAATGTAGGGTGGATTACGGCATGCAAAAAACGCATGCCTAATCCACCCTACGATGTGTTCATTTGAGGATTTGACCATGCCTTTCTATAAAAGCTCTGCACTCGCGTTAATTTTCAGTGTGATTTTGGGCCCAGTGGGTTTGTTATATGCTTCATTTTGGGGCGGTATATTTATGATTGTGGTGGCTATTATTGTGATCAATAATGCGGCGATTTTTCCTATCATCTTATGTTGGTTAATCAGTATCGTGTGGGCGGTGGGCGCAGCGGAATATCATAATCGAAAATTATTTAAACATTGCAATCAAAGCAATCGAAGCAATTCAAGCAACCAAAATAACCAAAATAACCAAAACAACTTAAGCAATCAAAATAACCCAAGCAATCAAAATTAAGATAACCAATGAATAAAAATATTATTAGGCGAGAAAAGCAAGAAAAGCGAGAACAAGATTCGGCAATATCCAATGCATTGACTGATTTACATCCCGTCTTGCAACGCGTTTATGCAACACGTCATGTGCAAGATGCACATGAATTAGATTTATCATTAGCAATATTATTACCTTATCAATCGTTATTAGGGATTGATAAGGCAGCTGCTTTATTGGCAGAAGCGGTGAGACAACATCAAAGAATTTTAATCGTCGGCGATTTTGATGCTGATGGCGCAACGAGTACCGCTGTTGCAATGCGTGCGTTGAAAAGCATGGGCGCACGGCATGTCGATTTTTTAGTGCCCAATCGTTTTGCATTTGGTTATGGATTAACGCCGGAATTAGTGGAAGCGGCGCATATTTTTGCGCCCGAGCTCATTGTCACTGTTGATAATGGCATTGCGAATCATGCTGGTGTTGCCGCAGCAAAAGCGCGCGGCATTCGTGTTGTCATCACCGATCATCATTTACCGGCGGCGACACTACCAGTGGCTGATGCTATCGTAAATCCCAATCAATTGGGTGATATTTTTCCCAGTAAATGTTTAGCGGGTGTCGGTGTTATTTTTTACGTGATGTTAGCAGTGCGTCGACATTTAACAGAATTAAATTGGTTTACGACGCAATCTATTCCTGAACCAAATTTATCGCGATTATTAGATTTAGTTGCATTAGGAACGGTCGCAGATTTGGTTCCACTGGATCACAATAATCGCGTGTTAGTGTATCAAGGATTGCGACGTATTCGTGCGGGTCAATGTATACCAGCGATTCCAGCATTATTGGAATTAGCGAATCGTGAATTTGGACGTGCGTCGGCGGCAGATTTAGGATTTGCTGTCGCCGCACGACTTAATGCAGCGGGCCGATTAGATGATATGTCGCTTGGTATTGCGTGTTTATTAAATGATGATGCGGCAGAAGTGCGCACGCTCGCGCGTACCTTAAATCAACTCAATGAAGAACGTCGTCATATCGAACAAGAAATGCAAACGCAAGCGCTGGAAGCATTAAATAAATTACATTTACATTTAAAAGGCGAATTACCGCGCGGATTGTGTTTGTATGATGCGTCATGGCATCAAGGCGTCATTGGAATTTTGGCATCACGCATTAAAGATCGTTATCATCGTCCAGTGATTGTGTTCGCGCCCGGACAAGCAGGCGAGTTGAAAGGATCGGCGCGTTCAATTGCAGGTGTGCATGTGCGAGATATCTTAGCATTCATTGATGCGCAACATCCCAATTTGATAATGCGTTTTGGGGGTCATGCGATGGCAGCGGGTTTGACTATCAAAGCGAATCAATTTGAATTATTTGCAAAAATATTTAATGACACCATTTGCGCACAAATTAATGAGGCTGTATTTCAACCTATTTTATTGAGCGATGGTGAATTGTTAATGGACGAATTAAATTTGGACGTGGCGCGCTTATTACGTGATGCGGGTCCCTGGGGGCAAGCATTTCCGGAACCTTTATTTGATGATGTTTTTCGTGTGATAGAGCAGCGCTTGGTCGGCGATAAACATTTAAAATTGCGTTTAGAAAAAAATAATCAATTGTTAGATGCGATGATGTTTTTTGTCGACAGTGCGGTGTGGCCGAATCATCGTTGTGAGCGCGTGCGCGCCGCTTATCGTTTGGATGTAAATGAATATAAAGGTCGTCAAAATTTACAATTGATTGTTGAACAGTTAGAGGTTGTTGGAAGTGACATGTAGAAGAATTAAAACCTATCCCTTCGCAGCGTTTCATCACACTACAAGATATGACGAACATGATTTTATTTCTTGCTTAAACTAAAAAACGGCTATCTCTAGGTTTTATTAGGAATAATAATTAGGGTTGTGTGGGTGTCTTAGGTTGTTGCTATAATTATAAAATTTGATTCATTTGTTTAATTAACTCCTTAAAATCGGGATTTAAATTAGATAGGAAATGACTGGAATATTCGTACAATTTTTCATGCTTAATTTCATCATTGGAACGAAGAATTTTCTTTGCTTCTTCTATAAAAGAACTTCGATGGGCAAGCCATTTATCTTTTAATTCGGCTTTTAACTGGGCAGCATAAAATTGGATTTCAGTAAGATTGGCATACTTTAACCCTTTAAGTTTGGGATAAAAATTAAAATTCTCTGGTAGTTTTAAATATCGCTCCTTAAATTTATCAAAGGTTTCATTTTTTAAGGGATGAATTATTCTATTTTCCTTTTCTTGATTTTTTTTGATTACATTACTAAATTGTGAAAATCTTAAAAAATTGTCGATTAGCTTGATACCAAAATAACAATCCGAAAATTGATCTTCCATTCTTCCTTTAATCAAAGATAATAAATTAGGAATGTAATAAGTATTAGTAGTAGGATTAATAGCACAAATATCGCGGGAAATACCTACTGCAATGGTGTGACAAGAATATTTATCTTGCTGAAATAGCGCATTATTTGTATAGGTAGGAATATCACATTCTGAAAATAATTTTTTAGTAAATTCATGGTGCGATGGATGAAATTTATATTTACCAGTTTCAAAATCCAATTTTCTTGGAGGAAAAGAATCGATTATTAATATTATTTCTTCTCTTTTTTCTTTAAGATACGAAACAGAAATTGAATGAGATCTTTGGTCAGGATATTCAAGGGAAGGGAAGAAATCATGACCATCATCAATAGCAAGTACTTCTCTATACTCTGATTTATTTTGTTGTTTCTCGGAAATTCTCTTAATGGTTGGGATTAAATCTAAGAGGTTTGGGATTATTAGATTTTTAATGTTAGTTTGATACTTTTCATGATAATAATCGGCGATTAATTTTCTTCCTTCAAAACCTAATCGAATACTTTCCCCCAAAAAAGCAGTTCCGGTATAGTCAGGCTCGCGTATGTAATAATTTTTATCAAGGATAAATTTTTTCATAGAGAAAAATTATAGCAAAAGGAGATTAAGTGCATCTTAAGAGCAGCTGATTTTGTGTGTTACCAAAAGGAAAATGTCCCCGCTATTACCAAACCGAAGGTGTCTTATGCTTATTTCTTTTAGCATTTCTACTTCTTACAGAAGAAGAAACAGGGCCCTTTGGAATGTAATATTGTTTGGTCAAAGATGGCGGTTCCGGTTTTCTACTTAATTGCTTGCAATGAGGGGGGATACATTCTTGATGATGTTCTAAATAATCAAATTTCATTGAATAAATTCTCCACTATTTAATAATGTAGGCATTAACTTTATTAAAGAATCATGCCAATTGTCAGGCAATATATTAAACGTTTTGCATATTTTATTTGTCTGCATCGCAGAATAACAAGGCCGTCGTGTTTTTTGTATAGACAAGTCGTGCGCCATTGGTTTTATCTTGGTTGTTTGAAGAGGAAAATAATTTTTAGCAATCTCCAAAATATTTATCGTATATTGATATCGATTAATGAATGGTATTCCGCAGTAGTGATATATTCCCCAGCTAGCATTGTTACCAGCATGAATCTGTTTAGCAATAGTTAATATACAAGCCGCAAGTGAGGCAGCTGAGGTTGGGCAACCAATTTCATTTGAAACAGTCAGCTGAGAGGGTGTTTCTATTGATTTTTTAAGTATAGTTTTTACAAAATTATTTCCATATGCTCCAAATACCCAACTGGTTCTTAAAATGATATGTTTATTCCATGTATTTATAATTTCTAATTCGCCGGCTAATTTACTTTTTCCATACACATTTGTTGGATCTGGCATATCCTCTTCGGTATAAAGCGCATTTTTGTTACCTGAAAATACATAATCCGTGGAAAGATGTATGAGCAGAATATTATATTTTTTGCAAATGTTTGCTAAGTAACGACATCCATCTTTATTTATTTTAAAGGCGAGCGCTGGATTTATTTCGGCTTGATCAACATCAGTGTAAGCCGCTGCATTTATTATGATGTCAGGTTTTATTTCGGTAATATTTGTAGAAATAGATGTTGGATTGGTAATATCCAATTGAGAAGAATTAGTTGTTATTAATTCGAATTCAAATATATCATGAGCAAAAATAATTTCTCTACCAATTCGTCCATTTGCGCCACATAATAATAGTTTCATAAGTGCGATTAATTAATTATTTATAGTTTAATTATTTAGAGTTTCTTCATATTGTTTTAATACGGAAAAAGCAACTTCTGTTAAATTATTTTGTATTCTACCACCGGGACCACCATGAATAAGAAAAAGAACTGGTTTTTCGCTAAAATTATTACCCTCAGGCGCTATTTGCATGCCTGCGACATCAAAATAAATTTCCGTACCGCGTATTTTTGCTTTCATGGGGGAGGTCTCGTTGCGCAAATTGAGAATCGTCAGTATCTTGCTATACTCATTACACTTCAAGATGCAAAATGTAATGAGTATACAGCTTACTATACTTTTTTTGCGGATTCCTCAGTTAGAGGATTGGTAAAGTTTTGTAAATGATGTTATGAGTTGAATATAATCAGAGTTTCCTCTTTTTAGATATCTGTTTATCATTGTGTATTTTAGGAAAATAAGAATATCTAAAACGAATAAAATACTTTCTGAAAAGGTAATAAAGAAAAAATCGCATGTCGCCATTCTTGCATATGGCGGGACGATGAAATTAACCAGTTACGAGCTTGGTTCGCTAAGAAAATTGATAATATTAATCGAGGGTGAACATGATTTCTCTTAAAAAACAAGTTTTATTATGTACATTTGGAACAATGTTAGAATGGTATGATTTTTCCTTATTTGCCTCCTTAACAGTAATTATTTCATCCATATTTTTTCCTAAAACAGATACTAGTCACGCGATAATGTATACTTTTATGGTTTTTGCATCTGGTTTCCTTATGCGTCCAATAGGAGCAATCTTTTTTGGACATCTCGGCGATAAAATAGGAAGGAAATCAACATTATTATTAACTATTTTTTTAATTACTCTATCCACCACAGTAATAGGGTTGATACCAACCGGAATGTTTTTTTCTACTACTGTACTTATAGGTTGTCGATTATTTCAAGGTTTTGCAGCGAGCGGTGAATACGCTGGAGGCATTACGCTTTTATCAGAACAGCCAAGTGATAAAAAAGGGTTTATTTCTAGTTTTGGAATATTTTCTGCAATAATCGGAATTTTTTTTGGGTCGCTTGTATGCACAATTATATCTAAGTTAATAGGTGACCAACTCATGACCCACTGGGGATGGAGAATCCCTTTTTTATTAGGGGCGCCAATCGGAATCTTAGGTTATTTTTTAAGGAAATCATTGCTTGAATCGACAGAGTTTATAAAAACTCAAAATGAAAATTTAATTCAAAAAATTCCTCTCCTACAGTTATTAAAAAAATATAAATTTAATTTAATTTCTTTATTTTGTATGTATGTTTTTAGCAGTATTTCATTTTATATTAATTTTGTTTATTTAAATTCTTATTTGATTGCTAATAAAAATATTGGCATTACTGTTTCAATGTTTATTAATTCACTTACAATTCTCATATATGCAATTTGCATTTTATTTTTTGGATTTATATCGGATTTTTTCAATAAAAAATATATTATGATGCTTGGTTGTATATTGATGGTTATTTTAATTCACCCATTATTTACTTTAATATTAAAAGGGACATATTGGGAAATTATTTTAGCTCAATCGATTATATCTATATTAATTGGTATGTTTGTTGGTCCGATTGCTTCTCTTTCAATTGAATTTTTTCCAATAAATGTCAGATATACTGGAGTTGCAATAGCTTTGAATTTCTCAGCTGCTATTTTTGGAGGTACCGCGCCATTAATTTGTGCATGGCTAGCAGAAAATTTTAATAGTTATTATGCGCCTGCTTATTATTTTATGTTTGCAACTATTTTAGCTTTTTTAGCTACTTTTTCAAGTCATAGAAAATATTCTAAAATGATTTTGAAATCGTGAATTCTGTGACGCTGTCTCCATTCCAAATATGTTGTGTAGTTTGATAGTTCCAATCCTTTCCTAGAATATATTTTACTTTAAATGAAATAAAAGTGTCGTCTAATTTAGAATGATCTACATGGTTTTTTAAATTAGGAAAAGGGTCAGTATGAAATTGATATATTATTTTATTTTGTGTGACTTTAGGGAAAGTTACTTTCAATCCAACATTGTTATCACGTTCACCTACTAATCTTATAAATTCAGCAGGTATCCCTTTTTGGAAAACTGTACCATAAGCTGATTTTAAACCTGTTTCCATGACCTTTCTAAATAAATCTAATGCTTTTTCCTCACCATATTCTGATCGGAGAGTTTTAAATAAATTTTCATAAAGACCAAAAAATGCTGCGTTATATTCTTTCATGTTACAAATCTCCATTTTTTTTAATAATTAAATTTGGTTCATAATGAATCGGTTTTATATGGGCAGGTTTTTTAATGAGAAACATTTCTTGACTTTCATAATATTGAGAATAAATATTTTTTATGCCATCGAGACAATGATATCCTATTTTTATAAATTCATTATTATTTTCTATAGCATTTATTAATATATCTGATTTTTTTTGTTTAGATGCAAAAGAAAAAAGAATATTAAACCCATTTATACGTTGAACAATTACAAATCCTACTTCGATACCATTTTTTATTTCCACATCCGTTTTAATTTGTTTATAAAATCTTTTGTCATAACACTGATCCCATTTATAAAAATCGATATTTTCATAAAAAGTGGGGGAAATGGTTCCATTATATAAATAGCTACCATCAGAAACCATGTTATAAATAATCGAAGGGTTAAAAGATATTACTGACATTTTACCGTTAGGCGAAACAATATTAATCGAAAAATGGTCTATATGATTTAATCCAATAATTTCTTTATAGATTTTACGAATGTACCATTGATTCTCGAATGACATTAGTAATGCTTTCTTATGAAGGCGTGGTGGTATATGTATAGGTTGTATATGTGTTCTTTTGGTTATTAGCATGATATCCCTCTCACGGTCATAAGTTATCAGAGACCTTTTTCTCAGAATTATCTTCTGGAAAAATTTTATTTCCTCTGAGCATAGAGTTAATTGATAACTTAATAATTTTACTCTTTTCTTGCTCATTTGTGAGAAGAAATTCTACATTATTATATATTTCTATGCAAAAATTTAACAATTCATCTGCTTGTACTTTTGATTCATTTAGAGGTAACGCTTTAATAGCTATTGTGAAAATCTTGCTCAGCAGATCCATGTTCACCAATGCAGCATTATCATCAACAGAAATTTGTAAATTTTTCAATATAGGTAGCTTACTTTCTTTTTGAAGTTCAGCTACTGCTAGATCGATAAATGCTTTTTGTTTTATTTTATTTCGGCTGGTAGGACATGGATGTCCGAGCCCTGTTAAAAGCCAACCTGGTGATATTTCTAAATTATCTGAATAATAAAGTAATTGTTCAGCTGTTAGACTTCTTTCCCCATTTTCATGCTGTGAATAAGTTGATTTTGGTATTTTTGTTTTTTGAGCAAATAGTATTGCTGTTTTAAAACCGATTGATTTTCTAGCGATTTTTAACCTGAGACCAATTTGCTTATTTATATTATTCATTAAGTTAGCCCATTCATTATTGTATAAATTTTAATATATTTTAAAATTTAAGCAAATTAAATTGGAAAACCATTGACATATTCTTCAAATAGAGGATATATTGTATATTATGTTTTAATATTCCCATATATGAGGATTTTAATCAAGAAGCAGGATAGGAGGATATATGTCGTTGTTCCATATGAGTGAATCGATTGAACGTAAAGCAATCGCGGGAGACAGTCAGGCGCAATATAAATTAGGGGTTATTTATTGCATCAAAGAAGATAAAAAAGCGGCGGCGTACTGGTTACAAGTGGCGGCTGAACAAGGCAATCTGAAAGCACAAGAGTTTTTGCATGAATTAAATAAAAGAAAAATTATTATTTGCAATGTGCAATGGAAAACGCCAGAAAAAATTTAGTATTTAGTATTTAGTATTTGATATAACGATAGAAATAACTCAAGAAAAATATCTCAAGAAAATATCTCAAGAAATAATCCATGAAGTTTTTGAGTGCAATCAAAAACCTCAGTATTTGTTTTAAGTAGTGATGTGGCACCTAAAGGAAAAGTAACATGGAAAATAATAAAAAAGAAATCATATGGGAACAACTGGAAAAAATAAAAAAAGAAATCACGGCGGTATCGCGCTGGTTAATTGAGACGAAACAAATTCATTCATGGGATGAAACAATAGAAGGCTGTATGTTAGAAACATTACATCGGGTAATGTTAATATCCACTTGGACACAGTATTCATTAGTGCAACCAGAAAAAGTGCAAATGCACGCCGAGGAATATAGCGGTGTTGGAGATCTTACTAATTAATTTTATTTTCACTTTTCAAGAACAACATGACTCGAAAATAAACAGAAAAAAATTAGATGAAGCGCTCGCGCAACAAGGAGGATACTTGATTACAACGTTGCGAAAAAACACGAAGAAAAGAATATTAAGTGCATTTGAAAAATTTTTTCTTGACGCTAGCTTATTCTAATATTCCCGTATAATATTAGCGCTTCTATTCATCTCAAGTAAAAGGAAAAGACATGCAATTACTTCATAAAACCATTGCTACATTGACATTATTAATAGGAATAATAGGAATAACGATGACTACCAATACGTACGCCGCCGCTACCGCAACTGCAAATAGTTTTTTTATGCAAAATGCAAAACAACCTGGTGTGAAAACATTACCTGACGGGATGCAATATAAAGTGTTAGTAGAAGGAACTGGACTAAAACCCACAGCAAATGATGTGGTGGTGGTAAATTATGCGGGTCGATTGTTAGATGGAAAAGAATTTGATAGCTCTTACGTGCGTGGTCAACCGGCAACTTTTCCAGTGAATGCAGTCATTCCTGGTTGGACGGAAGCGTTGCAATTAATGCCAGTGGGGTCAACCTGGGAATTATATATCCCTGCTAATTTAGCGTATGGTGAACAAGGTGCGCCACCAGTGATTGGACCAAATGAAACATTAATATTCAAAGTGGAATTGTTGAGTATTAAAAAATAAAAGTGACCTAGTGAAATAAGCAAGTGCCTAGCTCTTTATATGATAAGTAGTGAGTTTGCGTTGAATGACAATTTTTTAGTCTGTAGCTATGCTCTCAACATTCTCAATTTCAACCATAGGCACTTGTACTATAGGCGATTCAATTTTTAAATTGTCTAAATCCACTTTTTCTATTTGGCCAAAACGCTGACTGATTTTGCGTGAGGAAATATGAATTTGTTCGGCATCGCTGTGCGCTTGCGCAATGCGTTTTGCTAGATTATCCATGCGCAATTGAAAGCGTTCAAAATCCACTGCCAACACGCGCAAATGATTTTGAATTTCATGCATTTGTTTACGTGTGGCCGCATCTTTCAATACCGCGCGTGCTGTGGTCAAAATCGCCATCATTGTCGTAGGTGATACCATCCAAATATTTGCTTTCTGCGCAGCAGTGACTAAATCCGAATGATGCGCATGAATTTCAGCAAATACGGCTTCTGCTGGAATAAACATCACGGCGCCATCAGCGGTTTCGCCAGGAATAATATATTTATCCGCAATGTCTTGAATGTGTTTGCGTATATCAATTTTAAATTGTTTTTCTGCTTGTTGGCGATCGCTTTCAGGCAGTGAGGCATCAATTAATAAACGATAATTTTCTAACGGGAATTTTGCATCAATCGCAATATTGCCCGTGGGTTCAGGTAAAAATAACATGCAATCAGGACGTTTATGATTGCTCAACAAGTGTTGAAAACTAAAATGTTGTTCCGGAATCATATTGCAAATGAGTGCAGATAATTGCACTTCCCCAAACGCACCACGCGAACGTTTATCATTTAAAATATCTTGCAAACTCATCACACTATTGGATAATTCCGAAATTTTCTTTTGCGCGGCATCAATCAATGCCAAGCGTTTAATCACATCGCTAAATGTTTCATTGGTTTTTTCAAAACCCGCCGTCAAGCGTGTATCGACTTGTTGATTGATTTCTTTTAATTTACTTTCTGTTGTTTGTGTTAATTGGTCAACGCGTTTTCCTAATTCTTTTGCATAATCATTTAACGCTTCTTTGACTTGTTCACGATTTTGTTGCGTGCCGTTGACTAAAGTATCTTGCAAAATTTTTAATGTTTCTAGTTGACGTTCATCAAAACGCGCACGATGATTCGCAAATGCTTGTTGTAATTGTTCTTTTAACTCAGCTGCTTGTTGCGTTTGTTCCAATCGGGCATGACTTAATTTTTCAGCGAGGGTTTGTATGATGTGATTGTGATTCATTAATATATTTTCGCGTAGTTGCTGAGTGTGTGATTGTTGTTCTTTATTAAGTTGCGCTAATTGTTGTTGTAAAACTGTGTTTGCTTTTTCGTGAGATGAAGTGTTTGCGAATTGTTTGAATAAAGTGATGAGTAACAGGATGAGAATACTGATAGTGATGCTGAGTAAAAGTGTCATAGTGTGTTCCTTTGGTGGATTACGTCGCGAAAAGCGCGTCTAATCCACCCTACGTCGTGCTAAATAACTTGTGTAGGGTAGATTAGACGCGCTTTTCGCGACGTAATCCATTATCATAATCTTAAAATATCGTTGAATAATGCTTGCGCGAATAATATAAAAATAACGAAAAAACCTAAGCGATATAATACAAGTAAAATTTTTTCTGGCAATGGTTTGCGTATGATAAATTCAATACTCTGAATTAATAAATGTCCGCCATCTAATCCTGGAATGGGTAATAAATTAATCACACCAATCGCAATACTTAAAAACGCGAGAAAACTAATAAATGAAAGCAAGCCACTATTTAATGCCTCGCCCGCATTTTCAAAAATCGTGATTGGGCCGCCTAAACTTTGCAAAGAAATTTTTCCGGTTAATAACTTTCCAAATAATAATAAATTAAAATAAGTAAAATCGGTTATTTCTTGCCACGCTTCTGATAGCGCCGCCACTGGCTCATATTGAATTTTATGAAATAAATTTTTTGGAATAATAGGCGCCATAGGTATATAGGGTTTAATGCCTAAACTTTTTAATGGATCTGGTGTTAATTTATCCATTTGCCAATGAGTTAAATCGACTGTGTGCGTTGTGATTTTTTGCTGATTGGATTTGACAGCAATGATAATTTTTTCTTTATTACCGGTATGTAATACCAGTTGAAATAACAATTTAGTCCAGGTGCGTGTGGGTTGTTGATCAATGCTCACAATTTCTTGACCGGATTTTAATCCTGCTCGCGCCGCAATCGATTGCGGATCAATTTCTCCAATCATGGGTTTGATAGTAATAAATCCCATTACAAATATTAGCCAATAAAGCCAAAAGGCGCAGAAGAGATTCATCAGCGGGCCTGCTAATACAATCAAACTTTTTTTATAAAAAGGTTGGCGATTGTAGGCGTAAGGCAATTGATTAGCCGGAACGTGGCCTTCATTTTCATCGAGCATTTTAACGTAACCACCCAATGGGACGAGTGCGATGACATATTCGGTTTTTTTATGATCGTGCCAGCGAAATAATGTTTTGCCGAAACCAATAGAAAAGCGCAGCACTTTCACACCGAGTAAACGCGCTGCGATGAAATGCGCGGCTTCGTGTGTGCCGATGACAAAAAAGAGGGTGAGTAAAATGCCAAATAAGGAGACGATGAAGTGCATTTATAAATTACCTTCGATGGTTGTTAGTAACTCGCCTCTCTCGCTTGCGGCCTCGCCCACGAAAGTGGGCGAGGGAGGGCTTCAGTGAATTAATTTCTCGCACCATTTGCGCTACTCGCAATACTAATTCCCATTGTTTGCAAGCGGCCGGTAATACGTTTTGCCGTGGCCACATCTTTAATCGGACCAATTTGTACGCGATAGAATGTATTTTTATTAGATGAACCCGTTTTAGATGCGCTAGTCATTTTAACCGGCGTTCCTAATAAACTTCCCAAGCGGCCTTTTAAACGCATGGCATAAGATTTATTACGATACGTGCCCACGGTTAAATAAACTGGCCCTGCTGGTTTTTTATTATTTTTATTAAAAAATCGACTAGCAAAAATAGAACGCGCTTTCGGTTTATTTTTTCCTAGCATAATCGGTTGACCATGAAACGTATCGAGATTAATCACTTTGACGCGCACTGTTGCTGTGCCTTTATTCGCCATGCCCAATTTTTTTGCGGCGACATACGATAAATCAATAATGCGATCAGATGCGAACGGGCCGCGATCATTTACTTTCACAATAATTTTTCGATTATTTTTTAAATTGGTGACTTCAACATAAGAAGGCAAGGGTAAGGTTTTGTGGGCAGCCGTCATCGCTAACATATTATAACGTTCACCACTCGAGGTGCGGCGCCCGTGATACATCGTGCCATACCAGGAAGCGACCCCAATCTGATCATAATTTTTTGCTGATTTCATGGTGTAATAACGATCACCAAACACGTGGTAATAACGCATATTGCCATATTTGCTCAACGCTTCTTTTTTCGGGACAGCATTGGGAACTTTAGTTTCATCGACATAAAAATTAGGTGGGCCATCTTGTCTTTTTGCGGTGGTGCCACAACCAGCAAGAAATAACATTGCAAATACAAGTAAAAAAACAGTGAATAAACGAAATAAAATAATCATTCTTCAATATCCTTAATGTTTAATATTCCCAAAAGGTTTTAAGAGCGCTGTCATCCTTCGCTGCTCTCAGGATGACAACGCTGCGCTCAGGATGACAGCACTGCGCTCGATAACAGCGCTGCGCTCCAGATAACAGCAATCATTTAGGACGACAACAATATCCCTAAAACCTTTTGAAGATTTGTATTATCGCTTTTTAATTTCCGTAATGTAATTACTTAATTGAAATACCGCCATCGCATATAAATTACTCGGATTATAGCGTTTTATAACATAAAAATTGTGAAACCCTAACCAGTATTCTTTGCCGTCATTAATTTCTAATTCCAGCAATTTTACTTTCAACGTATCTTGGACGATTTTTGTTTTGGGCACAATACCGTGTTTGGTTAAATCAACTAAGGGGAAAGAAGTTTTTGTTTGTGAATTTAAAAAGTTAATACCGGCATCATTAATATGTGCTTGTACTGCGATGGGCTGATGCGGCCGCCAGCCATTCACTTTATAATAATTGCCAATACTGCCAATGACATCCGCTTCATCATTCATCAAATCAATTTTGCCACTTTTAGAAAAATTGACAGCATAACGACGATAACTGCTGGGCATGAATTGTGGTTGACCCATGGCACCGGCATAGGATCCCATCACCTTCAGCGGATCTAATTTTTCTTCACGCGTGAGCAATAAAAAATGTTCTAATTCTTTGCGAAAAAACGGCGCGCGCGGCGAATCACTGAACGCTAAATTACTGAGAGAATCAATGACGCGATGTCCCCCCATTTTTTGGCCATAACGCGTTTCTATTCCTATCGTCGCCACAATAATACTGGCAGGCACACCATAAGTTTTTTCTGCTTTCCGTAAAATATCTTCATATTTATCCCAAAATACAACGCCACGCTGAATGCGCCATTCATTCACAAATAAACGTTGATACGTTCCCCAGGTTTTTTTTTCTAATGGTTTTTTTACGTAGTGTAAAACTTGTGGCCGCATTTTGACGTGGTTAAAAATGTAAACTAATTCTTTTTTATTAAATTTATATTGTTTGACCATTTTGGTGATGAAAGCTTGAACGTCAGGTTGTTGGCTGAAAGCAGGATCTGCTGCGTGTGTTAAAGGAGAAATAAATGCCAAAAAAAGAAATAATAAGCAAGAGTAGAATCTGCGCGTCATGGTGTCATTCATGTAGTCACCAATTTTCTATGAGTTTGTATAGACATCAGCATACCGAAACTTGCCATCATCGTCACCATTGATGAGCCGCCATAGCTCACAAAAGGAAGTGGCACGCCAACTACGGGTAATATTCCTGTCACCATACCCATGTTGATAAAGAAGGAAACAAAAAAGGTTAATGTAATACTGCCGGCTAATAATCTGGAAAAAGTATCTTGGGCATTAATTGTAATATATAAACCGCGTGCAATGACTAACATGTAAAGAATGATTAAAATGAGGGTACCAACAAAGCCAAATTCTTCGCCACACACTGCAAAAATAAAATCTGTCGAATGTTCCGGTAAAAAATGTAAATTCGATTGGGTGCCATTCAACCAGCCTTTACCAAAAATGCCGCCAGAACCAATGGCAATTTTAGATTGAATGATATGATATCCCTTACCTAACGGATCACTCTCGGGATTCAAAAACATTAAAACGCGTTGACGTTGATAATCGTGTAATAAATACCAACCAAATGGAACACAAATTGCAATCACCGCTAAAGCGGCTGTGATCAAGCGTACGCTTAAACCAGCTAAAAATAATACGCTGCTGCCCGCAATGACCAATATGATTGCTGTCCCTAAATCCGGTTGTTTAGCAGTTAATACCGCCGGAATAAAAATAATAAAGAAAGCAAAAATCACTGATTTAAATGTAATCGGTAAATGTGCGTGATGATAATAAGAAGCTAATAAAAGTGGGATGGCTAATTTCATGAATTCAGATGGCTGAAATTGCATGAAACCCAGATTTAACCAACGTTGCGCACCTTTGCCAATATGCCCTATTAACATCACGCCGATTAATAATAATAATGCGCCGACATAAAACCAGGGTGCAAAACGTTGCAAGGTAAATGGCGGAATTTGCGCAACTAATAACATGATGAAGAAAGCAAAAGCTAATCGAATCAGTTGTAATTCAATCGTACGTATATTTTGATTGCTGGCGCTATATAAAATAAATAAACCGATGGTACACAATAACAACAAAAAAGATAATAATACGCCATCAATGTGTATGTATTGCCACAACGTGCGGTAATGCGTTTCATGCACTGGCTTTTTTAACATTAGCCTTAACATATTGTTCGTTTCCTAAATAATAATCGATAATTATGCGTGCGGTTTCTACTGCCGTGTGACTGTGTTCCGTAATAACAATTAATGCGATTTTGGGATTTTCTACCGGCGCAAACACAATAAATAAATTGTGATCGCGTAATTTTTCCGGAAGTTCGGATTGTTTATCCATTTCATTGGGATTGCGACGACGTGAGACTTGGCCTGTTCCCGTTTTTGCTGCAATGGTATAAGGATATTTGCGGCCATAAGCAGAAAATGCAGTGCCAGCGGGTGATTGCACCACTTCTTGCATCGCTTTAACTACTAAATCCCAAGTTTGTTTGTTTGTGACTGTCACGGTGCTGAGTGGCATTGGTTGTTGTGCAACATAGGTTTGGCCAGGCGTTTGTTCGCCTAATGATAAATAAGGGGCATAACGTTGACCACGAGTTGCGAGAGTTGCGACCGCGCTTGCTAACTGGACAGGGGTTGCTTGCATATAGCCTTGACCGATCGCAGAGTTGACGGTATCACCATCATACCAGTGCGCGCCTTTCGCTTGGCGTTTCCATTCCGGAGAAGCAACGATACCGGCTACTTCGCCATCTAAATCAATACCTGTTAACGTACCAAAACCAAATTCGGTGAGAATGGCATGCATGCGGCGTATGCCCATTTTTAAACTTAAATCGTAAAAATAAGTATCGCAAGAAACAGTAATCGCCTTACTGATATTGACCGTGCCATGACCATAACGTACCCAATCATGAAATTGTCGCGAATTATTACGCAATTGAAACCAACCAGGATCATAAATAGTATCAGCAGGCGTTACAACGCCAGCATCTAATCCTTGTAATGCCAAATAAGGTTTGATGGTAGATGCGAGCGGATAAAGACCACGTAAAGCACGATTATAAAGTGGGCGATCTTCGGCTTGTTGTAATGCTTGATAATCTTTTTGACTGATGCCAAGCACAAATTGATTAGGATCATAACTGGGGGCGCTGACCATGGCTAAGATTTGTCCGGTGGCCGGTTGAATCGCGACCACGGCGCCTTTTTTATCTTGCATCGCTTCTTCGATAGCAAATTGCAAACCACTATCAATGGTTAAATGAATATTTTTCCCAGGTACGCCCGATGTTTTCTTTAAAATGCGTAGCGGTTTGCCATTGGCATCGTTTTCTACTTGTTCATAACCCACGGTGCCATGCAATTCTTCTTCATAATATTTTTCTATTCCGACTTTGCCGATGTAATGACTGGCACTGTAATTGGTTTGATCAATTTCCTCTAATTCAGCCGCATTAATCCGACCGACATAACCAACAACATGACTAAAACTATCGCCATAAGGATAATGCCGCATCAAACGCGCTTTGATTAATACGCCAGTAAAAAGATGTTGATTTTCAGTAAAGCGTGCCACTTCTTCTTCAGTTAAACGTAATTTCAGTGGGATTTCATCAAAACGTCGATGTTGTTTTAATTGTTTTTTAAATTGACTAATATCGTTATCGCTCAAATTAATGATTTTTTTGAGTTGATCGAGGGTATTATTCATATTGGTGACTTGAACTGGAATAACATCCAAACTAAACACTGAAATGTTTTCAGCAAGTAACATGCCATTTCTGTCATAAATCAGACCACGTGTCGGCTCAACCGGCACAATATCTAGCCAGTTTTTAGTTGAAAGCGTGATATACAAATTGTGTTTGTAAATTTGTAAATAAGCCAGTCGCCAAATTAATAAGGAAAGTAAAATTATCATGACAGCAAAAGCAAACAATGCGCGCTGCGTGGTAAGCTGAATTTCTTGTTGATGATCTTTTATGGGAATGCGTTTTTGCATGTGTATTCGCGAGCACGAATAAAATAAATTATTAAAGTGGCTATATCTTAGAGGTCACAACGCAAAGTCGCAATCGATTAAGCATTTTTTTGTTTTGTCACCCAAAACGATAACCAATATCTAACATCAACGGAACGGTTATGCCGGAATTATGATTTGATAAATGTGCATTGGAATAATGCACAATATGGGCGCTAAGTGATAACTGTTCGCTGTGACCTAATAATGCGCCAATGCCAATGCGATCTTGAAAGGCGAAATGAATCCCTAAATTGCGACTGTCGAGATGAGTGTGATTGAGATAAGAAAGTCCAATGCTCACCTCCATAAAAGGTAATACCAGACCACGTTTTTCAAAGGAATAGCGTGCGACGGGTGCAATTGAATAAATATTAAGCGTCGTGTAATAAGGAACATTGGTAATCCAGAAATGAGAAAAACCGCCATCAAAGTAAAGATTAAATCCTTTCCATTTGAATCGATCGGGATCATAACTCAACATAAATTGATAACCATGTATGGTAGGTGGTGTTTTACCTATGGCTGCATAAGAAAATGTGGCGCCATAATTAGGCGCAGCGTAGACAGCGGTAGTGGCGAATAAAATAACCAGCACCGATAATAATGATAATAATAAATGGAATGATGATTGTTTACGTATGTGTCCCATGGCGATAACAGGTATCTTCCTTGAGTCCCGTAATTTTTTATCCTAGCATGGCGATTTTTATTTGGCTATGTTATCGAATAATAACTTTGCAAGCACATCAACATGCGCATTATTATCATTTAACGCCGAGATATAATTGAGACTGATACCGCCAGATTTTAGAAATAATTCTTTACCACGAATATTAATTTCTTCTAATGTTTCTAAACAATCAATCGCAAACCCAGGACAAATCACATCGACTGTTTTTATACCACGTGGTGGTAATTCACTTAAGATTGTTTGCGTAAATGGTTGTAACCATTTGCTATAACCAAAACGCGATTGATAACATAACGTCCATTTTGTAGCAGGTAGTTGTAATTCAGTCGCGAGTAAACGCGCCGTTTCTTCGCATTGCGTGGCATACGGATCACCTAATTGCGTATAGCGTTCGGGAATACCATGAAAAGAAATTAGCAAATGTTCGGCAGACGGATGATGAGCGCGATATGAGGCTGCTAATGCGCAGATATAATTCGGATCAGCATAATAATCATTGATCTTACGTAGCTTGGGTGGCACTGACCATTTTTTTAGCGCTTGTTGGACGCGATCAAAACTGGATGCGGTCGTCGTATCAGAATATTGCGGAAACAATGGCAGTACGATGATGTCATCGACTTGCTGTTGTTGTAAGCGTTCAAGCGCATGCGGAATGGAAGGTGTTCCATAATTCATACCCATGGCAACGATCACATTCGTGTGATGATGTTGATGAATAGTTTGTTGTAAGCGTTCGCATAATGTTTGCATGATGACGCGCATGGGTGAACCAGCCGGCATCCATATTTTTTGATAAAGTTTGGCGGAAGCTTGCGGCCGTTTATTTAAAATAATGCCATACAAAATCGGCCACCAAATGAGGCGTGACAAATGTACCACGCGTTTATCAGATAAAAACTCTCGCAAATAATGCCGCACGGCACTGGACGTTGGCGCATCGGGGGTGCCAGTGTTGATTAATAAAATACCTAATTTTGGGGGCATAGTAGCAGGCAGGCAAGTTGTTAAAATAATGGCGCTAATGAAAACACAGGATAATCAGCAAAGCAATCTCAGGCTAAAAAAGGTGTTAGTTTTTTTTAGGTGGTAAGGGTGAAATATAGCCATTAATAAGTAGTAATATGCCTACACCAATAAAAGTAATCACGCGACTTAATGTGTCTGCTCCACTTAAATCAATTAGAAATAGTTTTACGACAACCACACCAATTAAGCCAACACCATAAAACCATAGTTCACGTTGTTTAATACGGGTGGCAATAAAAGTGGTTATTAATGCAAGCAGCGTCCAAAGTATAGAAAAACAAGCTTGTACTAGCACACTTTGCCATAAAGGAATCAGTGAGTAAGAGGTGATTGTCCAATAAGATATTGTTCGTAGTAACATGGCATTGAGCCAGATAAAAATGAAAATACAAAATAATCCTAATGTTAATTTAAGTGATAATTCGTGTAGATAAGTTGTTAATGGTTGCCAAGTGGAGTAAGTCCAATAAGCTAAACTTCCGAGCGCGATAGCGATGGTGACATCCAATGGATTCAGTAATGGAAAATATAACAATGAATGAATATTGCCAGAGAATGTATTTGAAAATAAAAACCAACACGAAACAAATAAAAATAAAACAATTCCGCCAAGGACACGATAACTCGTTGCATATCGTACCAGCGGCCAGGAAAACATTTTTAAGTGAGCGCTCAATATATAAAGTACGCAAGAAGGAATAATACCCCAGATCAAGAAGCGCCAAGTACTCATGAGCGGAAGGTTGAAAAATTGTTGCATATAAAAATCAACTTTCGCAGTCATAAATAATACTAAAAATAAAAATGATACTAAATGTAACTCTTTTAGATAATCTTCCTTAAATCGATCATGACGATAAAGCATCGTGTATAAAACACTAAAGCTATATATCCACACTAAGAGTAATTCAGGAATATGATAAAGCCAAAAAGATTGAGGTTTTATGCTTAATAGCAGCAGCATGGGTAAAAGCAGTAATGCTAAATAACGCAACCAAGACCACATTAAATGCTCACTCAGCATCCAAAAAGCAAGACTGGAAGAAGAAATAAATAACAGCGTCGTAATAAATAAATAATCAGGATTAACATAATTATTGAGCTCAATTAAATTAAGCGCATACCAACTAATAGACCCTACAATAAAAAATATTGTAGCAATCATTTTTTCAAAAAGCCGACCGTTTTTTTCTTCTTTATAAAAAAGATAGGCGCAGGTTAAATTTGCGATGACTACTAAAATTCCACTTAAATAAAAATCGTTAAAAAGAGGTTTATTGTAAAAAGCGGGCATGTCCCAAATAAAAAGAATAGTGGAAGCGAATAAGATAATTGCTGCGCCGAGTCGTGTTAATAATTGATTTTGTCGTTGACCAAACCATAACACGACAATACTTTCTAATGCCCAGCTTGACATAGTCCAGATGTTGGAGAGCGTACATGGAATAGTGATGGTGCCGAATGTCACCGCAAGCGCTGTAAAAGCTGTTTGTAAATGACGTAGAATATTAATTCTGAAAAAATAAATAATGTAAGCAAGTGCAGCATAAAAGCAGCAGAGTGAAAAAGAGGTCCATGCTAAACCATAATCACTATTTTTTACGAGCGCTGCTTGCAAACTAAATACGATTACAGGTGTGCCAAAGGTTAATACCGTATTAATATAATTCTTTTGGTTAGCTTGTTGATGAGTTGTGTATAAAACAGCAATAGCGGTATAAAGCAAGAAAAAGAATATAAGAAATAATTCAGTGATAACGAAGTAAGCTGCTTGATAAGATTGATATCCCCATAACGCGCTAATAATAAAAGTAAAGATAAATCCAATCAGACTTAAATCATGCCAGTATTTTTTCCAAGCGATAGAGAAAATGGCGATGTTTAATATCGCATAATAAAAAAACAAGGTAATGTAATTGCCTTCAGTTGTGGTAAGCAAGACCGGCGCGAGAAAACCACCTAAAATACCAAAAATAGCGAGCGGTTTCGCATTCTGTAATATTGAAATGATGCCTGCGAAAGTAATAATCAATAAAAGTAAAACAAATGCTAGTGTGATCGGTAATAATTGATAAAATGCAAAAGCCGCATAAATAGTTAAATAGATCAATCCAATGCCGCCACCTTGAAGAATATTGGCGTAATTTTTTCTAGTGGAAGATAGCCACCAACCGATTGCTATCAACGCGATTCCTGCAAGAATGGCGCCGCATAATCTAAGCTCAATAGATAAGTTCGAGTGTTCAATAGTGTATTTAAATAAAAAGACAGCGCCAAAAAATAAAATGATGATGCCAATTTTTGCAATCATATTACCCGAGAATAAAAAAGATTTTATTTTTGTCATCATCCAACTGTCTGGGGAAGTATTAGCTTGTGTTGGTGTTGTTGGTGCGGTTGATTTTATTAATGGCGTTGTAACATGGGTAGCATTTATATTTTTTTCAGCTAGAGAAGGTCCCAGCGCGGGTTGATTCATTTTTTCTTTATTTAACAGCGCAAATAATTTCTTTTCTAGTTGTGATAAACGTTGTTCAAGGGAGTTATTTTTAATCATTAAAATGATTATTAAGAGGGAGAGCAAGAGCGATACTTGATAATAAACCGCAAGTAATAAAATAAAAACGCAAAGCAATCCTAATGCTAACCTGGAATTTATCATAATATTGTCCATGCAGTGGGCGTGTAGCGCCTAATATAGCATATGCAAATGTCTTGCGGCTATTTCATATCTCTACGATCCAGGTTTTGGCGGATGGTCAATTAAATCAAGCGTATTAGTAGGCAAATCTGTGGCAATGTTCTCATACGCTTTACTGTAAGTATCATGATCTAATTTATCGTTAATCATCACCTCGCTTTCTTTCCAGCCCATGGCGTTGACCAGTGCCGCACACGCTTTGAGCGTCGTATCATTTAATGTATTAGTCTCAATTTTATGTAAATGCGCAATGATAAGTGCGGTATGACCTGCTGCATCTTTCATTTTAATCCGTGCAATTTGATCATGTATTTCAATTGTTGCGCCTAAATCTTTTGCGACTTGAGTAATATTTTCTAAACGTTGTTTGATTTCTTGCGGATGATTGTGTGCGATGGGATTATTTTCTTTATAAATCCAAGGGTCAGAAATAAATGCCGGTTGCGCTTTTATCGTATGTTGTGCTTGTATTTGTGCTTGCGGTGCAGTGGTTGGGTGGGGTGATAGTGAAAATTGATATTCTTTGCTAGCGTTATTTTTTTCTTTTTCTTCCATTTTTGCTAACATCGTTGTTTCTGTGATTAATGTCTGATGCATGGCATCGCGTGTTTCTTTAATTTTATTTAAGCGACGTTGTTCTTTAACGTGACGTGCAATTAATATGCCGGCACTGATCGCGGCAATTGCAACGGCAGCAATACCAATTCCCAATGGGCCAGCGCCAGCGGCGCCTAATAAGACAAATCCAAACGCAACCGTGCATAAGGTCAAACCGATACTGGATACGCCTATACCTATTGCCGTCATACGCATTTTTTGTTTTTTCTTTTTTTGTAATTCAATGGCTTGAATGGGTCCTAATAAATGTTTGGTTGCAGCAGAAAATTTATTGGTGTCGCGTTCACCCATTTCAGGTAATTTTTCTTTGAGTAAAGGATCAGCAAGGGTGTTGGAAAGATCAAGGAAAGTATAGGCAGAACCTGCGGCAGCAATGCCTAATCCAATAGCACCGGTGGTAATTAATACGGGTAGAGTAATCGGTAATGCGGTGACTAAGGCGACGTTTGCGATTAAAATTCCGGCGAGTTGCCAGCCACCTTCAAAACTATTTAATTTTGGGCTTTCTTCTAAATAGGTGCTGCGTATTTCTGCTAAGCTACGCGCTTGTTTTTTAACGATGCGTGTAGCAGCAAGAATATTTGCTTCAGCAATACTCATATACAAATGCATTTCGCGTAATGCTTTTAAAAACGCTGTTTTATTATTGTTAAATTCGATTTGATCATTATTTAATTTATTATTTAGTAATATATTACCGAGTTCAATTAATGCTGTTGGTGTGGGGTGAATTTTTTCAGGAACCTCATATAATATCCGCATGAAATTTTCTTTTTGCACATTATTGCTGAAATCAAAATCGAGAGCCGCTTGATCTAGTTTTGTTAAAAATAAACTCGTTTTTAATTCGTCAGCAGTTTCATGCGTAAAATGAAGCGGAATAGCATCAATAGTGGCTTCTAATCCTTCTTGATATAGTTGAAATTCTTCTAAGCGTTCTGCTTTCATCATCCCCATTAAATGTTGACGAATGTTTAAACTTAAGGTGGCCAATATTTTTTGCCATTGTTGTTGCGCGGCTTCACTTTTATGTTGGATAAAAGTATGGTCATGCAATTCTTCAATTAATAAATTTAAAGTTTCAATTAAATGTTCGCAGGCATTACCTTCATACATAGTGAGTTCATGGTTTAAGTCGAAAATATCTTTGGCATCAATGGGCTCAATATCACCTTTTGTGCCGGCTACGAATGTTTTTGCTTTTTCTAGGACGCCAAATTCTTCCCTATCGCTGCTCGCTGATTTTATTGGCATTACTTTTAATCCTAGTTCACGTTCTGTTTTCTTTAATTTTTGTTGAACAAAATGCGTGATAAATGTTTCTAATTGGATAAGATAATCAGGGTGTAGTTGTAAGTAAACTTGTCCTGCTGCGATTTCTTGCTGTTGTAGATGTGTTTTTAATTGTTGAATGCTGTCATGAATTAATAATTCTAATTCTTTAGTATTTAATACATTGGCATGTTGTTTGATTCGCATGGTTAAAAAAACGTGTACTTGTGCTAATTCTTCTTCTGCGAGTTGATTATAAATCGCAGGCTCTTTAGCAAGCGCTTGCTGAATCAAGGTAGGAATACTGTCATTAGTTGTCATCGTGAATGGCCATTTGGTTAATAATTTAATAAATATATTTATAATTAATTATGTGTGCTAATTATAGCTAAATTATTAATATTTTATTAAATGCTGTATTTTTAAAGCAGAGGTCTCTGTACACGGCAATAAATTTTTCCGTCATCGCGAGGAGTTGTAGGGTGGATTAGACATGCGCTTTTTGCGTGTCGTAATCCACCAAAATAATAAACAATGGTGGATTACGGCACAAAAAACGTGCCTAATCCACCCTACGAAATTTATTGTGGTGTACAGAGAGCAGAGGTAATCATATGTCCACAAAAACCATACAAATGACACCCGCTTTATCGACTTACCTCCAAACGGTAGGTTTGCGCGAAGCAGCGATACTCACGCAATTACGGGCAAAAACTGCGCAAATGACGGGAGCGCAAATGCAAATTTCTCCCGAACAAGGTCAGTTCATGGCCATGTTAGTCACTTTATTAGGCGCAAAAAAAACCATTGATATTGGTACGTTTACCGGTTACAGCGCCTTGGTTGTTGCGCTCGCGTTGCCGGATGATGGCAACGTAATCACTTGCGATATCAATAAACAAGCGACGGATATCGCCAAACGTTTTTGGTGTAATGCGCACATGGAAAATAAAATTGATTTGCGACTCGCGCCTGCGGTAGAGACATTGCAACAATTAATGGCAGCAGGGGAGGCCAATACCTTTGATTTTATTTTTATTGATGCCGATAAAAATAATTACGCTGCTTATTATGAATTGTCGCTGCAATTGGTGAGACCTGGCGGATTGATTGCAATCGATAATGTGTTGTGGAATGGACGAGTGGCTGATCCTGCGATCAATGATGAAGCGACACTTTCTATTCGTGCCCTTAATGCCAAAATCCATGACGATGAGCGCGTGATGATGAGTTTAGTGCCAATTGGCGATGGCTTGACGTTGGTGCGGAAGAATTTAACTGATCATGTTGATCATCGTTTAGCAAAAGAAGGTAACAAATTAGATATCAAAGAAGAGCAAGAAATGGCCGATGAAGATCTGAGAAAAGATTATTTCTAAATAATATTGACAAGCAAATTTATTTTTTACAGAATCAAAAAAGTTTAGTGATTATTTATTGTTGAACACTAACTATAAAAATATTTTTGAAAATTTTCTAACGCAAACAAGGAGAAATCTGATGTTTAATAAATCAATAGCGGAACAATTTAAAATAGCATTTCTGAATGAAAATAGTGAAGAATTTAAAAATATTACCGGCCCACTTAAAAGTAAAGTGACTCCAAAGGTGTTCTCAGACGTTATAGATATTTTAGGTGAAGGTAAATCATGGAAAGAACAAGAAGAAATAAAAACAAAATTAAATTATTTTGTTCAGCATCATGGTTTGTTAGTACAGTTTGAAGGAATACCACAAGAGAGACTTTTTTCATATAATCATGGAAAGGTTTGTTAAAAGATAATATATCGAGATAAGGGTAGTTATTAATTTTTCTAACTTCTAACTACCTTATCTTCATACGCCGCAAACACATAATCGACCCACCACTGGTTCATTTGTTCGTGCAAGCGATTTTGAAATTGGCGCGCATCCATGTGATCAATATCGATGACTTCGAGCGGTTGATCTTGCCACGAGCAAGCAAATACCGCCTTGGTTCGCGCGCCAGTTTCTGGATCAATTTGCCATTGCAAACATTGCGCGCACACGCCTTTTAACATGCATTGCATATTGCCATAAACGGAGGCGAATATTTTCGGATCTTTAACAAAATAATTTTTTAATGTGGTTTGACGCGCAGCTTGAAAGTGACGCAACAAATCTGTGCTGCCAGCTAAATAAATTCTATCGATATCGTGTAAAGCAATGGGTGCATTCGCAGGCGCAGTATTATCAGTATTTATAAGCGTCCCATTCATATACGCAATCATACTCGCCACAACATCATCTCCACGCAAACTCACATCTTGCGGCCGGTGCGGCGTAATCAATTCACCGGTTTTCGTCAGCCAAATAATAACATCAGCGATATTTTCAATGACATCCTGACAATAATTTTCTTCACGCGTTGCAAATTGGCCGACATATAAAATACGATTTCCTGCTTGTTTCAATGCCGGGCCAACACTGCGCAAAAATGCCGAACTCGTTGCCGTTCCCACCATCAAAATCGTTTCACGTTCATGCGGAATTTTCGCGCGCACACCGGTCGGTCCCATCAGCGCGACCGGTTCACCCGGTTTTAATAACGCACACAATTTTGCGCTCGCACTATTTTCCGTCACGATAAAATGCAACACACCATTTTTTTTATCACATTCGGCACCAGTGAGCGCAAGCGGTTCCATTTGAAATAAAGTGTGATCAAGATGCGGCGCATACGTTTCATAATTTTGTAAACGATAAAATTGACCTGGTTTAAAATGTTTGCTCGCAAGCGGCGCTTGTATCACCAATTCTAATGTGTTTGCCGTTTTACGCGTAATTTCCAGCACTTTTGCTTGAAATGCATGACGCATATTTTTAGCAAAAGTTTGATATTCAGTTTCATCACCCTCTTTCCCTAATTTATTTTTTAGCGCCGCACTGATTTTTGTATACGTGCGCATGCCAGATGCAATCGCTTTTACGACGCTGCCATGAAACACCGGATGGGTATCACCAATTAAACTCACGCGATAATGATCTTTATGATATGAAGTGAACGCACCAAACGCCGGTTCTTTGCAATGCGTAATGCCATGCGCCACCACTAATTCGCCATCTAAATCTTCATAATGTTGATATTGCAAATTCAAGCGATTAAATGTGCCGCGATGTTCAAATTCATACGCGGTATTGGGCTGCGTGCCGGTTGCGACCAAAATAGAACGCGCCGGTAAGCGCACTTCTTCATTTAATGTCATCCACGCATTCGTGGTTTTATCAAAAATACGTTTATGACAAATTAATGTTTCAGTGTGACCAAATTCATTTAAATCAACAGCAATGGGTTCTAAACCTTCCGCGTAATAAATGCCTTCTTCTAACGCTTTTTGTAATTCTTCATGATTATTAATATAAGCTGGCGATTCTTGCATGCGGCGCCTATATGCAATGGTGACACCGCCCCATTCGCGAATTAATTTTATAAAATTAGGCGTTTCTTTATTTGCTTTTGCACGTTCACGCTCTTTGCGCACGGCGCGGCCATGGCGCACATATTCCGCTAAAATTTCACGTGATGGCGCATCCAGTTGCGTATCAATGGTTTCTTCGCCCCGTTCTTTGCAAAGTGTTTCATAACGCTGCAACATTTTTTCGACTTGGACAATGTAATATGCTTGCAATTCGGTGGCGGTATCAACTCCAGTTAAGCCGCCGCCAATCACAACGGCTGGTAAACGAATTTCAAGATTCGTGAGGCTGCTGGGTTTTGCCGCATTGCCTAATTGCAATGCCATTAAAAAATCATTGGCTTGCCGCATGCCGGGCGCCAAACTATTGGGAATAGATAATGCTTTCGGTAAACCAGCGCCAACGGCAAGCGCAAAATGATCAAATCCCATTTCCCATGCATCTTCTACCATGATGCTGCCGCCAAAACGAATATTGCCAAACACTTGAAAATAAGGCCGGCGCATTAAGCTGATGTAAATTAATTTTAAGAAATTTTTATCCCAGCGCACAGTAATGCCATATTCAGCGACACCACCAAAACCTGCCATTAAACGTTCATCTAATGTTTCTTTTAAATCTTCAAAACGATAAATCGGTTGTTTGATCAATGCCTCTGGAAGTGGCTCAATTTTCAAACCATCAAAACCCACTACTGCAAAACCATCTAATAATAAATGATGCGCGAGTGTGAAACCGGCCGGCCCCATGCCTGCAATCATTACTTTTAAACCGTTATACGGTTGCATCAGCCATTGCGTGGCGCGTAGTGGATTCCAGCGCGTGAGTAAATCATAAATTTCTACACCCCAGGGTAAATTCAACACATCAATCAATACACGGGTTTCTATTTGCGGAATATTGACCGGTTCTTGTTTCTGATAAATGCACGCTTTCATGCAGTCATTACAAATACGATGACCGGTTGCGGGACAAAGTGGGTTATCCACCATGACCATGGCGAGTGAAGCGAGTGTGCCGCCTTCTTGTTTTAAAAAATTCATTTCAGAAATTTTTTCATCAAGTGGGCAACCCGTCATGGTCACATCAAGTGGATTTTTCTTTAATCCAAGGGAGGGATCGCCTTTTTTGACTGGAAATCCTTTTGAACAAAAATCACCATCGTGATCATGACAATAAATACAATAATTCACTTGATCTTGTACTTCGCGCGCGTTCATGCGCGGGTCAGTGAGAGTGAAACCATTGCGTAAACGTAACGTATCATCCGGAGTTTCTAAGCGATGATATTTATCGTGAGGCAGCGGTTGAGTTGGTACTAAATTGGTGTAATCCAAACGTTCGGGAATATCAAAACTGACCCAGGTGGCGCAAGCAGAATTGTGTAAAACATGCGTGCACCATTGCACTAATTTTTCAATGTCAGTGTGATTGGTTTCTGGTTGATCTAAATAATGTGTGCCTAATAACGCGACAGCGAGTTCTTTGTCAGTCGTTTGTAAGGGTGATTGGCTCAATTGTGTTTCTAGCCACGTGTTTAATTCGGTATAAGGTGCAAATGTTGCAAGTCGTGATAATTCTTTTTTTGCGCGACGTAATACATAATATTTTTTAAAAATGGAAATGGGATTTTGTTCTATCGTTTTTATTTTACTGATGGCAACGGCTTCTTCGATGTGGAAGAGAGCAGCAAGAAAATCCTCTAAGATGCGCGCACAACTAATTAATAATTCACTGGTTTCAATGGGGGCGAGCGCATGTGGCGCGTTGCGGTAAGTGAGGAGTTGCGAATGGAGCGCTGCGTTGTGTTTGGATAAATAAGTGAGAAAGGTTTTATCGAGGCGTGCCAATCCCGCTGAGTGAAATAACTCAGCGAATTGGAAGTGATTGGTTAAGTGCAATGTGGGTTGGGACATTGGATTATTTACCATTATGTAGGGTGGATTAGACGCGTTTTTTGCGTCGTAATCCACCAAGCAAGTAAAACTTAAATTCATTAGCATTATGGTGGATTACGCCGCGCTTCGCGCGTCTAATCCACCCTACGAAAACAGAGCAATCACTAACCGCCCAGCTTCTTCTTCAACAAGTCATTCAATTGCTGCGGATTTACTTTTCCACCCGATGCTTTCATTACTTGCCCGACAAAAAAGCCAAATAATTTTTCTTTTCCCGCGCGATATTCTGTTGTTTGGTTTGGATTGGCGGCAATAATTTCTTCAATTAATTTTTCAATCGCATCCATATCCGTGACTTGCTTTAAACCGCGACTTGCAATAATACCATCAACATCTTCATCTTCTTTATTCCATAGCGCTTCAAAAATCGTCTTCGCAATTTTTCCTGAAATAGTATCATCAGCAATGCGCGAAATTAATTTTCCTAATTGTGCTGAAGACACTGGACTTTCAGTAATCTCTAATCCCGCTTTATTTAACGCACCCGATAATTCGCCCATCACCCAATTCGCCGCTAACTTTGGTTGATTGCCCGAAGCATTTACCACTTCTTCATAAAAATGCGCCATTTCTTGGCTGCTGACTAACACACTGGCATCATACGCACTTAATTGATATTGCGACATGAAACGTTCGCGTTTTTGTTGCGGTAATTCAGGTAATTCTTCTTTAACTTTTTCTATCCATTCATCTGAAATAATCAGTGGTAATAAATCGGGATCGGGAAAATAACGATAATCATGCGCTTCTTCTTTACTGCGCATCGACCGCGTTTCATTTTTATTCGGATCGTATAACAATGTTTCTTGCATAATTTTGCCGCCACTTTCAAGCACGCCAATTTGACGTTCTACTTCAAAATTAATAGCGCGCTCGACAAATCGAAATGAATTAATATTTTTTAATTCGGTGCGCGTCCCAAATTTTGTGTCACCGCGCGGCCGCACTGACACATTGGCATCACAACGAAAAGAACCTTCTTGCATATTGCCATCGCAAATCCCTAAATAACGCACTAATGCATGCAAAGTTTTTAAATAAGTAACGGCTTCTTTCGCAGAACGCATTTCCGGTTCAGACACGATTTCCAATAACGGCGTGCCGGCGCGATTTAAATCAATGCCGCTTTGTCCTTGAAAATCTTCATGCAAGGATTTGCCTGCATCTTCTTCTAAATGGGCGCGCGTTAAATTAATACGTTTACTGGTGTCAGCATCCAATTGAATATCAATATAACCCCCTTTGACGACGGGCGTTTCATATTGACTGATTTGATAACCTTTAGGTAAATCTGGATAAAAATAATTTTTCCGCGCAAAAATCGATTTGCGACTGATTTCTGCATTTGCACCTAACCCAAATTTAATCGCCATTTCCACAGACATTTTATTTAATACGGGTAACACGCCTGGCATGCCTAAATCAATTGCGCACGCTTGCGTATTGGGTGCGGCGCCAAATGCGGTCGATGCGCCGGAAAAAATTTTACTTTTTGTCGATAATTGCGCATGCACTTCTAAGCCAATCACTGTTTCCCATTCCATTTAAAAACCCTCCGGAAATTGTTGATGCCAATCCGATACTTTTTGATAAGTATGGGCAACATTTAATAATGTTGCTTCATCAAATAAGCGACCAATTAATTGCATGCCTATGGGTAATTGATTAATGAAACCAACAGGAGCAGAAATCGCAGGTAAACCTGCTAAATTAATGGCGATGGTGTAAATGTCAGATAAATACATGCTAATAGGATCGCTCACTTTTTCATTAATTTTGAAAGCAGGCGTGGGCGTCGTCGGCGACAAAATCACATCGACTTGTTTAAATGCTTGCGCGAAATCATTGCAAATTAAACGGCGGATTTTTTGTGCTTTTAAATAATAAGCATCGAAATAACCAGCAGATAAAACATAAGTACCTATCATAATGCGACGTTTGACTTCATTACCAAACCCTTCACTGCGCGTGCGTTTGTACATATCTTCTAAATCTTTTGGGTCATGACAACGAAATCCGTAACGCACACCATCATAGCGCGCTAAATTAGAAGAACATTCTGCAGGCGCAATCACATAATAAGCAGGCACCGAAAGTTCCACCGTCGGTAAACTGATTTCTTGAATAATCGCGCCACATTTTTCATATTCTTTAACTGCTTTTTCGATAGCAGCCGCCATGTCTTTATTTAAATTCGCATTAAAAAATTCTTTGGGTAAACCAATGCGCAAACCTTTAATCGAATTATTTAAAGTGCTGGTGTAATCAGGTACCGGTTGTTGAATGCTAGTTGAATCGCGTTCATCAAAACCGGCCATGACATTCATTAATAACGCCACATCTTCTGCGGTTTTTGCAAACGGACCGCCTTGATCTAAGCTTGATGCAAACGCCACCATGCCATAACGTGAGACGCGGCCATAAGTGGGTTTGAGACCCGTGACATTGCAAAGTGCGGCGGGTTGACGAATAGAGCCACCAGTGTCGGTGCCTGTTGCTGCGGGCGTGAGACCAGCGGCTACTGCACTTGCAGAACCACCTGAAGATCCGCCAGGAACATATTGAATATTCCAGGGATTTTTGACGGCACCATAATAACTATTTTCATTCGATGAACCCATGGCGAATTCATCCATATTAGTTTTACCTAGCATCACCATGCCGGCTTCTTTGAATTGAGTGACAACGCCAGCGTCATAAGGCGCGATAAAATTATCTAACATTTTTGAACCGCACGATGTTTTGACGCCATCGGTACAAAAAATATCTTTGTGCGCCATGGGAATACCAGTGAGTGCGCCCACATTTTTATTTTGCGCGCGTGCGCTATCGGCGGCTTTTGCGGTTTGTAAGGCGACATCTGCAGTGACCGTAATAAAACTATTTAATGTCTCATCATATTTTTTAATGCGTGCAAGAAAATACTGGGTTAATTCTTGACTGGAAATTTGTTTGGTCGCGAGTAGTTGTGATAATTCGGCGAGGGTTTTGCGATGCATCATTGTCATGTTTTATTTACGCCTCATCATCAATGACTTGCGGGACAAGATAAAGACCGGCTTCAACACAAGGTGCGCTGCGTTGAAATTTTTCACGCATGTCAGGTTCGGTCACGACGTCTTCGCGTAAACGCTGGGAAATATCGAATGGATGCGCTAATGGTTCGACTTGTGAAGTATCGATTTGATCCATTTGGGCAACAAAATTCAACATAGTTGAAAGCTGCGTGGTGTATAAAGTATTTTCATTTTCAGATAAATTTAATCGGGCAAGATGTGCTATTTTTCTTACCTCGTCAAGCGTGAGAGACATGGTTCACTCCTTGGGAAAAATGAGCGGGCATTATAATGGAGACTTATGTTTCATGGAATAAAAAATTGAATGTATGTGCTTTACTCAGGATGACAATGTAAAAAACAATAATATCTTGGCGTCTTTACAATAAATTGATTAGAATGCAACATCTCATACGATTTTGAAAAAAGGAAGTCGACTGGCCATGTTAAAAAGATTACGCGGTGTATTCTCTAGCGATTTATCCATTGATTTAGGAACAGCAAACACGCTTATTTATGTGCGTGGCCGAGGTATTATTTTGAATGAGCCTTCAGTGGTGGCGATTCGTCAGGGTTCTACAGTGATTGGCCAAAAGCACGTAGTGGCAGTCGGGAGTGAAGCAAAATTAATGTTGGGTCGTACGCCTGGCAATATTCGTGCAATTCGTCCAATGAAAGATGGTGTGATTGCTGATTTTTATATCACAGAGAAAATGTTGCAGCACTTTATTCACAAAGTGCATGAAAATCGTTTCTTGCGTCCAAGTCCACGCGTATTAGTTTCAGTGCCATGTGGTTCGACACAAGTGGAACGTCGTGCGATTAGAGAATCTGCAATTAGCGCCGGTGCACGTGAAGTATTCTTGCTCGAAGAACCGATGGCAGCAGCAATGGGTGCTGGTATGCCAGTGGAAGAAGCGCGTGGATCGATGGTGGTTGATATTGGTGGTGGCACGACTGAAGTGGCTATTATTTCATTGAATGGGATTGTTTACTCTGCCTCTGTACGTATTGGTGGTGATCGTTTTGATGAAGCGATTGTGAGTTATGTACGTCGTAATTATGGCATTTTAATTGGTGAATCGACTGCTGAACGGATTAAACATGAAATTGGTTTGGCTTATCCTGCGAACCAAATGTTACAAATGGAAGTGCGTGGACGTAATTTAGCTGAAGGAATTCCACGTAGCTTTACGATTACGAGTAATGAAATTTTGGAAGCGTTACAAGAACCGTTATCCGGTATTTTGGGTGCAGTACGTGCGGCATTAGAACAAGCGCCACCGGAACTGGCGGCGGATATTGCTGAACGCGGAATGGTATTGACAGGTGGCGGTGCATGCTTGCGCAACATTGATCGCTTGTTTATGGAAGAAACGGGTTTACCAGCGATTATTGCAGAAGAACCACTGACTTGTGTTGCTCGCGGTGGCGGCAAAGCACTCGAAATGATTGGAATTTCCAGTGTGGACTTCTTATTGCAAGAATAGTGAAGTGACTGTGCAGTGTGTGAGCATTCTCATGCTTGTCATCCTGAGCGCAGCGAAGGATCTCTATGAGATGCACGGGTATTTCCAGGAGATCCTTCGCTGCGCTCAGGATGACAAGCATGAGAACGTTACTCTCAGGATGACAAGCATGCCTATGCTACGCCCGGGTGACAATACATAATTTAAAGGAGAAAACAGCCATACGTTCCATATTTACTCGTGAATCACAACTTGGTTTGCGCGCATTTTTTCTGGTCGTGTTTGCTATTGTTTTAATGGTGATAGATAAACGCTTAGAAAGTTTTGCACCGGTGCGCGCAGCGTTATCATTACCAGTTGCTTCTTTTCAATATGTAGTGAGTTTACCCACCAAGTGGATTTCTCATTTTAAAACAACCATGAGCACGCACGATGATTTAGTCAAAGAAAATTTACAATTAAAAGCTGATCAATTATTACTGCGTTCGCAATTACAACGTTTAACCGCTGTAGAATCTGAAAATGATTATTTAAAAACCTTACTGAACTCTGCTAATCGTATTAAAAGTAAAACTGTTATTGCAGAATTGCTGAATGTGGCATCAGAACCATTTGTGAATCAAGCGGTCTTAGATAAAGGATCACGTGACGGTGTGTATAAAGGCCAACCTATACTTGATGCGAGTGGTGTGATGGGACAAATTATTCAAGTGGGATTATTAACCAGTCGCATGTTATTTATTAATGATCCGCAAAGCGGTATTGCAGTAGAAAACACGCGTAATGGTATTCGTTCAGTTGCAGTAGGTGATAGTGATTCCGATAAATTACGCTTAAGATATGTACCAAAAACGGTTGACGTAAAAGTGGGTGATATTTTTGTGACCTCCGGTTTGGGAGATCGTTATCCGGAAGGTTATCCAGTTGGCAAAGTTGTCAGTGTAATAAACGATCCCGCTGATCAATTCACTACGATTTACTTGCAACCGAGCGCACATTTAAATAGTAGCCGACAAGTTTTATTAATTTGGTATCAAAAAAATGCATAGTGGGTTTGGTGTTATTTTGACATTAGTGCTTGCACTGATATTAACCTTATTGCCAATGCCAGATTGGACGGTGTGGTTACGTCCGGCGTGGGTATTATTGGTATTGATTTATTGGGTGATCAATGCCCCTTCGCATGTCGGCGTAGGAATAGCATGGATCATGGGCATCATTTTAGATTTATTAAATGGCACTTTATTGGGTGAGCATGCGCTCGCATTAACCATGGTGATTTATTTAGTGGTGCGTTGGCACATGCAATTGCGTATGTATCCATTATTGCAACAAGGATTAAGTATTTTAGTATTTGTATTTTTATATCAATTCATTTTGTATTGTGTACAAGGCTTTATTGGACAGTTACCGAGTAGCCATTTATATTGGTTATCTTCAGTGATTAGTATGTTGTTGTGGCCATGGTTATTTGTGTTAATGCGCGATTTTCGCCGCTGGTGTCGCGTGTATCAGTAAGAAAGGGGGCGCCGTGGGAACGTTAATCAAATCGGTGGCCAAGAAAATAGGGTATGTCGTTGCAATTTTTATTATTCTTGCAGCGACTCTTGCGGGCGCAGGTCGTCTCCTGACGCCGCTCGTTGATAGCCATCGCAGTGATATTGAAAAATTAACCAGCGTTGCATTAGGTGTGCCAGTCACCATTGGCAATGTGGAAATTGCATGGCATTTTTATCAGCCAGAAATTATTTTAAATAATGTGACTATCTTTTCATTGCCTCCTGCCACTGCTCCTACCGCTGCTTCTTCTAATGCAACTGCTGCATCTGCCGCAACCACCTCTTCTGCATCTGCTTTATCTCGTCAGCGGTCGTTATTACATTTGCAACAAGTTAAATTATTTATTTCTATTTTTAGTAGTCTTTGGCAGCGACAAATAGTCCCTAGCAAAATTACGCTCACGGGTACCAATGTCAGTATTTATAAAGCAGAAAATGGAGAAATATTTTTACAGGGGTTTTCTATTTATGGTGGCGAGCAACCACCTGATCCTGTCATGCTCGCTAAAATAATTAATTTATTATCGCAACTCTCGCACATTCATTTACGTTATATCGATGTGAATTATTCTGATTTCACCAAACAAAAACGTTTTATTCAATTAGATTATTTAAGTTTAAAAAATAAAAGTTCGAAGCATATTTTATTAGGACAAATGACCTTAAAACAAGAAATACCCACGGCGGCCAGTTTTATGGTGGAATGGTCTGGTAATGAAATAGATATCAATAAATTGCACGCCAAAATATATACGTATGTCACTGGCATTTTTTTACCAGAATGGTTGAAAAATCAAACATGGCAAGGTTGGCAAATAAAAGACGGGATTGCGAGCGCAAAAATATGGGCAATCTGGCATTTGGGCCAATTCAGAAAAATGCAAGCCACTGTGCAAGTGTATGGAATAAATTTATATTCGCAAACAGATAAATCAACTCATATGATGAATCGCTTGAGTGGGAATATAGGTTGGCAGCGACAAGGAAAGAAACAAATATTTGCCGGTGATGATATTTTAATTGATTTACCAACACATCTTTGGCCAGTCAGTAGTTTTTATGTTGCCATGTTGCTGGATGAAACCAATGTATTAAGACCGCAAGCCGTCAATGTAGGCTATATAGATTTGCAAGACATGCAACCATTTTTATTTTCATCGCCAGCTTTTTTAGCAGAGAATACTCGTGCGATGTTAACCAAATTAAATATACAAGGTAATTTACAACATGCAGTGTTAACGTTTAACACAGCTGGCGTGTTTGATATTAATCAATTGTCATTACAAGCGGATATTAATCAATTAACATTTTCGCCATGGGAGCAATGGCCAGCCGTACGTAATATATCAGGTAATGTGAAATGGAATGGCAAACAAGGTGAATTGAATTTACATAGTAATCGTGCAGTTTTGCAATACGAAAAATTATTTACCTATCCCATTTTCTTTGATCAATTATCAGGAAATATCGTATGGCAACAAGCACAAGATAAAAGTTGGTTATTACAAATTGCTAATTTGCAAATGTTAAATAATGATGGTGCGGGGAATGTGACCGGAACGATTACGGTGCCAGAAAAAGAACCGCTGGCTGTTGATGTCGCGGCAAATCTTACTTTTCAAAAAGCCAATCGTGTCGTTCGTTATTTACCAATGCATAAATTTACGCCGACATTAGCTGGTTGGCTCAATCAAGCTTTTGTAAGCGGTGAAGTGTCTGCGGTGACTGCAGTGTTAAAAGGTCGTTTAATCGATTTTCCATTTGACAAAGGCGCAGGCAAATTCCTGATTAAAGGTGAAGTGAATAATATGGATTTTCGTTTTGCGCCTGATTGGCCGATGTTAACGCAATTAAATGGCACGGTCGTTTTCTCAAATCGCCAAGTGCTGATCGATGCAAAACGCGCCAATATATTGAGTATTCCATTACAAAATATTCATGGTGAAATTCCGAATTTAGGTGGTGGTCAAGTAGAAGTGTTAACGGTAAAAGTCGATCCTATTGTGTTGGATTTTTCACAAGGATTGCAATTTATTCGTAAAAGTCCATTAGCAACGACCATTGGAAAAATGTTTGCCGACATAGAATTAAAAGGACCAACGACATTGTTATTACAATTGGCAGTGCCATTGGGAACACCTAATAAAACCAACGTCAATGGTGATATTAGTTTTAAAAATACGTCGATGCGTTTAGTGCCGTGGAATTTAATGGTGAATCAATTACAAGGCCAATTAAATTTTACGGAAGACACAACCACTGCTAAAAATGTGCAAGGCCAATTATTTGCTAAACCGATTCAATTAAATATTTCGACAGTGACGCAAGCCAATCAACCTTCTACTATGCAAGTAGATTTTGCGAATAAAATCGATGTGTTCGATTTAGAAGATTGGTTAAAAATTCCTTTTTCAAAAATGGTAAAAGGCAGCACGGAAATAGCAGGTAAAATTAATTTTTCATTGACCGCACCCATTCAAGTTCAATTGAATTCAAATTTAATCGGTATTGAATTAAATTTGCCAGATGAATATGCAAAAACGGCGACAGAGACACGCGATTTTTCTGCGACTATTATCGTACAAACGCAGCAACCATTACGCGTGAAATTGTTCTATGACAAATTATTAAGTGCCGCACTTATTTTGGATCGACAAAAAGAAAAAATAGAATTGCAAAGTGTTAATTTGCGTATTGGTGGTGGCGAACTTAATTGGCCAACTGGTGCGTCGGGTTTATATATTACGGGTGCATTGCAACAATTGGATTGGGATAAAGTAAAAGATTATAACAATGATGCGAGTGGTACCGGACAAAATTTACAATTTGATCATTTACCATTACGTGAAATTGATATTATGGCGCAAAATGTGACGTTCTTAGGACAACATTTAACGCAAGCGCGTTTGCAATTAATACCGCAAGCGACTAGTTGGGAAGTTGATATTGATAGCAGAGAAGTAGCAGGTCATATTCAAGCACCCAAAAATTTTTCTTCTAAAGGATTAATGACGGCAAAATTACAACGTTTAAATATTACTGCCAATGGTAAACAACAAGCGGCATTATCTTCTGCTTCATCCAATATCAATATGAAATCATTTCCTGCTATTTCATTTACTGCGCAAAACGTGAGTTATAACAATATGCCATTGGGGCAAGTGAGTTTTGATACGGCCTCTACTGGGCGCGGCATAATGATTAATTCATTGCGAGTGCTATCGCCGCTTTTAGAATTGCAAGCGACGGGTAATTGGTCGGCAGCATCTAATATGACGCATATGCAAGGAACAGGTAATACCTCTAATTTAAGTGATTTATTAAATAGTTTTGGATTAGATGCGCATAATTTAGTGGCGAGCAAAGGTAAGGTGGCATTTGATTTAAGCTGGCGCGGCGCGCCTTATGCCCCGCGTTTAGGGACGGTGGATGGAAATGCATCATTAGATATTGGTGCGGGGCGAGTGGTAGAGGTGGGGCAAGCGAGTGGTGCAAAAATGGGAATTGGCCGTATGTTAAGTATTTTTAGTTTGCAAACAATTCCGCGACGTTTGACATTTGATTTCAGCGATGTTTTTCAAAAAGGCTATAGTTTTGATTCAGTGCGCGGCGAATTTAAAATTAATGATGGCGATGCGTTTACCAAAGATTTACGTTTTGATGGACCGGTCGCGAAAGTAGAAATCAATGGACGTATTGGTTTGGAACATCAAGATTATGATTTTATATTGAGTGTCACGCCATATGTATCATCCAGTATTCCATTGGCAGCGACATTGCTGGGCGCGGGGCCGGTGGTGGGTGCGGCCGTATTTGTGGCGAATGCAGTGTTGGGATCGGCGATTTCGAAGGTAGCAACGTATTCGTATACGGTCACCGGTTCGTGGGATAATCCGAAATGGGAAACGGTGGATAAGACGAATAATGCAAATGCGTCGAATACGCCGCAGAAGAAGCAGTAAGAGTGCGTTGTCATCCAGCACAAAATTACCTAGAAGAACGTACTCTTTTGTGTATGACTTTGTTTACTTTATCTACGCAGTCTTTATTGTTAGGTTCATTTGCCGCCATTTCTATTCTACATGTACCAAAATTCGTATAAAAACGCGTAATGTTATCAATATGATTATTAGATAAATTAGCTGCATTTGGATTAGGGATAAATTCTTTCAAATTTTTTCTAATGATTTTTTTTAAGTTAGATTGATGATGATCAAGAAAAAATCGAATAGGAATGATCATATGATTCCATAAATCTACCATAACGGCTGCGGGGTATTCTCTTGCCAGCGTTTTAATATTTTCTGAAGTGAATTCTCTATTTGGAATTAAGGTATTTTCCCTAAATACGATGGAAACAAGATGATTTTCTGCTTGATCTATTTTATGAATTAGCGATAATTGCCCTTTTTTCCATTTTTTAACGATAGGGTCTTTGGTTGTCATTAATGTCGATATAAATAGTTGCGCTTGATCGTTACAGTTTGCTATTTTAGCTTTTTCAAATATTTGTTTAGTATTTAGCATGTGCGCGTAAGTATTAACGTAGACATAAAACTCATCTGTTAATGGGCAGGTTTTCCTTAAATCGGAATTTGAAGTGACAATATCATTTATAATTGCTACTGATTTTTCGTCGCGTAATTCTCTTACTTTTTGTAATTCTTGATTACAATCAATTCTTTTATTTGCATCGGTTGAAATAAAAATTGTTTCGCCATTTTCTATGGCAGATACAATATCTGAATTTTTTTTATTACAATTTCGAACAGGCGTTTCTTGATAGGTGTGTTTTGCCAGTTCAAGAATTTTATCTAAGAATAATTCGGATTCAGGTTTATTTGTTGCCGGTTCATTTGCGGTATCTTCCGAATGACAAATATCATTTTGACACGGTGATAATTTGTTAGATTCTGCAATTGCATGTGAAAATAACATTAAAAATAAATAAAAAGTGAGTAATTGGCTATTATTTAAAATAATAGGTATGTCGCTAACCATTTGTTCGATTTTATAATCTTTATTGGCTAACTCGATTTTTATTTTGGGAAATACTTTATATAAAGAATGTTTAATTTTATTTTTCATAGGGTTATGTGAGTTTGTTGAATTCCAGTGGTTGAGGTAGGGAAAATTATACCGACGAATGCTTAACGTAATATTATAAATACGCTGATTTTGCGCAGAAAAAATTTATTTTTTCGTCATTGCGTGGCGCGTTGTTTTCTTTCTTTTGCTTTCGCTAACGCCGCCGCAATATACGATTTTTTTTCTGCGATTGATAAATCAAATGTGACTTTTTTTTCTGCTTGTACTTCTTCGTGCGTTAAACGTTGTTTGCGTGCTTGAAAACGTTGCATCGCAATTTTTTTCTTTTCTTCGCGCGTTTCTTCTGCTATTTCTGGTAACGAAATTAATTCGATACAATCAACTGGACAGGGTGGCACGCACAATTGGCATCCCACACATTCTGCCGCAATCACCGTATGCATATATTGATTGCTCCCAATGATGGCATCGACTGGGCAAGCATCTAAACATTTCGCGCAACCAATGCATTCTGCTTCACGAATCACAGCAACAATATTAGGTTTTAATTTTCTTTCTATCATATTTTTTCTATCATAAAGTAATCGCTTGTTTCAGTGCCTCAATTTGTTTGGGATCAATGCGCGTCATTAACGGTTTAAATTCTGCAATCATATGATTCAATAAAGGCTGATCTTTGTCTTGCCAGCGAAGTGGCTGAATTTGTAAAAATTGTTCAACTTGGTGCGCCGTTTGCGGCAACACCGGTTTTAAATAAATCATTAATACGCGAAATAAATTGAGACCGACTGAGCAAACCGCTTGTACATCTTGCGTTTGTCCAGTTTTCATCAATGCCCATGGTTTTTTTTCATCGATATATTGATTGGTGCGATCAGCGAGCGCCATGATGTGGCGAATCGCCTGATTATAATCTAATTTAGCCAATGCATTTTTTATTTCATCACCGGCTTGCGCGAACTGTTTATACAGTTCAGGTTCAGCGCATGTCGCCGTTAATTGATTGGCAAAATGTTTATTAATAAAACTCGCACAACGGCTGGCGATATTAATAAATTTTCCAATTAAATCGGAATTAATGCGTTGCGTAAAATCATCAAATTGAAAATCTAAATCTTCAATGTGACTACTTAATTTAGTCGCAAAATAATAACGTAAATATTCTGGCGCTAAATGATCGAGATAAGTGCGTGCTTTAATAAATGTGCCGCGCGATTTCGACATTTTCTGGCCGTTAATCGTTAAAAATCCATTCACAAAAATCGCACTCGGCGTGCGAAATTGTGCACCGTGTAACATTGCCGGCCAAAAGAGCGCGTGAAAATAAATAATGTCTTTGCCAATAAAATGATATAACTCGATGGGGCTGTGTTCGCCCCAATACTCATCGAAATTTAATTCTTTTTTACGGTCACATAAATTTTTAAAACTTGCCATGTAACCCACGGGTGCATCTAACCACACATAAAAATATTTATCTTTTTCGCCAGGAATTAAAAAGCCAAAATAAGGCGCATCGCGTGAAATATCCCATTCATGCAAACCGGCTTGAAACCATTCATCTAATTTATTCGTCACTTGTGGTTGTAAATGACCGTGTTGCGTCCATTCTTTTAAAAAAGCTTCGGCATTTTGTAATTTAAAAAAATAATGTTCCGATTCTTTTTCTATGGGTTTGCTACCTGATAATGTCGAATAAGGATTTTTTAATTCAGTGGGCGCGTAAGTGGCACCACATACTTCGCAACTATCACCGTATTGATCTTTGGCGTTGCAGCGTGGGCATTCACCTTTGATATAACGATCCGGTAAAAATATTTTTTTCTCAGGATCAAATAATTGTTTGATGGTGCGCTTGGTAATATTATCTTTTTCAAGATGACGTTTAAAAATAACATCGACTAAAGTTTGGTTTTCAGGTGAATGCGTTGAATAATAATTATCAAATTCGATGAGAAAATCCGCAAAATCTTGTTGTTGAATTTGTTGTACTTCAGTAATGAGTGCTTCGGGTGTGACGCCCATTTTTTCTGCTTGGATCATGATGGGCGTGCCGTGGCTGTCGCTGCCGCAAATGTAAATGCAATCATGACCTAACATTTTTTGTAAGCGCACCCAAATGTCGGCTTGGATATAGCCAATCATGTGGCCTAAATGGGGCGCGCCGTTGGCGTAGATGAGGGCGCTAGTGACGAGGATTTTGCGCTTCTGAGTCGGCATGGGATTCTCTTGTTTGTTATAAAAGCGCTAGAGTATAGCAAATTGGATAGATAAACAGCGATAGCAAATCGTCATGGCGAGAAGCCTGGGGGTAAAATTCATCGAAAGGGGGCTTTTAACTGTTGCTATCGCTACATTCAGCATTTTCTGCTACCTTACGCAAAATAATTTGACCAGGAGTTGCAGTATTGCAAAACGAAATTGAAACTAAATTAGGCCAATATATTGATCCTTATTTAGGAAAAGATTTGCAAACAGCAAAAGTCATTAAACAAGTGATGATGCATGCTGATCGCATTGATATTCAATTAACGTTTGGCTATCCCATTGCTGATATCAAAGAAAAAATCATTGCGAATATAACAGCGTGGCTTGCGTCTGTTTCGCAAGGAAAAATAATTAATCTGCAATTGTCATCGCAAATTGAAACACATGTCGGTAAACCAGGCATGTATAAATTAGCTGATATGAAAAATATTATTGTTGTGGCATCAGGCAAAGGTGGCGTCGGTAAATCAACAGTCGCAGCGAACATCGCATTGGCGCTTGCCAAACAAGGCGCGCAAGTGGGATTGTTAGATGCTGATATTTATGGCCCCAGCCAACCAACAATGATGGGTACGCAAGGCACAAAACCTATCATCCAAGAAAAAAAAATATTTCCCATCGAACATCACGGTATCAAAACCATGTCGATTGGTTATTTGGTGGATGAGCAAGCACCTATTGTCTGGCGTGGTCCGATGATAGGCAAAGCCATGGAACAAATGTTATATGACACACAATGGGGCGCGCTGGATTATTTGATTGTTGATTTACCGCCAGGGACAGGTGATGTGCAATTGACCTTGTGTCAAAAAATTCCAGTGAGTGGCGCTGTGATTGTAACGACGCCACAAGATGTGGCTTTGTTAGATGTAAAACGTGCTTGTGAAATGTTTACTAAATTAAGCGTGCCAATATTAGGGGTGGTTGAAAACATGAGTGTGTATCATTGCGAGCAATGTGGTTATGCGAGCCATCTATTTGGTACGGGCGGGGGCGCGAAACTCGCACAACAATATGGCGTGACATTATTGGGTGAGGTGCCACTTGCTATCGCAATTAGAGAAACGACGGATCAAGGTGTGCCGCCTGCGACTGGTAATGTAAATAAAAATAAATATACTTTTATTTTCTATGAGATAGCACGTAAAGTTGCAGCAACGCTTGCAGTGCCATTATCCTGAACGCTAGCTAGCGCTCAGGATGACAACAGCACTGCGTTATGTTATTAAAAACCACTTTATTTTTGCTAAGGACCTCATCGTGAGTATTAAATCAGATAAATGGATACGCAAAATGGCGCAAGAACACGCCATGATTACGCCGTTTGAACCGCACCAAGTTCGTCATCGTGATAATGGCAAAATTGTTTCGCATGGCACATCCAGTTATGGTTACGATATTCGTTGTTCAAATGAATTTAAAATTTTCACCAATATTAATTCTGCTATTGTCGATCCCAAAAATTTTGCTGCCGCGAGTTTTGTCGATGTCACCGCCGAAGTATGTATTATCCCGCCCAATTCGTTTGCTTTGGCGCGCAGCGTAGAATATTTTCGTATCCCGCGCAGCGTGTTAGTGATTTGTTTAGGAAAGTCGACGTATGCGCGTTGCGGCATTATTGTCAATGTCACGCCACTCGAACCCGAATGGGAAGGTCATATTACATTGGAATTTTCTAATACCACGCCGCTCCCCGCAAAAATTTATGCGAATGAAGGTGTCGCCCAATTATTATTTTTAGAATCCGATGAAGAATGCGAAACCTCATACAAAGACCGTGACGGAAAATATCAAGGTCAAAAAGGGGTGACGCTGCCAATTACATGATTAGAAGCCGTTGGTGCTGAGGAGTATGCGGAGCATACGTCTCGAAGCACGAGTTGAGATGACAACTATTACGACAATTATTACTCTGATTCGTCTTCCAGGTCCGCCTGAGAAACCACTTCAATTGGAAGATGGCCGCTATTGTTGACCTTTTCGCGTAATTCTTTTCCAGGTTTGAAATGAACGGCAAATTTTGGATTGGTCACCAGCTTTTCACCGGTTTTAGGATTATGCGCGCGTCGTGGTGGTCGGAAATGTAAATTAAAACTGCCAAACCCGCGGATTTCGATGCG
>OBEQ010562458.1_pt1 | contig 67357 bp, 62 predicted proteins | sample 1670901 | NCBI WGS metagenome assembly OBEQ01 (sample SAMEA104232315, study PRJEB22302) | groundwater metagenome | biome: forest; feature: aquifer; material: groundwater | place: USA | collected 2011-08-07 | depth 5.4 m
CTGCCCCGGCCGGATCTTGTCGGCGCTCTTGAGCACGCCCTTGTTGGCCTTGTAGATCCGGTACCATTTCTTGGAATTTCCGTAGAACTTCTTGGCGATCTTCTGGAGCGTGTCCCCCTTCTGGACCGTGTACTCGGTCCCACCGGCGGGCACGGAAGCCGGTTCAGAAACGGACGGCATCGAAGCATCCCCCTGATCCTCCCAACCCTGGGAGGGGACCGGCTCGCTCTCCGGCAGAGACACCGGCTGAGCGGGAACATTCTGCGGCTCGGCCGCCTTCTTCTTGCGCCAGGGGTTCAGCTCCTGGCCCGTCGGCAGTTCGATGTTGGTCTCCAGCATCTGCCGAGTCGCCGACCGGGGACCGCCCGCCGGGCCCGAACCCTTCAGGTAACCGCGGTTGCCTCCCCCCTGCTGTAGTTCCTGATCGACCCGCGGTTTCTCCACCACCTTCGTCTGGATCCGCGCGCACCCGGAAGCGAAGAGTCCCACCAGCACCGCCATTCCCACCGTCTTGATGTACTTCATTGCCGTCTCCTTTTTCACTTATCTCTTGACCGTGATTCCCAACTCCTTGAGCTGTTCCGGCGAGGCCTCCGACGGGGCGCCCACCATGAGGTCCACCGCCTTCTGCGTCTTGGGGAAGGCGATCACCTCCCGGATCGAGGAAGCCCCGGTGATCAGCGCGATCAGCCGGTCCACGCCCGGCGCGATTCCGCCGTGGGGCGGCGCGCCGTAGCGAAACGCGTCCAACAAGAACCCGAACCTCTGCTTCACTTCCTGGTCGGCCAAGCCCAGCACGCGGAAAACCGATTCCTGCATCTGCCGGTCGTGGATCCGGATCGAGCCGGAACCCAGCTCGACCCCGTTGAGCACCAGGTCGTACGAGCGGGAGCGGACCTTGCCCGGGTCCGACTCCAGTGATCCCCTGTCCTCTTCCTTCGGCGCGGTGAACGGGTGGTGCTCCGAGTCCCAGCGCTTCGACTCCGCGTTCCACTTGAACAGAGGGAAATCGGTCACCCACGCGAACGAGAATCCTGATGCTGCCGAAGGACGTCCGGGCGGGATCAGTTGGAGGTGCTCCGCCAGGTGGTTCCTCAAAACGCTCAGGATAGCACCCGCCCGCTCCGGCGTGTCGGCGACCAGCAGGATGAGGTCGCCCACCTTCGCTTTCGAATCGGCCGCGATCCGGCGCAGGGTCTCCTCGCCGAGATGCTTCGCCACCGGCGAGACCAGTTCCTTCTCGGCCACGCGGATCGTAACGAGCCCCAAAGCGCCCGACTGCTTGGCCAGCTCCGTCAGCCCGTCCACCTGCTTGCCGGTCATCGCGCCGGCGTTCGGAGCGACCAGCCCCTTGACCACGCTCCCCTTCGCGATCGCCTCCTTGAACCGCTCGAAACCGGTCGACTCGAAGGAGCGGGTCAGGTCGACCAACTCCAAACCGAACCGCAGGTCCGGCTTGTCGGTGCCGAACCGGGCGATGCACTCGGCGTGGGGGAGCCGCGGGAACGGGACCTTCAGCTCCAGTCCCAGCGCCTCTTTCCAGACGGAGTGGAAGATCTTTTCAATGAGCGCGTAGATCGTCTCCTCATCGGTGAAGGACATCTCGATGTCCAGCTGGGTGAACTCCGGCTGGCGGTCGGCCCGCAGGTCTTCGTCCCGGAAACAGCGGGCGATCTGGTAGTACCGGTCGAAGCCGGCCACCATCAGGAGCTGTTTGTAGAGCTGGGGCGACTGCGGAAGGGCGAAAAAGGAACCGTGGTTCAGGCGGCTCGGCACCAGGTAGTCCCGCGCCCCTTCCGGCGTGGACTTGGTCAGCACCGGCGTCTCCAGCTCGGTGAATTCCTGCTCGTCCAGCACGCGGCGGATCACCTTCAGCACCCGGTGGCGCAGGAGCAGGCGCTCCCGCAGTTCCTCCCGCCGCAGGTCGAGGTAGCGGTAGGTGTAGCGCAGTTCCTCGGAAACCTCCTGCTCCACCGCGATCTCAAACGGCGGCGTGGCGCTGGCGTTGAGCAGTTCCAGCCGGGCCGCCGCCACCTCGATCTCGCCGGTGGGGAGCTTCGGGTTTTCGGTGCCGGCCGGCCGCTTCTGGACCGTCCCCTCCACCGCGACGCAGAACTCGGGCCGCAGATCCTTCGCCTGGGCGTGCAGTTCCCCGCCGGAGCCAGGGTTGAAGACCACCTGCGTCAGCCCCCACCGGTCCCGCAGGTCGATGAAGATCAGGCCGCCGTGGTCCCGACGGCGGTGCACCCAGCCGCAGAGCCGGACTTTTTTCCCGAGGTCGGCGGCCCGCAGGACGCCGCAGGTATGCGTGCGCATCATGGGGGGAAACACTCCTTGACCAGCTCCGCCCGAGCAACGGCCCTCTGTTTACCGGTGGACATTTCCTTGATCGTCACCGTGCCGTTTTTGACTTCCTCTTCTCCGAGAATAAAGACATAACCGTTGGGGACCATCCGGGAGCCCTGCTCCATTTGCCGCTTCAGCGGGCGCTCCTCCAGATTAACAGCCACCGCGATCCCTTCCCGCCGCAGGGATTCCGCCAGCAGGAGGGCCTCGGGGATCTGGGCCGGGCTGACCGACGCAATGAAGGCCCGGGGGCCGGACGGCGGTTCCCCGCCGGAAACGCCGCTCCCCTCCAGCGCCAACAGGACCCGCTCCAACCCGACAGCGAACCCGATCGCCGGCACGGAGGTCCCGCCCATCAGCAAAACCAAGTCGTCGTAGCGGCCGCCGCCGCCGAGCGCGTCCTGCGCGCCCAAACCGGAGTGCACCACCTCGAACGCGGTGCGGGTGTAGTAGTCGAGCCCCCGCACCAGGTGCGGGTCCCGTTCGAACGGCACGCCGAGCTTTTCCAGCCCCCGCTTCACCTGCTCAAAATGTTCTTTGCAGGGGGCGCAAACCGATTCGAAAAGATCGATCCCTTCGCTCATGCTCCGGCACCCCTCTTCCTTGCAGTCGAGGATCCGCAGGGGGTTCTTCTCCAGCCGCGCCTTGCAGTCCTCGCAGAGCTTCGCGGCGTGAGGGGCCAATTTCTGCCGGACCAACTCCACCATCTTCTGCCGGTCCTCCCGGCAGCCGAGCGAATTCAGTTTGAGCACCCAGCCCTGCAGGCCCCACTCCTCCAGAAGCCGTTTCAGCAGGCAGAGAACCTCGGCATCCTGCTGAGGGCTCGCGGAGCCGAACACCTCCACGCCGATCTGGTGGAACTGTCTACGCCGGCCCTTCTGCGGCCGCTCCGCCCGGAACATCGGGCCGCCGTACCAGAACCGGCTGACCGAAGCGGTCTTGTCCAGCCCATGCTCGATGAAAGCCCGCACCACCGAGGCAGTCCCCTCCGGGCGCAGGGCCACGGTCCGCCCGCCCCGGTCCTCGAACAGGTACATCTGCTTCGTGACGATCTCCGCCGCGGAGCCGAGGGAACTCGTGAAGACCTCCGCCTCTTCGATCAACGGGGTCCGGATCTCCTGATAGCCGTAAAGGTGGAAAACCCGCCGGGCTTTTTCTTCCAACTTTTGCCACGCGCGGGATTCTTCCGGAAGGATGTCGCTAGTGCCGCTGAGTGCTTTTACCGAATGTCCCTTTTCATGACCAAACCGGGCTTGAAGGTGACCACCCGCTTCGGAGGAACCGGCACCTTTTCCCCCGTTCGGGGGTTGCGCCCGGTCCGTCCCTTGCGGGATTTCACCTTGAAGATCCCGAAGTTCCGCAGTTCCACGGTGTCCCCCTTGGAGAGGGACTCTACGATCGCGTCGAGACAGTGCTGGACTACCTTCTTCACATCCAGCTGTTTTAAACTGGTTTCCGAGGCAACCTGGAGTACGATGTCTTTCTTTGTCATCGGCGAGGAAGCCCTCCGGGGATGATCGTAACACTAGCAAGGGAAAAATGATACGAGATTTCTCGGACGGGCTATTTCTTGATGGAAATGGCTTCCCGGCCGACCAGCTTGACCAGGGTCTGGAGCAGATCCGGCGAGGGAGAGACTCGAAGGGTGGCACCCACGGCAACCCGGACGCCGCCGGCCGGCCCGCCCCCGACCGAGAGCTCCACCGGGACCTGCCCGGGGCTGGCGCCCAGCGCCTGCTTCAAATCCTCCAGCACCTGCCGGTTGGGCTCCTGGGCCAGACGGATCTGGAGCCCGCCGACCTGCCGTCCCCAGGCCTCCTGCAGGGGGATGATCTCATCCGCCAGCAGGCGGGGACTGTCCTCCCGCGCGGAGAGCTTCCCGCGGATCAGCACCACGGCATCCAGCTTCAGGTTGATCTCCACCAGCGGGAAAACCTTCGGGAAGACCAGCACCTCTACGTTCCCCGAAAAATCCTCGAAGCCGACGATCGCCATCCGCTCGTTCCCTCTCTTGGTGGTCGTGATCTTCAGCCGCGCGATCACGCCGCCGAGCGTCACGGAGGACCCGTCCTTCATTTTGGCCAGGTCGGCCGCCGGAGTGGGGGCCAGCAGTTTTAGGACCGTTTCGTAGGCGGAGAGCGGGTGGCCCGTGAGGTAAAACCCCAGCAGTTGTTTCTCGAACGCCAGCAGCTGCTCCTGCGGCCATTCCTGCAGGTCCGGCGCCGCCGCGGCCGGCGGCTTGACCCCGCCGGAACCGCCGAACACATCGAAGAAAGAGAGCTGGCCTCCCCCCTTTTCCTTTTGCCTCTGCGAGGCGACGCCCATCGCTTGCTCCAGCAGACCCATCTGCTGGGCTCTGCGCAGGTTCAAACTGTCCAGCGCGCCGCACTTGATCAGGGACTCCAGCACCTTCCGGTTCACCGCCCGGGTGTCCACCCGCTCGCACAGCTCGGCCAGCGAAGCGGCCGGGCCCTTCTCCTCCCGCGTCCGGACGATCTCCTCGATCGCCTTCTCGCCGATGTTCTTCACGCCCAGCAGGCCATAGCGGATCGCGCCGTTGTCGACGGTGAACCGGGCGAAGCTCCGCTGGATGTCGGGCGGCAGGATGGAGATCCCCATGTGCCGCGTCTCCTCCACGTACTGCGCGATCTTCTCGGTGTTGTCCCGCTCGCTGGTCAGCAGGGCGGTCATGAATTCCACCGGGTAATTGGCTTTCAAGTAGGCGGTGCGGTAGGCGATCAGCGCGTAGGCGGCACTGTGGGAGCGGTTGAAGGCGTACCCGGCGAAGAACTCAATCTTGTCGAAGATCGTCTCCGCGGTGGGGCGGCCCATGCCGTGCTTCACGCACCCGTTCACGAAATCGGTCCGCGCCTTTTTCATGACCTCCGGCGTCTTCTTCCCCATCGCCTTGCGGAGCGTGTCGGATTCGGCCAGCGTGAAGCCGGCCACCTCGTGCGCGATCCGCATCACCTGCTCCTGGTAGAGCATCGTCCCGTAGGTGTCCTTTAGGATCGGCTCCAGCTTCGGGTGGTCGTAGGCCACCCTGAGCTCCCCGTGCCGGCGCCGGATGAAATCGTCCACCATCCCGGAGCCGAGCGGCCCGGGCCGGAACAGCGCCACCAGCGCGATCAGGTCCTGAAATCTCTCGGGCTTGAGCCGCCGCACCAGGTCCCGCATCCCGCTGGACTCCAGCTGGAACACGCCGGAAACTTCCCCCTGCGTCAGCATGGCAAAGGTCTTCGGGTCGTCCATCGGGATCTTCTCGAGATCGAACGGGATCTTCCGCTCCCGCCGGATCAGCTTACAGCTCTCGTCGAGAACGGTGAGCGTGCGCAGGCCCAGGAAATCCATCTTGAGGAGCCCGATCTTCTCCACCGCCTCCATGGCGAACCCGGTGGAGACCTGCCCCTCCGAGGTCCTCACCAACGGCACGTAGTCGGTCAGGTCCCCGTCGGCGATCACCACGCCGGCCGCGTGCGTCGAGGCGTGGCGGGTCAGCCCCTCCAGCGACATCGAGGTGTCCAGCAGTTGACGGACGCGCGGGTCCTCTTTGTACAAGGTCTTCAGGTCCGGCACCAGCTCCATCGCCTTCTTGAGCGTGATCCCGAGCTCGAACGGGATCATCTTGGCGATCTTGTCCGCTTCCGGGTAGGAGAAGTTCATCGCGCGGGCCACGTCCCGCACCACCGCTTTGGCCTGCATCGTGCCGAACGTGATCACCTGCGCCACGTTCCCCTCGCCGTACTTCTTCACCACGTAGTCGATCACCTCGCCCCGGCGCTCGTAGCAGAAATCGATGTCGATGTCCGGCATTGAGATCCGGTCCGGGTTCAGGAACCGCTCGAAGATGAGGTCATGCTCCAGCGGGTCCAGGTCGGTGATGCCGAGGGCGTAGCTCACCACCGAGCCGGCCGCTGACCCGCGGCCCGGACCGACCGGGATCTCCTTGGACCGGGCGTAGCGGACAAAATCCCAGGTGATGAGAAAATAGCTGGTGAACCCGGTCTTGGAGATGATCCCCATCTCGTGCTCAACTCGTTCCTTCACCTTCCCCGCGGCGCCGGGATACCGCCGCTTGATTCCCTCCTCCACCAGCTCCCGCAGGTAGGCGTCCTGCGTCTTCCCCTCCGGCGGCGTAAACTGCGGCAGGTGCAGTTTGCCGAACTCCAGCTTCACGTCGGCCTTCTCGGCCACCTGCCGGGTATTCAGCACCGCCTGCTTCACCTCTTTGAAGACCTCGGCCATCTCCTCGCCCGACTTGAAGTAAAACTCGTCCGTCTCGAAATGGAACCGCTTGGGGTCGTCCAGGTTGGTCGCGGTCTGGATGCAGAGCAGTGCCTCGTGCGCGCGGGCCTGGGATTTCTCCAGGTAATGCAGGTCATTCGTGGCCACCACCGGCAGTTTCAGCTCCTTGCCGAGGGAGAGCATCTCCGGGATGATCTTCCTCTGCTCGCCGATGCCGTGGTCCTGGATCTCCAGGTAGAAATCCCCGTTTGGGAAGATCTCGGAGTATTCACCGGCCGCCTTCGCCGCCTTGGCCCGCTCGCCGCGGTTCAACCAGTAGCTCACCTCCCCCGCGAGACAGCTCGACAGGCACATGAGCCCCTTCGAGTGCTTGGCCAGCACCTCCTTATCAATCCGGGGCCGGTAGTAAAACCCTTCCAGGTTGGCGATCGAGATGAGCTTCAGCAGGTTCTTGTAGCCGTCGAGGTCTTTGGCGAGAAGGATCAAGTGGTAGGAGGCGTCGGAGATCCCCTTGGCCTCTTTCTCGAGGCGGGAGCCGGGGGCCACGTAGGCCTCCACGCCGAGGATCGGCTTCACCCCGCCCTTCTTGCAGGCCTCGTAGAACTCGATCAGCCCGAACAGGTTGCCGTGGTCGGTAATCGCGAGCGCCGGCATGTTGTTCCGCTTGGCCGCTTCCACAAGCCCATCGATCTTGCACGCCCCATCCAGCAGTGAGTACTGGCTGTGCACGTGGAGGTGTACGTAATCAGAAGTTTTATCTGGCATGGAATTTACTCATTTCCGACTCGAACTTAGGCGGCGTGCGCCAAATGCTCCCGGGCTTCATAGAGATCGCGCGCGTCCTGCAGATTCATCCAGAATTCCGGGCTGGTCTTAAGGACCCGGCTCAACAGGATCGCAGTCTCCGCGGTAATGTCCCGCTTGCCGTTGACGAGCGTGTTCACCCGCTGTATCGGCACACCCATCCGGCGCGCAAGCTCCACTTGGCTCAGATCCATCGGCTCCAAAAACTCCTCGAGCAGGATTTCCCCGGGATGCGACGGTTTACGATGCTTGGGAATCATCTTTTCCCTCTCGGTTTAATGGTAATCGGTAACTCGCACTTCATGAGCATTCCCTTCTTTCCAACGAAAGACGATGCGGAACTGATCGTTGATCCGGATGCTGTGCTTTCCAGCCCAGTTTCCGCGCAGCGCTTTCAGGCGATTGCCCGGCGGCACCATAAGATCCCGCAACTCATGGGCCGCGTTGATCATGTCCAGCTTCCGGCATGCTGTTTTCCAGACCGATAGGGGGAGGCGCCTGGCCGCCTTCGTGTTTTCACCGTGGAAGATATCCGCTGACGCCTCGTCCTCGAAACCCATAATCATGCTGAAATAATTATACCCTATTTAACGTATAGTGTGTAACTGTTAATTTTGTGCCGCCAGCCGGACCCGCCCGCGCTCCGGGGTACTCCCCTAACCTGTCCTCTCGGAACCCGGTACCGTTACTCTTACTCTTCAATAGAAAGTAGCTGTCTCAATTTTTTGTTCTTTCTACGCCGCAAGTAGGTTGAAATCAAAGGAAATGAGAAAATAATGAGATAAATAAGGTTCGCTATTGTAAAGAAATGCTTCTCCTTCTTATTCTCGGAAATATTAAGTTTTCCACATTGAGAGAAAAATTGGTCTGGAGATATTGAATTGCTGTATTTAGCGCTAACCCCTTTTATTTTTATCATTCCATTGGCTTTAGGGGAGGCGATAACTTCAATATAATCTCCGGATTCTACTTTGAATGAATAGCTAAGCCCTAAAAACATTCTATTCCCAAAGAAAATGATGAAGATTAGCGTGGCCAAGGTAACGCCGGCAGGAATTACACTCAACAAAACAATGCGTTTTTTCACTCTAGGATTAGCGCGGGGCAGAAGATCCATTTTATTAACTTTGTTTTCAGTGTCAGCTATTCGATGTGTGAAATACATTACCTCTTCAATGTTTTTTCTATCTGGAATAGGTTTTTCTGTGGCGGTCTCCAAAGAAGGACACTCTGCAAGGGCTTCAAAACGTATATATTCTCTACAGCGAAATAGCCCAATTCTAAAAACCAGGGCTCGTTCGTTTTCAATATCAATATCTACCGTCACATTTTTAGATGCCGAGATAACCTGCGCCGTTAGCCATTTATATCCCTTCGGGAGATTTAGCTTTAACGGCTGCTCGGTCATTGATTCGGTAATATCTTTGAAGCCCTCATTAAGTATGGCTCCTCGTATCAAGATCAACTCTTGACTGACCGGGGCCTCTTTATAGGTCATCTTTAAGTCGGGAAGGTTCCTAACGATGGAATCAAAGAGGCTGATGGCGCTCTCTTTGACAAATGTCACTTTTGCGGGATATCGGAATTTTCTATAGAGCGGGATAACGCCGAATATTACTGTTGCCAGCAACCCTACGATAGTTAAAATTGTTCCTGTCATCTAATTGACCTTGCTGTTACAGGTTGGATTGTATTCTTCGATACTCTGAGCCTCTACCTTATTACGCTCTTCTTGTGAATCGATCTCGACATATCGAAAAAAACACCGATAACCCTGTAAGTGTTTTTTGATGCACGAATCGGACTCCGAAACATCAAGATGTTCTCTGAGTCTTCGCCTTAAATTATTGCTCTGCCCAACGTAAAATACGTAGTATTTATCACCCAAGTTATAAATCAAGCGATACACGCCAGCTAATTCTGGCGCATACGATTCGACATATGATTCGATATATTCAAATCGCTGAGTCCATTTGTTCATTACCACGCACTCCTCACGGATTCTGTCCTTTTACCAGCGCACACAACCCATTACCGTTGCTTGGGGACGCTTCCTTTTTATTTTTAGGTACTGTTTAGGTACCATTTCCGCATGTGCCGGGTTCGGGATCCGAAACCTCCAGAAACGATACCGCTTACTTGTCACCAGTAATGTTCCTGCATTTGCACAATAAATCGCGCAAGTACTAAGGCAACGAGACCGCTTATAAAAAGGCCTCTCTGCCATAAATATTTATTACGATTTCCGACCTCTATCTTCTCTAGAGTAGGCGTGCCCTCTTCTACTTGATGTTCCAGCTTCTGAACCATCCCTCTGGACGATTTGTCACCCTTTAGACGCTCGATATCTTGCCTCGTAATTTCTAGGTGGTCATGTACTCGGTACATTCCAGGAAAATACTGAATCCGCCACAGACCAATAGCGCCAGAAGAACACAACATTGCCCAAGAAATAATTTCGGAGAAATCTCCAAAAACATTGCCCGAAAACTTCCCCGTCTGAATTGCGAATCCAGCAATGGTAAATGTAAGGGCTACGAGATAAAACTCAAACCTATGATGCACAACTTGAGCAGTTTTAAGATTGTCTTGATTCATTGCTTACCAGCGCGCACTTGGTACCGGGTTCCGAAGGGACATGTTGCGAAACAGCGTTTGCAAGTCCTGTTTCGCTCACGTTGACCGTTTTGGGTTTCAAACCGCGGCACCTTTCTCGCGATTGCAGGTCTCGCAGAGAAGCTCGATATTTCTCACCGTATTGCTTCCTCCTTTAGAGAGGGGGATGATGTGATCGTATTCCAACCTGTCGCGGCTCTCACATCTCACGCACTTTCCGCTATCCCTGCGCCAGACAGCAATCCGAACGTCTTCCGGAATGCGCTCTCTCTTTGACTCGATCTCTTGAGAGGATGCGCTGAGCTTGTGTTTTAGGCGCTCGAATTTCTGCCGTTCTTTATCTTCCAAGTCCAAAACCTGAACCAACACCTCTTCATCCGAATAGTCGGTCCGGTCGAGTTTATAGAAAGAGGTCCTGTAGATGCAGTATTTGCCGCAACGCAGAAGAAAAGTATCGGCCGCCATAATCGCATCGGCTTCTCCAAGTAATTTCTCCTCACGAATTTCATTCAAACTCTTTCTGCACTCTTCCGTCTTATGCCACAAGGGTTCTTTATTCGGAGAATTGTAGGGTTCCTCCTGCCAAGCGTTTATCGCAGCTCGATGTGCGTAGTAGCGCTGTTTATATTCGGCCATGCTGGGCGCATCATTCGCAAATCCACGAAGGAGAACCCCAATGCTGGCGTAACGATCGTCGCCTCCCACTCCCCACTCAAAAGTTAATTCTTTCTGATCTCCCCAGGCCTGTTCTCTTACGGTTTTCGCTTTAGCACGACCCAGTTTCTTTACAGACACTTTAAAGCGCTCCTAAGCTCTCGGGCGAGCGCTTGGTACCGGGTTCCGAAGGGACACGTTACTCACCTCAAATTATTTGGACGAGAGCAGTACGCGGGCGGCCTTTTCAAGCGGGGAAAGCTTCTGTTGGACGATATCCCAGATGACTTCGACGTTGACGCCGAAATATTCGTGGATCAGGATGTCCCGGAGTCCGGCGATCTTCTTCCAATCCACGTCCGGACACCGCGCCCGGACATCTTCCGGAAGGTGTTTAACCGCTTCCCCGATAATTTCGAGGTTCCGGATCACCGCATCCAAGGTTTTTGCATCTTGCGAGAAGGTGGCGAGGGTCAATCCGGCGGTAAACTGGCGAATCTTGGAAACAGCTTCGAGGACGTCGTCCAGGTAAACCTTATAGTCCCGGGACATACACCGTTTCTCTTAAAATTCTGTCCCGGAGCGCGGGCTTAACGGAACCAGAAAGAACAAGATCCACAGAGCAGTGAAACAAACCCTCTAGAAAAAATTTCAGGTCCATATAAGCGTCAAAGGTATTGCGCTTCAACTCAACCAGGAAATCCAGATCACTGCCCGCGCTTCCCTCTCCCCGGGCGATCGAGCCAAAAAGACCCAGCCGCTGGACGCCAAATCCGCGGATAGCCGCTTGATTCGCTTGGAGGGTTTTTAAGACTTCTTCACGGTTTCTGGGCATCACCCGATCTCCTTCTGCCTCTGCTCAAGACCAACTAAGATTATACATCGATCGGCGTACCGCAAGCCGCCAGCGCCGAACCGAGACGCGATGGGTACCGGGTTCCGAAGGGACATGTTACTCATTTCTTCGGCGCGGCTTGAATGTTAAGTTACGAACAACGAACCCGATCAAAAACACGACGGATGAGAGGGCCAGCGCCGAGAGCACCGCCAGAACCGGCCACCACGGCCGGTCGACACTTCTGCCTGTGGTTAACCTGAAGTAGGCCGCCGCGCCGGCGCTGACCAGCAGGACCGCCAGAAAGACAGCCCGGTCAAAACGGGCCACGGCACCCTGTTTCGTCGGCTCAACTTCCGGATGGCGCTTCAGGAACAGGAAGAGTCCCAGTAGGAAAAGCGGCAGAAACAGGATGAGCGCGGAGATCATTCTCTTATTGTACGCCTATCGGTGGGTTGCAAGCCGCCAACGCCGGACCGCCACGACGGACCAAATCCCTTCAACCAACCCAAACGGCCAAGCACCCTGAAGGAATCCGTACACCGACCCCAGCGCGCACGACCCGGCGAATGCCAGGATAAACCACGGGCTGTGTTTCTCGAGCGCGTAACAAACCAGCATGGCGGTAACGGCAAACAAACCGAAGAGCGTCAGCGGGGACACTAATCCGAAGATGCGACCGCGGGGGCTGCCTGCTTCGCGTAGTCCGCCATCCCCTGGAAGTCGATGACCACCACGGGCTCGTTGCCCACCACCCAGGCGTCATGCCCTGAGGGCGCCAGCGACACATCTCCCGCTTTGCATTCACGCGTGGTGCCGTCGTCCATTGCGATCTTCAATACGCCCGACACATGGTACTGAAAGTGGGGCGCCTCACAGCTCTTGGTATTGGCCAGCGGCTTCACGGAGGTTGACCATTTCCAGCCCGGCTCGAAGACGCCGCGCCCGATCATCACGCCCCCAACCTTGACCAGCTCCACCCGGCCTTTCGGAAACGTTCGCACTTCGTCCGGCGTGCCGAACCCTTTTACTTCCATCTGCTTGGCCATATTCTCTTCCTCCCTCACTCATCCGTGTTTTTCAGCGATTAGAAAGTGACGACTTTGTCGCTCTCTTTGACCAGGTTGTACATGTCCTGCATGGTCGAGAGAGGACACAGCTCCGATCCTTGAGATTCCCGGCTCTTCAAGCAGGTGCCGCAGGCGTAAATCTTCCCGTTCTTCCCCACCAGAGCGCGCATCTGCTCCTTGATTTGGAACGCCTCGGTGTCCAGAGAATCCGCCTCCACCCCTTTGCCCATCAGGAACACCCGGACCTCATCGCCTGCCTTCAAGGCGAAGTTGCCGAAGCGGAAAGCGTTCCACACCGTCTCCGGATCGTTCGAGGAAATCACAACGCCTAGCTTCATGGAGCGATGGGTGCCGGGTTCATTCCTGCACCAGGGGGGCCAGGCGGCGGTCGGGGATGAACCACATCGCCGCCACGAGCACATACAGCCCGGTGGAAGCCCATTGGCTGACGAATGCCAGCCCGACCGCAGTCAGATAAAAGATCAGCGACAGCTTGCCCTTCCAATCTTTGCCCAGCGCCCGGGCCAGCGGTGAGTTCTTGCCGTGGTGGATGAGGATCGAATATTTGAGCAGGGAGTAAGCGTATCCCGCCATCAACAGCACGACGCCGTACAAAGCGGTCGGCCACGGGCCGCCGTGGTTTTCCCCCCACCAGGCCGTCGCGAACGGCACCAAGGAGAGCCAGAACAGCAGGTGCATGTTGGCCCACATGATCTTGCCGTCGATGTGCTTGGCCGCAAGCAGGAGGTGATGATGGTTGTTCCAATAAATGGCCAGGTAGACGAAGCTCAGCACGTAGCTCAGGAAGACCGGCAGGAGCGGCTTCAGCGCCTCCGGAGCAGAGCCGTGCGGAACTTTCAGCTCCAGCACCATGATCGTGATGATGATGGCGAGCACGCCGTCACTGAAGGCCTCCAGGCGGGTTGCGGTCATTTCTTGGCGGAGGCGGCGCCCTGTTTGATGAAGGTCCCCGCCTCGTACTCCGCGAACGCCGTGCGCAGTTCCTCCTTCGTGTTCATGACGATCGGGCCGTACCAGGCGATCGGCTCCTTGAGCGGCTTGCCGGAAACCAGCAGGAACCGGACCGGCTTTTTGTCGGTCGCCACGACCACGGTGTCCCCGCCGGGCTCATAAAGGGCGATGGTCCCTTCCCCGCAGGTGCAGGAGGGCTTCAGGTCGAAGTAGTTTTGGCCAACGTTCTCCCGGTCAAAGGCGTTCCGTCCCCGGTCGAAATACCCTTCCCCCTCGGCGACGTAGGCGAAGACGGTGTACCCCGGCTTCACCGGGTGGGTGAAGACCTTGCCGGCCGGCAGGGAGACGTCGAGGTATTCCGGGTCGGTCACGATTTCCCGGACCGGGCCCTGCACATCCCCCACCTCGCCGCAGATCACCCGCACCGTCGCCCCTTCCGGCGTCTTGACCACCGGGATCGTATTTTGCTTCACCTCGCGGTAGCGGGGATCCATCATCTTCTGGCTCTTGGGGAGGTTCGCCCAGAGCTGGAACCCCCACATCCGTCCCTTGGAGTCACCCCTGGGCATCTCCTGGTGGACGATCCCACTGCCGGCCGTCATCCACTGCACGTCGCCGGGCTGGATGATCCCCTTGTTGCCCAAGCTGTCCTGGTGCTCCACGTCGCCGTCCAGAACGTAGGTGATGGTCTCCATGCCGCGGTGGGGGTGCCAGGGGAACCCGCGCACGTAGTCGTCGCGGTTGTCGGACTGGAAGCAGTCGAGCAGGAGGAACGGATCCAGCTGGGGGATTTCATGGAAGCCGAAGACCCTTTTCAGGCGGACGCCGGCCCCTTCGATGGTCGGGATGTTCTTCCATACCTTCTTGATCTGCCGGATGGGAGCGCCTGTTTCCATGGCGTGTTTCCTTCTGAGGTGGCCGGTGAAAAAACCCGGCGATGGGCGAGCGCCCACCGCCGGAGGTTGAATCAGCTACTGAGCGGGCTGGGATTCCGCCGGCTTGCCGGTGAACGGGCAGGCCTTGCTCATTCCCTTGCCCATCATCGAGCAGGAGGTGCCGGTGGCCGCGCAGTAAACTTTGCAGCCCGTGCTGGCCACGCTGAACACGATGATCGCCAGGCCGAGCCACTGCCCCAGCATCTTGATGCGGCCCTTCTCTTTCTGCGCGTGGATGAGGACCCAGTACCCGACGGCCGACGTAATTAACAGCGTGCTGATCCCATGCGACATCATGTTTCGTCCTCCTCGGTTAACCTCTTGAAATAATTCCGAAATGCAGCAACAACAGGGCCGTCACTTGGAAAAATGCAAGGCAGGCGGCCCAGTAGATGATGATCCACCAGACGCGGAGCCACCAAACCTGATACTGGGAGCTGACCAGCCGGACACAGACCCAGCCCAGCACGGCGTAAAAGACCGAGAACATGATCCGATGGGGGTTGGTCAACCCATCCGTGATCGGCCACCGCTCGGCCAGAGGAGGGGTGATGAATTCCAGCAGGCGCACCTGGGGTACCACAAGCCATTGGTCCACCCAGACCCATCGGGAGGTCAAGCGGGCCAGCAGGGGGTTGTTGAGGGCATCGGTCAGGATCGCCCCGAACGGGCCCAGCCAGGCCGGCACCGCGAACCACGCCACGGAAATCAGCAGGAAAAGGCGGTAGGACCATGAGTTATCCGGCGGGTTAAAGTCCAGATCCCCGGATTGGCTCATTCCCACTCGATGGTGCCCGGCGGTTTGGAAGTGACGTCGTACACGACCCGGTTGATCCCCCTCACCTCGTTGACGATCCGGTTAGCCGCCCGCTCCAGCAGGTCCTGCGGAAGGCGGGCCCAATCGGCGGTCATGCCGTCGGTGCTGACGACCGCCCGCAGAGCCACAACGTTCTCATAAGTCCGCTCGTCCCCCATGACGCCGACGGAGCGGACCGGGAGCAGGACCGCGAAGGCCTGCCACACCTTAGAATACCACCCGGAGGAGCGAAGTTCTCCGATGAAGCGGGCGTCGGCCTCCCGCAGGAGGTCCAGCCGCTGTTTCGTCACCGCCCCGAGGATCCGGATCGCCAGCCCCGGCCCGGGGAACGGGTGGCGCCCCAGCATCCGCTCCGGCAGGCCCATTTGCCGGCCGATCTGCCGCACCTCGTCCTTGAACAGGAACCGGAGCGGCTCGATCAGCTGGAATTTCATCCGCTTCGGGAGCCCGCCGACGTTGTGGTGCGTCTTGATCGTGGCCGAAGGCCCGCCGTGCGGAGAGATCGATTCGATCACGTCGGGGTAGAGCGTGCCCTGCCCCAGGAATGCCGCCTGCCGGTGCCGCTTCGCCTCCTGCTCGAAACATTCGATGAACACCCGGCCGATCTGCCGGCGCTTCTCCTCCGGCTCCTCGACCCCTTTGAGCGCCTTCAGGAAACGCTGTTCCGCGTCGACGACCACCAGCGGCATTTTGAAATGCCCCTTGAAGGTGCGGACCACCTCTTCCCGTTCCCCCTTGCGCAGGAGCCCGGTGTCCACGAAGAGGGGGACCAGCCGCTTACCGGCCGCCCGGTGGATCAGCAGGGCGGCGACCGAGGAGTCAACCCCGCCGGAGAGGCCCAGGACCACGCCGGACTTGCCCGTCTTCTCCCGGATCTCACGGACCGTGTTCTTGATGAAGTGCCGGGGGGACCAGTCGCCGCGGCATTTGCAGACGCCGTAGAGGAAGTTCCGGATCACTTCTCTACCCTGCTCGGTGTGCATCACCTCCGGGTGGAACTGGACGCCGAATTTCTTCGAGCCGGGCGAGCCCATCGCGGCGATCGGGGTGTTGGCGGTGCGGGCGATCCTCTTGAAGCCGGGGGGGAGCCGGTTGACGTAGTCGCCGTGGCTCATCCAGCAGTTGAAGCGGCCCGGGAGCCCCTTGAAGAGGGAGTCCGGCTCCGTGATCTTGAGCCGCGCCTTGCCGAACTCCCGGTGGGCGGCCCGGGAGACGCCGCCGCCCATCATCTGGCCCATCAACTGCATGCCGTAGCAGATGCCCAGCACCGGCGTATCGGTCCGGAAGATCCGGCGGTCCGGCTTGGGGGCCCCCTTGGCCCAGACCGACGCGGGGCCGCCGGAGAGGATGATCCCCTTGGGGTTTTCCCGCGCGATCTGCTGGGGCGAGACGGTGTACGGCACGATCTTAGAGAAGACGTTGAGCTCCCGGACCCGGCGGGCGATCAACTGGGCGTACTGGGAGCCGAAGTCGAGAATGAGTATGGTCTCCTGCGGATTTGCCATCGGGATACGCCTATTCTACCCTCGCACCGCCGAGCCGTCCACCGTCCCCTGCCGGGCCGCCCTCGCTCCGGGTCGGGGTTCACTCGCTGTCTCTCCTCGCCTGAGGTGCTCGGTGCTCGCGGCAGAACCTCGGAGCACTCGCGACGCTAGACAAGAACATAGAGGAGCTCGACTCCGTTTCCGCCGCTGCGCTCCTGCGCGCCTCTGCCCGCCTAAAAGAAGGCGTGCACCGGCTCGTCGATCAAGGCTCGTTCACCCCATCCCTGACCGGGGCTGAGGCCGCCGCGAGACGGGCGGGACAAGCCGGCCTCGCCGAGCGAGCGGGCACGGTGTCCCGCTTCTTTAGCTCGATCTTATCGGGCAACGGGACGAGCGAGCGAGGCGATAGAGCGAGGAGCCACGCTGGGGCGACGAGCGTACGGCGGTTCCGCCCGGCTCGGCAGGCGGCCGAAGCAACACGGGCGGAGCGAAGAGTGATTACCTCTGTTCGGAGAGTGGCCGAGGCCCGCTGGTCTCGTGGTGAAGGCGAAGTTGGCCGCAGGCGCCCTCGATGTCGAGCCCGCGGGATTGGCGCAGGGTGCAGGTGATTCCCTTCTCGCGCAGGATCTTTTCGAACGCCGCCATCCGCTCCATCGGCGGCCGGCCGAACGAGGCGCCGGGGACCGGGTGGCACGGGATCAGGTTGACCTTGCAGAGCAGGCCCTTGAGCCGGCCGGCCAGCTCCTCGGCATGCTCCGGCTGATCGTTCAGGGCGTCGATCAGGATGTACTCGAAGGTGATCAGCCGCTTGGTATGCTTCACGTAGGCCTTGCAGGCGGCCAGCAGAGGGACCATGGGGTGCTTCCGGTTGACCGGCATGATCTTGCCGCGCAAACCGTCGTTGGGGGCGTGCAGGGAGATGGAAAGCTCCACCTGAAGGTCCTCTTGGGCCAGCTTCTCGATCATCGGCACGAGGCCGACCGAAGAGATGGTGATCTTTCGGGCGCCGATCTTCAGCCCTTCCGGGGCATTCAGGATGCGGATCGACTGGAGCAGTTGGCTGTAGTTGGAGAGGGGCTCCCCCATCCCCATGAAGACGATGTGGGTGACCCGGTCCGGCTTGAGGAAGCGGTCCATCCGGACCACCTGCTCGACGATCTCACCGGCGGAGAGGTTCCGCGTGAGCCCCTCCATGCCGCTGGCGCAGAAAGTGCACCGGTAGGCGCACCCGACTTGGCTTGAGACGCAGACGGTGCGGCGCCCCTCGACTGGGATCATCACGGTCTCCACGAAACTGCCGTCGAGGAGCTTCCAGAGCCGCTTGGCCGTGCCGTCGGCGGAAACCTGGGCCTGCGCCTCCTCCAGCTCGGGCCCCGAGAACTCCCGTGCAAACTCCTCCCTCAGGGGTTTGGGCAGGGTGGTCCACTCGGCGGGGTCTTCCTTCCCCTTCTGATAGAGGGCTTCGTAGATCTGGCGGGCGCGGTAGGAGGGCTGGCCTTTCTTCGCCAGCCAGCCGGACAATTCAGGAAAGGTCAGGCCGTAAAAGGAGGAGATCTTACTTCCCCATCCCGACGCGCTGGGTGCGCTGGGCAAGCTTGCCCTCGGTCTGGATGGAAGGAGCGATGATGATTTCGGTGAGCTGGAATTCCTTGATGTTCCGGGCGCCCACCGACCCCATCGCGGTGGTGAGCGCTCCCATCAGGTTCTGCGTGCCGTCGTCGGTGCGGGCCGGCCCGAACAGGATCTCCTCCAGCGAGCCGGTGACGCCGACGTGGATCCGGGTGCCGCGCGGCAGGTTCGCGTGCGGCGTGGCCATGCCCCAGTGGTACCCCTTGCCCGGTGCCTCCTTGGCCCGCGCGAACGGCGAGCCGATCATGACGGCGTCCGAACCGCAGGCGAACGCCTTGCAGACGTCGCCGCCGGTCCGCATGCCGCCGTCGGTGATGACCGGTACGTAGCGGCCGGTCTGCTTGAAGTAGAAGTCCCGCGCGGCGGCGCAGTCGACCGTGGCGGTCACCTGCGGGATGCCGATGCCGAGCACGCCGCGCGTGGTGCAGGCGGCGCCCGGCCCGAGGCCGACCAGCAGAGCCGACGCCCCCGCCTCCATCAGCTCCAGCGCCACGGGGTAGGTCACGCAGTTGCCCACGATCACCGGGATCTTCATCGACTTGCAGAATTTCTTGATGTCGAGGGACTTGTATTCGGTGGAAATGTGCCGGACCGTGGAGATGGTGGACTGCACCACGAAGACGTCGGCGCCGGCTTCCTGGGCGATCGGCCCGAACTTCTCGGCCCGCTGGGGGATCGCGGAGACAGCCGCGGGGACTTTGTGTTTCTTGATCTCCTGGATCCGTTTGGCGATCAGCTTCTCTTTGATCGGCTCCCGGTAGGCCTTCTGGATGAACTCGGTGGCCTTGTCTCCCTGCTGGGATTTGACGATCCGGGCGAGGATTTCTTTGGTGTTCTCGTAGCGGGTCTGGACCCCTTCGAGGTTCAGCACCGCGAGGCCGCCCAGCTTCCCGAAAGCGACCGCAAAATCAACGTCCACGACGCCGTCCATGGCGCTGGCGAGGATCGGGACCGGGTAGCGCTGGCCGTCCAGCGGCCAAGAGGGGTCGACTTCGTTCGGATTGAGCGTGACGGTGCCGGGGACTAACGCGATTTCATCGAAGCCGTAACAGCGGCGGGCCTTGCGCCCCCGCCCAATGAACTCACCCATATTGAGTATTTAGCACAAGGCCTCCGGGGAGTCAACCCCGGAGGCCCGCGCCTAAGAACCTTTCTGTTGCGGGCTACTTGATGACCGCGAGGACGTCGTCCTGCTGGATGATCAGCAATTCCTTCCCGTCCAGCTTGACCTCGTTGCCGGAGTACTTGCCGAACAGGACCGTGTCACCCGTCTTGATCTCCGGCGGGACGACCTTCCCGTTCTTCAGGACCTTGCCGGAGCCGACCGCGAGGACCTTCGCCTCCTGCGGCTTCTCCTGGGCGCTGTCGGGGAGGATGATCCCGCCCGACGTCTTGTCCTTGGCACCCAGCACCTCCACGATCACCTTGTCGCTGAGCGGCTTGAGGTTCATCAATAATCCATGCCTCCCATGCCGCCGCCGTGGCCACCCGGGCCGGCGGACGCCTTGTCCTTCTCGGGGATGTCGGTCACCAGCGCTTCGGTGGTCAACAGAAGCCCCGCGATGGAAGCGGCGTTCTGGATGGCGAGCCGGGACACTTTGGTCGGGTCGATGATGCCCGCTTCGAACATGTCCACGTACTTCAGCGTGGCCACGTCATATCCGTTGCTGCCTTTCTCTTCCTTAAGCCGCTGGACCACGAGAGACCCCTCGAGTCCGGCATTGGCCACGAGCTGGCGGGCCGGCTCTTCGAGCGCCCGCCGGACAATCTCCACGCCGGTCTTCTCGTCCGGGTCGCCGGAGGTCTTCACCTTATCGAGCGCTGAGAGCACCCGCAGGAAAGCCACCCCGCCGCCGGGAACCACCCCTTCCTCGGCCGCCGCGCGGGTCGCATGGTGCGCGTCCTCAACGCGGGCCTTCTTCTCTTTCATCTCGGTCTCGGTCGCGGCGCCCACCTTGATCACGGCCACGCCGCCGGAGAGCTTGGCCAGCCGCTCCTGCAGTTTCTCGCGGTCGTAGTCGGAATCGGTCCCCTCGATCTGCTTCTTGAGCTGGCCGATGCGCCCCTGGATCGCGGAGGTCTTGCCGGCCCCTTCCACGACCGTGGTGTTCTCGCGGTCGATCGTCACGCGCTTGGCGCGGCCGAGGTCCTCGGTCCCGATCGATTCCATCTTGATCCCTAAGTCCTCGGTGATCGCGCGGCCGCCGGTCAGCACCGCGATGTCCTCCAGCATGGCCTTGCGGCGGTCGCCGTAGCCGGGCGCCTTCACGGCCGCCACGGACAGCGTGCCCCGGAGCTTGTTCACCACCAGCGTCGCCAGCGCCTCGCCGTCCACTTCTTCGGCGATGATCAGGAGCGGCTTGCCGGTGCGGGCGACCTTCTCCAACAGGGGGAGCAGGTCCTTCATCACGGAGATCTTCTTCTCGTGGATCAGGATGTAGGCGTCCTGCAGGACGCACTCCATGCGCTCCGCGTCGGTGACGAAGTACGGGGAGAGGTAGCCCTGGTCGAACTGCATCCCCTCGACCACCTCGAGCTCGGTCTTGATCCCCTTGGCTTCCTCGACGGTGACCACGCCGTCCTTGCCGACCTTCTCCATCGCTTCGGCGATCAGGTTCCCGATCTCCGAATCGTTGTTGGCGGAGATGGTCGCGACCTGCGCGATCTCTTTCTTGTCCTTGATGCTCTTGCTGATCTTCTTGAGCTCTTCCACGACCTTCTCGACCGCCGCGTCGATCCCCCGCTTGAGGGCCATCGGGTTGCTTCCGGCGGTGACGTTCTTGAGCCCCTCGCGGAAGAGCGCCTCCGCCAGGACGGTCGCCGTGGTGGTGCCGTCCCCCGCGGTGTCGGACGTCTTGGAGGCCACTTCCTTCACCATCTCGGCCCCCATGTTCTCGTAGGGATCCTGCAGTTCGATCTCCTTGGCCACCGTGACGCCGTCCTTGGTGATGGTCGGGGAGCCGAACTTCTTATCCAAGATTACGTTGCGGCCCTTCGGGCCCAGCGTCACCTTGACCGCCTTGGCCAGAGTCTCCACGCCGCGCAGGATCGCGCGCCGGGCTTCCTCATTGAACAGCAGCTGCTTTGCCATCGCTGAAAACCTCCTTGTACTTCGGTTTAAGTTACTTCTTTTCCTTCAAGACCGCCAAGATGTCGTCTTCCCTAAGGATCAGGAATTCCTTTTCCTCGTGGTTGACTTCCGTGCCGGAATACTTAGCAAAAAGGACCGTGTCCCCCACCTTGATCTCCAGGGGACGGACGGTCCCATCTTCCAGCAGGCGGCCCTTGCCGACCGCCATCACTTTTGCCTCCTGGGGCTTTTCCTTGGCCGTATCCGGTAGGATGATGCCCCCCGCTGATTTTCCCTGCTCTTCCATCAACTTGACTAGAATCCTGTCACCCAAGGGTTGAATAGCCATCAGAACTGTGAACCTCCTTAATTCAGATCGAGTTTGACTCAGAAACCGCAGAGTTTGCTTAGCAGCAGGTGCGGCAGAGTGCTAAATCTTGTTCTATGGTAGCCCGCAGGAGAATTTTCGTCAAGCAGTATTTAGGTTTTTCTCGTAGGTGAGCCGGAGACCCTGCAGAGTGAGGTCGGCGTTCACGGTTTGAACAGACCGGCAGAATGGGGCTAAAAGACGGCTGTGACCGCCGGTGGCGATCACTCTGGCCCACGGCGCGTGGCGGGCCTTGAGCCGCCGGACGATCCCGTCGCACAGGGCCCCGTAACCATTAAAGAGGCCGCTGAGCATGCTTTGGCGGGTGTCCCGCCCGAGGAATTCGGCCGGAGGCGTGAGCCGGATCGCCGGCAGGAGGGCCGTCCGGGAAGCCAGCGCCTCGAGGGCGATGCCGATCCCCGGCACGATGAGTCCACCCAGGTATTCACAGCGCGCGGAAACCAAATCCAGGGTGACCGCGGTGCCGAAATCCACCACGATGGCCGGCCCGCCATAAAGGAAGTAAGCGCCGACTCCGTTGACTAGCCGGTCCTGGCCAACCTGGGATGGTACCCGGTACCGGTTCCGGATGGGGGCCCGGATATTCTCCCCCAAGACCAGCGGCTTGAGGCCAAGCTGTTTCAAGGAACGCTTGAGAGAAACGGTGGCGCGCGGGACAACGCTCGAGACGATCACGCCGTCCAGGTCCCGAGGCCGCGCCTTCACCGCGCGCAGGAGCGACCGCGTGGAGCCGTGGGTCAGGATCCGGCCGCGGGAAACCAGCCGCTCTCCCCGAAAGAGGCCGGCGGTGATGCTCGTGTTCCCGACGTCGATCGCCAGCAGGATGTTCATCTCTTGCCGGACCGGTACCAAACGGCCAGCCCCCAGACGGACAGGAAACCGACCACGGCCATCCCCAGAGCCAGGACCACGTTGCCGGCGATCGTCGTCAGCAGGACGCGCGTGATCGTCTGCTCGATGTCCAGTTTGCCCAGCAGGGCCCGGCCGATAAAGTAACTGCCTGCGTACACCAGCGGAGCGGTGAGCGGGTTGGTCAGCAGGGCGCCCGCCACCGCCAGGGGGATGTTCAGCCGAAATACCGTGGCCAACGCCGCGGCCATGACCGCGCCGGTCCCGGGAAGGACGCCCAGCAGGATCCCCATCGCGAAGGCAAGCGCCAGCCGGAGCGGATCGCCCGGCTGGTTGACCAGCTTGGCGACCCGTTCCCTCGAGAGCCGCTTCATCCGCGCAGGAGGAACGGCGCCAAAACCAGGCCGAGCCCTCCCAACCCCAGGATCACGGCGTGGAGCTGGAACGACCGTTTGCCGAGGTTGGCCAAGCAAAAGCGGAGCTTTTCGAGATGAGCGGTGCCGGCATATTTCGGCTCCGCGACCTTGCGCTGGAGATCCACGATCTGGGGATGGAAGACCAGCGCGGAATGCAGGGACAGCAGGAGCATGGCCGCCACCGGCAGTTCCAAAAAGAGGGACTGGGCTTCGAAATGGCGGTCCAGGAAGGCCCAGTAGAGGAAGAGCCCGGAGATTCCACCCCAGCCGATCCCCCAGCGGTCCGCGCCGATGGAAGGGATCTTTCCCTTCCAAAAGGCGAAGAGCAACCCCGCGACCCAGAAACCCAACCCGGCCAGAGCGCAGATACCGAAGACAGACACGCTACCGCTTCCTGCCGCCGACGACCGCCATGAAGAAGCCGGCCGTCAGCAGGGTCGCGGAGCCGATCGCGCTCCAGTGCAGGCGCAGAGAAGGAATGCGCCCACCCGGGAACAGAAGCGCCGAGCCCAACGCGAAAAGGAGGACACCCGCGGCCGCGGCCCCATTCCGGGCGCGGGGAAAGCGGATGCCCGCGATGAAGAGGAGAATCGCCAGCGTGATCAGCGTGATTCCGCCCCAGTGGACCTCCAGTGTCTCGAGCGCGATCAGCGCCAGCACCAGCAGGTTCGCCGCCAGCACCCCTGGAAAAACCGCGCCCGGCTTGGCCAGCGCGTAAACCAACCCGTAGATGCCCAGAAGGAGCAGGAGGTAGGCGAGGTTCGGATGAGCCAGCCGGTGCAGGACGTTTTCCATCAAGGAAAGGGGGACCGGCCGGAGCGGTTGGTCCTTCACGGAGAGAGTGGTCATTCCGAAGATTGTTTTCACCGGACGACCCTCCACATCCTGGCGGAGCAGCTCGCCGAGATCCTTGACGTCCGAAGCCGGCAATACGATCTGTGCGGATTCCGCGATCCGGGCGTCCGTGTCTGGAAACATCGATTCCCTAATCTGGGGGGAACCACCCCCCGAGAGGTAGGCGACCACCGGAACCGGGGAATCTTGGATAATTTGGGAGATCCGCTGTAGAGATCCCTCCAACCCGCCGGAAGTGCCCAGGTCCAGCACGACGGCGGCCGCTTCCGCCCGGCGGCCCTCTTCCAAACCGCGCGCGACGTAGCGGGCCAGCGCCGGGTCGACGGTCCCCTTCAGCTCAAGGACCAGCACCGGATGCTCCTCCTCGGCGGATGTCGAGAGGGGGTAAATACAGAGAACGACGAACAGGAGTGTGAGGATTTTTTTCATCTATCGAACCACCAAGACCTCTCCGGCTGAGACCGATTCTATCAGCCCGGTGTCGGTGCGGACAAGCAGGGCGCCGCTGGGATCCACATCCACCGCCTGGCCGTCCAGCGTCCGCCCATCCATGGCCACCCGGACTCGCCGGCCGAGGAACCCGGCGAACTGCCGCCAGCTTTCCAGGATGGGTTCCATGCCTCCCTCCAGGAACTGGGCGTAGGTTGTGTCCAGTTGGGCCAGCAAACCGCGGGCCAACCGGAGCCGGTCCACCCGCTCTCCCAACTCCTGCGCCAGCGACGTCCCGTGCGCGGGGAGCCGGTCGGCCGGCGTGTTCACGTTGAGCCCGATGCCGATCACCACGTAGTTGATCCGGTTGAGCTCGGCGTTGAGCTCGGTCAGGATGCCGGCGATCTTCTTGCCGTTGATCAACAGGTCGTTCGGCCATTTGATCTCCGGCTTCAGGCCAGTGCCGGACTCCACGGCCCGGGCCGCCGCGACCGCCGCGACCAGCGTGATCTTCGGGATCTCCGTCAGCTGGAGGTCCGGCCGCAGGATCACCGAAAGGTAAATCCCTTTTCCTTTGGGAGAGATCCACGTGCGGCCCATCCGCCCGCGGCCCCTGCCCTGCGCTTCGGCCACCACCACCGAGCCCTCCGGCTCTCCCGCGGCCGCCAGCCGGTGCGCCACATCCATCGTGGAGTCGGTGGTGTCGTAGGCATGGATGCGGCGGCCGACCCGGCGCGTCGAGAGGTCCCAGGAAAGTTCCTGCGCCGTCAGCCGGTCCGGGACGGCCACCAGCTGGTAGCCGCTGTGCGGCTGGGCCAGGATCTTGTACCCCTCGGCGCGCAGTTTCTCGATCTCTTTCCAGATCGCCGTGCGGGTGACGCCGGCCGTCCTGCTCAGCTCCTCGCCGGAGACAAACTCCCCCTGCCGAGTCCTCAGCGCGTTGAGGATCGCCTCGTCCGTCATGCCCGCCTCCTCCATCGCTTGGCGCCACGCCGGCGCTCTGGCGCGGGTTCGGCGCCGGCTAAACTGGAAATCCCCTTCTTGCGCAGGTCGGCGATCTGGTCTCGGATCACGGCCGCCCGCTCGAAATGCAGGTTGCGGGCCGCCAGCTCCATCTCCTCCTCCATCTCCGCCACCGCCTCCTCCACATCAAACTGCTCTGGGCTGAAGCCGGCCGACTCCCGCACGACTTCTTCAGCTTCCTCTTTCGCCACCGTCTCGATCCCTTCTCGGATGGCCTTCTCGATGGAGCGGGGGGTGATCTTGTTCTCCCGGTTGTGCTCCAGCTGAATGGCGCGGCGGCGATCGGTCTCCTGCATCGCCTGCCGCATCGAGTCGGTAACCTGATCGGCGTAGAGAATCACCTTGCCGTGGAGGTGCCGCGCGGCCCGGCCCGACACCTGGATGAGGGAGGTGGCGGAACGGAGAAACCCTTCCTTATCGGCGTCCAGCACGCAGACCAACGACACCTCCGGCAGGTCCAGCCCCTCCCGCAGGAGGTTGATGCCGACCACGCAGTCCACGTTGCCCAGCCGCAGATTTTTCAAGACTTCCACCCGGTCGAACGCGTCCAGGTCGGAGTGGATGTAAGTTACCCGGAGGCCGGCCTCCTTCAGGTAGGAGGACAGGTCCTCCGCCATCCGCTTGGTGAGCGTGGTGACCAGCGTTCGTTCTTTGTTCTTGGCCCGCTCCCGAACCTCATGAATCAGGTCATCCACCTGGCCTTCGATCGGCCGGACCTCCATCGCCGGGTCCACCAGCCCGGTCGGGCGGATCACCTGCTGAACGATGCGGTCCTGAGAGGCCCGCATTTCGTAGGGACTGGGCGTGGCCGAGACGAAAACCGTCTGCCCGATCATTTTTTCGAACTCCTCGAACCGGAGCGGCCGGTTGTCCAGGCAGGAGGGGAGCCGGAACCCGAAGTTCACCAGTACCTCCTTGCGGGCCTTGTCCCCCGCGAACATCCCCCGCACCTGCGGCACCGTGACGTGCGATTCATCGATGACCGTGAGGAATCCCTTAGGCCCGCCCCGGCCGGTGGCCCCCTCGGCGGGCCGGGGGAAATAATCCAGCAGGCACCAGGGACGGGACCCGGCCGGCCGGCCCGACAGGTGGCGCGAGTAGTTCTCGATGCCGTGGCAGATGCCGACTTCCTTCAGCATCTCCATGTCGTAGCGGGTGCGGGACTCCAGCCGCTGGGCCTCCAGGAGTTTCCCCTGCCCTTTGAGCTCCTTCACCCGCTCCTCGAGCTCCTGCTCGATCCGGGCAAGTGCGGGCTCGATCCGCTCGGCGGTGGTGATGAAATGTTTGGCCGGGTAGAGGGCGAGCTTTTCGAGCGACTGCAGGGCCTTCCCGCTGACCGGGTCCACCACCGAGATCTTCTCGATCCGGTCGCCGAACATCTCCAAGCGGACCGCGGTCTCCTCGTAAGCGGGGAAGATCTCCACGGTTTCGCCCCGCACACGGAATTTTCCGCGCGCGAAATCGATGTCGTTGCGCTCGTACAGCAGGGCCACCAACCGCCGCAGGAGGTCCTGCCGTGGGATCTCCTGTCCTACTTCCAGAAACAGCAGGAGAGATTTGTAATCCTCGGGGTCGCCCAAGTTGTAGATGCAGGAGACGGAAGCCACGATGATCACGTCCTCGCGGGACTGCAGGGCCGTCGTCGCCGCCAGCCGAAGCCGGTCGAGCCGGTCGTTGATCGCGGAGTCCTTCTCGATGTAGGTGTCGGTCTGCGGGATGTACGCCTCCGGCTGGTAGTAGTCGTAGTAGCTCACGAAGTATTCGACGGCGTTCCGCGGGAAGAAGGATTTCAGCTCGCTGTAGAGCTGAGCGGCCAGCGTCTTGTTGTGCGAGATCACCAGCGTCGGCCGCTGGATCTTCTCGATCACGTGGGCCATCGTGAAGGTCTTGCCGGTGCCGGTGGCCCCCAGCAGGGTCTGGAACCGCCGGCCCTCGCGGATCCCCCCGGCCAATTGGCGGATCGCCTCCGGCTGGTCCCCTTTCGGGGTCATCTCGCTGATCAGCGTGAACCCGCTCATCCCACGACCTCGAGGGCGACGTTGAGGATCGGCGCGGAATGGGTCAGCGCCCCGATCGAGATCCGCTCCACGCCGGTCAGCGCGATCTGCCGAGCGGTCTCCAGCGTGACGCCTCCGGAGACTTCCAGCGGGATCTTGGCCTCCGGGTTGGAGCGGGCCACCGCGTTGCGGAGCCGCACCGCCTCCTGCATCTCCGAAAGCCGCATGTTGTCCAGCAGGATGAGATCGGGCCGGGCGCTCAGCGCCTGGCGGAATTCCTGCAGGTTCGCCACCTCCAACTGGACCGGGATTCCCTTCTGGACGACGGAGCGCACCTGCGCCACCGCTTTCTCCACACCGCCGGCCAGCCGCAGGTGGTTGTCCTTGATCAGCACGCTGTCGTAGAGCCCCATCCGGTGGTTCACGCCGCCCCCCATCCGGACCGCGTACTTCTCCAGCAGGCGCAGGCCCGGCGTGGTCTTGCGGGTGTCCATGATCTTCACCGGCGTTCCCTTCACCCGGTCCACAAAAGCCCTCGTGAAGGTGGCGATGCCGGACAGGTGGGCCAGGAAGTTCAGCGCCACCCGCTCCCCGGCCAGGATGCCGCGGGCCGGACCTTCCAGGAAAGCTACTGCCTTGGCCGGGTAGGCCTTCTGCCCGTCCTTCACCATCGGCTGGAACTTGACCTTGGGGTTCACCATCTCGAAGACCCACTCCGCCACCTGGAGACCGGCGATGACCCCCTCTTTCCGGATGACGATCTCCGCCTTGGCCGATTGCCCCGTGGGAATCAGCGCGGCGGAGGTCATGTCCCGCGAGCCGACGTCCTCTTTCAGCGCCGCGATGAGCAGGGGGAGGATGTTCTCCCGGTTTATTGAATCTGTTTCAGCGACTCGGCCCATTTGGCCCGCTCCAGCTCCAATTCTTTGAGGGATTCTTCCTCTTCCGCGACAACGTCGGCGGGGGCCCTCTCGCGGAAGGCGGGGTCTTCCAGGCGGCTTTTCTTCGAGCGGGCGCGGGTTTCCAGGTCGGCCAGCTCTTTTTGGATCCTCTGCCGCTCGATGGCGAGATCCACCAGTCCCGCCAGCGGCACGATCAGGTCCCACGCGTCGCAGCCACTCCTAGCTGGTAGGTGAGAAGCCACTGCGCCCGAAGGCCGTTTGATCTTTTCCGAAATGGTTATTTTCTCAACAATGGCAAGACGGCGGATGATCGCTTCATGTTTGGAAAGCAATTCTGCACCCTTTCCGGCTTGGATACTAAGATCCACTTTCTGTTTAGGGGGAATTCGAAAGGAGGATCGGATGTTTCGAATTTCAGTAATCACTTCCTGTAACCGAGCAAATTGTCGCTCAGACTCTAGGTCCACAAAAGTTGCATTCGGCTCCGGCCAAGGCGCCTTCATGATAGTGTCTGCCTGAGACACCTGCGGCTTACGCCAAAGTTCCTCAGTGATAAACGGCATTACCGGGTGCAACAAACGTAAAGTTTGCCCCAGCACATGGCGAAGCACAATCCCAGTCTGCTCCGGCTTCTCTTCTCGCTGAAGCTTGGCGACCTCCAGATACCAGTCGCAAAAATCATGCCAGATAAATTGGTACAACTCTCTGGCCATTTCGTTAAATTTATATTCTTCCAGCGAGCGGGTCACCGCCCAAGTGGCGTCTTGTAATCTCGAAAGAATCCACTTATCCGCTAACGTAAGATCTTGTTCTTCTATAGGTTTAGAACCAACCGGATTTCTTCCCTCCATCACAAACGAGGCAGCATTCCAGAGCTTGTTCGCGAAATTGCGCCCCAGCAGGAACTTATTCTCCGAGAGGTAGAGGTCCTGCCCCTCGGAGGCCATGTGGGCGATCGAGAAGCGCAGGCCGTCCGCCCCCATCCGCTCGATGATCTCCAGCGGGTCGATGATGTTGCCGAGGGACTTGGACATCTTCTTGCCCCCCTCGACCCGGATGATGCCGTGGATGTAAACGTCCTTGAAGGGGATCTTCTTCAGGAAAAACTTTCCGGCCATCACCATGCGGGCCACCCAGAAGAAGATGATGTCCTGAGCGGTGACCAGCACCGAGGTGGGGTAAAAGGTGGACAGATCTTTCGTCTGCTCCGGCCACCCGAGCGTGGAGAAGGGCCAGAGCCAGGAGGAGAACCAGGTGTCCAGAACATCCGGGTCCCGGAGCCACTCATCCTTTTTTCCGCAAGTCGGGCAAGCAGGTGGGTTCTTCTCAAATTCTTCGGCCGACATGATCACCATACCCGGCTCGACATAGCGGCCATCCTTCCATTCCCCATGTCCCTCGAATTCTGGTCTATTGCAAGTTGGATGCACCCAGACCGGAATCCGATGGCCCCACCAGATCTGCCGGGAGATGCACCAATCCCGGATATTGTTCAGCCAATCCATGTAGACCTTGGTCCATCGTTCCGGGACAAAGCGCATCCCATCCTTCTCAACAGCTTCGATGCCGAGTTTTGCCAGCGGCTGCATCTTCACGAACCACTGAGGGCTTAGGCGAGGTTCAATCACTGTTTTGCAGCGATAGCAATGTCCGATGGAGTGTTTGTAATCCTTCGCATCCACCAAATATTCCTGCGTTTTCAGATCGGCGACGATCTGGTCGCGGGCCTTGAATCTATCGAGTCCATCGTAGGATTCTCGGCCCCTCATTTTTCCTTCACGATCGATAACAAACCAATTCAGCGGGATCGAAAAACGGCTAGAAGCGCCTAGTCCGATAATTTCCGGATGACGCCTTGTAATTTCAAAGTCGACGGGATCATGAGCAGGAGTTACTTTTACTGCTCCTGTTCCAAAGGTCGGATCGATTACGTCATCAGAGATAATTGGAATTCTTCGATTTGAAAGAGGGAGAAGAACCTCTGTGCCGATAAGCGCTCGGTACCGATCATCTTTAGGATTAACTGCTACCGCCGCATCTCCCAACATTGTTTCGGGCCGCGTAGTAGCAACGATCACTCCACCTTTATCATTCGGGTATCGGATGTACCAAAGATGTCCTTTGATCTCCTCGTGAACCACCTCTTCGTCGGAGAGGGCCGTCTGACAGCGGGGGCACCAGTTGACCATGTAGAAATTTCGATAGATGAGCCCGGCCTTGTGCAGTTCCAGGAAGCAGGTTTGGACCGCCTTGGAGAGCCCCTCGTCCATCGTGAACCGCTCGTGGGACCAATCGCAGGAGGAGCCGAGCCGGCGCAGCTGTTTGACGATCGTGGAGCCGTACTGCTGTTTCCATTCCCACACCTTCTCGACGAATTTCTCGCGGCCGAGCTGATGGCGGGTGATCTTCTCCTTCGCGAGTTGGCGCTCCACGACGTTCTGCGTGGCAATGCCGGCGTGGTCGGTGCCGGGCACCCAGAGGACGGCGTATCCCTGCATCCGGCGCCAGCGGACCAGAATGTCCTGGAGGGTGTTGTTGAGCGCGTGCCCCATGTGCAGGATGCCGGTCACATTGGGCGGCGGGATCACGATGGAGAACGGGCCCTGGGGGGCGTTCAGGTCCGGCTTGAAGAGGCCTTTCGTTTCCCACTCCGCGTAGAGGCGGGCTTCAACGTCGGAAGGATTGTACGCTTCACTCACTTCTTAGTGTCTTTGAGGAGCTTGTACTCGACCGAGTCCACCAGGGCCTGCCAGCTGGCCTCGATGATGTTCTCGCTGACGCCCATCGTCCACCAGCTGTCCTGGGCGTCCTGGGATTGGATCAGCACCCGCACGCGCGCGGCGGTCCCTTTCTGGGAATCCAGCACGCGCACCTTGAAATCCACCAGGTGCATCTCGCCGACGGTGGGATAAAACTGGGCCAGCGCTTTGCGGAGCGCCGTGTCCAGCGCGTTGACCGGGCCGTCCCCCTCGGCCACCGTGTGCTGGACCTTGCCGTCCACCTTCACCTTGATGGTGGCCTGCGAGGTCAGGGTGCCGTCGGTTTCTTTCTCGACGATGACGCTGAACTTCTGCAGGTCGAACGAGCTCTTGAAATGCTTGTAGGTCCGCCGCATCAGGAGCTCCAGCGACCCCTCGGCCGCCTCGAAGTGGTATCCCTTGCTCTCCAGTTCCTGCACGGTCTTCAGGAAGGACTTCGCCTTCTCCGGGTCGGCGTCCGGGTCGAGCTTCAGCGCTTTCGCGCGGGACTGGATCGTGGTCTTGCCGCCCATCTCGGAGATCAGCAGGCGCTGTTGGTTGCCGACCAGCCCCGGGTCGATGTGCTCGTAGCTCTGGCTGGTCTTGAGCACCGCGTGGATGTGAACCCCGCCCTTGTGCGCGAACGCGGACGAGCCGACGAACGGCTGGTGGTCGTCGGGCCGCATGTTGCAGACCTCGGCCACGAAGTGGGACACCTCGGAGAGGTGCTTGAGCTTCTCCGCGGGAATGCAGGAATAGCCCATCTTCAGCTGGAGCACCGGGATGACCGAGGAGAGGTTGGCGTTGCCGCAGCGCTCGCCGTAGCCGTTGATGCATCCCTGCACCTGGACCACGCCGGCCTCGACGGCCGCGACGGAGTTGGCCACCGCCATCTCCGAGTCGTTGTGGCAGTGGATGCCCAGCGGCAGGGAGAGCCCCTCCCGGACGGCTTGGATCACCTTCGTCACGGTGCTCGGCAGGGAGCCGCCGTTGGTGTCGCAGAGGATCAAGGTGCTGGCGCCGGCCTCCGCGGCCGCTTCCAAGGTCTTCACCGCGTACTCGGGGTTGGCCTTGAACCCATCGAAGAAATGCTCCGCGTCGTACATCACCTCGACACCCTGCTTCTTGAGGTAAGCCACCGTGTCGGCGATCATCCGCAGGTTCTCCTCCAGCGGGACGCGGAACACCTCCCGCACGTGCAGATCCCAGCTCTTGCCGAAGATCGTGACCACCTTCGTCTCGGCCTCCAGCAGGGATTTCACCTGAGGGTCCTGGCCGACCGGCGTGTTCGCCTTGCGCGTCGAGCCGAACGCCGTCAGCACCGAGTGCTTGATCTTCAGTTTCTTGGCCCGCAGGAAGAACTCCATCTCCTTCGGGTTGGACATCGGCCATCCCCCCTCGACATACGGGACGCCCAGCTCATCCAGCTTCTCGAAGATCTGGAGCTTGTCGTCGGCCGACAGGGAGATCCCCTCGGTCTGCGCGCCGTCGCGCATCGTGGTGTCGTAGAGGAAAATTTTCAACGCTTGCCCAGGCCGAACACGTCGTGGATCGTCCGGACCGCCTTGACGGCCTGGTCCTTCCGGATGATGCAGGAGATCTTGATCTCCGAGGTGGAGATCATGCCGATGTTGATCGATTCCTTCGCCAGCGCCTGGAACATCTTGGCCGCGATGCCGGAGTGGGAGCGCATCCCTAACCCCACCACCGAGATCTTGGCGATCCCGTCATCGTGGATCACCCGGCCGGCCTTCACCTTGGCGGCCACGCGGCGGGCCACGCGCAGGACCTTCTTCAAATCGGCGCGGGGGACGGTGAACGAGACGTCGGTCAAGCCCGTGCGGCTGACGTTCTGCACGATCATGTCCACGTTGATGTTGGCGTCCGAGATGCCGGTGAAGATCACCGCCGCGATGCCCGGACGGTCCGGCACGTCGCAGATCGTCACCTTCGCCTCGTCCTTCTGCAGGGAGACGCCGCTGACCACCACTTGTTCCATCGCCTTCACCTCCTTCGAAATAATCGTCCCGGTCCGCCGGGAGAAGCTGGACCGCACGTGCAGAGGCACGCCGTACTTCATGGCCATTTCCATCGAGCGGGCCTGCATCACCTGCGACCCCAGCGAGGCCAGCTCCAGCATCTCTTCGTAGCTGATCGCCGGCAGTTTGCGCGCGTTGGGGACCACGCGCGGGTCGGCCGTGTAGATCCCTTCCACATCGGTGTAGATCTCGCAGATCTTCGCCTTCAGCGCCGAGGCGAGCGCCACGGCCGTCAGGTCCGACCCGCCGCGGCCCAGCGTGGTGATCTCGTGGTCCGGCGTGATGCCCTGGAAGCCGGTCACGATCACCGCATATCCTTTCGCCAGCGATTCCTTGATGCGCTGGGCGCTGATGTCCTGGATGCGGGCGTTGCGGTGTTCCCGGTCGGTTAGGATGCCGACCTGCGCGGCCGTGAAAGAGACCGCCTTCACCTTCAGCGCGTCGGTCGCCATCGCGAGCAAAGCGGCCGACACCTGCTCGCCGGTGGCCAACAGCATGTCCATCTCCCGTTCCGGCGGATCCTTCGAGACCTGCTCCGCCAGCCCGAGCAGATTGTCGGTGTTGTCCCCCATCGCGGAGACCACGACCACCACCTGATGGCCGGCCTTGCGCGCGCGGCAGATCCGCTCCGCCACCCGCTTGATCCGCTCCGGGTTGGCGACCGATGACCCGCCGTATTTCTGGACGATCAGAGACATCGAAAGGTCAGAGTGTTTCTTCCGCCATCAATCTCGGCAGGATCTCGTGCGCCTCCTCGACCATCCAGCCGGACTGCTTCGCGGCCGTCTCGCCGAACGAGGAGCAAGCATCCGGGGAGATTCCCTCTCCCCAGAAAACAAACGGGACCGGGTCGGCGGAATGGGCTCGCTTCTCCACCAAGGTCGGGTGGTCCGGGATCACCAGGATCCGGACCGGCCCCAGCACCGGCGCGTGCTCCAGGATCGTGCCGACCACCAGCCGGTCGAAGTTCTCGATCGCCGTGAGCTTCTGCCGGAGATCGCCGTTGTGCCCGGCCTCGTCGGCCGCCTCCACGTGCACGAAGGCCATGTCCCGCTTCTTCAAGTTCTTGAGAGCTGCCTTCGCCTTCCCCTCGTAGTTGGTGTCGTAATACCCGGTGGCGCCCGGAACCTCGACCACTTCCAGCCCGGCCAGCCGGCCGGCCCCTTTTACCAGGTCCACCGCTGAGATCACACAGCCGCTCGCCTGCCAGCGCTCTTGGAACGTGGGCATGCGGGGGCGGGTCCCCTGTCCCCAAAACCAGATCATGTTGGCGGGGTTCTCTTTCAGATCCAACCGGACCTGGTTCACCTCATGCCCGGCCAGGATCTCGCGGGATCTTTCCATGATCCCGATCAGCCGCTTCGAGGCCGGCCCCTTCGGCCAATGGTCGGTGATCTTCCAGCCGGTGATGTCGTGCGGCGGCGAACAGCGGGTCTTCAGCAGGCCTTCGGCCGACTCCGGATCGCTGAAGACAGCCAGGTGCCGGTAGCGGGATCCGGGGTAAAACCGGAGGTTCCTCTCGCCCAGCTCCGCTTCCAAACTGTGGATCAGCGTCTTCGCCTCGTCAGTCACGATGCGGCCGGCGGAGTAATCGCTCAGCGTGTCCCCATCGGTGGTGATCAAGTTGCAGCGGAAGGCAACCTCTCCGTCCTTGAGCTCCACGCCCAGGTTGGCCGCCTCCAGAGGGCCGCGCCCGCAGTAATACTGCTTCGGGTCGTAGCCCAGGATCGACAGGTTCCCGACGTCGCTGGCCGGCGTGAACCCCTTCGGGATCGTGCGGGCCAGTCCCACTTTGCCTTCCCGCGCGAGCCGGTCCATGTTCGGCGTTTTCGCCGCTTCCAGCGGGGTCTTCCCCTCCAACTGCGCCACCGGCTCATCGGCCATGCCGTCGCAGACGAGCACGAAGACCTTCGGGTGTTTTCTCATAACCCCATCGCGGCCATCACCGGCCCCAGTTTCGGCGGGACCACCTTGGGCGGCTTGACCGTCTTGAGCACCCGCTCCGGGTCCTTGAGGCCGTGGCCGGTCAGCACGCAAACCACGCTCGAGCCGCGGCGGAAATATCCCTTCTTGCCGAGCTTCAGCACGCCGGCCACCGAGGCGGCCGAGGCCGGCTCGGTGAAGATCCCCTCTCTCTGCGCGAGGAACCGGTACGCCTCCAGGATCTCGGCGTCGGTCACCGCGTGGATCAGCCCGCCGGAATTATCCCGGGCGGCGACGGCCCCTTCCCAGCTGGCCGGGTTGCCGATCCGGATCGCCGTGGCGACCGTCTCCGGCTTCAAAACCCGCTTGCCCAGCACGATGGGTGCCGCGCCCGCCGCTTGGAACCCCAGCATTTTCGGCAGGCCGTCGGTCTTCCCCACGCGGAAATAATCGTTGTACCCCTTCCAGTAAGCGGTGATGTTACCGGCGTTCCCCACCGGGATCGCGTGGTAGTCCGGAGGGCCTCCGAGCGCGTCGCAGATCTCAAACGCGCCGCTCTTCTGTCCTTCCAGCCGGTGCGGGTTGATCGAGTTCACCAGCTCCATCGAAGTCTGTTGGGTGATCTGCCGCACCAGCTCCAGCGCGTCGTCGAACGAGCCCTTCACGGCCAGCACCTGCGCGCCGTGGATCAGGGCCTGCGCCAGCTTCCCCAGCGCGATCGCTCCCTGCGGGATCAGCACCACGCACTTCAATCCCCCCTGCGCGGCGTAAGCGGCCGCCGAGGCGGAGGTGTTTCCGGTCGAAGCGCAGATGATCGCGGTCTTGCCGGCTTCCTTGGCCTTGGAAACCGCCATCGTCATGCCGCGGTCTTTGAACGAGCCGGTTGGGTTCAGCCCCTCGCATTTGAAGTAGGCCTTAATGTCCTTGCCCAGCCGGGCCGACAGCGCCCGGGCCGGGATCAGCGGGGTGTTCCCTTCTTTCAGCGTCACCACCGGTGTCCGCGGTCCGACCGGAAGAAACTCCCGGTACCGCTCGATGACGCCGGGCCACCCCGCCCCTTCGCTTCCACAAAGGTGTCCCTTTACCGTGCCGAGTTTCTGCTCGGCACGGGGGCCGCCGATGTGACGCTGTTTGGCCGCAACCCGGCGGCCCTGGAAGCGAAGGGGCGGGGTCATCCTCTCTCCATCCGGATCGAGACCGTCTTGCGCCGGACGATTGACAGCTTGTCGATCTCCGCCAGCGCGGCCTGCACGTCCTTTTCCTTCGCCTCGTGGCTCGTAATGACCACCGGCACGATGTGCTCCCGCCGCCGGTCCTTCTGCAGGACGCTCGCGATCGAGATCCGGTGCCCTCCCAGGATCCGGGAGATCCGGGACAGCACGCCCGGCCGGTCGATGCAGGAGAACCGGAAATAGTACCGCCCCTCGATCTCCCCCATCCGCTTCACCCGCCGGATCCGCTTCACCGGCAGGGGCGGCGGCACCCGCATCGTACAGCCGTACTTCAGGTTGCGGGCCACATCCACCAGGTCGGAGATCACGGCGCTGGTCGTCGGGAACCGGCCGGCCCCCTCGCCGTAGAGCACCAGGTCGCCGATCAGGTCCCCCTCCACAAAGACGGCGTTGTGCACGCCGTTGACGCTCGAGAGCAGGTGGTTGTTCGGCAGGAGCGTCGGGTGCACGCGCACCTCCAGCTCCTCGCCGTCCCGCTTGGCGATCCCCAGCAGTTTGATCGTACAGCCGAAGTCATGCGCGTAGCGGACGTCGTTGGCCGTGATGTCCTGGATCCCCTCCACGTAGATCTGGTCCGGACGCACCGTCTTGCCGAACGCCAGCAGGGTCAGCACCGCCATCTTATGGGCGGTGTCGATGCCGCGCAGGTCCAGCGACGGGTTCTTCTCGGCGTAGCCCCTCTGCTGGGCCTCCTTGAGAGCCGACTTGAAGGAACGCCCTTCGCCGCGGGACATCTCGGTGAGGATGAAGTTGGTCGTGCCGTTCAGGATGCCGTAGAGCACCTCGATGTCGTTGCCGATCAGCGACTCCCGCAGTCCCTTGATGATCGGGATGCCGGCGGCAACGCTCGCCTCGAAATAGAGGTCCACCCCTTTCTTGGCGGCGGCGCGGAACAGTTCTTCGCCGTGGTGCGCCAGCAGGGCCTTGTTCGCCGTGACCACCGACTTGCCGGCCGCGATCGCCGCCAGCACGATCTCCTTCGCCGGGTGGATGCCCCCCATCAGCTCGACGACCACCTGGATGTCGGGGTCCTGCAGGATCTCCCGCGGCGAGCCGATGATCATGCGGGGGTCCACACCCACCCGTGATCGCCGGGAATGGCGCACGCAGACCCGCCGCAGGGAGAGCGGGATCCCCGCCTTGCGGGCAAGGAACTGCCGCCGCGAGAGCAGCATCTTCGCCACTCCCGACCCGACGGTGCCGAGCCCTATGAGCCCTACGTTGACCTTATCCATGATTCGCCCGATCGATAAAGAAATCGGGGCGCCGAGATTTGAACTCGGGACCTCTTGCACCCCATGCAAGCGCTCTAGCCAAGCTGAGCCACGCCCCGTGAAGTTTTTTAGCGGCGGCGGGAAAATTTCGACAGCAGCCGCAGGATCTCCATGTACAGCCAGACCAGCGTGACGACCAGGCCGAACCCGGCGTACCACTCCATGTACTTCGCCTGATTGCTCTGCGCGCCCCGTTCGATGAAATCGAAGTCGAGCACGAGGTTCAGCGCCGCGATGGTCACGACGAACAAACTGAACCCGATCCCGATCCAGCCGCTCTCGTGGATCATCGGGATCCGGTGGCCGAAGAAGGCCATAACCATGTCCACCAAGTACACGATGAGGATCCCGCCGGTGGCCGCCAGGACCCCCAGCCGGAAATTCTGGGTCACCTGGATGATCCGGGAAGTGTAGGCGATCAACAGAGCCGCCAGGGTGCCGAAGGTCAAAGCGACCGCCTGGATCACGATCCCCGGATACTGGAGCTCGAAGAGGGAGGAGAGCACTCCCAGCAGGAGCCCTTCGACAACGGCGTAAATCGGCGCGGTGACCGGGGCCCAGGACTTCTTGAACACCGTCACCAGCCCCACGACGAACCCGACGAGCGCCCAGAGCATAGACCACTTCATGGCGTAGCCCGGGTTCACGCGCAGTTGTCCCCAGGTGACGCCGGCCGCCGCCACGACGAGGAAGAGCAGGATCGCCGTTTTGTTGACGGCGCCCTGGAGCGTCATCGGCTCCTCTCCGGTCCGGGCCTGAGTGCCGGAGAAAGCAGTGCTGTTCAGCGTCGGATTGCCCGTTCTCATGAGTGCCATCTTACCCTCCTCGTTATTCCGCTTTCGGTTCCCGGAGCATGAGGTCGCGGACGACCTCGTGGGCCGGGCGGCCTTCGTAGAGCACCTGGTAGACCGCCGCCGTGATCGGCATCTCCACCTTGTGTTTCCGCTCCAGCGCGTGCGCCGATTTTGCCGTCACGACCCCCTCCGCCACCTGCACCATCCCGCCGGTCGCCTCAGCGAGGGACTTCCCCTTTCCGAGCTCTTCCCCGACCCGCCGGTTCCGGCTGTGCGGGCTGAAGCAAGTGGTGATCAAATCCCCGAGACCGCTTAAGCCCGCGAATGTCCGCTCCTGGGCTCCCATCACCGCGCCCAACCGGGCCATCTCCGCCAAACCCCGCGTGACCAGTGCCGCCTTCGTGTTGGTGCCGAACCCGAGCCCGTCCGCGATGCCGCCGGCGATGGCGATCACATTCTTCAACGCTCCGCCCAGCTCCACGCCGACGACATCGGAAGAGGTGTACACGCGGAACCCGCCCGACGTGAACAGCTCCTGCGTCTCCCGGGCTAAGGCCGGATCCTCCGAGGCGGCCACGACCGTCGTCGGGACACCCCGCGCCGCCTCGTACGAAACGGACGGCCCGGAAAGGACCGCGAGCCGCCGGGCGGGAACCGTGGCCCGGATCAGCTCGGACATCCTCTGCAGGGTTTCCGGGTCGATCCCTTTGACCACGCTGACCACCAGCGCCCGGTCCCAGGGACCGGCCGAACAGCGCTGCAGGACCGGCCGCAGGTACTGGGACGGCACCGCCACCACCAGCGCTTCACAGCCGTCCCAACCCTCTGTCAAATCAGCGGTTAAGTTGACTTCGTCCGGAATTTTGACGCCGGGAAGAAACTTCACGTTCTCCCGGGTCCGGCGCATCTCGGCAACGTAGTCGGCGAAAGCGCCCCACAGGGTAACCCGGTGCGCCTGGCCGGCTAGCAAAACCGCCAAACAGGTCCCCCATCCCCCGTCTCCGAGGACGGTAACCCGCCTAGGTTTATCCATAAGAAGGGTCAGTTTACCACGCAGAGAAACCGAGGGTCAACGACGGGTGGAACGAAGAGTGTGGGAGAAAATTAGGCCGCGGTGGCCAGAATGGCGTAATACTCCCGCCCCTCAATCCGGACGGTGACCACGGAACCGGAGGTCAAATCCAGAATGAAGTGGAGCAGGACTTGTTTCTGCCCGAGGAAGGCGGCGAGGACGTTCCGGTCGAGCTTGTCCTGAGTCGCCGGGTCCAACAGGAGGATCAGCGCGTGGGGCAAGGTCAGCCCTTCGCGGCGGCGGGAGTCGAGTGCCACCAGCACGTTCTTACCGGCATTCACCGCTCCCGAAGCCATTTCCATCTCCGCCGCCGCCTGCCGAGGATCCTCCTCCGAGATCGTGCGGATGCTCCCCAACTGCCAGGAGGCCGGGAGGACCTGCAGGACCCCGGCGGAGACTGAATTATGGGTGTAAAGATCGACGGTCAGCGCTTCAAGAGACGCCGGCTTGGCGTCCATTGCTTCCTTGTCCAGCAGGAAGGCGTGGGTTACGCCGGCGGGGACCGTGACCGGAAACGTCTCGTCCATCTCCGAAAGAAGCCCCACCAGGGAGGTGATCTGGACCTCCTCCAAACCGCCGGAGCGGATGGCCGCCTTGCCTTTGCGGTCCAGGTCGATGATCCGGACCTTGCCAGCCGCGCGGATGAAGGCCGGCATCGCACCCGCCGCTGTCAGCGGGTTGTTGGCCTGCAGGTTGTACGTCTGCAGGGCCCCCTCAAACTTCGAGTTCTCCATGACGACCACCTTCATGTTCTCCACCGCAGGAGCGTCAAACGGCCGGTTGGGGTGCGCCTTCCACTCGACCGAGGCGTTGAATCCCTCGGGATGGTCCTCCAGTGTAACCGAGGAAGCCGCCCCCTCGTCCGCGGTCGGCTGGATGTAGGAGACATCCTCCTTAATCTTCGTGAAGAGGACCCCGACCCATTTTCCGCCGGTCAGCTCTGCCTTGCTCAAATTGAGGTTGAGCACAACTCTTTGGCCGGTGAAAACAGCCGCTTTCCCATCTTTGACCCCGAACACCTGGGATGGCTTGACTTGAGGCGGTTTCTCCTCCGCCTTTTCGCTGGGTCCTCCGAGGCCGTTCACCACCCGGAGCCCTTCGTTGGGTCCCTTGGTGTGGACGTAAACGCCGCCCAACAGCGCGAATGCCTTCGGGTCCCTGGAGCGGATCAGGTTCACGGTGTCCGTCAATACCTGGGGGATTTGCTTCGCCTTGGTTCCGCCGAAATGGGGAACGCCCTGGCCGGGGATGGTCTCCACTCCCAGCAGGAAAGGAAGGTTGTGCTCCAGCGCCTGCCTTCGCGTCAGCGCCGAAAGCCGGAAGATGTCCTCGGGCAATCCGCCGTAGCTCATCGCCGCGATGCCGGTCCCCTTGGGGAAGCGCAGGTTCTGGAGGGTGATACCGGAATCCAACCGGCGGCCCGGCTCCAGCCACCAGGGATGGAACTCCCAGAGGGGCCCCTTGCCCGTCTTCGAAGCATTGACCAGCGGCAAGATCACCTGTTCCACCAGGTCCATTCGCGGAGCCATGTCCCCTTTCCAGCGGCGGTTGGTGTACTGCTCGATGTCGGTGGCGTATTCCCTCTCGATCCGGTGCCAATTCAGTTTGTCCGCTTCTGCGGTGAGCTCCGTGTAAAAGCCCTTGGGGAACTTGTTATTGATCTCCCAATCGTCGTTGCCGTCAATGAAGGTCACCCGCCGCACGCCCGCATGGGAAGCGGAATCCAGCAGGGACTGCCTCTGAGAATGCTTGAGCTTGCCCATGAAGCGGTAGCCGCTGATGTAGACCGTGTCGAACCCTTCGCGGACGCTGTCGGTGAAGAACTCCTTCAAGTCGGCTTTGTGGACCAGGTCGGTGGGATCCCAGACGATGATGCCGATCTGCCGGTCGGGGCCCAGGGCCTTCCGGAGCGGCGCCAGAGCGCCGGCAACCTGCTCCTGCCCCTTCGGCTGGACCGGGATTCTCCCATTGGGTTGAAGTGGGGCCTTCTTGGCCGGGGGCGGCTGCGGGACGGGAGCCGGCTGGCCGGCCGGCCCGAAGAGCCGCAACGCGGTGTACGTGGAGACCGCCACCCCCAACAGGACCGCCGCCACCGGCAGCCATCGCAACCTGCCGGATTCTTCCGCGCCGGCCGCGACGCGCGAGTGCAGGGCCTCCTCGAGACCGACGCGGACGTTCCCAGCCGGCTCATCGGGCCCGGCCGGACGCAGGGCAAGAGCGGAGTTGGGCAGAATCAGCAGGAAGCTGAGGAAGAAGGCCAGTAATTTCTGAGTCAAGGAGAGTTCACGCATGATTGACTTTTCAAAGATACCTGGAGATCGGGCCTAAATCAATAAAAATTCAGTCATTTTTATGTAATGCTTCAAAAGCTAAGTTTGTATTAACATCAGTGAGAGGGCGGTCAACCGCGCCAGATCGTCAAAAGCACTCAGGATGACAAGGAAGATTGAGATCGTCAGAAGACCGACGATGACGCCGGACATCAGCACCGAGAAACCGCGCAGGGTGATGGCCAAGCGACGGGCTTGGGTTTCCAGGTCGAGGATGGCCTCACGCGCCAGCATACCCAGAAGTTCCGGAAGCTTCCCTGAAATATGTCCCGCCGCCAACAAACCCTGCGCTTGGACCGGCATCATCGGCAGGCCCCCGAGCGACTGCCAGACCGGAGTGCCGCTCCAGATCTCCCGATAGGCCCCTTCCAGCTGGCGGCGGAGGGCCCCCTTCGGAACCGCCCGCGACAGCGTGACGAGCGCCGTCATGATCGGGATGCCGGCCTCTAACTGAAGCTGGAGTTCCGAGCTCACCAGGATCAGGTGGATCTTGGAGATGAGCGGGCCGATCACGGGGAAATTCGCCGTCACCCGGCTGGGGAGCACCCCCAGTACGCTGTCGGCCCGGTTTCCCCGCAGGATCACGAGGACCAGGACCCCCAACGCGAGCGCGGCAAAGAGGGTGGCGGGCAGAGTGACGGTGGTCAACCCACTCAGCGCCTTCAGAACAGCGGAGGAAGAACCGGACAACTCTTTGACGGACTGCGCCATGACCGGCGCCAGCCAAGCGACGAAGACCCAGATCCACGCGAAGATCAGCAGGAGGAGAATCGAAGGCACCAGCAGGATGGAGAGCAGCTCCTGGATCGTCCTCCGGATCTGGTCGCTCCTCTTCTGGAGGACTAACAGCGGGCCGAGGACATCGCCCCTTTTCTCACCGGCTTCCAGGATTCCCGCCCATGTGGGAGGAAGCAAACCGCTGTGCTCCACCGCCTCCGACAGCGGCGTCCCGTCCCGCATCAGCCACAGGATCTTCCGCAGGGCTCCGCGCACCGAAAGATGGACGGACAATGCCTGGAGAGCGTTCAACGCGCCGTCCATCGGCAGACCCGCCTCAACAAGGCGGGACCAGGATTCCAGCAGGAAGGATTTTTCTCCGGCCGACAGGACCACCCTTTGCCTGCCGCGGCCTCTTTCCCCCAAAACCGCCGGCTCGATCTGGGTGACATACACACCGATTTCTTGAAGGGCAGCCAGGGCCTCCTCGACGCTGACGGCGACAATCTCCCCTGAGAGCCGTGATCCCCCGGTGTCCCGGGCCGCGTAATTGAAGTGAATAGACCCCATCTTGAAAGTGTACCCAATGGAGCGGCTTAAAACAGGATGAAGGCGGAAAAAATACTGACTTAAAGGTGTCGACTAACTAGGACTTACGGCCGATCCGGTGCTCCTCCCGATGGAGGAGCCGCAGGATGTTGGGCCGGTGCCGCCAGACAATGGCCAAACTGACGCCGATGGCGCCGAGGACCCAGGGGGTTGAATCGCCCAGGAAGAGCATCACGAAGGGGGCCGCCAGCGCGGCACAGAGGGAAGCGACGGAGACGTACCGGGTAAAGAAAGCGGCCGCCAGCCAAACCGCGAAGACGGCGGCGGCGACCCGCCCATCGAGACCGAGCAGGACCCCCAGCGCGGTGGCAACCCCCTTCCCTCCTTGGAACTGCAGGAAGGGATTCCAGATGTGCCCAGCCACCGCGGCGACACCCAGCACGATCCGCAGGGCATCGACCGGGATGCCGGCGCCGAGCTGCGCCGCCTTGGAGGCAAGGAGCGTGACCGGCAGCCAGCCCTTCGCGGCGTCCACGAGCAGGACAATCCCGCCCGGCAGTTTCCCCACCACGCGGGCCACGTTGGTGGCGCCCACGTTGCCGCTGCCGTGCTGGCGGACGTCCACCCCTTTCAGCCGGCCCGCGATCAGGCCGGTGGGGATGCTTCCGATTAAGTAAGCCAGACAGACCACGCTGGCAAGTATCATGGCGCTCATGAGCGTCTCTTCACCAGGAATCTCACACGCACCGGAGTCCCCTCGAACCCTCCGTGCTCGCGCAGTATCCCCTCCAGGTAGGCGGCGTCCGTCCCGCTGAACCGGCCGCTGGTCCTCGCCATCAGGTGGAACGTCGGCGGGGCGACCCCCGCCTGTGACAGCCGGATCAGGTGGGCGTTCCGGATGCCGGACGGCGCCTTCGGGCTGTTCCGCACGAGCTCCAGGATATTCCGGGTCTCGGAAACGGTCAACTTCTTCCGGGACTGCGCGACCAGGCCGGACGCCTGCTCGATCAGCTTGAGCACCTGGTACCCGGTCTTGGCCGACGTGCAGACGACCCGCGCGAAACGGAGAAACGGCGCACGGCGCGCGATCGCGGAAACCACCTGCTTCGGGTCGGCCGGACGCGGGAGCAGGTCCCATTTGTTGACGGCCAGGCAGACCGGCTTCCCGGACGAGACCACTTGGTCCAACAAATTCAAATCATCCCGGAGGATCCCGACCGTCGCTTCGAGCACGCAGACGCAGACGTCGGCGCCGGAGATCACCTCAAGCGCTTTGAGCCGCGCCACCGCGTCCATCCGGTTCTGGACGGTCTTCCGGGCCCGGACGCCGGCCGTGTCGATCCAGAAGAATCTCTGTCCCTTGTAAAAGAACTCCGCCTCCACCGGGTCGCGGGTGGTCCCCGGCCGGTCATCCACCAGGACCCGTTCCTCGTTGAGGATCCGGTTGAGCAGGGAGGACTTCCCGACGTTCGGCCGGCCCACGATCGCGATGCGGACCGCCGCGGGACGTGATTCGTCCGGAGCGGGATCCGGCGGCGGGAGTTTTCCGGCCAGCGCGTCCAGCAGATCACCGATGCCGAGCCCGTGCAGGCCGGAGATCGCCCAGGGCGGGCCCAACCCCAGCTCGGAAAACTCGTGGATGACCTCCGCCCGGACCTCGCCGTCCACTTTGTTGACGACCGGAAGGACCGGCTTCCCCCACCGGCGGATCCAGTCGGCCACCTTCCGGTCCAGCGGAACCAGGCCGGCCCGCCCATCCAGCACGAACAGGGCCACGGAGGCCTCCTCCATCGCGTGGGCCACCTGCACTTCGATCGCCTGTGGGATTCGTTCGCTGGAGGAAAATTGCAGCCCGCCGGTATCGACGATCCGGAACGTCCTTCCGCGCCAGGTCACGTCGCCGTAGAGCCGGTCCCGCGTCAGGCCGGGCGTGGCGTCCACCAGCGACTGCCGCCGCTCGATCAGACGGTTGAATAGGGCGGACTTCCCCACGTTCGGCCGGCCGATGATGGCCACGACGGGAAGAGGGTCCACTTCAGGACGGGCGGGAGCTGCCGGGGAAATTGAGCAGGCGGTTGCCGCGGCGAAGATAGCCGATCCCCGAAAGGACCGTCAGGACCATCGCGCTCCAGAGGATAAACTTGGCGAAGCTCAAGCCCAGCAGGACCGCGACGATCGTGAACATCTGGAGGAAGGTGGTTAACTTGCCCAGGCGGGAGGGCTGGGCCTGCAGGTCCCCGGTGATCAGCACGATCAACAGCCATCCGGAGACGATCAGCAGGTCCCGGCTGATCACCAGGATCGGGACCCAGGGAGGAAGCCGGTACTCCTGCGGGAGCGTAGAGATCAAGCTCAAGCTGAGGAAGGCCGTGACGAGGAACAGTTTGTCCGCGGCCGGGTCCAGGATGGCCCCCAGCCGCGTGGCCTGCCGCTCGGCGCGGGCGACGTAGCCGTCCACCGCGTCGGTCACCCCGCCGATCAGGAACAGGGTCAGCGCCAGGTAACGGAGCCACTCCTGCTCGCCCGGCCGGTAATACACGAGGCAGACGACAAAAGCCGGAACGAGCAGGATCCGGAACAGGGAGAGCTTGTTGGCGAGACTCACTCTCGGTTTTCCACTTCTGGTACAATGGGTGTTCTTACAATCAAGGAGGTATTCCATGAACAGAAAAAGAATGAGTTATGGGCAGGCCGCGGGTGTGGCGATGGTCGTCAGTTTGGCTTTTACCGGCTGCGCCACATCGGATGGGACCGGCCCTTCCAGCGCGGCGAAGACAGCGGGCCTCGGAACCCTGGCCGGAGCCGGGTTGGGCGCCATCATCGGGCACCAGTCCGGGCACACCGCTGAAGGGGCCGTCATCGGGGCCGCAGCCGGTGCTGGGGGCGGCTATATCCTTGGAAATGAAAAGGACAAGGCCCAGACCCAGAGCCAGTTGAACGCGGCGCAGGCGCAGGCCAACCAGGCGACGATCCAAGCCAACACGGTAATCATCAACGTCACCAACAGCAACGGATCGATCACGCCGGTCACTCTCACGCGGCAGGGGAACCTCTACGTGGGCCCCAAGGGCGAGCAGTACACCAGTCTGCCCACCGAGGAACAGCTTCGGAAAATCTACGGGTTTTAACCGATCCGGCTTTGACGGAGTAACGGTACGGCTTTCCGGCGGAGGGATTTTGCCCACAGCAAGATTCTTCATGACGGAAATCCCCATTGTTTTTAACCGATACCACATTCCCGAACCCAAATCAAACTAGCGGAGCAGGCGAACCCGCTTGGGCGGCCAGTAGATCACGAAGGCCCGCCCGATGATCTTGGACTCGGGTAGAAACCCCCAGTAGCGGGAATCGCGCGAGCTGGCCGAGTTGTCGCCCAAGAAGAAATAATGCCCTGGCGGCACCTGGATCGGCTGGCCCGGCTGGCCGAAACTCCCGCGGTTGTAATACGCCATCTGCTGGAAGATCGGGGGATCGGACAGCGGCCGGCCGTTCACCCACAACCGCAGGTCCCGGATCTCCACGGTGTCGCCGCCCACCGCCGCGAGCCGCTTGATGAAATCCCGGCCGGGATCGTCCGGGGAGCGGAACACGACGATGTCACCGCGCTGAGGGGCGCGGATCCTCGGGAGCCGGGCCGTCGTGAACGGGATCGGGATGCCGTAGCTGACCTTTTCCACCAGGATCCGGTCCTTCTCCAGCAGAGTGGGGTGCATGGAGCCGGTTGGGATCATGAAGGCCTGCAGGAAGAAAGTGCGGACCACCAGCGCCAGCAGGACCGCGACGACGACCGACTCGACGTACTCCCGGAAGACCGATTTGGATTGAGCCATCTTCATACCTTGAGGATCGCCATGAATGCTTCCTGCGGAATCTGCACCTTGCCGAAGTTCTTCAACCGCTTCTTTCCCTCTTTCTGCTTCTCCCAGAGCTTGCGCTTGCGGGTGATGTCGCCGCCGTAGCACTTGGCCGTCACGTTCTTGCCCTGCGCCCGGACCGTCTCCCGCGCGATCACGCGCGCCCCGATCGCCGCCTGGATCGCCACCTCGTACAGTTGCTGGGGGATCGCCTCCTTCAGCTTCTCGACCAAATCCTTCCCCTTGGTGTGTGCCTTCTCCTTGGGGACGATGCAGGCCAGCGGGTCGCACTTGTCGCCGTTGAGCAGGATTTCCAGCTTCACCAGCTCGGCGGGACGGTAGCCGATCAACTCGTAATCCATCGAGCCGTAACCGCGCGTGGCGGATTTCAGCTTATCATGAAAATCCACCAAAACTTCCGACAAGGGCATCTCGTAGACCAGCATCGCCCGCTCCTTGCCCAGGTACTCGGTGGACTTGTAGACCCCGCGGCGGTTCAGCGCCAACTGCATCACGGCCCCCATCGCCGAGGCCGGCGCGATCAGGAAGGCCTTGATGGTCGGCTCCTCGAAGCTTTCAATCTGCACGGCGTCGGGCAGCTTCGTCGGGTTTTCCACCTCGACGATCTCCCCATTTTTCAACAGCACCTGGTAGACCACGCTGGGCGTGGTGGCCACGAGGTTCAGCCCGAACTCCCGCTCCAGCCGCTCCTGGATAATCTCCATGTGCAGGAGCCCCAGGAACCCGCACCGGTACCCCATGCCGAAGGAACTCGAGTTCTCGATCTGCGCCTCAAACGAGGCGTCGGAGAGCTGGAGCTTCGGGATGCAGTCCCGTAAAAACTCAAAATCGGCCGGATTGATCGGGTAAATGCCGCAGAAAACCAGCGGCCGGGCCGGCCGGTAGCCCGGCAGGGCCTCGGCGGCCGGGTTGTCGAAATGGGTGACGGTCTCTCCCGCGTGCACCTGCTTCGGGTCCTTGATGTTGCAGGAAAGGTATCCCACTTCACCGCAGGAGAGCATTTCCCTCTTCTCGGCCTTCGGGGCGAAGATACCCACCTCCTGCACCTCGAACACGTCCTTCGTCCCCATGAAGAGGACCTGCTCGCGGGCCCTGATCGTTCCGTTGAAGAGACGGGTATAGACGATGACGCCGCGGTAGGGATCGAACTTGGAATCGAACACCAGCCCCTGCAGGGGGGCGTCGACCGATCCCTTGGGCGGAGGGATCTTCGCGACGATCCGCTCCAGCAGTTCATCCACGCCGACCCCCTCCTTGGCGCTCACCAGGATGGGGTCGTCCGGGATCTCGAGCGTCTGCCGGAGCTCTTCCTTGACCCGCTCGGTCTGCGCGGTCGGCAGGTCGATCTTGTTGATCACCGGGATGATCGTCAGCCCCACCTCCCGCGCCTGGTACAGGTTGGCCACCGTCTGGGCCTCCACCCCCTGCGCGGCGTCCACCAGCAGGAGCGCCCCCTCGCAGGCCCGCAGGGATTTGGCCACCTCGTAGGAGAAATCCACGTGGCCGGGGGGGTCGATGAGGTTGAGCAGGTAGGTTTTTCCGTCCTTGGCGGTGTAGGTCATCCGCACCGAGGAGGCCTTGATCGTGATGCCCCGCTCCCGCTCCAGGTCCATGTCGTCCAGCAGTTGGTTCCGGAACTCGCGCTGGGTGATGGCGCCGGTGCGCAGGAGGAGCCGGTCGGCCAGCGTGGATTTGCCGTGGTCGATGTGGGCGATGATGCAGAGATTTCGGACGAGGGCTTGGTCCAAAACTTTTACGATCGAGTCACTTCGCGGCCGATCTGCTGGCCGGCCTTCAGCAGGGCGTGGACGGCTTGTTGGGTTCTCCCCTCGGCATAAATCCTAAAAAGCGGCTCGGTGCCGGAAGCCCGCAGGAGCAGCCAGCCGCCGTCCTTGAAGACCAGCTTGACGCCGTCTACCGTGAGGACCTCCCGCACGCCGTGGATGGAACCGGCTGAAGCGGCCCATTCCTGAAGTTTTCCGGAAGCGAGCGGTTTCTCGAGCGTCAGGTCCGATCGCTCAAAGAACCAACGTCCGAAGCGGGAGCGCATCTCCTGAAGGATCTTGGGCAGCGAACTGCGCCGCTTCGCCATCATCTCCAGCACCAGCAAACCGGCCAGCAGGCCGTCCCGCTCCGGCACACAGCCCTTGAACCCGAACCCGCCGGACTCCTCGCCGCCGAACAAAACTTGTTTTTCCCGCATCAGCCGGGCGATGTGCTTGAAGCCGACCGGCGTCCGCGTGAACGGGACCTTGTAATGAGCGGTCATCTTGTCCAGCAGGTTGGTGCTGGAAACGGTGGAAACCACCTGGCCGCGCCACCCTTTGTCCTCCAGCAGGTGCCAGAGCAGGAGAGCCATCGTCTCCTGGGCACTCACGAATTTCCCATCGGGGCCGACCAGTCCCAGCCGGTCGGCGTCCCCGTCGTTGGCCAGCCCGACGTTGCATTTCCATTTCAAGACGGCGGCGCTCAACTCCTTCAAGTGTTCTCCCACCGGTTCCGGCCGGTAGCTGCTGCGGTACCGTTCACCGGGCGCGCGGACCGGCAGGATCTTCAGCCGCGTGCCGGCCGTCACTTCCTGAAGGAGCTCCTGCCCCGCCCCGTGCATCGAGTCGTAAGCCACCTTGAACCCGGCCTTCCGGATCACCGGCCACTCCACGTAGCTCTTCAGGAATTTCAGGTAGCGGGACTTCAGATCGATCCAGCGGATCTTCCCGCTCTTCAACCCCTGCTCCATCCGGACCTGCTTCACCGGGTTCTTGAAGAGCCGCCCCTCGATCCACTGGGTCATCTCCGGCTCGGCCGGGCCGGCATAGGAGGGTTTGAACTTGAGCCCGTTGTAGGTGAACGGGTTGTGGCTGGCGGTAACCGCGATGCCCCCCTGCTGTTTCAGCTCGCGGATCGCGAAGCTGATCGCCGGCGTCGGCATGGGCGTCTCGGTCAGCAAAACCTGGAAACCGTTTCCGGCGAGCACCTCGGCCACCGTCTCGGCGAACCGGTCCCCGAGCGGCCGGGTGTCGTACCCGACCAGCACCGATCTCTTCCGGGTCTTGTCCGGGTGGGCCAACAGGTACTCCGCCACTCCCTGCGTGACCGCCCGGACGTTGGGCAGGGTGAACTCCTCCCCCACCAGCGCGCGCCAACCGTCCGTCCCGAACTTGATCATGAAATTCCTTTCAATGAGGCGACCGCCTGTTTCGCGTCCGGGGCTTTAAAGAGGTACGTGCCGGCCACCATCACGTCGGCTCCGGCCGACCGGGTCGAAGCGGCCGTCTTCTCATTGATTCCCCCATCCACTTGAATGTGCCCCCGGTAAATCTTCCGGAGGGATTCAATCTTCGGCAGGACCTCCGGCATGAAGGCCTGCCCGCCGAACCCCGGGTTGACCGTCATCAGCAGGGCCAGGTCCAGCTCGCCGAGGCAGGGGCGCAGCAGCTCCATGCCGGTCTGCGGCCGCAGGGCCACGCCGGCCTTGGCGCCCAGCCCGTGGATCTGCCGCACGAGAGCCGGCAGGTCGGAGGAGACCTCGGCGTGGACCGTCACCCGGTCGGCGCCCGCCTTCACGAAGATCGGCACGTATTCCTCCGGCCGCTCGATCATCAGGTGCACGTCCAGCGGAAGCTTCGTCACCGGCCGCAGGGCCTGCACCACCTGCGGGCCGATCGTCAGGTTCGGAACGAAATGGCCGTCCATCACGTCCAGGTGGATCCAGTCCGCCCCGGCCTGCTCCATGCGGCGGGTTTCCTCCGCCAGCCGGCCGAAATCGGCCGCCAAGATCGATGGGGCGACGAGGATCTTCTGCATCTTAAGATCCCAGCAGTGAAGCGATGCGGGACTGCGCCTCCTTTTTCACCGGCCCGATCACCGCCAAGCTCAGCCGCTCGGGGCGCAGGACCGACCGGGCGGCCCGCGTGACATCGGAGCGGCGGACGCGGGAGACCTGGTCCAGGATCACCTCCGCCGGCTGGACCCGGCCCAACAGCATCTCGCACTCACCGATCCAGCACATGTGCTCAACGGTGTCCTCCAGAGCGAACAGGATCTGCCCCGTGAGGTACTCCACCGCCTGCTCGAACTCCTTCGGAGAAACCGGCTCCCGCCGGATCCTCTTGAGCTCCTGCAAAACCACGTCGAGACAGGGACCCAAGTGCTTGTGCTCCACGCCGGCGCTGACCGAGAAAAGCCCGGTGTCCCGGAACCGCTTCACCTGCGAGCCGATCTCGTACGCCAGACCCCGGTCCTCCCGGACCCGCTGGAACAGGCGGGAGGACATGTTCCCTCCCATCAGCACGTTCAGCAGAGAGAGGGCCTGGACATCCGGGTGACTGCGCGGGAAAGCGCGAAACCCGAGTGAGAAATGGGTCTGCTCCGTTTCTTTCAATTCGATCTTGAGCCGCGGACGGCGCTGTCTCTGCGGCGGCCGGCGGCAGACCGCGGGCCGGCCGGGCGGCACCCGGCCCCACGACCGGGTGATCGCTTCCACCAGCGAGCGGTGACTCAGCCGCCCGCAGGCGGCGATCACCACGTTGCGGGGGCGGTAATACCGGCTCTGAAAGCGGCGCAGGTCGGCGCGGCAGATCCGGCCGAGCGAGGCCGGCGTTCCGGCGATGTCCCGCCCCAGCGGGTGGCCCGGCCAGAGCAAGGCGTTCAGCAGGTCGTGGACGAAATGCATCGGCAGATCCCGCACCATCCGGATCTCCTCGAGCACCACCTGCCGTTCTTTCTCCAACTCCTTGGAGTCCAGCTCCGGGTGGAGGACCATGTCGCTGAGCACTTCGACCGCCTGGCCGAGGTCTTTGGGCTGGACCTTCGCGACGACGGAGGTGAACTCCTCGTCGGTGAAGGCGTTCAGCGAGCCGCCCGACCCTTCGATGGCCTCCTTGATCTGGCGCGACGAACGGCCGGTCGTCCCCTTGAAGATCAAATGCTCCAGGAAATGGGAGATGCCGTTGATCCGGTTGGGCTCGTAGCGGGCCCCCACGCCGATCCAGATGCCGATGGCCACCGACTCGGAGTTCCAGCGGGGCGCGCTGACGATCCGGAGCCCGTTGGGCAGGACCGTGCGGTGGTAGGCCTGCTTCATAAGAGTTTTTTCCATTTCGCGGCGCCGGCCAGCGCCGCCACCACTTTGCGGATCGCCTGCGCCTGCGTCTTGTGGCAGACCAGCGTGGCGTCGGGCGTGTGCACGACAATCAGGTCGTTCACGCCGACCGTCGCGATCAGGTGCTTGGGGTCACCGACGATGATCGAGCCGGCCGTGTCCAACCCGACATGGGAGCCGAGCACCACGTTGCCGGCCGGGTCACTGCCGTGCAGAAATCCTAAGCTGTTCCAGGAGCCGACGTCGTCCCAGGAGAATTCAGCCGGGACGATCCAGACGTTGCGGGACCGCTCCAGGACGCCGACGTCGATCGAGATGCCGGGCATCTGCCGGTACAGCTCCTTGAGGCGCATGTTCCCCACCGGCGTCCCCAGCACCTTGCGGATCTGCTCCAGCCCGTTGTACAGTGCCGGAAGCCACTGGTGGATCGCCCCCATGATCCCCCGCCCGCGCCAGCAGAAGATGCCGCCGTTCCAGACGATCCGGGGCCGGCGGATCAGCCGCTTGGCCACTTTGAGCTCCGGCTTCTCGATGAACCGCCGCACCCGGTAGGCGCCAGGGCGGATCCTTTCCCCCATCGGCTCGATGTACCCGAAACCGGTCGCCGGGTAAGTCGGCTTGATCCCTAAGCAAACGAGCCCTTCCCGGTCCACCGCCACCTCAGCGGCACGGCGGATGGTCCGGTGGAAATCAGCGGTCGGACGGATCACATGGTCGGCCGGCACCACGACGATCACCGCTTCAGGGTCCTCCCGCAGGATCGTCACGGTTCCCAGCCCGATCGCGGCCGCCGTGTTCCGGGAGGCCGGCTCCACCAGGAAATGTTCCCACCGGATCGAGGGGATCTGCCGGCGGACGATCTCCGCCTGGTTGGCCGTGGTCACCAACACGGTCCGCTCGACCGGCACCACTCCCTTCAGCCGTTCGGCCGTCTCCTGCAGGAGGGACCGCTTGTTGCCCAGCCGCAGGGTCTGCTTCGGGTGGCTCTTCCTGGAGAGCGGCCAGAGCCGCTCTCCACTGCCGCCGGCCATGATGATCGCCCAGAGTTTCGGTTTGGTCATGAACATGCCCTCTTCAAGGTGCGCAGGAACCGGTACACCTGCTTCGGCGCCTTCTTGCCGGACCGGCCGATCAGCTGGATCAACGCCGACCCCACGATCACACCGTCCGCGACCCGCGCGACTTGCCGCACCTGCGCCGGGGTGGAGATGCCGAACCCGACGCAGACCGGTAGGCGGGTCATCTTTTTGAGCGCCCGGACCTGCGCGCCGATCTGCGGCGGCAAGTTGGCGCGGGCGCCGGTGACTCCGGTCAAGCTGACGTAATAGATGAAGCCGGTGGAGGCCTTTGCCACCCGGCGGAGCCGTTCGCGAGGGCTCGTCGGGGCCGCGAGAAAAATCGTGTCGATCCCCACCGGCCGGGCGGCCCGCAGAAGCTCCCCCGCCTCTTCCGGCGGCAGGTCCGGCACGATCAGCCCGTCGGCGCCGGCGGACCGGCTGTCCCGGCAGAACCGGCGCAGGCCGTAATGGAGCACCGGATTATAGTATGTCATCAGCGCCAGCGGCAGGGCCACCTTTCTTCGCCGCAGATGCTCCACTTGGCGAAGGACGACCGCCGGGGACACCCCGTTGGCCAGCCCCTTTTCGGAAGCCGCCTGAATCGTCGGCCCGTCGGCGAGCGGGTCGGAGAACGGGACACCCAGCTCAACCAGGTCAACCCCCGCGTCAACGCAGGCCGATACCAGGTCCGGCAGGATGCCGACGCTCGGGAACCCGACCGTGAGATAGGCGACCAGCGCCTTCTCTTTGCGCCGCTTCAAGCGGGCGAACGCAGAGCCGATCCGGCTCACTTCAAAAACTCCGCGACCGTCTCCACATCCTTGTCGCCGCGGCCGGAAAGACAGAGGATCACCACCGCTCCCCGTTTGAACCGCCGCGCGGACTTCGCCAGCCAGGCAATCGCGTGCGACGGCTCCAGCGCCGGCAGGATCCCCTCCGTCTCGGCGAGCAGGCGGAACCCGGCCAACGCTTCCTTGTCGGTCACCGCCGCGTACTCTGCCCGGCCGCTCTGCTTGTAGTAGGCATGCTCCGGCCCGACGCCGGGGTAATCCAGCCCGGCGGAAACCGAGTGGGTTTCGATCACCTGCCCGCTCTTGTCCTGCAAAAGAAATGATTTCGCCCCATGCAGGACGCCGACCGTTCCCTTCACCAGCGTCGCCGCGTGGTGCCCGGTCGCCAGCCCCTTGCCGGCCGCCTCGACGCCGATCAGCCGGACGGAACGATCCCCGCGGAACGGATGGAAGATCCCCATCGCGTTGGAGCCGCCGCCGACGCAGGCGACCACCGCCTCCGGCAGGCGGCCGGCCGCTTTCTTTATCTGCGCTCGCGCCTCCAGCCCGATCACCGACTGGAAATCCCGCACCATCATCGGGTACGGATGCGGCCCGACCACAGAGCCGAGGATGTAGTGCGTGGTCCGGACGTTCGTGACCCAGTCCCGGATTGCCTCGTTGCAGGCGTCCTTCAAGGTTTTCGATCCGCTCGTCACCGGGACCACCTTGGCCCCCAGCATCTTCATCCGGAAGACGTTCAGTCGCTGGCGGACCATGTCGGTGGCACCCATATAGACGTCGCATTCGAGCCCCAGCAGGGCCGAGACCGTGGCCGTCGCCACCCCGTGCTGGCCGGCCCCGGTCTCGGCGATCACGCGGGGCTTGCCCATCCGCTGGGCCAGCAGGCCCTGCCCCAGTGTGTTGTTGATCTTGTGGGCGCCGGTGTGGAGGAGGTCTTCTCTCTTGAGGAAAATCCGGGCCCGGCCGCCCAGTTTCCTGCTCAGCCGCTTGGCTTCATAGAGGGGAGTCGGCCGGCCGGCGTAATCGGTGAGATAGGAATCGAGTTCCCGCCGGAACCGCTTATCCCGTTGGGCGTTGCGGTAGGCGGATTCCAGCTCCGCCAGAGCCGCTATGAGCGTTTCCGGGACGAACTGGCCCCCAAAGGGACCAAACCTGCCGTGGGAATCGGGGAGCGATTGAGGCATTGAAAAACCAGTTTACCATGACCTGAAACGCGGGAACAGACGGGGGAACGGGACTACGCTTTGATGAGGAGGTCTATGTCCGCGGTGAGCTGATCCAGGTTGAACTGATCCGGAACAGATTGGGAGGGAATCCCGGCCAGCGTGGCCAGCAGTTCCTGAAGGAAATTCCGTAGTTCGGCTTGGGTTGCCCGCGGGATGATTTCGATGCGGGCCCCCATCAGCGCGGCCGCATCCTTGAAGACGGCCGCTTCTGCTTCGTCGGCATGGTAATCGGCCCGGAGCACCGCGTCCCCGAACCGCTCCTTGAGCTGGTTGATTACGCCGATCGGCTGGTCGCTGGCGGCCAACCCTAATGACTTCAGGTAAAGCCCCTGATTGGCGGTCCGCGTCACCACAAACAGCTGACGCCGGACCGGCTCCTCCAAAAGCTGGCCGATGACCCGGAGGGCATCCGCGTATCGGTCCGCTTCCAACGGCCCAACACCGATGACATTCGTCGCAGAGACCTTGATCTTCCCGAACTCCGCCCGCACCCGCTCCGTGGAATTGCGGGCGGCGGCGACTAAGCGGGCGGCCTGCTCCGGCGTGATGCCGTAGGCCGACCAAATGCTGGCCGGCTCGGAAAACCGGTTCAGGACTTGGTTCATGTTCCGGGCCGAGGCCTGGAGGGCTTTGAGGAACCTCGGATGCTTGGTGGCGTAAAACTCATCCCCGCCGCCGAGGACCTCCCGCTGAACAACGGCCTGCGTAAGGGTCCGCCCGGGAGCGATCCCGGCGAGCAGGCCGGAGCTTTGCATGACACCCATCTCGGCCTTGTAAACCGAGGGATATTTGTTCCTACTGGGAAGGATCATCCTGCCCCGGATCCCCGGCACTTGGCTCAATTCCGCAATGGACTGCGCGGCCCACTCCCGCCTGTTATCCCATTGCTCTGAGGACTCCGCGAAAACAGGGCCGCTGGCCATGATCAGCGTGATGCCCGGCGCGTTGCCCCACGATTCGGCCATTCGGTGCGTCATCTGCTCGTGCGCCTGGGCGAATTCCCTCGTGGATTCCGCTTCCCACTTCTTATTGGATTTCAGCCACATCTTCATCTGCGCTTCCACCGCCCAGTTGGCCGGTTCAGCTTTCCGGAGCTCTTCCCTCAAACCATCGGGGGAATGGCCGCCCTGCGTCAGCGCATCGACGAACCTGTCCCATTCCTCCCTCTTCACGTCCGATGGGTCGGGGAAATAATCGCTCGGCGGTGCGGCGTAGATCAAAGCCGCCGCCAAGAGACCCAGCCCCGCGCCGCCGGTCTCTTTCCGGATCAGCCGGGCCTGCTCCTTCACCCATTCCAGGTTCTGCTCAGCGAGCCGATCCCAACGCGCGTGGTAAGACCGGCCCGGGAGCTTCGCCCCCAGCAGAACGCCGGCCTTGTATCCGACCGCTCCCTTCTGCAGAGCCGCCCAAGGAGAGATTTTTTCCCTGCTTTGGGCCGGCTTCCAGCGAGGGTTGCCCGGGTCCTCTCCCTGCGCTAAAACCGCGACGTCCCGGAACAAAAGGGCATCCTCGGCGGTCATTCCCATCGTGGACAAGGTGGGCTTGGTCTTCCCCGCACGCAGGGAAGTGAATAGGGCGCTGTTCAGCAAAGAAGCGTTCACCAGCAGAGTGACCGGCTGGTCCTTTTGGCGGGCGGCGCGCAGCAGCGGAACAGTCGTCACCACCCGATACCGGTCCCTGGCCCTGTCGGGATCGGACCCCACCTCTTGAGCCGGGATCGCCGCTTCGATGCGCTGGTCCCTTGGGATGATCACCACCGAACCGTTGGACCCGGCCAGGTGGGACAAGGTCCAGATCTCCCCAGGAGTCAGCGGGGTCTGGATCCCCAAATCCTTCAGCGTCGCCTCGATCCTGCCCACTGCGGCCCGGTACGCCTGCACGTGGGCGTTCTCCTCTGCCCCGGCGGGGAGGGGTTCAACCGGAATGAGCCGGATGAAGTAATAGCTTTGGCGCTGGGGAGTAGACCAATCAAGCCGGAGCCCTCTGGCGGTCCGGGTGAGACGGATCCCCTCACCCGGCAGATCGGTCGCCTCTCCCTTGCCGCGAAGCGCAGCCGAAATCCATTTCCTGGAGTCCGGCAAAGTCACCGTGAAGTTTTGTTTAATCTTCATATCCTCCTCAGATCCGAAAACGTGGAAAAGATGCTCTGTCTGAGGCAAAACGGACACGCCCGCGTGTTCTATTCGGACAAGGTACAAAAGATTGTCTTCGGTCTGGATGACGCCGAGGTCCCCGTCCACAGCAGAGATTTCTCTCGGCAAAGCAGGAGGTGCTCCAAGCATCAGGAATTTCCCGGCCGGGCTGGTCTTGTAAACCTCCCATCCCTCCTCCGCGCCGGCGGCTGGGGGAGCCGGTCGGAGGCGGATCGTCTTGTCGGCACTGCCGGAGGCAAGCCACTTGCCGTCCGGGCTGAACGCTACCGCATGAACGATCCCTTGATGTCCAGTCTGTTCGCCGGAAAGCGTTCCGGATTCCACGTTCCAAAGACGGATTTTCCCGCTCAGATGCGCGGAGGCCAGCTGCGTGCCATTGGGGGAGAACGCCACACTGCGAACACCGTCCGGGTCCCGGGTGTAATTGAGGAGCATGCCTTGGCTCTCGAGATCCCGTATCCGAACGGCCCCTTGGCTGTTTCCGGAGGCAATCTTCGTTCCGTCCGAGCTGAAGGCGACAGCCGCTACTTCACTGCGGCCTTCCGGAAATATGGCAACCGATTGCTGTGAAGCGGCGTCCCAGAGACGGATCTCCCCTGCGCCGCCGGTCACCAGCCGGCTTCCCTCCGGGTTGAAGGCAACGCTGAAGAACTCGCCCGGCACGGTCTTTGAAGGGTCGGCCTGCCCTGGCTGGGCGGACCAAAACTGGAGCCCTGCCCCACCGGCGGTAACCACCTCGTTCCCTGACGGGCTGAACGCAACGGCCCAACTCTTTTCCCAAGTCTTGTGCTCGAAAGTCCTTCTTTCGATGTCTTGTTCCTTCGGGGCTTGAGGCGTCGCGTTGATCAACAACAGCGTCCCGTCAAAAAGAGTTGCCGCGATTTTCTTCCCATCCGGGCTGAAGGCCACACCAGAGAATCCCTTCTGATTGGCCGGGCCCTCTTGAGACGTCGAGAACCGCCAGAGCTCCTTGCCGCTCAAGACGTCCCAGAGGATCAGGTTCCGGTTCTCCTCCCCCGAGACCAGGTATTTTCCATCCGGGCTGAACGCGACCGCCCGAACAAAGAGGGAGTGCCCCTTCAACACCTTCTCCTCCGCCCCAGCGGCGTTGCGAAGCTCGCTGGGAAGAAGCGCGAATCTCGCCTCTATATCCGAAGACGACACCGCCCTGCGAAGACGGGCGTCAAAAATGAGAGGGGCAGAGGCGAGCATGAAGGGAGGTATCTTTGACGTCGCACCTGAACCGGTTTTTAATTGTTCGATGTCTGTGGCATTGGCCCGATTGATTCGATACAGCCACTCTTTGTCAATCTTCACAAAGACGGCATCCTTGGAATACTGAACCGCCACACGGATCTCTGAAGAGGGCGCATCCCTCTCGGCAGCAAAAGAGCGCAGTGCTTTGACGACAGCATCCAGGTCCACATCCGTAATAAGCTCAAAATCATAGCCCTGTGTGCCGAACCGCTCATGAACCGTGGACGCAAAACGAGAGGTGTCCTCCGGAACAAAGTATCCCGGCGTTCCATTCACCGTCAGCAAATGTCCCTCTTGATCCTGACCCTCCATCGGCTGGACTTTGTACCGGTAGCTTAACTCCTCTAAAACGTCTTCCACCCCGGCGGCGGGAGTGAAATCCGCCGGCACACCTTGGCGGTAAACTTTCTTTACCTTCTCAAGCAGGGATTCGCCGGTGTGCTTCCTTCCGGGATTAAACTCATAAAGTTCCACTGAACCATCCGGCCGAAAAAGATAGATACTCTGCCCTTCATCCGGCGCACGATAATTAAAGTGCTCAAGCACGCTGGGCCTGGAGACAATTCCCTCCTTTTCAATTCTGAATTCCCACTCCTCGGGAATGTTCCTGACGATGGCTAACCCGCTCGGGGAAGCAAAATGTAAAATGCCGCCCTGAGTCCCCACGCTGAAAAGACTGCGCAAAACCTGGGCCCCTTCGGAAGCAGGGAACCAAACCGGTTCTTTGGGCCTTCGGTTGGGGGGAAGAAGCAGCGGCTCTGACCAACGCTTTTTCCCCTCCTCCGCGCCGGCAGAAGGAGGTTCACCCTGTGCTACTAGGTTAGGGTCGGATTTCTTATAGAAGCGCGTCCCTTTATTGGGATTAATATCATCCCAGCGTCTTCCCTTCCCCCACCCATTCCACTCCAATATTTTTTCCACTGCAGCTTCATCAGAAAAAGCCGGAAATCGTCCAAGCAACTCTTTCGTCCACACGACTTCTCCCGGCTTAAAAGGTGCCAGGTGTCCTCGAAGGGCCTTCCAATGAGGAGGTTGCTCAGCATCCGGATCAGGCAAGGCAGCGCGAGGTTGTTGAACTAATGCGTAGTCAGCTGGTATGACAAGAGAGGGAGGCCTGACCTGCAAAATAAGATCAATCTGAGATCGGGTTGCTCGCTCAGCATCCAAGAGCCATTGGAAATCATAGGCCATATAAAAGCCGCCGGGATCCGTATGTGCCGGTATCTTCTCGCGTTCGTCGCCCCAATCTGTGTGGTACTCCCTGGAAGATGCTGGAACTTTGAAAGGAGGCTGAACTGCGAGCTGATGAAATTCAGTGGCTGGTGGAAGCCCAGGAGGAAGGAGCCGAAACGAATACTTGCTCATTCTCTCTTGCTGCTTCGGCGTGAGTTTTTTCCCATTGGTCTTCTCAAACCTAAGCTCTAAGCGAGCCTCCAGCTGTCCCTCCTTGCGTTGTTTACCAGACCACTTCAAATTTAAATAATAGGGTCCCTCATGAAAGCGGAGTTTTCCAGATAAACGATCTCCCTTCAAGGAGAAAGCCCATTCGCCTGTTGGGCCAAAAACCTCCCCAATCAGCGCGTCGATGGTTACCTCCTCCATCCCAGCGGAAGAAACTGGCAACTTCTGAGCCGAAACGGTCGGGGCTGAAACCGGAGAAGCAAGGGCAGGCGACAGCGCGGCGCTGGCTAATCGGACAAGACGGCCGGCGGGATCATCAGAGCGAAGCGCCTCCTCGAGACCGGCGATAACGTCCGGCTTCTTCTCGCGGGTGGACGGCTCCCGCAAGGCGAAGGCGGGGTTGGGCAGACCGATGGCGAGGGATAAGAAAAGGGCCAGGATTCGGGGAGCAGTCTTCATTTTATTGGGTTTGTGGGCTTTGCTAAAAGGATACCTGTGACGGGAGCATACCGTCAAGGAATTCGGAAGATTTTATCTAGAACTGTATTCGTACTTACAGTTGGCGGGCGAGGCGCTGGAGGATCTCGATCCGCTTCTCGACCGGCGGATGGGTGCTGAAGAGGTTGGTGATGCCGCGCATCGAAAAGGGGTTCACGATGAACAGGTGGGCGGTGGCCGGGTTGGCCCCCTCGAGCGGGCGGCGGGCGGCAACCGCGTGGATCTTCTCGAGCGCTGAGGCCAGCGCCAGCGGCTTTCTGCAGAGCCGGGCGCCGGACTCATCGGCCTGGTACTCGCGGGAGCGGGAGACCGCCATTTGGATCAGCATCGCGATCAGCGGCGCCAGGATCGAGATCAGCAGGAAGGCCGCGACGTTCAGCGCGCCGCCTCCCTGCCGCTCCCGGTCATCCCGGCCGCCGCCGAACATCATGCCCCAGCGGGCCATGTCGATCAGGTAGTAGATGGCGCCCGCGATCGCCGCGGCGATGGTGCCGATCAGGATGTCCCGGTTGCGCACATGGGACAGCTCGTGCGCCAGGACCCCTTCCAGCTCTTCGGGGTTGAGGATCTGGAGGATCCCCTCGGTGGCGGCCACGGCCGCGTGGTTCGGCGAGCGGCCGGTGGCGAAGGCGTTGGCCGTCTGCGAGGGGATCACGTAGACTTTCGGCATGGGGATCTCGGCCATCTGCGCGAGGCGGCGGACGGTCCGGACCAGCTCCGGCGCCTCTTGCTCGGTGACCGGCTTGGCCCGGTACATCGCCAGCACGATCTTGTCGGAGAACCAGTAACTGCCGAGGTTCAGCACGAGCGCGATTCCGAGGGCCATCGTCATTCCCTGCCGGCCGCCGAGCAAACCGCCGATCGCAATAAACAGCAGGGTCAAGACTGTAAGGAAGAAGACGGTTTTCAGGGTATTCATGGGGATCCTCCGACTCGCACCATTATAACAACCTTAGCCCTGCTTGGCCCTCAAGACGAACTCGCGGATCAACGTGAAGTCCTTCTTCCCCGGAGAGACCTCCACGCCGCTGGAGACGTCCACGCCGTGCGGCTGGACCTGGCGCACCACCTCCCGCACGTTGCCAGAGGTGAGGCCCCCCGCGATGATCAGCGGGATGCCGAACTCTTGCGCCCGGACCGCCAGCCCCCAGTCGAACGGGGTGCCGGTGCCGCCGAGGCGGTGCGGGTCGTAGGTGTCGAGCAGGACGGCGTCCACTCCCCGGTATTTCGGGATCTCCTGCAAGCTGTCGGCGTCCCGAACGCGGATCGCCTTGATCATTTCCACGCCGACGAATTCCTCTTTGAGCCCTAGGATCTGCTCCGGCGGCTCCTGGCCGTGGAACTGCAGGGCCCCCAGTGAACAAACCCGCAAAAGGCCCCGGAGGAAATCGGGGTCTTCGTTGGCGACCACGCCGACGGTGAGGACCGTTGGCGGCAGGGATCTCAAGATCTCCTCCACGGCGCGGCGGGTGACCGCCCGGGGGCTGGTCGGCACCAGGACGAAGCCGACGGCGTCGGCGCCGGCTTCCACCGCCGCTTCCGCGTCCTCCCGGTTGGTCATGCCGCAGATTTTGACCCACACAGTTAGTTCATCAGCTCCTTGATTTTAGCGGCGGGGTCGTCGGAGACCATCAGCTCCTCCCCCACCAGGATCGCGTCGGCCCCCTGGGCCTGGACAAACTCCACATCGGCGCGGGAACGGATGCCGCTTTCGCTCACCCGGACCCGGTCCTTCGGCAAAGCGCCGATCAGACGCTGGGTGACGGCGAGGTCCACCTGCAGTGTCCCCAGGTCCCGGTTGTTGATCCCGATCACCTGGGCGCCGGCCTCGAGTGCCTGATCCACTTCCCCTTCCGTGTGGACCTCCACCAGCGCGTCCATCGAAAGATCGGCTGCAAGTGACAGCAGGCGCTTTAAGTCCGGGCGCGGGAGGATCGCGGCGATCAGCAGGACCGCGTCGGCCCCGGCGGCGGCGGCCTCCACTACTTGGTACTCTTCCAAAAGAAAATCCTTCCTCAGCACCGGCAACGAAACCTTCTCCCGCACCAACGACAGGTCCTCCAAACTGCCGGAAAAAAATTTTGCATCGGTCAGCACGGAGATTGCCTGCGCCCCCGCCCCGGCGTAAGTCCGGGCGACCTCCACGACGTCGGCCTGCGGCCGGATCGGACCGGCGGAGGGGGAGGATTTCTTGACCTCGGCAATTAAAGAGAGCTTGCCCGGCCGGCGGATCGCCTCTGCGAACCCGCGCGGCGGTGAACGGCGCTTCAACTCCCGTTCCAGCTGCGCCAGCGGCCGGGACTTCTTGGCATCGGCCACCTCCCGCCGCTTGTGCGCTACGATCTCATCAAGTTTATTGGCCATGCGTGACCTGCTTCACTTTCTCCAGCACCTCTTTCGCCTTGCCTTGGTCGAGCGATTGGCGGGCCAGCGCCAGCCCGGAGTCCAGGTCGGCGGCCGCTTGGGCAACGTACAGAGCCGCCGCGGCGTTCAACAGCACCGCGTCACGGACCGGGCCGGGGTTCCCTTCCAAGACCTCCCGCGCGATGCGGGCGTTCTCCGCCGGCGCGCCCCCCTTAAGCTGTTCCGGCTTCGCCGGCCGGATTCCGAACGTCTCCGGCGCCAGCGTGTAGTGGGCCATGCGCTCCGGGTCCGCCGGGGTGTTGAACTCCACCACCTCCGTCGGGCCGGTGGTCGAGAGCTCATCCTGCCCGTCGGCGCCGCGCACCACCATGACCTTCACCGCGCCGAGCGCCTTCAGCGCCTGCGCGTAGATCTCCATCTTGGAAGCGTCGGCCACGCCGACAAGCTGGTGCCGCGCTCCGGCTGGGTTGGTCAAGGGCCCCAGCAGGTTGAAGATCGTCGGCACCCCCAGCTCCTTGCGGATCGCGGCCACTTGCTTCATTGCCGGGTGGAACCGCGGCGCGAACAGGAAGCCGAACCCGGCCGCGGCGATGCACCTTTCAACTACCGCCGTCTCCACATCCACCGACACCCCGAGCGCCTCCAGCAGGTCGGCCGACCCGCAGGCGGAGGTGACGGAACGGTTGCCGTGCTTGGCAACCGTGACACCGGCGCCGGCCGCGACCAGCGCCGCCATCGTGGAGATATTCGCCGTCTTCAAGCCGTCGCCGCCGGTGCCGCAGGTGTCCAGGATCACCGGGGAAGCCACGCTCACCCGGACCGCCCGGGCCCGCATGGCCCGCGCCGCCCCCACGATCTCCGAAAGGGCTTCCCCCTTCGCCCGCAGGGCCGACAGCCATTCCTTGATCTCGGCGGGGGAGATGCTCCCCTCCATGATCCGGCCGACCGCCTGCTCCGCCTCGGCCTCGGTCAGGTCCTTCACTTGGCCTTCAGGAAGTTGCGCAGGATCTGCATGCCGGACTTCGTGAGGATCGATTCCGGGTGGAACTGCACGCCGAAGATCGGGAACCGGCGGTGCCGCAGACCCATGATCTCCTTCTCCTTCGTCTCGGCGGTGATCTCCAGCTCCTCCGGGAACCCCTGCCGACGGACGACGAGCGAATGGTAGCGGGTCGCCTCGAACGGGTTCGGGAGCCCGCGGAAGACCCCCTTGCCGCCGTGGTGGATCATGCTGGTCTTGCCGTGCATGAGCCGGTAGTTCCGCTCGACGACGCCGCCGTACACCGCGCCGATGCATTGGTGTCCTAAGCAGACGCCGAGCAGGGGGATCTTCGGCCCCAGCTCCCGGATGATCCGCATCGAGACGCCGGCATCCTTGGGACCGCCGGGGCCGGGGGAGATCACGATGCGGTCGGGCCTCAGCCGCTTCACCTGCTCCAGCGTGATCTTGTCGTTGCGGTGGACAATCAGCTCCTGCCCCAGCTCGCCCAGGTACTGCACGAGGTTGTAGGTGAAGGAGTCGTAGTTGTCCACCATCAGGATCCGCTGTCTCTTCGCCATCTAGGCCAATCCTCGCTCGGCCAAATGGATCGCTTGGAGCATGCCGGCCGCCTTGTTCCGGGTTTCCTGGTATTCCTTTTCCGGCTTGGAGTCGGCCACGATGCCGGCGCCCGCCTGCACGAAGGCCCGGCCGTTCTTGGCCAGCACCGTCCGAATCGTGATGCAGGTGTCCGAGTTCCCGTTGAACCCGAAATAGCCGACCGCGCCGGCGTACGGCCCGCGGGAATCCGGCTCCAACTCGTTGATGATCTGCATCGCCCGCACCTTGGGGGCCCCCGAGACCGTGCCGGCCGGGAAGGCGGCCCGGAAGACGTCGAACGCGTTCTTCCCCTTGCGCAGTTTCCCTTCCACGTGGCTGACCAAGTGCATCACGTGGGAGTACCGTTCCACGGTCATCAGATCACTCACCTTGACCGAGCCGTACTCGCAGACCCGGCCGATGTCGTTGCGGCCCAGGTCGGCCAGCATCAGGTGCTCCGCCCGCTCCTTCGGGTCCCGTTTCAATCCTTCCTCGATCTGCCGGTCGGCGGCCGGCGTGGTTCCGCGGCGGCGGGTGCCGGCGATCGGCCGGACCTCCACCTTCCCCTCCTCGCACCGGACCAGGATCTCCGGCGAGGAGCCGACCAGCGCAAACTCCCCGAGGTTCAGGTAGAACATGTAAGGAGAAGGGTTCAGCGACCTTAAGCTGCGGTAAATCTCAAAAGGGGCACAGCGGGCCGGGACCTCAAACCGCTGGGAAAGGACCGCCTGGATGATCTCCCCCTCGGAGATCGCCCTCTTGGCCTTGCGGACCGCCGAGATGAACGCCTCGCGGCTCATGTTGGAGCGGACCGCGGCGGGCGGCGCGGCCTTCTTCCCGCGCCGGGCCGGGAGGTACCGCAAGGGGGCCTGCAGTTTCCGGGTGATCTCCTCCACGCGGCGGACGGCTTGCGCGTACGCGGCCTTCGCCCTGCGCGGCAGGGTGGAAGCCGGCCCGGGCGGGATCACCGCGTTGGCGACCACCTTCATCACATGCTCCAGGTGGTCGAAGATCACCACGGTGTCCGACAGCATCCAAACGCTGTCGGGCACACCGAGCACGTTCCGCTTGGGACGGCCGACCGGTTCCAGGAACCGGACCGTGTCGTAGCCGGCGTAACCGACGAGCCCGCCGGAGAACCGGGGCAGACCCGGCACCTGGACGCCCCGATAAGAGGAGAGCAGCTTCTCCAGCTCGGCGATCGAATCCCGCCCACGGATCTTCAGCACGGCGCGCGGCTCGGAACCGATGAAGGAATACCGCCCGAACCGCTCCCCCTGCTCAGCCGACTCCAGCAGGTAAGCAGGACCCTTCCCCTCCAGCTTGAGATAGGCCGAAAGGGGCGTCTCGAAGTCGGCGAGGATCTGCGTGTAGACGGGGATCACGTTGCCCCGCCGCGCCAGCCGAAGGAATTCCTCTTCGGTGGGACGGAGTTTATCCGGATTTCTTGCCATAGACCTTGTCCGGGTCGAACAGCCGGCGTCCGGCCGGCTTCCATTCCTTCCGCGGCGAGAGCCGGCGGAAGAAGCAGGAGCGATAGCCGGTGTGGCAGGCGCCGCCCTTCTGGGACACGCTGACCAGCAGCACGTCCCCGTCGCAGTCCAAGGCAATCCGCTTGACCGTCTGGATGTGGCCGGAGCTCTCCCCTTTGAGCCACAGCTTCTTGCGGGAGCGGGAATAGAAGTGGGTCTTCTTCGTGGAGAGGGTCTTCTCCACGGCTTCCCGGTTCATCCAAGCCATCATCAGGACTTCGCGCGTCTTGGCGTCCTCGATGATCGCCGGCACCAGCCCGTTCTCGTCGAATTTAATCTCGTTGATCCACATGGTCTCTAAACTCTCACCGGCACGCCGTGCCGCTTCAAATACCGTTTCGCCTGGGGCACCGTGAACTCCCCGTAATGGAAGATCGAGGCCGCCAGCACCGCGTCGGCGCCGCCCCGGCGGATCCCATCCGCCAGGTGCTTCAAGGTCCCGACGCCGCCGGAAGCGATCACTGGGATCCGGACCGCTCGGGAGACCGCCCGCGTGAGCCCTAAGTCGTAGCCGTCCCGCGTGCCGTCCCGGTCCATCGAGGTGAGCAGGATCTCCCCCGCCCCCCGTTTCTGGGCCTCGCGCGCCCAACGGACCGCGTCCTTGCCCGTAGGCGTCCGCCCGCCGTGCACGAACACCTCCCACGACCGGCCGCGTTGCTTCGCGTCGATCGCCACCACCACGCACTGGCTGCCGAACCGGCGCGCCGCCTCGGTGATCAGCCGGGGGTTCTTGACCGCCGCGGTGTTCAGCGAGATCTTGTCCGCGCCGGCGGCCAGGATCTTCCGGATCTCCTCGATGCTCTTGATGCCGCCGCCGACCGTGAACGGGATGAAGACTTCATTGGCGACGCGGGCAGAGAGCTTTACCCGCGTGTCCCGCCGCTCGGCCGAAGCGGTGATGTCCAGAAAGACCAGCTCGTCCGCGCCTTGGGCTTCGTCCCGCCGGGCCTGCTCAACCGGGTCCCCGGCGTCCTTGAGCTTTAGGAAGCGGATCCCTTTGACGACCCTGCCGTTTTTGACGTCGAGGCAGGGGATGATCCTTTTGGCGAGCACAGCTTGATGGCCTCCTTCAGGTCTACTTTCCCGTCGTACAGCGCGCGGCCCACAATGGCGCCCCAGAGCCCCATCGGCTCCAGCTCCTTCAGCTTGGCCAAATCTTCCAGCGAGCTGATGCCGCCGGAGGCGATGATCTTTGTTTTTCCGCCGGCTTTCTCGAGCACCGCCCGGAGCCCCTCGATGCCGGGCCCGCCCATCGTGCCGTCCCGAGAAGCGTCGGTGTAAATGATGGTCTTCACTCCCTGCGCGATGAGCCGCTGGACCAGCGGTTCCGGCTTCATCCATTCCATGCGCACCCAGCCCTCGACCGCCACCCGCCCGTCCTTGACGTCCACGGCGGCGGCGATTTTTTCTCCGTGCGCCTTCACCGCGTTGGTCACGAACGCTTCGTCCACGCAGGCCTTCGTGCCCAGGATCACCTGGGCCGCGCCCTGCTCGAAGCATTTCGTAATGGCGGCC
>OBEQ010807910.1_pt1 | contig 67315 bp, 53 predicted proteins | sample 1670901 | NCBI WGS metagenome assembly OBEQ01 (sample SAMEA104232315, study PRJEB22302) | groundwater metagenome | biome: forest; feature: aquifer; material: groundwater | place: USA | collected 2011-08-07 | depth 5.4 m
GGCACCACATGGATGCCCGGGACAAGCCCGGGCATGACGATCAGTTGAAGCGATTATTTTTGACCGTTGCCTTATCCGGCGTCCTCCAGGGTAAAGCCGACGCGGATAACGATCTGGAAATGCTTGATCCGGCCGTTCTCCACATGACCGCGCATTTCGGTCACCTCGAACCACCGCAAATGCCGGATCGACTGCGAGGCCCGGGTAATGGCATTCTGGATGGCATCCTCGTATCCCGAGTCCGAACTGCCGGCCAGTTCGACGATTTTGTAGATGTGGTCTTGCATGACAGGCTTTCCTTGGCGTGATCGCCATGACATGGGGCGGCCGACCCGCCGCCCCAACCGCGCCTATCCGTTGGCGTTGGCCCCGCTGCTGATGCTGATGCTGACGGCTGTTGCCGCCCAGGCCGCTCCGACCACCGAAGGGCGCGGCAGCGCCGAACGCGGTGCGTTCATCGCGGCGCGCTGGTGTACCATCTGCCATGTCGCCGCTGGCCGCGGCACCGACGCCGTCCCCAGCCTGGCCGACGCTGCCCACCGCCGCGATGCGGCCACTCTGCGCGTCTTTCTGGCCAAGCCGCATGCCAGCATGCCCGATCCCGGCCTGGAGATGCAGGGGATCGAGGACGTGATCGCCTATATGGAATCGCTGAAATAGAGCGGGCGACACGCGTCACGGTCAGTCGTCGTTGATGATGGCCACCTTGGCGTCCTTGGCCCATTTACGAAAGGTTTCGCCAGTGTACGCCGGGTTGATATTGCCTAGATCGGTATCAATAAAGATAGACACCACGTTGTCGGCCATGCATGGTCCTTTGATCTGTATTTCGTTGTCGAAGCAAAAGGCGATGTCATCGTGCGGGGCCACATGCTTTTCGAGCACAAGGGCCACCGGCCGGCTGGCATCCATGCCGCCGCTCTTTTTGAAATAGTCGGCGATAGACTGCGACCAGGAGATGGCAATGGATTCTGAAAGGGGCTGCGAATTGGACATGGGCAGCCACGCGTTATTGTTGTGCATAAAGTCTGGTGGCGCACTGCTCCCCGGAACTTTGGGTTGCAGCAGTGCAACATTCGACCCAACTGGAAAGGCCGGGTGGCATTGCTGCACGCCCCTGTAAAGGCATAGAGCGCTTCTCCTGTATGCGTTGAGCAATTGAAGGATCTCCATGTCGGAAATTGATTTTGTTTCCCATAATATCACTATTTCTGGATATTCCAATTGTATTAACTTTATGCTTTCTATTACAGGATCTTTTTCAATTTTTGCATTTATTTTATTATCTTTTTCGCCGCCGCTATTTCCACCGAAGAAGCCAGAAAAAAATTTCATCATCGGCTGTGCCACACGACCCGGCATTGATGCACCAGGCAGGTTTATGCGTGGTGTAATCACAGCAGGGACATTGGCTCGGTTTGTGGAAGCCCTGTGAAACGGTGATCCGCACGGTTGGAGGGAAGACGCCGGTGGGGCGGTGCCGGGCCAGTGGACCGGAGGAGGCGAGTTGGACGAGCTGGAACTGTGTTTGGCTTGAGCGGTGCCGGTCTGGCCTGGCCACATGACGGGGGGTGGTGGCAGCGCGGCGGATTTCTTCTGGATGGCGCCCGTCTGGGGGCCGGGGTTGAAGCGAGTGGGGGGCGGCGGAATGCGTTTCGGTGCCATGAATCACCTGACGATTGTCGATTCCTCCAGAGAGAGTACCGTCGGGAACCTTGGGCAGGCAAGAAATGATCTGCCCAACCCCACACTCCATCGTCATTCCCGCGAAAGCGGGAATCCATGCGGCCTCTCCGGCAGACATTGCGCTGGATTGGTGCTGCAATAGCGAAGGCAAAGGGCGCCCTTTTCTCCGCCGTCCTATGCCTGAACACCGCATGGATTTCCGCTTTCGCGGGAATGACGAGTGAAATATGGGTCATCATTCCTTCACCTGATTGCCCTGAAGCAGCTCGTCGCAGGCAACAAAGCCTTGCTGCATCAGACGCAGTTCGGTAGCGTGTTTTGGCATGCGTGCGTGTATTGATGTGCCTGTATGCAGTCGTATGCAGGCCGGGAGGGGCATTTGGCGGGAGATATTGCAACGGCATGGTGCCCGGACACCGATAGCCTGCGTCCCCATAAGCTGACATTGCGACCGTTCGAATCACTGGCCTGGTGTCAGCACTGTTATCATGTCCAGGTTCTGCCCGGGCACGAGCAGGAGGACTGGCTCAGCTATCCCCATCATCCTGGGCGTATGGTGCCGACAGGGGAATAGCTTCGCCGCGACTCGTCTCGGCCGTCGCCGGAATCATGGCCTGGATTTGCGCCCATCCGGCCCGTATAGCTGACAGGCGCGTTTTTCGAAAGAGTGGACCATCAGGCGCACGGCTTCGTTGAACAATGCGCCCATGACGCCCTGCAACAGGCGGTTCTTGAATTCGAAGTCGACAAAGAAGTCGATGCGGGTCGAACCGTCCGGCTGTTCCTCGAAAATCCAATGGTTGTTCAGGTAATGAAACGGGCCATCGGTGTATTTGACATCAATGCGCCACTTATCACGATTGAGTTCTACGCGGCTGGTGAAACGTTCCCGGATCACCTTGAAGCCAATCATCAGGTCAGCCCAAAAGACATTGCCGTCGCGCTTTTTGATGCGCGCGGCAACACACCAGGGCAGGAATTGGGGATACTTTTCCACATCCGCGACCATGTCGAACAACTGGTCGCGGGTGAAAGGCATAAGCTTTTTTTCTGCGTGAGTGGGCATCAGTCCTTGATCTTCGCCGCCAATTGCCGCTCCCGCGCCGTGCGGAGCTCCACGAAGTCTTTATCCGCGTGGTAGGACGAGCGGGTCAAGGGCGAAGACGACACCATGAGGAATCCCTTGGCTCGGGCCAGGGTCCGGTAGTCGTCGAATTCCTCGGGCGTGACGTAGCGGGCGACCGGGGTGTGCTTGGGAGTCGGTTGCAGATACTGGCCGATGGTCAGGAAATCCACCTCGGCGGCGCGCAGGTCGTCCATCACCTGCATGATTTCCAGGCGCTCCTCGCCCAGGCCGACCATGATGCCCGATTTGGTGAAAATGGACGGGTCGAGTCGCTTGACATCGGACAGCAGGCGCAGCGAGTTGAAATAGCGGGCGCCGGGGCGGATGGTGGGATACAGCCGCGGCACGGTCTCGAGATTGTGGTTGTAGACATCCGGCCGCGCCCGCACGACCGCCGCCAAGGCTCCGTCCTTGCGCCAGAAATCGGGGGTCAGCACTTCGATCGTGGTGGTGGGCGAGGTTTCGCGGATACGGGTGATGCATTTCACGAACTGGTCGGCGCCGCCATCGGCCAGGTCGTCGCGGTCGACCGAGGTGATGACCATGTGCTGGAACTTCATTTCACCGACGGCGGTTGCCAGATGCTCCGGCTCCAGCGGGTCGACCATGCCCGGCTTGCCGGTCTTGACGTTGCAGAAGGCGCAGGCGCGGGTGCAGATGTCGCCCAGGATCATCACCGTCGCATGCTTGTGCGACCAGCATTCACCGATATTGGGGCAGGCGGCCTCTTCGCACACCGTGTGCAGGCCCAGCCGCTTCAGCGTCTGATGAGTCTCGCCGTATTCGCGGGCGGTGGGGGCCTTGACGCGAATCCAGGACGGTTTGCGAAGCGGTGACGGGGGGGCGGTTTCGTTCATCGGATCTTTCTCGCAAAATTATACCGATGAGCCTGAAGGCTCATCCATGCCCTCGCCGGGCGCGCTCCGCGCTCAGGTGCCGCCTCAATGGCGGCTGGGATAGGATCTAACCGTACACGTCCAGCACGCCCAGCAGACTGACCATCGAACTCATGGCCCAGTCCTCGGCATCGCTGCTGGCCAGATAGACCAGCACATTGGCCGGGCCGGCATCATTGTACAAGGCGTAGATGGTGCTCTTCTCGTCGGCCGTCGCGTCGCGGCCGAGCACATTATTATAGAGCGTATCGAGAAAATCGTCGCGCCCCGGCCGGCGCAGCCCGGTGCCGCTGAGCATGCTCGCCGCCAGTTCCAGAGCGCTCGAGCCGCCCTCCAGGGCGGTGGCATAGGAGGTGAAGGTTGCCGTGTCGGGGATGGCGTTGAAAGCGGTGTCGTACATCTGCACCACCAGCGCTTCGGCGTCACTCAGCATGGTGCCGGAGACCGTCGAGTCGGGGAGGGCGAACGGATTGGCGTTCAGGTCGACGCTGGTCAGCAGATAGCGGCCCATATCGTGGGTCGCGACATAGGACGAAAAGTCCTCGTTCAGGGCGAGGCCCGAATCGTAATAACCGAGATAGTCGCCACCCGCCGAAATGATCGCGGTGGTGCCCTGGTGTTCATAGTCGCCGCTGATATCGGCCAGCGCGGCCACCAGGCCGATGCTGGCGGCAATCCCCAGGGCATCAATGACCTCGGCGACATCGCCCAGCGAGAACAGGCCGACCTCGTCGGCGATTTCCGCCCGCTGGGTTCCCAGCCAGGCGACTCCGTCATCGGTGAAGACGTAGTTGATCAGCCGGCTGTCCGCCAGCGGATCGTCCATGTGAATGCCCGGTGAGCCCCAGGAGATGCCGTAGATGTTCGGGTCGGAATAGCTGTGCAGATACACCTCGGTCATCGCCCCGCCCAGCGAATGGCCGGTCACCATGATGGCGTCGTAGGTGCCGGCGTCCAGCGCCGCTTGCGCCGCCGTGGTCAGCGAGCTGAACAGTTCGAAATGTTCGTCGATATCGCTCAGATTGGTCACCCAGTCGGCATTGTCGTCGCTGCCGCGGAAGGCGATCATCAGCACATCGCTGCCGTTGAAATTGGCCGAGGCGACCAGTGCCGCGCCGTTGGCATTGGCATAATGGCCGTCCGACAGCAGGCTGGAGGAAATGCCCAGGTCACTGCCCGAGACCAGATGCCATCCCAGGGCCTCTTCCGAACTCCAGGAGTCTTCGTAGGCCATTTCGGCGAACCAGGCGAGCGTGGTGGTCTGGTCGCCGGTAACCACTGGCAGAGACATGGCGCTCATTCCCCGAAACCGACAGGATCGTCGGTCGAGTCTGCCCCCGGCGGGACGGCCGCGCAAGCGCAAGATGGGAGGAGGGTGCGCTCCGGTATTACTCGCCGGCCTGGCCCTGCGACACCGTACCCCTGGGCCAGCGGCAACTGCACGGAGTCCCCGGAGCAGCGGGGCGCGGCAGCGGACAGATGCCGTCGGGGGTGACGCAGAAATCTACCAGGGTGGTGGCGGCGGTGGTGGTGGCCGGTGGTGCGGCGCCGGCCATGGCGGCGGTGGCGACCAGGGCGGTCAGGGTGAACAGGACGAAGCGGCTCATGGAACCTCGGCGGCACGGGGGGTGGGGCCTTCATGCTTAGCCCATTTGCCAAGCGGGAGTCTCGCACACTTCCCGTGACCGGCCGATCCGCCTATTCTGGTGGTCGGACCATTACCCATCAGGAGAGACCCGCCGTGAGCGCAGAGACCCGCTCGTTCCTTCCGCCGCAGCGTATCCTGATGGGGCCCGGCCCGTCGGATGTCCATCCGCGGGTGCTGGCCGCCATGGCCCGGCCGACCATCGGCCATCTCGATCCGGCCTTCGTCACCATGATGGACGAGGTCAAGGCGCTGCTGCAATTCGCCTTCCAGACCACCAACGAACTGACCCTGCCGATTTCCGGCCCCGGCTCGGCCGGCATGGAGGCCTGTTTCGTCAATCTGATCGAGCCGGGCGATACGGTGGTGGTGTGCGTCAACGGCGTGTTCGGCGGGCGCATGACGGAGAATGTCGAGCGCTGTGGCGGCCGTGCCGTGGTGGTCGAAGACGCCTGGGGCACCCCCGTCGACCCCGACAAGGTCGAGGCGGCGCTGAAGGCCCATCCGGGCGCCAAGGCCGTCGCCTTCGTCCATGCCGAGACCTCTACCGGCGTCCGCTCCGATGCGGCGCGGCTGTGCGCCCTGGCGCATCGGTACGGCGCCCTGTCCATCGTCGACGTGGTCACCTCGCTGGGCGGTATCGAGGTTGCCGTCGATGCCTGGGGCGCCGACGCGGTCTATGGCGGTACCCAGAAATGCCTGTCCGCCCCGCCCGGGCTGGCACCGCTGACCTTCTCGCCGCGCGCCGTCGAGAGCCTGAAGGCGCGCAAGACCAAGGTGCAAAGCTGGTTCCTCGATCTCAGCCTGGTGATGGGCTATTGGGGCGGCGGCGCCAAGCGCGCCTATCACCACACCGCGCCGATCAACAGCCTGTACGCCCTGCATGAAGCGCTGCTGATGCTGGTCGAGGAAGGCCTCGAAGCGGCCTGGGCCCGCCATGCCGAACAGCATGCCGCGCTGCGTCGGGCGCTGGAGGGGATCGGCCTGTCGCTGCTGGTCGACGAACCGTATCGCCTGCCGCAGTTGAATGCCGTTCGGGTGCCCGATGGTGTCGACGAGGCCGCGGTGCGCAGCCGCCTGCTCAACGATCACGGCATCGAGATCGGGGCCGGTCTGGGCGCGCTGGCCGGCAAGATCTGGCGGATCGGCCTGATGGGCCAGAGTGCGACTCCGCTGCATGTCAACGCAGTGGTCAAGGCGCTGGCCGAGGCGTTGAAGACCTGATGAGCGAGTTCTCCTTGCCGACATTACCAATTGGCAATATTACTGATGGCGAGGCCGGAGCGGGTGGAGTCGATGAATCTCAGCAGTGGACCGGGTCTGGGCCGTGAGGCCCTGCTGGATCTCAGGCTGGCGCCGTTGTTCTCGGGCTTGCCCGAAAACGACCTGCTGGACCTGCTGCGCGACGCGACCATCGAACTGCGGTCCGACGGCGAGGAGCTGTTTCGCCAGGGCGAGACCGGCCGCCATTTCTACGTGATCCTTGACGGCCATGTGGAGCTGTTCATCGCCGGCGCCGAAGGCCGCCGCTCGGTCATCGAGGTGGTGCAGAAGCCGTCGATCATCGGCGAATCGGTGCTGTTCGGCGAAGTCACCCAGATGGGCGCCCGCGTGCTCGGCCGGGCGCGCCTGCTGGTCATTCCCGCCGAGCGCTTCCGCCAGCGGCTGGAGGGCCGGTTCGACCTGATGCTGCTGATGCTGGGCAGCATGTCGTTCCGCCTGCGCGTGCTGGTGCGCCAGATCGCCGAACTCAAGCTGAAAACCACGGCGCAGCGTCTGGGCGGCTTCCTGCTGTCGCTGGTCGACGAAAAGGTGGCAGCGAAGGGCGGCAGGGTGCAGGTGCGCTTTCCCTATGACAAGCGCATCGTTGCCGAGAAGTTGGGCATGAAGCCGGAAAGCCTGTCGCGGGCACTGGGCCGGCTGGCTTCGATCGGTGTCAAAAGCCTGCCTGACAACAGTGTCGTCATCGGCGATATCGAGCGCTTGAGCCGCTTCTCCATCGAGGAAGGCCTGGACTGACCATGCTGCATCTGTCCGAGATCGACCTCGCCCTGGTTCTGCGGGCGCCCCTGTTCGCGGGCATCTCCAAGGATCAGCTACTCGCCCTGATCGACGGCGCCAGCGTTGCCAGCTTCACCGAAACCAGCCTGCTGTTCAGCCAGGGCGACGTTGCCGACCGCTTTTTCCTGGTGCTCGACGGCCGCGTCAACCTGTTCGCCCTGACCGACAAGGGCGACCAGACCATCATCGAAGTGTTCGAAAAAGGCTGGACCTTCGCCGAGGCGGCGATGTTCTCGTCGGGACGGTTTCCCCTCAACGCCGAGGTCAATGCCGGCGCCCGGCTGCTGTCCATCCCGGTCGCGCCGTTTCTGCGCCGGTTGTCGGAACATCGTGAACTGGCGTTCCAGATGCTGTCGGCCCTGTCGCGCTGGCAGCGGCACCTGCTGATCGAAATTGCCGAGCTGAAAAGCAAATCACCGGTGCAGCGGCTGGGGGCTTTCCTGCTGCATCTCGCCCAGGCCGATGACGGCATGGCGGGCGGCGGCGCGGTGGAGGTTCGGCTTCCTGTCACCAAGACCGTGCTGGCCAGCCGCATCGGCATCGCCCCGGAAAGCCTGTCGCGGGCCATTGCCCGTTTGCGCACCGTCGGCGTCGAAAGCCGTGGCCGCGATCTGATCATCACCGATGTCGCCGCCCTGCGTCGCTTCTGCCAATCGGCAACCGAAGAGTGACTTAACCAGGATCAAGGACTGACCGGGCGGCAGTCCCCATGCTGCGGCGCATGGGACCGCCCTGTGCGTGGGACCATGACGCAAGATGACCAATCCGAATGATGCTGTGGCGCCCGACTGGCTGGACCAGGCGGACACCGGGCAATACCTGGACGTGCGACCGTTGCTTGAGAATGGCGAGGATCCGCTGCTTCACGTCATCCAACTGTCCATGATGGTTCCTCCAGACGGCTTCATGCTGCTGGATGCTCCGTTCAACCCGACGCCGCTGCGCGGCGTGCTGGCCGGTCAGGGATTTTCCTCCTGGGGCCGCCGGCTGGACGGCGGCGGGGCCTGGCGGATCGCCTTTCGCCGGGACGGGCTGGGTACGCGGGGGGACGAGAGCGCTGGGGCCGAGTGCCCCGGACCGGCGGGCGAGGCCAGAACCTGGCACGAGGGCGACGAGATCCACATGGATGTGCGCGGCCTGCAACCGCCGCTGCCCATGCTGTCGATCCTGAGACTGTGCAAGACCGCAGGTCGCGACACGGTGATTATTGTTCACCACGAGCGCGACCCGGTCTATCTGATTCCCGAATTGGCCGAACTGGGCTGGGAGTTCCAGTATCTGGACGGCGAGGTCGGTGAAGTGCGTATGCGACTGGTGCGGGCGGGCGACTGACATGTTCGGCGATTTCATGATGGGAGCACGCAGTCGTCTCCTTCCCGCCTCGGTGCCATTCCGCTTCTTCGCGACGGCGGTCGTGCTGCATGCTGCCGCCTGGGCCACCCTGCTGTGGGCCGGCGATGCCGTGCCCGGCTTCATCGGCGGCGGCGGCCCGGCTTTGGCGGCCCTGCATCTGATCACCCTGGGTGTTCTGGCGATGGTGGCGATGGGCGCCGCTTATCAGCTGCTGCCGGTGGCGACCAAGCGGCCGGTGCGCTCGGTGACCGCCTGCAAGGTCAGCCATGGCCTGATGGCGCCCGGTGTGGTGCTGCTGTCGTTCGGTTTCGCCACCATGCAGACCTGGGCGCTGCATGGCGGCATGGCGCTGACCGTGCTGGGGATCGGTGTGTTCGCCGTGCTGATCGCCGACAATCTGCGCCGCGTTACCGATCTGCCGCTGGTCACCGGCCATGCTTGGCTTGCGGTCGTCGCGCTGGCCGCGGTGCTGGTGCTGGGGGCGCTGCTGGCCACCGATTTCGGGGCTGGTTTTCTGACCGATCGGCCGTCGCTGGCGGCGGCGCATGCGGTGGCCGGTGGGTTCGGCTTCATGGGCATGCTGGCGGTAGGCTTTTCCTATGTGCTGGTGCCCATGTTCGCCCTGGCCCAATTGCCGCGCAAACCCTATGGCCTGTGGGCGATGTGGCTGTCGGCGGCGGCGCTGGCCAGCGGGTTCGCCGGCGCGCTGAGCGGGGTCGCGGTACTCGACGGACTGGGTATCGCCGTCGGTCTGGTGGCCGCCGGGCTGTACCTGGAGATGATGCGCCTGACCCTGAAGTCGCGCATGCGCCGCGGTCTTGGCCTGTCGTTCGTGCTGGTGCGCGCGGCCTGGGTGGGGCTGCCGCTGAGTCTGGTCGCGGCGGCGGTGGTGGCGACCGGCTGGCGGCTCGACATTACCGCGCCGCTGTTCGGCTTCCTGCTGATCTATGGCTGGCTGCTGACCTTCCTGATGGGCGTGTTGCAGCGGATCATGCCGTTCCTCGCCTCGATGCATTCGTTCCGGCCCGGCGGCAAGCCGGCGCTGGTCTCGGCACTGACCGCCGACCTGCCATTGAAGATCCATGCCGCCTGCCATTTTGCCGCCCTGCTGCTGGTGGCGGCCGGCATCGTCAGTGAAATCGGCTGGCTGGTGCGCCTGGGGGCTCTGGCCGGACTGATCGGTGCCCTGTCTTTCGCGGCGTTTGCCTTCTCTCTGCGGCAGCGCCTGATTGCCCACCTGCTATCGTTCCCCCCTGTCTCTGCTACGGAGTTGCGCTCCCCATGATGGTCCATACCGAAACCGGCGCCCTGCTGCACAACGACCACGTCGCCACCATCCAGGCCCTGCAATCGCTGGAGGGATTCCTGGTGCGTCAGTCGTCGAAGCGCCCGGCCGATACCACCGAAGCCGGGGTGCGCAAGACCTTGCAAGGCCTGATCGACATGGTCGCCAATGAAGTCGGCCGCCATTTCGGGTTCGAGGAACAGCACCTGTTCCCCCTGCTCGCCGAGCGCGGCGAGGCCGGCATCGGCGATTTCCTGATGCACGAACACGCCACCATCCTGCCGCTGGCCAACGAGGTGGCCGAAGCGGCGCGGGTCGCCCTGGAAGAAAATTTCGACGCCACCACCTGGCGCCGCTTCCACGCCATCGGCCTGGAACTGGTCGAGCGCGAGATCTTCCACATCCAGAAGGAAGAGATGGGCCTGCTGGCGGCCATCTCCATGCTGGTCGACGCCGCCGCCGACAAGAAGCTGGCGGCTACCTATAAGGCGTTGCAGGAAGCCTGAGTTTCTTCCTGGGAGCGCGGGCATCTTGCCCATAGGCGCTTGGATAAGGCCCTCTCCCGCTGGCGGGAGAGGGAGGCAGAAAAAGCTGCCCGGGATTTTGCTCCGGTTACGTTGCAAGAGGGTTAATCACTTCATTTTTCTGCACTGTTCAGGTGTCGATGCCTGGAATCGGCCCGGCACCAAGCAAGAGCCATGCCGGACACTCTTGGGCTTGTCCCGGCTATCCATGTGGGGCCGCAATAGGGCAGCGCTCAAGCGGCGGATAAGGCGTGGGTGCCCGGATCGAGTCCCGGCATGACGGCCTTGGAGTTGCGTAGGCGCTTTCAACAATGTTCTAAGCTGAAGGTAGTACTAACATCGGTTAGCGTTGACCGTTTGATAATTGGCATGTTTATATGGTTGTGAAGAGTTTTAAATGTACAGCCAAATTGGAGGTGTTCATGCCAAGCTACCCTCACACACAGTTCCGATTATCGTGCTGTTCCGGCAGGATGCCACACCCGCTCTCCGCCATGATGGCAGCAGGCTTGCTCTGTGGAATGCTCCTTTTTTCCGTTTCTGGACAGGCAACCGAACCATCCACGCCGTCTAACGACCCTTTCCGATGTGGCGCCATACAGACCAGCCAAGCATCGACCAATGTTGGCATCGAAGTTCAGGTCAGTCCGCAAACAGCTTGGCAACCTTATGGAGGAGAACTGCTGATCGACATATCGTCGCCTTCTGGCGACCTTTCTGGGGTTCAGGTGTTGACCTGCTTTGATTGGGCATACAAAGAGTCAGGCGGTGAACGTAATTGGCTGGCTCCCGAACGTCCGCTGCGACAGATATCTGTTTCAAGTCATGGGGTGCATTTGGCCGTAGTCGTACCTGACTTGGATAGCAAAAACCACAGCATCTGGTTGTCTGGAAAGCATCTTGTTAGTAGTGCCCTGATGATGATCCCTCAGGCAGATGTGAGAATACTTGTAAATATCCTTCAGAAGGACGGAAAAACCCACATTATTGAGGAAATTCGCAGCTTTGGGGTGATTCCTAGGAGTGCTCCCATAGTTGTTACCGCAATTCTATTGACAATATTGCTGGCCGTGCTGGTCAAGATCGCTCGTAGCGGCCACGATTTCAACGGGATTTCACCGTTCTTGAGCATCATCACTGCCTCTAACGGTCGCGCAAGTCTTTCACAATTGCAAATTGTCCTGTGGTCCTTGGTCTTAGCCGCCTCAGCCATTTATGTCATGGTTGCATCCGGGCAACTCATCACCTTTACGCCACAGGCTCTGGGCCTGCTTGGCGTCAGTGGTGCCACCCTTATTGGCAGGCAGCTCGCACCCCCCGATTTACCACAGCCAAAAATTGATAACAAGCCAGGATCGCCATTATGGCGTGACTTGGTGAAGTCCAAATCTGCTATTACCGACTATGAAGAAATTGATGTCACACGCTTGCAGATGCTTCTATTCACTATTATTGGTGTGATTTTTGTTTTACTCAAGGTCGTGTCTTCCTACAAAATACCCGAGATAGACGCATCTTTTCTCGCGCTGATGGGTATCAGCAACGGCGTATATGTGGGGCAAAAACTGATCACCAGGCATCCACCCCAAGATCACAGCCAGTCATCACAGCAGCAGATTAGCGTGGCACAGAAATGAGTGGGGGGGGGCGCTGCTGTGAGGCAGCGCGCCATCGTCCACGGTTATTTTGTCAGTATCGGTGGCGGTACGCAGGTAGATGATTTCGTCGGGAATGCCGACGCTGCCGTTGGCCGAGAGCTAGCCTTTCTTGATGTTGGCCGCCCATGACGCCTTGTTCCACCAGTCCCCCCTCCTACCGCCGTTCCTCGGGCAGCAGCGAATGGGCGAGCAGGGCGTAGTCGTCCTTGCGATAGCTTTCGAGCAGATCGAAAATCTCCTCGCGCGGCGTTCCCAGGGAGTGCAGCACCTGACCGGCCAATTGCAGGCTGCCCTCCAGGGTTTCCGGCACCACGGCGCTGGCCCCCTCGGTTTCAAGGCGACGGGCATGCTTGCGGTCACGGGCCCGGACGATGATGCGCAGATGCGGCATCTCGGGCCGCAGCCGGGCGAGGATCTGGCTGGCGCCGTGGTCGTCCAGGGTGACGACCAGGGCGCGGGCACGGCTGGAGCCCACGGATTTCAGCACCTCGACCCGCCGCGAATCACCGAAATAGACCATGTCGATACCCAGTTGCCGCACATGGGCGACCAGTGCCGGACTGCGGTCCACCGCCACAAAGGGAATACCTCGCTGGCGCAGGATCGACGCCACCGTCTGGCCGACCCGGCCGAATCCGGCGATCACCACATGATCGGTCAGGTCGTGCACCTCGTCGCCGGGCTTGTGGATATCGGTGGCCGGACCGCTCCAGCGTGCCACCAGATGCCGGCCCAGGGCGGCCAGGGCGGGGGTCAGGGCCATGCTGGCGGCAATCACCGTGACCAGCATATCGAGCAGCGTCGGAGCAATCACCCCGTGGGTGGCGCCACGGCTGAGCACGACGAAGGCGAATTCGCCGCCCTGGGCCAGCAGCAGGCCCAGTTCCAGCGCCCGCGGCCAATCGAAATGGAAGGCCCGGGCGAGCAGGGTGATCAACGCCGTCTTGACCACCAGCAGCACCGCCAGCGCCATCACGATCAGGCCACCCTGTTGGGCGACGTCGGCGGGGTTGACCAGCATGCCGACGCTCAGGAAGAACAGGCCGAGCAACAGGCCGCGCAAAGGCTGGATATCGGCCTCCACCTGATGACGGTATTCGGTGCCGGCCAGCATGACGCCGGCCATGAAGGCACCCAGGGCCGGAGACAGGCCGGCCGTCTCGGTGGCGAAGGCAGTCCCCAGCGCCACCAGCAGGGCCGCGGCGATGAAGGTATCCGGGGCTCGCGTTGCCGCCACCAGATGGAACACCGGCCGCAGGGCGAAGCGCGACACCACGAAAATGGCCACCAGAGCCCCCGCCGCCTTGGCCAGGGCGATCAGCAGCGGCAGCACCAGCTCGCGCTCGCCGCCGAGCAGCGGCACCGCCACCAGCAAGGGGACGACGGCCAGATCCTGAAGGATCAGAATGGCGATGGCCACCCGGCCCAACCGCGACGACGTGGCGTTGCGCTCGGTCAGCACCTGGAGCACGAAGGCCGTTGAGGAAAAGGCGAAGGCGCAGCCCAGCAGCAGCGCGCTGTCCCATTCCATCCCCAGCAGCACCAGCAGCCCGGTGATGGCGGCAGAGGTCAGCACCACCTGGGCGGAGCCGAGGCCAAAAATGTAATGGCGAATCACTCGCAGCCGTTCGAACGACAGTTCCAGGCCGATCATGAACAGCAGGAAGACGATGCCCAACTCGGCCAGCAGGCTGGTGCCCGGTCCCTCCTCGATCAACGCCAGCCCATACGGCCCGACGACGCTGCCGGCCACCAGATAGCCGAGAATCGGGCTGATGCGCAGCCGCGAGCACAAGGGCGTCACCACTACGGCGATGGCCAGGAATATCAGCACTTCGGTCATTGTCGCGTGCATCGCGGTCCTTTAGTTCCCCTCATCCAGCAGCTTCGCCACCAGCCCATCAATCTCCGCTGCCAGCCCCGCCTCGTCCAGTGCCGCGCGAACCAGGGCGCGGGCCCGCTGGAACTTCGCATTTTCCGGCAAAGCCACCTGAACAGCGATCAGCTCGGCCTGCACCGCGGCCTCGACGAGGTTGCGATGCAGCGGATTGTCGGCGGCAAAGCGTGGAATGGGAAGATTGAACATCACCTTGTCGAAATGACGTGCGCCGAATTGTCCGCGCGCCTGGAACTGGGCGGCGCGGGCGCGGGCGGTTTCGCTGTTGAGCACGGTGATCAGATAATGCCCCTCATCCTCGCTGGCCGGGGCCATCCAGTACAGCATATGGTCGATCACCGCACGTTCGTCGCGCAGCAGGCAGGCGGCCGGCTGGGTGCCGCCCTTGGCATACAGGACGCGCAACGGAGCGATGGGGAATTGGACGCTCAGTTCGTTGTGGTAGTTCCAGCGGCCGACCAGAGTCATGGCGGCGCTGTCGCTGTGGGCGGCCCACAGGGCTTCGGCCCGGCCCATCCAGCCTTGCAGGCCGCCATGGCCGCGACGGCCGGCCGTGGCGGCATCGAGCACCGCGCGGTCGTCCGCCACCGGCACTACCGCCGCGAAGTCGCGGAACCGGCGGTAGGGCAGAATGCTCTCGCCCAGCAGCACCGGGCGCAGGAACTCCGCCTCGACGCGGCCCATGACGGCGGGCAGGGTCTTCCACGGCGCCTTTTCCAGGCTGGAGCGCCGACTCACCACCGCCGCCGCAGCAGCATCGGGCGGGCATTCCACCAGACACAGCATGCGCGGCACCAGGGTCGCCCCCTGGCGGAACTCCCGGCGATAGGGGGAGCCACCGGAAAACCGCGCTGCCGTGGGCATCGGCCGCTCGGTCACGGTCAGGCAAGCATCGGCCGCCGCTTCGTCGGCATCGCGGCAGGGCAGGGTGCCGGCAAAAGCGGTGACCGTCTCCGGCAGTCCCGGAGCCGCGGCATCGCGGCGCCCGAACAGCACGCAGCTTGGTACCGGAAACAGCGGCGTCACCGACTCGTCGAGGGTCCACACCTCATCCCAGGCGATGGACAGGGCGGGAAACGCGCCCAGGCGCAGCGGTGCGAACTGGCCGCGGCTGAGCACCGCCATCGGCAGCACGAAGGCCAGCCGCCCGCCCGCCCGCAGATGCAGCGCGGCCGCGCGCACGGTGACCAGGGCGCACAGATCGTTCTGGGTGGCGAACCCGCTGCCGACATAGACGCCGCCGGCCTGAGCCAGGGCGCGGGCGCGGGATCTCTGAACGGCGTTCATGTGGCGGAAGGCGACCCAGGGCGGATTGCCGACCAGCACATCGGCCGGCGCTCCGGCCGGCTCGGGCTCCAGTGCATCGCCCAGGGTGACCGGGATGGTCAACGGCCCCTGCCAGGAGTCCAGCACCGGCGCCAGCGCCAGCAGATAGGTGGCTCGGGCGATGATCGCCGCCACCGGGTGGATATCGCGACCGGCCACCCGGGCACAGGCGATTTCGACCCGCTGGCGCGGCGGCAGGTGACTCGCCGCCGCCAGCACCCGGCGAACCGCCTGGAACAGGAAGGTGCCCGAGCCGCAGGCCGGATCGAGCACCCGTTGCTCGAGCGGATGCTCGACGGCATGGCGTACCACCTTCGCCGCCAGCCAGTCGGGGGTATAGTATTCGCCCAGGCCGTGGCGGTCGTCGCGGTCGATCAGCGACTCGTAAAGGGCCTGGAGGATATCGCCCTGTGCCTCGGCCAGGGTGAATCGATCCACCTGATCCTGAACACCACGCATCACCCCATCGTCGAGCCAATCGAATGGGCCCATATCGAGCGGATCGCGCAGCAGCGCGGCGGCGGTGCATCGGGCCACCGCCACGAGATAGGCGTGCTGACTCCACAGGGCATCGCTCTCCACCCCATGGCCTTGGCGGTGCGGGAGTTGCGCCGCCCACAGCCGCCGTTGCGCGGCGACGGAGGGGATACCGCCCACCCGCGCCCACAGCTCCCGCAGTTGAGCGACGGCGTCCCGGAACGTCGCCGAGTTCCGCCCCAGCATGGCGCGGACAGTGGCAGGATCAGGGGAAAGGCCGCTGTCCACGCTCGCCCTTTCGCCCCATGACCCAGCCGGCGACGATGACGGCAAGGAAGACCAAGCCGACCAGGATCGTCGCCAGGGCGTTGATCTGCGGGCTGACCCCCAGACGCACGCTGGAATAGACCACCATCGGCAGGGTCGAGGCTCCGGGCCCGGAGACGAAGCTGGTGATGACCAGATCATCAATGCTCAAGGTGAAGGCGAGCAGCCAGCCGGCCAGCAGGGCCGGCGCCAGCAGCGGCAGGGTGATGACGAAAAAGGTCTTGGCCGGGCGGGCGCCCAGATCCATCGCCGCCTCTTCCAGCGCCGGGTCCATATGCAGCAGGCGCGAGCGGACCACCACCGTGACATAGGCCATGCTGAAGGTGATGTGGGCGATGGTGATGGTGGCGGCACCGCGTCCGCCGGGCCAGCCGATGGCATTTTCCAGGCCGACGAACAGTAGCAGTGAGGCTAGGCCGGTGATGACCTCGGGCATGACCATCGGCGCGGTGATCATCGCGCGGAACAGCATGCGGCCGGGCATGCGGGCAAAGCGCGTCAGGGCGACCGCGGCCAAGGTACCCAGCACCACCGCCGCCGTTGCGTTGATCGCGGCGATACTGAGCGACAGCCAGGCGGCGGACAGGATCTGCTCGTTGTGCCACAACTCGACATACCACCGGGTGGAAAAACCGGACCAGACGGTGACCAGCCGCGACTCATTGAAGGAATAGACGATCAGCGACAGGATCGGCACATACAGGAAGGCGTAACCGAGGACCATGACGCTGAACAGCGTCCAGGGCCGGCGGGTCACGACGCCTCGTCCCGCTGCGCGCGCTGCAACGCGGCGATCGGCGCCACCAGCAGCACCAGCAGCACCACAGCCACCGCCGAAGCGACCGGCCAGTCCCGGTTGCTGAAAAACTCCGACCACAGCACGCTGCCGATCATCAGGCTGTCGGGTCCGCCCAACAGGTCGGGAATGACGAATTCACCGACTGCGGGAATGAACACCAGCAGCGAGCCGGCAACGATGCCCGGCAAGGACAGCGGCAGGGTGACCAGCAGGAAGGCGCGAAACGGCCGGCATCCCAGGTCGGCGGCGGCCTCCAGCAGGCTGCCGTCGAGCCGCTCCAACGTCGCGTAAAGCGGCAGGATCATGAATGGCAGATAGGAATAGACGATCCCCAGATGCAAGGCGAACGGCGTGTACAGCAGTTGCAGCGGCTCGTCGATCAGCCCCAGCGCGATCAGCGTCTGATTGACCGGTCCCTCGGTCCGCAGCAGCCCGATCCACGCATAGACGCGCAGCAGCAGCGAGGTCCAGAACGGCAGCACCACCATCATCAGCAGCGGCGTCCGCAGGCTGCGGGGTGCCCGGGCGATGCCGTAGGCCATGGGATAGCCGATCAGCAGGCAGACCAGTGTAGACACCGTCGCCACCTGCAACGAACTGACCAGAGCCTCCGCATACAGCGGGTCGGAAAGCAGAAATTCGTAGTGCGCCCAGCTCAGATGCACACCGTCACCCCGCCACAAGGGCAGATACGGCGGGATACCCTGCCGGGTTTCGGACAGGCTGATCTTGAAGACGATCAGGAAGGGGGCCAGGAGAAACGCCAGCAGCCAGCCATAGGGCACCCCAGCGACGACCAGGCGGCCAAGGCGGGACGGCAGGCGGTTGACCACCCGCCTCATCGGGTCAGGATCATGGCATTGGCCGGATGCCAGCTCAGATGGACCCGCTCGTTCCAGGTCAGGCGGTCTTCCGGGCTGTGACGCAGATTGGTCAGCGACGCCTGGACCACCCGCCCGTCGTCCAGCCGCACATGATAGATCGAAATATCGCCCAGATAGGCGATATCCCGCACCACCCCGTTCAGCCGGTTGACTGCGGACTCGGCAACGGTGCGGCTCAGCATCATCTTTTCCGGCCGCACCATCACCGTGACGGCGCTGCCCACCGGCGCATCGACCATCTGGGACAATTCGAGCACGCCCAGCGCTCCGGCATCGACGCGACTCCCCGCCGGGGTCGTCGCCGCCAGGGTGCCGTCGAACAGGTTGGCGCTGCCGATGAAGGCGGCGATGGCGCGGCTGGCCGGGAATTCGTAGATGTCCACCGGCGTGCCGACCTGGGCAATACGGCCGTCCTGCATGACAGCGATGCGGTAGGACATGGTCATTGCCTCCTCCTGGTCGTGGGTGACCATGACGAAGGTGATGCCCAGCCGTTCCTGGAGATTGACCAGCTCGAACTGGGTTTCCTCGCGCAGCTTGCGGTCGAGCGCCGACAGTGGTTCATCAAGCAGCAGAACCTTGGGCTGCTTGATCAGAGCACGGGCCAGAGCAACCCGCTGCTTCTGGCCACCGGACAACTGATGCGGCCGGCGGTCGCCGAATCGGCCGAGTTGCACGAGGTCGAGCATCGCCGCCACCCGTTCGCCGATCTCGCGCCGCGGCCGGCGATCCTGCCGCAGGCCGAAGGCGACATTCTGGGCGACGGTCATATGGGGAAACAGGGCGTAGGACTGGAACACCATGTTGACCGGGCGCTCATAGGGCGGCACCTCGGACATCTCGACGCCGTCGATGATCAGCCGGCCCGCCGTTGGCTGCTCGAACCCGGCCAGCATGCGCAGCAGCGTGGTCTTGCCGGAGCCCGAGGCGCCGAGCAGGGAAAACAGCTCGCCCCGTTCGATGGCCAGATCGACGCGGTCCACCGCGGTGACATTCCCGAAGGACTTCGACAGGGCTTCGATTTCAATGATCGGCGGCATGACGGCGCCGCCGCCCTCAATGCCGCGTCTTGATCTTTGTCCAGGTCCGGGTCCGCAGGCGTTCATAGGTCTTGTCGGCGACCGGCACGGTAAACAGCTTGGCCTGCACCTCGGCCGGCGGATAGATGGCCGGGTCGTTCCGGACCTCGGGGGCGACCAGGGCGTCGGCATCCCTCACGGCATTGGCGTAGCCGGTCTGGTTGGTGATGTCGGCGATGATCTCGGGCCGCAGCAGGAAGTCGATGAATTTGTGGGCGTTGTCGGGGTGCGGCGCATCCTTGGGGATGGCCATGACGTCGATATTGACCTCGGCCCCCTCCTTGGGAATGACGATGGCGATTTTCTGGCGGCTCTTGGCCTTTTCGGCGCGGCTGCGCGCCTGTACCAGATCCCCCACATAGCCATGGGCGACGCACAGGTCGCCGGTGGCCAGATCGCTGATATATTTGGACGAATGAATATATTTCAGCGTCGGGCGGATCTTCGTGACCACCTCGGCGGCGGCCTCCAGGTCTGCGGTGTCCTGGCTGGCCGGATTGCGGCCCAGCCAGGCCAGTGCGGCGGGGAGCACCTCGGTCGGCGTGTCGAGCAGGCTGACGCCACAGCCCTTGAGCCGGCTGACCACCTTGGGATCGAACAGCAGCGCCCAGCTGTCCAGCGGCAGATCGGTGCCGATCTTGTCCAGCTTGCCGATATTGTAGCCGATGCCGGTCGCGGCGATCATATAGGGCACGCCATAGCGGTTGCCGGGGTCGGCGACCTCCAGGGATTGCAGCGATTTACCGTCGAGCTTGCCCCAGTTGGTGATCCTGGCGCGATCCAGCGGCCGGTAGACCTCCGCCCGGATCTGCTGGGCGAAGTAAGGCAGGGCAGAGGGAAAGACCACGTCATAACCGGTCTTGCCGGCCATCAGCTTGGCCTCAAGGATGCTATTGTCATCATAGACGTCATAGTTGACCTTGATGCCGGTCTCCTGGGTGAACTTCGCCAGCGTATCCGGCGCGATATAGTCCGACCAGTTGTAGACATTGAGAACTTTTGCTTCCTCAGCCTGCGCCGAGCCGGCAGCCAGCATCAGGACGGCAGCCGCGGCGGCCATCAGTTTCGCCGCCTGCATCTTCAAGGTCTGCATGCTCATTATCCCCTGACAAGAAACCGCCCTCGCCGGGCGCGCTCCGCCCTGATCGGATCACGCTCTTCAAAGATCCGCGCGCGGAGTATTCGGGTCGGATAGCGGCCTGTCAAACGCATAAATTCCGCGGCGCGCAGCGTCTTGCGATCCAGCCATGAGAGCGCATGATGGGCCAGGATCACCCGTCGGACAGGTGGTTGTCCGCCTGTTCGATATCTGCTAGCCTGCCGGCCGGCTATCCCCCGAGGGCATCCCGCCCCCACTTCCAAACAGCCGTTTTTTGAGACGCTGCTTTGACGCAACCGACGACCCCGCCGCTGTTCGATATCACGCCCGTGACGATCGAGGAGGAGATGAAACGCTCCTATCTCGACTATGCCATGAGCGTGATCGTGTCCCGTGCGCTTCCTGATGTTCGCGACGGCCTGAAACCCGTTCACCGCCGCATCCTTTATGCCATGAAGGAGAACGGCTACGACTGGAACCGGCCGTTCCGCAAGTCGGCCCGCATCGTCGGCGACGTCATGGGTAAGTATCACCCGCATGGCGACTCCGCGATCTATGACGCGATGGTGCGTATGGCGCAGGATTTTTCCATGCGCCTGCAACTCATTGATGGTCAGGGCAATTTCGGCTCGATGGACGGCGATCCGCCGGCGGCCATGCGCTATACCGAGGCCCGCCTGTCCCGTGCCGCCCATAGCCTGCTGGAAGATTTCGACAAGGATACCGTCGATTTCGGCGCCAACTACGACGAAACCACCTTCGAGCCCCTGGTTCTGCCGGCCCGCTATCCCAACCTGCTGGTCAATGGCGCGGGGGGTATCGCCGTGGGCATGGCGACCAATATCCCGCCGCATAACCTCGGCGAGGTCATCGACGCCTGCTGCGCCTATATCGACAATCCCGATATCGGCTTCGAGGAGCTGCTGGAGATCGTTCCCGGCCCCGATTTCCCCACCGGCGCCACCATCCTGGGGCGGGCGGGGATTCGCTCGGCCTATGCCACCGGCCGCGGCTCGGTGGTGATGCGGGCGCGCTGCAAGATCGAGGAAATCCGCAAGGACCGCGAAGCGCTGGTTTTCAGCGAGATCCCCTATCAGGTCAACAAGTCGCGCATGGTCGAACAGATTGCCGAGCTGGTGCGCGACAAGCGCATCGAAGGCATCTCGGAGATGCGTGACGAGTCCGACCGCGACGGCGTGCGGGTGGTGATCGAGCTGAAGCGCGACGCCGTTGCCGAGGTGGTGCTGGCCCAGCTCTATCGCTACAGCCCGCTGCAATCGACCTTCGGCGTCAACATGCTGGCGCTCAATCTCGGCAAGCCCGAGATGATGACCCTGAAAGACGTCATCACCTGCTTTATCGCCTTCCGCGAAGAGGTTATTACCCGGCGCACCGCCTATGAACTGGGCAAGGCGCGGGAACGGGCCCATGTGTTGGCCGGTCTGGCGGTGGCGGTCGCCAATATCGACGAGATCATCCGCCTGATCCGCGCCGCACCCGATCCGGCGGCGGCGCGCGAATCCCTGATGGCCCGCGACTGGCCGGCCGGTGACGTCGAGCCGCTGATCCAACTGATCGACGAGCCCGGGCATCGGGTGGTGGATGGCACCTATCGCCTGTCCGAGATCCAGGCCAAGGCGATTCTTGACCTGCGCCTGCATCGCCTGACCGGGCTGGAGCGCGACAAGATCGCCGGCGAGTTGACCGAGATCGGTGCGCAGATTGCCGAGTACCTGCATATCCTCGGCTCGCGTCAGCGGCTGTACGAGGTGCTGCGCCAGGAACTGGTCGACATGCGCACCCAGTTCGCCACGCCGCGCCGCACCACCATCGAGACTCTCGAGTTCGAAGCCGATATCGAGGATCTGATCCAGCGCGAGGAGATGGTGGTTACCGTCACCGACACCGGCTACATCAAGCGGGTGCCGCTGTCGGCCTATCGCGCCCAGCGCCGTGGCGGCAAGGGCCGCTCGGGCATGACCATGCGCGAGGAGGACACCGTCACTCAGGTGTTCGTCGCCAGCACCCATACGCCGATGCTGTTCTTCTCGTCGGGCGGCATCGCCTACAAGATGAAGGTCTACAAGCTGCCGCTGGGCACTCCCCAGGCGCGCGGCAAAGCGCTGGTCAACCTGCTGCCGCTGGGTGAGGGCGAGACCATCTCGACCATCATGCCGCTGCCCGAGGACGAAACAAGCTGGGCCGAGCTGAACGTCATGTTCGCCACCAAGTCCGGCAATGTGCGGCGCAATCAGCTGTCGGATTTCTCCAGTGTCATGGCCAATGGCAAGATCGCCATGAAGCTGGATCCGGGCGACCGCATGATCGGGGTGCAGACCTGTACCGAGGATCACGACGTGCTGCTGGCGACCCGGCGCGGCGCCGCCATCCGCTTCGCCATCGGCGATGTGCGGGTGTTCAAGGGCCGCGATTCGACCGGTGTGCGGGGCATCCGCCTGGAAGAGGGCGACGAGGTCATCAGCATGTCCATGCTGCGCCATGTGGAGCTTGGCACCGATAAACGGGATGCCTATCTGCGTCTGGCCAATGCCCGGCGCCGCGCCCCCGGCGAAGGCGAGGAGGGCGGCGAGACCACCGAAGCGCCGGCCGAGTCGGCCTCCAGCCTGTCGGCCGAGGAATTCGAGCGGCTGGCCATGCTCGAGGAATTCATCCTGACGGTCACGACGCAGGGCTTCGGAAAACGTACCTCGGCCTTCGAGTATCGAACCACGGGTCGTGGCGGGGCCGGCATTGGCAATATCGACCTGAAAAAAAGCGGGGATGACGACAAAAAGCGCGACATTGGTTTGGTCGTGGCCTCGTTCCCGGTCGACAACAGCGACCAGATCATGCTGGTGACCGACGGCGGCAAACTGATCCGCCTGCCGGTCCACGACATCAGAATCGCCGGCCGCAAGACGCAAGGCGTCACGCTGCTGCGCACGGCCGAAGACGAACATGTCGTCTCGGCGGCGCGGTTGCCCGATATGGGTGGAAACGGCGAAGAGGGAGGTTCGTCCGACGAGGATCCGGGAGGACCAGAGGACGAAAGGGATAACAATGACGGATAGGATCGGCCTTTATCCTGGCACCTTCGATCCCATCACCGCCGGTCACCAGGACATCATCAGCCGCGCGACGCGGATCGTCGACCACCTGATCATCGCCGTTGCCGCCAATGCCGGCAAGGGGCCGCTGTTCAGTGTCGACGAACGCTGCCGCATGGTTGCCGAGGAAATGGCCGCCATGGACCTGCGCAATGGTACCCGGATCGAAGTACGGCCGTTTTCCAACCTGCTGATGCAGTTCGCTTCGGACTGCGGCGCCAAGGTGATCGTGCGCGGCCTGCGGGCGGTGTCGGATTTCGAATACGAGTTCCAGATGGCCGGCATGAACGCCCGTCTCAACCCCGCGGTCGAGACGGTGTTCCTGATGGCTTCGGAACGCTGCCAGTTCATCTCGTCGCGCTTCGTCAAGGAGATCGGCCGGTTGGGTGGCGATATCTCGGGTTTCGTCTCGCCGCGCGTCAAGGTTCGGCTGGCCGAAAAATTCAACCAGGAAACCGCTCTGGGCGGCACGTCGTGACCCGCCGGCGGGTTATACCGGCGAGCGTAATGTTTGACATATGCTCGATCCGGTGCGCCGGTATCCAGCGGCCATTGCGGCCGCGGCCAAGCGCGGAGCGCGCCCGGCGAGGGCATAGATGAGCCTTCAGGCTCATCGGTATCACTTAAAACATCTCTGTTCAGGGAAAGGGAGCGTCGATCATGGCCCAGGCCAACGACCCGGAAAACACACTGTATATGGACCTGAAAGACGGCCGCGTGGTCATCGCCCTGCGTCCCGACCTGGCCCCCAATCATGTGGCCCGCATCAAGGAACTGGCCCGCGCCGGCTTCTATGACGGCACGCCGTTTCACCGCGTGATCGACGGCTTCATGGCTCAGGGCGGCGACCCCACCGGCACCGGCATGGGCGGCTCGGGCAAGAACCTGAAGTCGGAGTTCTCGAAAGAGAAGCATGTGCGCGGCACCGCCTCGATGGCGCGCGCCCAGAACCCGCACAGCGCCGACAGCCAGTTCTTCATCTGCTTCGACGATGCCAGCTTCCTTGACGGTCAGTACACCGTGTGGGGCAAGGTGGTCACCGGCATGGAGCATGTCGACAGCATCAAGAAGGGCGCCTCGAACAACAACGGCAGCGTCAAGGATCCCGACAAGATCGTGACCATGCGCGTTGCCGCCGACGTCGACGCCACCGCCACCCCCGAGGAGTAAGCCGTCCGATGCGAGTCCTGCTTGCTGCCGCCGGGCTGAGCCTGGCCCTGTCATCGACCGCCGCCCTGGCGGCCGATGCCGAGAACACGCTGTATCTCGATCTGAAGAACGACTGCCGCGTGGTCATCGACCTGCGCCCCGACCTGGCGCCCAAGCATGTCGCCCGCATCAAGGAGCTGGCGCGCATGGGCTTCTACGACGGCCTGACCTTCCATCGGGTGATCGACGGCTTCATGGTCCAGGGTGGTGATCCCATCGGCAATGGCACCGGCGGCTCGGGCCAGAAGCTGCCGGCCGAGTTCAGCAGCGAAAAGCATGTGCGCGGTGTCACCTCCATGGCCCGCTCCTCCAGCCCCGACAGCGCCGACAGCCAGTTCTTCATCATGCTGGCCGACACCCCGTCGCTGGACGGCAAATATACCGTGTGGGGCAAGGTGTCGCAGGGCATGGACTGCGTCGACAACATCAAGAAGGGCAGCGCCTCGGCCAACGGCAGCGTCAGCAACCCCGACAAGATCATCCACCTGAGCGTTGCCGCCGACGCCGACAAGAAGAAAAAATAAGCTTTTCCGTCTTGCCCCAGGTTCTGCTTGACCCTGGAGAAGCCGGTTGCTATTAACGCCCCCTCACCCGGTCAGCGCCCCACGGCGCCGACTGGACCGAAGTTTCAAACCCTGAGTTTCAGCGGTTTGAGCGCGTAGCTCAGTCGGTAGAGCAACTGACTTTTAATCAGTAGGCCCTGGGTTCGAGTCCCAGCGCGCTCACCAATCTAAGCCCCTGATATCACACGATATCAGGGGCTTTGTTTTTGGAACACAGGGGGAACACAGTTGGAAGAGCCAGTTGGAACTTCCAACTGGAGATCAGTTTTCGGTCCTGTCCGGGGTCAAATTTCTGCTGCTGTTCGTCAACATGAAGACGCCCGAGGGTGGCGGCTGACACAGCGCCGGAAAGGGGACTGTGCCTATACCAGTTAACCGCCCGCCGAACCTGGGCATTGCGATTGATCGAAACGAGCGCTACCTTGTCCGGCATGAGCAGGAACCGCTTCCAGCAGATGCCCAACACCGACCGCCCGCACTATCGCGGCCGGCCGAGTGTCGCATTGTGGCGGATCAAGCGCTTCAAGCATTGCACGGTGGCAGCATTCGATAGCCGGCTGCCTCTATCTGCCGATCTTGCTCCGTTCGCGGACATCATCGAACAGGCCGATCAGGCGGAGCGTGGGGAAATCCCTGTCACCGATGCTTCGCACATGACGCCGGAGGAGTGGCGGGCGTTGATCATCGCCAGTATGCCCCGCGACTGATGGCGCCGCGACATCCCCACCGCCTCAAGCACATCGAGCGCAAACCAAAGCGATGGCTGTATGCCGGGAACGCGCCAGACATTCGGCTCAGGCTGGATGCCAGCGAGATTGCCGCCCTGACCAACTTGCCCGGTTTCATCCTGTCCGGTGACGAACTGCCCGACCGGTATTATCGGCCAAGCCTTGAGCGGCGGGGAGACCCGCTACTATCCAAGCGCGGTATCATGCATCTTCACCTGAGCGATACCACCTTGGCCTTTGTCATCCAGTACGACGATGCCGTGATGCTGGTACGGGTGGACAGCCATAAGACGTTCAGCTTGCGGCCCGAGGGTGCCGATATTCCCGAATACGACATTACTCGGGCGGAACAGCGGCATGGGCTGTCCATCGTCCCGCCGCCGGATGATCCAGCCGACGATTAGCCAACTCCACCCACCCGCCCACCGGGTACGCTACCGCCCCGCCCGATCGCCGAAGGTATTCGTGTCACACGTATACCTTCGGCGATGATGAGCGAAAGGGGGTCGCGAATCCCGACCCCCTTAGGGGTCAAACCGCACGATCGACCAGCGCCCTTGGCAGCAGCACCGCCTTGGACATCCGGCCGAACCACACGGCATGAGGATGGCGTCGCGCCTCGGGCAATTGCAGCAAGGCATCTGACCAGTTGCCCGCCCAGGTGGTGCCATGGAAGCAGCGGCTGAGCGACGGATGGCAGCGCGCCACCGCCACCCAATGGGTCCAGCCGCGCGGGTCGGGCAACACCCCGAACGGCCGCAACGCCGCTTGCGCCGTCGAATCATTCTGGCGCAGCAGTTCGCCCACCGTGACCTCCAGGCGCGGCAGGCACCACGACAGCAGATGCAACAGGCAGTTCTCCGGCTCAAGATCAGGCGCGGACCCCGCCGGGGCCGTTTCCGCCGCCTCTCCCTCCACCTGCGGCAAGGGCGACATCGCCCACAACTGCCGGGCGGCCTTCTTGCCATGCAGCATGCGGCACTCGCTGATCATCCGCGTCCAGGCCCGCACGTCCTCGGTCGGCATGTCCAGCAGCGGCGGCCGGTCTTCCGGGATCGCCTGATAGCCGCCGCTCTTGCGGATGCTCGGCAAGACCTCGTGGGTCACCCAGCGCTTGAACCGCTTCGCCTCCGGCTTGCGGCTGGTCAGGATCAGGCTGTAGAGGCCGGACTCGTTGATGATGGTCACCGAGCTATTTCCAAAACCACCTAACCCCTTGATTTTAGCACCCTCAGCATTGTTTAGGGTCATTTTTTCATCGTCATCGAGACGGCTGGCAGCCATGGAGGGGTTTGAATGTTCAAGCACCCGGCACACATCGGCCAGCACGAACCACGGTTCCCCGTCGATGAAGACGACCCGCACGAGCTGATCGTCGAAGGCAAACGGCATCATGTCGGTCATCGGGTTGCCTCCATCAGGTCGACGTGCAGCGACCGCGCCGGCCGGCGGCGGCGGCGCGCAGTGCCGGGCCGTGATGGTCCAGGGCCGACAGGACGGTGGGGCTGGCATAGACGGCGCCGCTGGGGCGCAGCAGCAGATCAGCCATGCGACATGCGCGCCATCGTCATCCCGGCACCACCGCGAGACGGGTGGCCGGCAGATGCACCGCGATCGTCGTGCCGCTGCCCAGACGGCTGTCGATCATCAGGGTTCCGCCATGCAGTTCCACCAAGCCCTTGGTCAAGGGCAGGCCCAGACCCGTTCCCTGGCATTTGCGCTGCAACGGATTATCGACCTGGCCGAAAGGTTGCAGAGCTTTGGCGAGTCCCTCGGCGTCCATGCCGATGCCGGTGTCGGTCACTGTGATGAGGACACCGGCCGACGCATCAGCCTGTGCACTCAAGGTCACCCTGCCGCCCGGCGAGGTGAACTTGACGCTGTTGGACAGCAGGTTGAGTATGATCTCCTTCAGTCGCCGTTCATCGGCCCGCAACGGCGGGAGTAACGAGACGGTGCTGGCCAGTACGATGCCCCCTTGTTCGGCGCTCGAGCGGATCAGGCGCAGACAGGTCTCCAACAGGATCGACAGATCCACCTGTTCCTCGTGCAGGGTCAATTTGCCGGCCTCGATGGCTGAAATGTCGAGGATCTCATTGATCAGGCCCAGCAGATGCGTGCCGGAGGCGTGGATATCCTTGATGTAGTCGTGGCAACGCGTGGTGCAGGTCTCACCGAAGATGTTCGACAGGATCGCATCGGAAAAGCCGATGATGGCGTTGAGCGGCGTGCGCAGCTCGTGGCTGACATTGGCCAGCAGGTCGGATTTGGCGCGGTTGGCCCGGTCCGCCGCGGTCGCGGCCAAGCGGCGCTGCCGGGCGAGGTCGAGATTGGATCGCAGGCGCGCCCGCAGGTCGCGGGCAGTAAATGGCTTGATCAGGTAGTCGTCGGCACCGGCCTCCAGTCCTTCCACGCGGGCCTCTTCGCCGGCGCGGGCGGACAGCAGAACGACCGGGACGTCGCGCAGGCATGGATTGTTGCGGATAGCCTGGAGCAGACCGAAACCATCCAGGTCCGGCATCATCACGTCGGACAGGACGATATCGGGGACCGCCCGACGCATCGCCGTCAGAGCGGCGGCACCGTCGGCCACCGCCTCGATCCGGTAGTCGCCCGCCAGCAGGCGGCACACATAGTCGCGCATGTCGGCGTTGTCGTCGGCCAGCAGCAGTCGCGGCCGGTCGCCGTCGCTGTCCTTGGCGCGGAGTCCGGCCGTGTTCCGATCGGGCAGCCAGCGCAAGGCCTCCTCGACGAAGGGCGACGCGTGGATCGCCGTGGAGGCAAGGCGGCCGGCGTCGTGTATCCGGTCGGCCGGCAGGTGGGCGGTGCCGAAGGGAAGCATGACCGTGAAGGTGGTGCCCTGACCGACCCGGCTTTCGACCTCGATCCGGCCGCCATGCAGCCGGACCAGATCCTGCACCAGCGCCAGGCCGATGCCGGTGCCCTCGTGGGTCCGTCCCCGCGCGCCGGCGACGCGATGGAAGCGCTCGAACAGGCGCGGCAATTCGGGCTCGGAGATCCCGGTGCCGGTATCCCGCACCATCAGGCGTGCCTCCTGTCCGACCGCATCCAGAGAGACGTCAATGCCTCCCTCAAGGGTGAACTTGAAGGCGTTGGACAGCAGGTTGAGAACGATCTTCTCCCACATGTCGCGATCCACATGGACCGGCTCGGACAGGGTGGGACAGTGAACCGTCAGGGGCAGCCCCGCCTTCTCGCAAGCCGAGCGAAAGCTGCTCGCCAGATCGACGGTGAGCGTCGCCAGGTCGAGCGGCTCATAGGCTGCCTGCACCCGACCCGCCTCGATGCGCGAGAAGTCGAGCAGGGAATTGACCAGCTTCAACAGCCGCAATGCGTTGCGGTGCGTCACCGTCATCAGTTCGCGCAGGTCGGCGCCCAGGTCGGCCTGCCCCAGAACCTCCTCCAGCGGGCCCATCATCAGGGTCAGCGGTGTTCGAAACTCATGGCTGACATTGCTGAAGAATGCCGTCTTGGCCCGGTCGATATCCGCCAGGGCCTGGGTTCTCCTGCGCTCGGCCTCACAGGCTTCGGCGGTGGCAAGGGCGGCGGCGATCTGGCCGCCGACCAGGGCGATGAAATGGCGGTAGCCGGGATCGAACTGGCGGAACGGACTGAGGCCCGCCACCAGCAGCCCGGCGGCGCCCTGTCCGGCCTGATCGGCGAGCAACAGGACGACACCGCGGGACGGCGGACAATCCCAGGCGCCGCATGGCCGGTCGGGAACGCGCTGCGCCAGATCGTTCACCTCCAGCATCGGATCGCCGGAGTCCAGCCATTCCGCCAGCGGCCATGCCCCGGCCGACGCGGCGTCGAGAATCTCCGGACAGGCCGCATGACCCCGCGCGATGCCGATCGTCTCCGCCAGCCGGAATCGGCCACCGGACTCGGGCAGGTAGAGCGCGGCAAAAGGCAGATCGCGGGCATCGCCGGCCAGGGCGCGGGCTGCGGCGGCGCACACATCGCCAGCGGTTCGGGCATCGGCTGTCATGGTCGACAGATCGTGCAGCAGGGCCAGTTGCCGCTGGCCGATGACCTTCCGGGTCTCCTCGGTCTGGGCGCAGAAGACGCCGCCGATCCCGCCGTCATCCCCGGGAACCGGGCTGTAGGAGAAGGTGAAATACGTCTCTTCGGGGTAGCCGTTGCGCTCCAGGATCAACAGCAGATCCTCGTCGAAGGTGGCTTGCCCTTCCAGCAGCACCTTCTCGACCCGCGGCGCCACCACTTCCCAGATCTCTCCCCAGACCTCGCCACCCGGCTGCCCGAGCGCCGCCGGGTGGCGGGCTCCGAGGGTCGGGATATAGGCATCATTGTAAAGATAGATCAGCTCGCGTCCCCACCACAGAAACATGGCATAGCGCGAGGTCAGAACGATGCGAAGAGCGGTGCGAAGACTGAGCGGCCAGGTGTCGGGCGTTCCGATCGACGTGCGTGACCAGTCGAACCGCTCCATGAGGTCACCCACTTCGCCACCATGGTCGAAAAGCCTGTGTGTAGCGGCGGGCACCGCTCTTGAAACACAGGTCATGGGCAATACCTCCCCTGATTACTTCGATACTGGAACGAAAGGGTATGCCTGAAAAATAAGAATAGGCTAGGTGCGCAAAGGAATTATAACTAAGGACGGTATTTCTGGAACAACAATTATCGCGATCAGTTCTGGCGATGCCTCTGCCGTTTCATTCGGCTGCGGGATACCGCCGATATCGCTCTGGTACTCGTTGCGATCATGGCACGCCGAACGTCTGTTCCGGCAACGGAGCTGGTTCGCTGCTCGGGGGCGCAAAGTCTTGCAGCCACTCAAGACGGCGGGCGCGGCGGTCCGCGTCCGGCACGGGCTCGACCGGGAGCGTCAACGGCCGTAGAACGGCGGGCGGAGCCGGGTCAAGCTCGGCCATGGGCGGGGTGTCGATCACTGTGCCGGTGCCGTCGCGAACGCTCTGGATCACCCGCCGATCGGTCCCGTCGCGGTCCCAGGGGCGGGCGCCTACCGTATCAAGGACACGGGCGACCAGCGCCGACGGCGGCAACAGGCTGTCCGGCGCGGCCAGCCCGTGCGGCGCCTGTGATACCGGCGGCAGGGTGCCCCGCACCGGGAGAGGTGCCGCCGGCTCGGTCATGCCTGCGGCCAGGGTGGTGTTGTCCGCCACATGAACCTGTGACCCCGGATTGATCCGCCGCAGATCAATGACGGGCGGCCGCTCGCTGGAGGGGCCGGGGATCACCACATTGCCGGAAATCGTCGCCAGCAGTGGGCCGGTGCTGGTCCGTTCGTAGCTGTGAATGCCGCTCCAGCCGTAATTGTAGATGACATTTTCGCTGACCAGCACCTCGGAGCCGCTGGTCAGGACCGGATTGCGATAGCGGTTGTGGGCGAACAGGTTACGGATAATCCGCACCGGCCCCATGCCCGGCCCGACCAGCAGGCCCATGGAGTGCTGACCCTTGGAATGTCCAGCCTGCCCCAACATCTCGGAAATGATGGTGTCGCGAATGATCACATCCTGAATAGGCGGACGCCACAGACTGAGTCCCTCATCCACGGCCCAACTGATCGAACAGTGGTCGATGATCACATGGTCGAGCGGCGGGCCGGACTTGTGCCCAAGGATGCGGATGCCGTCGAGATTATCCTTGGGCTGGTCGGTGTCGGCGCCGACACGGATGCGCAGATGGCGCAGGTGAACGTCGCTGGCCGAAATCTGGAGCGTGTTGCCGGTCAGGGTGATCCCCGGCGACGGCGCGGTTTCGCCGGCGATGGTGACCGTACCGTGACGGATGGCCAGCATGCTTTGCAGTCTGATCCGGCCACCCACCGCGAACACGATCACGCGCGGCCCCATCGCCGCCACCGCCTCGCGCAGACTGCCCGGCCCGCTGTCGGCCAGCGTCGTGACCACGCGGATCTCTCCGTCGAGACCGGGATACTCCTCGGCATGGGCCGGCAGGAAGGTCAGCACGAGCAGCAGGCAAAGAAGCTGCCCTCGCCGGGCGCGCTCCGCGCTCAGGTGCCGCCGCAATGGCGGCTGTTTCATGCTCGAACTCATAAAGATGTCCCCGTATGCAGGGGCGCCGCCATCACGGCACGCCGCCGGACCATCCGGCGCAGGCGGTCCAGCGGAGCCCCTGCCAGCCCCTGCCGGAGTCCGTGCAGCACGGCGCGGCGGAGCGCCTCGGGCACCGGATCGGCCAGCGCCAGGGCGCAGAGCGAAGCCGTAACACCCGCCCCCTCGCGGCGAGCCAGGGCGAGGCAGGCGCGGGCATCGCTCGCCGCTCCGTCCAGCGCGGCGAGAATGGCCAGATCCACCAGCTTCCGGCCCAGCGCCGCACTGGGGCGGCGGAAGAACGGCGCCGCCGCGCCGTAGCGCTCCAGCAGATCGCCTTCGCCAGCCGCCACCGCTTGATCGCAGTCGAGCGCGAAGGCGCTGTAACAGGCTTGCAGAGCCGCCGTCAGCGGTGTCTTGCTGATGCTGCCGGGCACGGTGACGCGCTGATACAGCACCTCGGGAATGATGCCGTGACGGGCGAAGCGGCTCATCCGCAGCCACAGGTCGCGGTCTTGCGCATATTGGAAGAAGGGACGGTAACCGCCGGCCTGCTCATAGGCGGCACGGGTGAACATCACCTCGCCGTGACAGAACGGATTTTCACGGATCACGGCCTCGCGGAAGCTGTGCGGGGCGGCGGGAACGCGCAGCCATTCCCGGCCGCTCGCCGGATCAATATTCTTCAGGTAGCAGCCGACGACACCCAGCTCCGCGTCCTGGTCGAGCGCTTCCGCCTGCCGGCGCAGACGTCCGGGCAGGGAGATGTCTCCGGCCCCGTGGATGGCGATCCGGCGGCCCCGGCTGGCCGCCACCGCGTCGATAAGGCTGCTGACGAAGCCGATGCCGGGCTGGCCGATGAAGCGCACGCGGTCATCGGCGATGCCGCCAAGCCACTCCGCGGTGCCGTCGGTCGAGCCGTCATCGACCAGCAGAATTTCCAGGTCGGGGCAGTCCTGTGTCAGCAGCGAGCGCACCGACTCCACCACATAGGCGCGGCGATTGTGAAATACGCTGATGACCGATACGTCCACGGGCGGCGGCGTCACGTCAGGCCCCCGTCGCCGTCGCTCCACAACGGGCGGTTCAACATCTGCACTTCCGGTTCCAGGGCGATGCCGAACCGCGCCAGCACCCGTTCCTGCACATCCGCCATCACCGCGACGATGTCGCTGGCGCGGGCCGTGCCGGTGTTCTCGATCCAGTTGGCATGCGTCATGCTGATGCGGGCGCCGCCGATGCGGTATCCCTTCATGTCGGCACGGTCGATATACCAACCCGCCGGTCGTCCGCCGGCCGGCTGCTTGAAGGTGCTGCCCGCCGTCGGCCAGGTCAGCGGCTGACGGCGGCGGCGGTCGCGGACATGCTGGCGCATGGTCTCGGCGATGTCCGCGGGGTCGCCGGGCTGGTCGAGGGCGAAGCCGGCCCGCAGCACCAGCCAGCCGTTGCGCTGAAGACGGCTGGTGCGGTAGCCGAAGGCCAGCGTCGCGGGATCGTCGATGCGCCGCACCGCGCCGTCACGGCCGACCATCTCGACCCAGCGCAGCAGCGTGCCGAGTTCCTTGCCCGGCTGCGCGCCGATGCCGGCATTCATCACCAGTCCGCCGCCCACCGACCCGGGAATGCCGACCAGGAACTCGAAACCGGCAAAGCCGTCCTTGGCCGCGGCGCGGGCCAGGCTGGGCAGGCTGACTCCGGCCTCGGCCACCAGCGTGTCCTCAATGCGCAGCATCCGTCCAAGGCCATCGCGGGTGGATACCACCAGTCCGTCGACGCCGTCGTCGGCCACCAGCACATTCGAGCCACGGCCGAGAATATGCACGGGAATGCCGGCACGGCTGCACCGCGCCATCAGCTCGGGAAGCTGTTCGGCACCGGCCTCGCACCACCAGCGCGCGGCGCCGCCGACCTTCCACGAGGTCAAGGGGCCGAGCGGCACGGCGGATCGGATGGTGAGGCCGGTGATGGTCAGGCTGGCGGGACTCATGGTGGGGTGTCCTTGGAAGATGCACCGTCGGCGGCCGTGCTCTGCGCTTGGCCGCTTGAATGAGGGTAATCGGGTGAATGAATGATGACCTGTATTTCACTCGTCATCCCCGCTTTCGCGTTACGGTATGTACATATGTTGCACCTGCATCATCATAAGAAGTCGTCATTCCCGCGAACGCGGGAATCCATGCGGCCTTGACGCCCGGCATGACGATGAAGAAAGCGCCCCGTGTTTTAGAGCGGTTTCCGACCAAGTCGGATACCGCTCCAGCTTTTTATCAGCCCTCGCCGGGCGCGCTCCGCGCTTGGCCGCCGCCGCAATGGCGGCTCGAGCGTTTTCCAGCCTGATCGGAAAACGCTCTAGCACCGCATCACGATAGGCGCCGCTTATTCTGACGATCAGGCCGCATGGATTCCCGCTTTCGCGGGAATGACGATCTTTTGTTATTCCGCAGGTGCGAGATATGTACATACTTTAGCGCTTTCGCGGGGATGACGAGAGTGGGGCGAACATCGTCGCCAGATTGGAGCCGTTCACTCGATTGCCCTGCCGCTTGAGTCCGGCGCACTTGTTCAAGCATGTGTCAAACGTTCCGCTCATCAATATTATACCGGCGAGCGCTCAACAGCGGCGAGGAAGCCGTCGGCCATGGCTTCGACGGTGAAGGCCGCGACCCGTTGCCGCCCTCGCTCCGCCAGCGCGGCGCGCTGCTCCGGCGCGTGCTGCAAGTGCGCGATGGCCGCGGCCCAGCCGGCCGTATCCGTCGCCTCGAGCATCGGGCCGGCGCTCTGCGCCAGGGTTTCCCGGAACGAGGCGATGTTGCTGGTGAGCACCGGCACCCCCGCGGCCATGGCTTCCAGCAAGGCGTTGCTGTGCCCCTCGTACACCGACGGCATGCAGACCAGATCCACGGCGCGGAAGAAGGTCGGCATGACATCCGGCGGCACCCGCCCGAGCAGATGCAGCCGCGCCGTGACGCCCAGGCTGTCCGCCTGCTCCCGCAAAGGCGCCGCCAAGGGCCCATCGCCGGCAATGGCGAGATGCACCGGGCAGGGCAGGGCGGCCAGCGCCGCCACCAGCACCGCCTGGTTCTTCTGCGGATGCAGGCGCCCCGGATTGCCCAGCAGGAAGGCGTCGGCGGGCAGCCCGAGCGCCGCTCGCGCCGCCGCGGGATCGGTCCGGCGCTGCTGATCCGGGACGGCGCCGTTGTAGACCACCCGCAGGCGCTGGCGATAGGCGCGCGGGTAATGGGCACAGGCATCGGCCACGGAGGCGGAATTGACCACGATGGCGGTGTAGACGCCCAGGCTTCCCACCACCCAGTCAAGCCCCCGCAGCAGCGGGTCATAGGTGTGTTGCGGGTTGCGCTGAGAGGCGATGCGGCTATGGATGCCGGCCAGCAAGGCCAGGCTCTGGCCAAGCACATTGGCCAGCGGCAGGAAGGACACCACGCAATCCGGCCGGACACGGCGCAGCCGCGCGGCCAGCATCGCCATGATACGCAGATAGCCCAGGGCACCGGGCGCCGGCCGGTCGAGCAGGATGTCGCCGGCAAGGGCATCCGGCGCGGTGCCGCTGCGATCGTACAGGAACCATAGCTCCACCGCATGGCCGCGCCGCAGCAGCTCGTGACGCAGCCGGTTCAGGGCGGTCTGGGCGCCGCCGGTGTCGCGCTGGGAGATGAGCAGCACCATGCGCAAGCTCATGCCGCCCCCTCCGGGCGCGCTTCCGCCAGGGCCCGATAGGCCGCCACCGAAGCGGCCACGCTGTACCGGCCCGCCGCCTGCCGCAAGCTGTCGGATGGCAGAGGGGCATGCAGGGTGCTGCGCATGGCCGCGGCCAGAGCCTCGACATCGGCCACCGGAACCAGCGGACCATAGCGCCCGGCATCGAGAATTTCGCGCGGACCGCTGGGGCAGTCGGTCGCCACCACCGGCGTGCCACAGGCCATGGCCTCCACCAGAACATTGGGGAAGCCCTCCCACCGTGACGACAGCACCAGAAGGTCGGCCGCCGCCATCACGCCGAAGGGATTGACCAGAAAGCCGGGCAGGTCCACCGCGCCGTCCAAGGCCCGCTGCCGGATGATCCGTTCCAGCATGGCCCGTTCGCGGCCTTCGCCCAGGATGATCAGCCGCGCGTCCGGCATGTCGCGGCGCAGCACGGCGAAGCCGTTGAGCAGGGTGGGATAGTCCTTCTGCGGCTCCAGCCGGCCCACCGCCAGCAGCACCGGGCCCTTGTGCCCATCGGCAAGCCAGGGGTGGAGCGGTGCGCCTTGTTGCAGGGTCTCCAGATGCTGGCCGACCACCGGATTGTAGACCACCCGGATGCGCTCCCGCGGCAGCCGCGCATAGGCCGCCAGATCGTTGGCGACGCCCTCGGAGACCGCGACGATGCCGGCGGCCCTGGGATAGGCCCATCTCACCGCGCGATGGGCCAGCCTCACCAGCGTCGACGCGCTGGCCCGCCGATTGTGCGAAATCTGGTTGCGCTCGGAGACGATGACCCGGGTCGAGCCGCCGGCAAGGCGGTTGGCGATGACCGCTGCCACATTGACATGAACCAGCGCCGAAATCAGCGCCGTCGGCCGCTCCTGCGCGATGTAGCGGGCCAGATCGAAGATGGCCCGCCAGGTCCGCGGCCCCTTCAGCTCCACCACGCGGATGCCCTCGGGCAGGTCATCGAGAAACGGCCCGGAGCGGCGGACCAGCAGCAGGTCGACCGGACAGCCTTCGGCCAGGAAGCCGGCGGCAAGACGGAGCATGGCCCGCTCGGCGCCACCGCCGGCGAGATCCTGCAACAGGATGGCGATACGGCAGCGTGGGGCCTCGCTCATGACGAAACCCGATCGGTCCGCTTCATCCGCAGCATCCGCAGCTCATCGCGCGCCAGGAACAGGGCGACGGCCCAGGGCTCCACCAGATAACGCCGCCAGAACCGGCGCGGATTGCTGACCAGCCGGAACAGCCATTCCAGGCCCAACGGCCCGAGAACCCGCGGCGGCATGGGCACGGCTCCGGCGAAATATTCCAGGCAGGCGCCCATGGTGGTGATGCAGGGCACGTCCAGCCGGTCGATATTGGCGAGAATCCATTCCTCCTGGCGGCCCATGCCCATGCCGACCAGCAGCACATCCGGCTTGAAGGCGTTGATCCGCGCCACCACAGCAGCGGCCTCGGTGCCGTCGTGTACATCGAAATAGCCGTCCCGCCCGTCGACGGCGAGACCGGGTTGGCGCCGCCGCATATAGGCCAGCCCATCCTCCTGAACCCGGCGGGAGCCGCCCAGATAGTAGACGCGCCAGCCGCGTTCGGCGGAGCGGTCGAGCAGGTCGGGGAACCAGTCGATGCAGCCTGTCCGGTGCGCCGCCGACGCATGGCCGCCGAACAGCCGGGCCAGCCAGACGATCGACATGCCGTCGATGTGAACCAGCGTCCGGTCGTCGCGCTGCAAGGCTCGGAACGCCGTGTTCTTGTGATACACGTACAGGCCGTGCAGGTTCAGGCCGATAATGCACCGTTTTCGTCGTTCATGGATGGCGCTTTCGATTTCACAGAGAAGGTCTCCCGAAGAACAGGGATGAGCACGGCAGCCAGCGATGGAGGCTTCATACCGGGTCTGTGTCACGGGTCATCCTCCGAAAAGAGAAGGAACGGGCGCGCGAAAGCATGGCCGCCAGGGGCGTGAAATCGTGCAGGCGGGGGCGCAGCACGTCCCCCAGGCCAAGACCGATGCTGCGGGCATACACCACGGCGAAGGCACCGCAGCCGAGCGTGTAGGAAATACTGCTGGCCACCGCCGCGCCCTGGGCGCCGTAGCGCGGAATCAGAAACAGGTTGAGCGCCACGTTCAGCAGCACGGTCGGGATGGTCATCCACAGCGACAGCAACGGCCGGCCGCGCCCGCACAGATCCATGTTGAGCACCTTGACCGGCGCATAGAGCACGATGCCGGGCAGCAGCAGAATCAGCACGTCGGCACTGGCGGCAAAGCTCTGGCCGTAGACCAGCCGGATGAAGGCCGGTCCGAACGGCGCGATCGCCAGTGCACACAGCCCGCACAGCAGCACGGTGAGGCGTGCCAGTCCGGCCACCGAGCGCGACAGCGCCATGTCCTGGCCACCGCGGGCGCTGCGCGAGAACACGATGACTCCCAGGGCAGCCGGGATCTGCCACAGCAGTTCCGCCAGCATCACGGCCAGCGAGTAGAGGCCCAGCTCGGCCGGAGCGCCCAGATGGCTCAGCATCACAATGTCGATCCGGTAGTTGAGGTTGAGCATGAATAGAGCGGCGGCATAAGCCACACCGAGGGTCAGCAGCGGCTGGACCACCTCGCGCTTCAGATGGGGGCGCAGCGGCGTGGTCCGCAGCACGAGCCACAGCGCGCGGATGCCGACCAGCAGGGTGGCCATCAGCGTTGCCGCCAGCGCGCCGGCGATGCCCAGGCCCAGGCCGTAGACCAGCACCGCCACGCCGCCCAATGTCCCCACCGCCGGAATCCAATTGGTCTGATTGAAACGGCCGATCTGGCCCTTTCCCAGAAAGAAGCCGCGCAGATAGCAGATGAGCACCTCGACCGGCACCACGCCCACCGCCAGCCCGATCAGCAGCGGCGACAGCTCCGGCTGGTCCAGCATCAGGAAATAGCCGGTGGAAACGCCGGTCGCGATCAGTCCGGTGATCACGGCAAGGGCGACGATGGCGCCCAGGGCGGTCATGTCATCGAACCGGGTGCTGCCCACCAGATGCACGGCGGCTTGGCGAATCCCCAGATCGAACAGGCTGATGGCGAGGAAGGGCACCACCGTCAGCGTGGCGAGCAGGCCGCGCCCCTCCGGCCCCAGTGCGCGGGCCAGGAGAATGCTGGTGATGAACCCCGCCGCCAGGATCACGCCACGGCTGCCCAGCACCGTGGCGGTCTCGGCGAGAAGCGACGGGCCGGGCTTGTCGCGGCTCATGATGGCGCCCGTTCAAACGTGAGGGGGACGGTGCGATAGAGCGGCAAGGCGCCATACATCAGCGCGGCGCAGAACAGAACCCACGCCAGATCGCCATGCTCGGCGAAGGCATGCGCCGACAGGCCGAAGCCGAACAGATAGACCAGCAGGCCGAGCGGCAGCAGGAACACCGGCTCCGGCCGGCTCCTCATCACGGCAAGACCCCGGCGGACCAGCATCAGGCACAGCAGCAGGAAGAAGCCCAGGCCGACCAGACCGGTTTCCACGGTCAGGTCGAGAAAGCCATTATGCGCATGGCCGAAGCTGTCCCATCCCACATGGGCATAGATAACCGCGCTGGCATCGCTGGCCCAGAACGCCCGGTAGCCGTAGCCGAACCAGGGGCGCTGCTGAATCTGGAGCATCACCTCTGCCCAGATCGAGGTTCGCCCGGTAAAGGTCATGTCCCGCCCCAGCAGTACCGTGACATCTTCCAGAACGGTCATGGCGCCGATAGCGGCAACCGACAGGACCACCGCCAGAATGCCGAGCCAGCGCACGGAAACCGGCAGACGGAAGGAGCGCGACACACCGATATAGCCGAGAAGGCTCAGCAGGGTGGCCGTCACCACATAGGCGGTCTTCGACTGGGACAGGCCGATCAGGGCGAGGCACAGCAGGAACCCCAGCCACCACACCGGCTTGGACCATCGCTCCTGCCACAGCAGCAGCAGGAAGACCAGGCACCCCAGGGTCATGGCGCGGCCGAGATCGTTCTTGTGGCTGTAGATGCCGTTCCAGGCGCCGGCATTGCGGCCGCTGGTGTGGGTGGCGAGGTCGGGGAACAGCAGCCCCGCCGCCAGCGCCGCCATGGCCACCACCAGGAACGCCCAGCCATACAGCCGCAGCAGCTCGGGCAGCGGGAAGCGCAGAACGGCGTATCCGGCCAGAAAGGTGGTGCCGATCAGCGCCGTTGCGCGACGCAGGCTGACGCCGGGATCGACCGACCACAGCACCGTCAGAGACACATAGGCCAGGAACAGGACCAGCGGCAGATTGGCCGCCATCAGGCGGCCGACACCGGCCGGCCGGCTGATGGCAATGGCGAATGCCAGCCCATAAATCACCGTGCAGACCGCCTGATAGGCCATGCTGCCGTCGCCGGTGTCGCGGGCCACGGCGGAATTGAGCAGGAACACCAGCCCGTTCAGCATGACGATGGCGGACAGGATGACGAACAGCCGCTCCGCCCGATCGTTGATCCATAAACGCCGTGCCGGTGCCGACATCGCTCATGTCTCCCGCAGGAAGGACAGGGGGGCGATGCGGGCGCCGAGGCGCGACAGCTTGCCGACGATGTCGTCATAGCCGCGCTGCACCTGCCAGAACTGATGAATCGTCGTGGTGCCCTGGGCGGACAGTCCGGCGAGCAGCAGGGCGATACCGGCGCGCAGGTCCAGCGCCACCACATCGGTGCCGACCAGAGTCCGCCCGCCATGGATGCGCAGCATGTTGTCTTCGACGCGGATATCAGCACCCAGGCGGGCGAGTTCGCTGGCGTAGCCGTAGCGGTCGGGAAAACGCAGATCGACAATCCTGGTCATGCCCTTGGCCTGGACGCCGAACGCGGCGAACAGCGGCTGCATATCGGAGTTGATGCCCGGATAGGGGCCGGTGCTGATGTCCAGCGGATAGCAGCGGCCGGACCGCACCACCAGGGCGTCGTCACAGCGGTAGGTGCGGGCGCCGCTCTCGCGCAGAAAGATCAGCGGCACCTCGAGATCGGCGAAGGGGAAATTGAGGATTTCCACATCGCCGCCGGTCACCGTCGCCGCAATCAGCCAGGTCAGCGCCTCCATGTTGTCGGGAATCACCGAATGCCACGCCCCGCCCAGCATGGGCACGCCGTCGATGCGGATGCTTTCCTGGCCGCGCACCTCGATATGCGCGCCCATCGCCCGCAACAGCCGGATCAGGTCGAGGATTTCCGGGCGCACATGCGGATTCCAGACGGTCGTTCGACCGCTCGCCAGACTGCCGCACAGGATGGCGTTCTCGGTCGCCCCGGTGGAGCGGATCGGCAGATGGATGTCGGCGCCGCGCAGGCCGTCGGGCGCACGCGCCATCAGCATGCCCTGGTCCTGCATCACCTCGGCGCCCAGACGTCGCAGCACCAGTTCATGCAGGTCGAACTTGCGCTCCCCCAGGGAACAGCCCCCGGGCAGCGGCACCGCGCCTTGTCCGGTCCGCGCCACCAGCGCCCCCAGGATCAGCAGCGTGTTGCGGATGGATCGCCCTTCCCAGGCCAGCCGGCTTTGCAGCGGCTTGGCCGCATCCTCGGTGATGGTCACGGTGGTCCCGTCGGCCGTCCAGGTCTTGCCGAGCCGCTCCAGCATGGCCAGGTGGATGCGCGCATCCAGCAACCCCAGGGGCACGTTGTCGAGAATGATCGGGTCACGGGTCAGCAGCGTTGCCGCCAGCAGCCGCAACACGCTGTTCTTGGCGCCGCTGACCTCGACGGTACCGGCCAGCCGCGACGCCTCGACCGTCAGCATGTCGATGATCGGCGATGGCCCGGTGACGGTCATGCTGGTCGTCGGGAACCGCATCGTCGCCTCTTGCCAGTATCAGTTGCGCCAGTAGCAGGGCAATCGGGTGAACAGTTTCAGTCTGGCGGCGATGTCCGCCCCACTCTCGTCATTCCCGCGAAAGCGGGAATCCATGCGGCCTGTCCGTCAGAATAAGCGGCACCTATCGTGATGCGGTGCGAGAGCATGGGATGCTTTTCTTCACCACCGTGCCGGACGTCAAGGCCGCATGGATTCCCGCTTTCGCGGGAATGACGATTTCTCAGGGTGATGCAGATGCAACATTTGCGTATCCCGTAGCACTTTCGCGAGGATGACGAGTGAAATGCAGGTCATCATTCCTTCACCTGATTGCCCTGGCGCCAGTAAGTCTTTTCAAAATCGGGCAGCATGCCGTAGACATCCGGCGCATAGTGCCGCGCATGACGGCTATCGACCTGATTGAACACCACGCCGACGGGATGTCCGGTTTTTCGCAGGATGTGCGAGGCGTTGCGGACGGCCTCGATGGGCGTGCTGCCCCATTTGACCACCAGCAGGCAGCAATCGGTCCAATTGGCCAGGATGCGGGCATCCACCACCGGCAGCACCGGCGGGCCGTCGATCAGCACCGATGCGAACTGTTGACGCAAGGCGGACAGGACGGGGAGCAGCCGATCCGCGGTCAGCAGATGGGCCGGATACCGCACGCCGGCGCCGGTGGTCAGAACGACCAGCCCCGATCGGGGATCTTCCCGCAGCGCTTCCTCGAGCGTCGCCTGACCGGCCAGCACCTCGGCCAGCCCCGGGCCGAGCGGCAGGCCGAACAGTCTGTTCAGCCGTGGACGACGGAAGTCGGCATCAATGACGACGGTGCGCCGCCCACTTTCGTGCATCATCATGGCCGAGGCCGCGGTCAGCGAGGTCTTGCCTTCGCCGGGCACCGCCGAGGTGAACAGGATGACCTGCGGTTCCGCCCCCGAGGCGTCGCCCAGCAGGACGGAGGTATTGAGCCGCTGCACCGTTTCGGAATAGCCGGATTGCGGCTGTGCCAAGGCGTAGCCATGGAGGTTGTGCCTAGCATCCCGTGCCGCCAGCCGGGGAATATGGGCGATCACCTCTGTCGGCGTCAGGCCCAGGTCGTGCGGCGAGCGCACGCGGTTTTCCATCTGCTCCCTGGCAAAGGCCGCAGCGACGCCCGCCACCAGACCAAGCACCACCCCGACGACCAGCATCAGCTTGCGGCGGGGGCCGGAGGGGATCACGGGCAGATTGGCCGCCGAGGCGATCCAGGCATTCGCCACATAAAAAGTGGACTGTTCGACCTCGCGGGCACGGTTGAGCATCGTCTCGAACACCACGCGCTGCGCCTCCGCCTCCCGCTCCAGGGCCCGCAACGGCATGCTCGCCAGCCCCTCCCGCGCTCCCTCGGCCTGAAGCTGGACAAGGGCCGCTTCCAGCGCCTGCCGCCGGTCGGCGGCGGTCTGCGCCGCGTCGCGCAACTCCGCCAGCACGGTGTCAGCGGCGCTTTCCATCCGTGCCGTGATCCTGGCCAGCTCCTCGCGACTCTGGAGCACGTCGGGATGTCTGGGGCCGAAAACGGTGAGCAGTTCGGCTTCCCGCTTCTGGGCGGCGGCCTCGTCCACGCGCAGTTGGCTGAGAATGCTGCGTTCGTCCACGTAAGGCAGAGCCGCCGTCGCGCCGCCGCGCTCCAGCGCGGTTTCGGCGTTGCGCAGACGGGCCTGTGCCTGGGCATGGTCGGATCGGGCCTGCTCGACCTGGGCAATCACCGCGGACACCCGTTCGCTCAGGGCGTCGGCGTCGCGGCCCTGGGCACGCCCCAGCGCTTGCCGTTCACGCTCGACCGCGTCCTCCGCCGCCTGAACGTCGGCCCGCAGGGCGCGAACCCGGTTGTGCAGCCATTCCGTCGCTTTCCGGGTGATGGCGAGCCGCTGCTCCTGCCGCTGCTCCAGATAGGCCTCGGCCAGAGTCCGGGCGACGCGCTGCGCCAGTTCCGGGCTCTCCGAGGTAAAGGCGATTTCCACCAGGCGGGACTGACCCAGAGCGCGCACCGACAGCCGCTCGAAATACCGCTCGAGAACCGCCGCCTCCTGATCCGCCGCCGGCTGCGCCACCCCCGGTCGGCCCAGCAGCGCGGCCAGCTTGTCCTTGAAGAACGCGGTCACGGTGTCATCCCCGGCAAGAGCGGGGACGAATTCCGGCTCGTTGAGCAGATTGGCCCGCCGGATGGTGTCAAGGGCAAGATTGCCGGATTGCAGGATTTCAATCTCGCTGGAGACTCCCTCGAGATCCAGGGGCCGCTCGTTCATCACCGACTTGATGTTGACGGCCTCGCGTTCGCGCGGGTCGATGACGATCCGCAGGGTCGATGTGTATACCGAGGCCTGCGAAAATCCGATAATCGCGGCAAGTACCGCGCCGATGATTGCCGGCAGCAGAATCAGCCATTTGTGGCCAGAGGCCATGCCCAGCAGCATTGCAAGGTCGCAGGCGCGCTCGCCACCCACCGGTTCCGCCGCCGAGACGTCCGATGTCATGGCTCGATATTGATCCAGCGACGGCTCGCTCATCGAATCTCCGCCCTCCGGTCAAAGTCTGTTCGGAAATGAATGACGCATTTTCAATCCGTCATTCCCGCGAAACAGACCGTGTGAAAACTCCCTCTCCCGCCAGCGGGAGAGGGCAATCTGGGCGACCGTCGCGACTTTGCACACAGTCTGGAAAGCGGGACTCCAGGCGGCGCCATGGATTCCCGCTTTCGCGGGAATGACGGATGATGAATATGATGCATTGAAAATGCTTCATTCATTTCCTGACAGACTCTCAGTCACCAACGCAGTGCCCTCCAAAAGCTACGAAGGACGAAAGACAACGACAACAAAACAAAGGGCCAACACCTCCTCATCAGCACATTCCTGATCTTTTTGGTTATGGGAACAGTCTGAGCAGCAACATCATAGCAGTATGTTACCCGCACTTTCGGCTATTATCGCCGCAATATCGTCGGATCGAACACAGAAACGAACTTGTTCACCGGAACATTGTTGTGGTGCAAGGTGGCATGTCCGCGCGGCATTACTCTATCGTTGTGTGCGAGTACTCTTTATTGCAGCGCACATAGAAAGGATATCGAGACATGGCTTGGTTCCTTGAGCGATCTGGTCGGCGACGTTTCCTGGCTGTTCCTCGGCTGCTGCTGTTGGTGGTTGCCCTGGCCGCCTGCGGGCCGGCCCTGGCCGCCGGCCCCGAGTACCGCCTGGGACCGGGTGACAAGATCCTCGTCACCATCTACGAGATGCCCGACACCAGTATCGAGCACACCGTCAGCGTCGACGGCGACATGGTTCTGCCGCTGCTGGGAGGCGTTCCGGTGTCCGGTAAAACGGTCGTGGAGGTGCGGCGGGACGTGGCCGCGGCCTTCGTCGCCAAGGGACTGCTGCGGCAAGCGACGGTGGCCGTTGAGGTGCTGGCGCGGCGGCCCTTCTACGTCACCGGCGCGGTCGTGACTCCGGGGGCCTATGAGTACCGGCCGGGCCTCACCGTGCGTCAGGCCCTGGCGCTGGCGGGAGGTGCGGGAACTGGAGCGCCGGGAGCCCGTCAGGCCGGCGACGCCTTGCGGCTGCAAGGGGAACATGATGCCCTGCGGAGCGAGTTGCTTCATCTGCTGGCGCTGGCCAGCCGTCTGCAAGCCCGCGCCGCCGGTGCCGAGACCATTGATTTCAACGCGCTGGGGCCGTTGGCGCAGATCGCCGGGGCACAGGGCGTCATGGATCTGGAGCGCGAGCAATTCGCCGCGGAAAGTGCCCGGCTGCGGGAAGAGGAAGCGCTCGCGGCGGAGTTGCTCGCCCAAAGCGACGGCGAGATCAAGACCCTTCAGCGGCGCATCGCCAATCTGGAACAAAGTGTGGAGTTGCAGAACCAGGAACTTGAGGCGATGCGGAAGCCGTTCAGCCAAGGACTGGTGCCGACCTCACGCATTCATGAACTTGAACGGCTCTCGTCGCGGCTCCAGGATGATCACCTTGACGTGATCGCGCGGGCGGCCCGTGCCGAGCGTGATCATATCGAACTGGGGCATCGGCTGGAGCAACTGCGCGCTGATCAGCGGATGGAAACCACCAGCAAGCTTCAGGACACCCGGCTCAGGATTGAACAGGTGCGGGCCATGCTGCAATCCGTCAGGGCGCGGCTTGGGGCGGCTGACGAGCAGGAGACCGGCTGGGACTTGCGCATGGTGGTGCACCGGGCCGATGGCAACGATGAACGCATGATCCAGGCCACTCCCCTGACCCCGATCGCTCCGGGCGATGTGCTGGAGGTTTCGATTGGACTTGCCCTCGCCGGGCGCGCTCCGCACCTGGCCGCCGCCGCAATGGCGGCTGAGCGCCCGGTGCCCCTGAGCCAATCCCAGGCGACCATGCGGATGGGGGAGTGATGGCATGAAGACCGTGCGTGACGTGGTCGGCCGCCTGACCCGCCTGGGCATTCTGACCCGACGGGTGGCCATCGTGGGCGCCAGCGATGCCGCCTGCCGGTTCCTGGAGGCTGTCGCCTCGAAAGCTGGCGCCATTGATGTGATTGGTGTGTTCGATGACCGTTCGTTCCAGCGCCGCCGGTTGCGCTTCGGGCAAGAAGGTACGATCGCCGAACTGATCCGGCTGGCCCACCGGTCACAGCTTGACCACATCATCGTCACCTTGCCGGCCCAGGCTGAAAGCCGTCTCGCCGAGGTTCTGCATCGACTCAAGCAAGTGCCGGTACGGGTGTCCCTGGTGCCTGACCAGACGGCCTGTCGGCTGCCGCCGCAGGCGGTTACGCGGGTGGCGGGCATTCCAATGATTGATCTGGCGGTGCCGCCGCTCACCCGGTCACAGAAGATCGTCAAGGAGGCGCTGGACCGCACGCTCAGCCTGTTGCTCCTGCTGCTGCTGTCACCCTGCTTTCTGGTGATCGCCGCGCTCATTCGACTGGATGGACCGGGGCCGGTCTTCTTCGGTCAGGAGCGGTACGGGCTGGGAAACCGGACCATCCGCGTTTACAAGTTCCGCACCATGCGGGCCGAACTGAGTGATCCCGATTGCCGCCAGCAGACCAGCCGCAACGATCCGCGCATCACCCGGATCGGCCATATCCTGCGGCGGACCAGCCTGGACGAATTGCCGCAACTGTGGAATGTCCTTGTTGGCGACATGTCCCTGGTCGGCCCGCGCCCCCATGCGGTCGGCATGCGGGTGGCCGGCCGGCCGACCAACGACGTCGATCCTCTCCACCTCATTCGCCATCGGGTGAAGCCCGGCATCACCGGCCTGGCCCAGGTGAACGGCTTTCGCGGCGGCATTGAGGATTCATCTCAACTGAAGGAAAGGGTCCAGTATGATCTGAAATATATAGAAGAATGGTCTATCTGGCTTGATATAGGCATTCTTATTTGCACGGTCTTTGTCATTCTATCGCGTAAGAATGCTTATTGATCTGGCTGGCGTATTGCCTATGCGGTAAACAGGACAGCGACGTCATTGAACCGCTGTTCGACCGATAGAAAGGCATCGACGATATCCGGGTCGAAATGGCCGCCTCGGCCCTCCCGGATGATCTCCACGGCCTGTTCATGGGAGAACGCCGGCTTGTAGACGCGCTTGCTGATCAGGGCGTCGTACACGTCGGCCACCGCCATCAGGCGCGCGGAAACGGGAATGGCCTCGCCCATGAGCCCCTGCGGATAACCTGAGCCGTCCCATTTCTCGTGGTGGCTTCCGGCGATCTCGCGGGCATAACTCAGAAAGTTCGTTTCGCCCTCAAGGTAGCGCTCGGCCTTGCGGATGGCCTCCAGCCCCAGCGCGGCATGGGTTTTCATGATCTCGAATTCGTCGGCCTCGAGTTTGCCCGGCTTGAGCAGGATACGGTCGGGAATGCCGATTTTCCCGATGTCATGCAGCGGTGCGGATTTGTGCAGCAGGTCGATGACCGCATCGCTGAGCGCGTCCCGAAAGCGGGGGTGGGTCTGCAACTGTCTGGCCAGAAGGCTGACATAATTCTGGGTGCGCCGGATATGGTCGCCGGTTTCGTTGTCGCGGGTCTCTGCCAGCGAGGCCATGGCGATAATGGTGGTGTCCTGTATCAGCGCCACCTCGCGGATGCGCTTCTGGACTTCGCATTCCAGATAGGCGTTGTGGTCCTTCAGGAAATCGCGGCTTTCCTTCAGTTGCAGATGCGCCTTGACCCGTGCCAGGACGATCGGCGGGCTGATGGGCTTGGTGATGTAATCCACCGCGCCCAGGTCGAAGCCCTTCTGTTCATCCTCCTCGGTCACCCGGGCGGTCAGGAAGATCACCGGGATATCGGCGGTCGCCGGGTTGGCCTTGAGTTGCCGGCAGACCTCGTAACCGTCCATGACCGGCATCATGATGTCGAGCAGGATCAGGTCGGGCGGCGATCTTTCCACCAGCGCCAGCGTCTGGGCCCCACCAGTGGCCACCCGGACCTTGTACAGCCCGCGCAGCAAGGCATTCAGCACGGTCAGGTTTTCCGCCGTGTCATCGACGATCAGCACGGTGTTGGCAGGAGATGTCATCACGCGGGATCCTCGGCCGGAAGATGGGGGCGCAGCAACTCCACCGCTGCCGCAAAGTCGAACTGGGTCACGGCGCGGTCCAGCTTCTGATACCCGGGCATTCCCAGCAGCGCCCGCAGGACATCGGCATGGTCCGTCATATAGTCGACGGCTTCGCCGTCGTAGTCGGTCAGGTACGACAGCAGCGTTCCAAGGACTGTTTTCAGGCCGATGTCGTGGGACGGAGCAGGAGCCGCGGGACACGGCTCCAGTTCCAGGGCGCGCAGGATGACCTGGCGGGTTTCACTCAGCCGGCTGTCGAACTCGGCCAGCAGGTCGGCGAGGATGAGGCCCCGAGCGATGCTGTCTTCCAGCAGAGCGGCGCAGTCGCTCAGACCGCTGGCGCCGATATTGCCGGCGACGCCCTTGATGCTGTGGGCGATCCGTTGCGCCGTCTCACGGTCGCCGCGTCCCAGCGCCGCACGCAGATTTTGGCTGGCCATCTCCTGCCCGTCGCAGAACTGCTTGAGCACGCGCTGATAGGCGCCGCGATTGCCGGCCACCCGACGCAGGCCGCCCGTGGTGTCGATGCCGGGAATCATCGGCGGCGCCTCGACGGCGACCGGGTCAGCCGGTCGGGCTCGCGGATCGCGATTGATGGCCTGACCGCAGCAGGCGGCCAGTGTCTGGAACAGTTCCTCCGGGTTGATCGGCTTGCTGACATGGCCGGTCATGCCCATGGCCAGACAGCGCTCCCGTTCTTCGGCCAGGGCGTGCGCCGTCATGGCGATGATCGGCAGGGTCTGGAAGCGCTCATCCTCGCGCAGCCGCGCCGTGGCCTCGTAGCCATCCATGACCGGCATCTGCAAATCCATCAGAACCGCATGATAGCGTCCGATGTCCCGTTGGAGCATGTCGACCGCTTCGGCCCCGTGGTTGGCCACGTCGACCACCGCGCCGACGCTGTGCAGCAGTTCCACGGCGATCTGCTGGTTGACCTCGTTGTCCTCGGCCAGCAGCACCGTCAGCCCGTGCAGCGACAGGGCATCGTCCTGTTCGCCCGAGGCGGGGCCGGCAACGCCGAACGCCTGGGCCAGACCCTCGATCAGCCGCGAGAGGTGCAGCGGTTTGCACAGGAAGCCGTCCACCATGACCCGCTCGGCGGCGGTGCGAACCTCTTCCATGCCGAAGGCGGTGATCAGCAGAACGGCCGGCGGCGTCGGCAGGCCGGGATCGGTCTTGATGGCCCGGGCCGCCTCGACCCCGTCCATGCCGGGCATCTTCCAGTCCATCAGCACGACGTCGAACGGCTGGCCCTGGGCTGCGGCCAGACGGGTGGCGGCAATGGCCTCGGCCCCCGAGGCGACGGCCTGGGTCTGCAAGGACAGGCTGCCCAGCGCCCGCACCAGGATCTCGCGCGCTGCCGGGTTGTCATCGACCACCAGCGTGCGCAGCCCGGACAGCACCGCCGGAATCGCCGGTCGGCCAAAGGCCGCATCCCCTTGCTCGATGCCAAGCTGAATGGTGAAGCTGAATGTGGTGCCTTTCGTCACTTCGCTGGTGACGGCGATTTCACCATCCATCAGTTCCACCAGACCCTTGCTGATGGACAGGCCGAGTCCGGTGCCGCCGTATTTGCGGGTGGTCGAGCCGTCGGCCTGGGAAAAAGCCTGGAACAGCTTGCGCATCTGTTCGGGCGTCATGCCGATGCCGGTGTCGCGCACCAGAAAGCGCAGCCGGATATGGTCCCCCTCGGCGGCAATGACCTCGGTCAGGACGTGGATCTCACCCGCTTCGGTGAACTTGATGGCATTGTTGACCAGATTGGTCAACACCTGACCGAGCCGCAACGGATCGCCGATCAGCGTTGCCGGAAGGTCGTCCGGTGTCTGGAACAGGAACTCCAGCCCTTTCTCGGCCGCCTTGAAGGCGGTGACGTTGGACACGTTGGCGAGCACATCCTCCAGGCGGAAGGGAACCGCCTCGATCTCCAGCTTGCCGGCCTCGACCTTCGAAAAATCCAGAATGTCGTTGATGATGCCCAGCAGCGAGGTGGCTGCCGCATGCACCTTGCTCACATAGTCGCGCTGCTTGGGCGTCAGCTCCGTCTTCAGCGCCAGATAGGACATGCCGATGACGGCGTTCATCGGCGTGCGGATTTCGTGGCTCATATTGGCCAGGAATTCCCCCTTGGCCTGGGTGGCGCTTTCCGCCCGCTCCTTCGCGGCGCGCATTTCATCCTCGGCCAGACTGCGGCTTTCATTGAGCAGGACGATCCACCATGTGGCGACGCTCGCCAGCACCGCCAAGGCGAAGAACAGCCGATACTGGTACAGCCAAAGCTGCGCCACGGTCCCCGATTCCAAGGTGGCCGTGCCCGCATTGGGAAAGGTCAGCCACAGGGTCACGCCGATCACCACCAGCATGATGCCCCACAGCAGGGTGAAATTGGCGATCCGCAGCCCGATGCGTTCCGACAGCCGGCCGCGCAAGGCCCAGACCACGGCATCACGGTACTGCTCGAACCACGACTTGACCCTTGGCTTGCAGCAATCCTTGCAGTTGGACTCCAGGGTGCAGCACAGCGAACAGATGGCCACCTCGTGGAAGGGGCACTGGGTCGAATCCTTGTGGTCGTAGACTTGCAGGCAGACGCCGCAGGCCACCGGCTCACCAGGGGGGAGCGGCGCGGCGGTGCGGGCGATGTAGTATTTGCCACCGGTGGCGAAGGCGATCAACGGCGCCAGGACGAAGCTGACCGACGCCGCGATCAGCCAGGAATAGGCTTGAGCGTAGTCGCCGAAGGCGCCGCTGAAGGCCACCGTCGAGACCACCGAGGCCAGCGCCATGCTCAGCACGCCCACGGGATTGAAGTCGTACAGGTGGGCACGCTTGAACTCGATCAGCGGCGGACTGAGGCCGAGCGGCTTGTTGACGGCCAAGTCGGCGACCACCGCACAGATCCAGGCGACGGCGATGTTGGAATACAGGCCCAGGATGCTGTTCAGCGCTTCGAACAGGTCCAGTTCCATCAGCAGCAGGGCGATGGCGCTGTTGAACACCAGCCAGACCACCCGTCCGGGATGGGAATGGGTGACGCGTGAAAAGAAGTTCGACCAGGCCAGCGAGCCGGCATAGGCGTTGGTGACATTGACCTTCATTTCCGAGACGACGACAAACACGGTGCTCAACAGCAGTGCCGTGCCGGGATGCTCGGCGATGGTCCCGAAGGCGACGTTGAAAAGCTGGATCGGCTCCTTCGCATCCGCCACCGCCACCCCGGCCAGCACCGCCAGGGCCGCCAGCAGGGCACCGCCCAATTGCTTGACGAAGGCGATGACGATCCAGCCGGGCCCTCCCGACAGGGTGTTGAGCCACCAGCTCATGCGGTTGCCGGTGGTGCGGTCGGGCATGAAACGCAGATAGTCGACCTGTTCGCCGATCTGGGCGATCAGTGAGAAGGAAATGCCGGCGGCAATGCCGAAATGGAGCGCGTCGAACCCGACATGCCCCGACACCTGACCCGAAATACCGGACAGCATGTCCAGCGCCTGCGGCTCCCGCGCCAGGACGAAATAGAAGGGTAGGATCAGCAGCACCAGCCACAGCGGCTGAGTCCATTGGTGAAAGCGGTTGATGGCGGTGACGCCGTAGAACACGATGGGAATCACCACCACCGCGCAGACGATGTAGCCGAGCCCCAGCGGCAGGCCGAAATACAGTTTGAGCGCCTGCGCCATGATGGCCGACTCGACGGCCAGGAAGATGAAGCAGAACGAGGCATAGATCAGCGACGTGAAGGTGGAGCCCACATAGCCGAAGCCGGCGGCGCGGGTCAGCAGATCCATGTCGATGTTGTAGCGGGCCGAGTAATGGCAGATCGGCACGCTGGCCGCGAAAATGATCACCGCGGCGAAGGCGATGGCCCAGATGGCGTTGCCAAAGCCATAGTCGAGCAGCAGCAACGCGCCGATAGCCTCATAGGACAGCGCCGAATTTGTGCCAATCATGGTGTTGGCAAGAGTGAACGGCGACCACTTGCGAAAGCTCGCTGGCGAATAGCGAAGCGCGTAGTCTTCGACAGATTCGTTGGCTACAAGCTGATTATATTGGCGGCGCGCCACTTCGACCGTCTGCCTGGACATTCCGTTCTCACCCCTCAGGCAATCTTTGCCTGATATAGCACGGCGCGGCGTGGGGCACCCGTGCAGAATCCCCAAGTCTTGACTGAGGCAATACGAATTTGTGTCTGCGGTGTGGATCGCGAGGGCCACTCATGATTATTTATATCGACGCCCTCGCCGGGCGCGCTCCGCGCTCAGGTGCCGCCGCATTTTGTCGGCCCTGCGCAAGAATCAGTGTCCCGCGCGCAATTGCTTCCGGCGCCTCCATGATACCTTGGAATTCATAATCCGGGGACCGGCGGTATCGGCACCTTGGGCCAACAGTACCACGCGAACAGCCAGCAATATTCTGGTGGTGGGGTGGATTAAGTGTGCGATAAGTTCGATCGCCCGCACGCTGACCTGAGGGGGGGATCATGGGAATACGCCAGCTAACGGGAGCCGTAGCAATACTGAGCTATTCCACTATTGCGGCAGCGGACATCCCGGTGGCGCAGATCGACTTCAGCTTTCCCGCTCCCCAGCGCAGCGTCTATCCGCGTGACGTCGATTTCTTGCGGCTGCCGGTTACCGCGGTGATCGTCGATGGTTCGTCGGCTTATCTGCCCGAAGACTTTACTCCCCTCATCGCCAAGGTCGTCGGACGCGACGCCACCGTTCGCGACATCGTCGCCGTTGCCGACGCCATCGAGGCCAAATACCGTGCCGATGGCTATCTGCTGGTTCATGCGGTGGTTCCGGCGCAGCAGCCGGCCGGCGGCGTGTTCCACATCACCGTGACCGAGGAGAGCATCAGTGCCGTGGTGATCCAGGGCGTCGAGGGGTCGGTCAAGGACCGTCTGGCGGCAATTCTGGCTCCGGTGCTGGTCGAGCACCCCCTGCGCGCCGCCACGGTGGAGCGGGTGCTGCTGCTGGCCAATGATCTGCCCGGGCTCAAGGTGTCGGGGCTGGTGCGACCGGCCGGTGACGGCGGATTGACGGCGGATCTGCTGGTGACCGTGACTGAAACGCCGTTCGAGGTCGCCGTGAGCGCCGACAACGCCTCGTCGCGCTATGCCGGTCCGTGGCTGCTGTCGGCGGATGTTACCGCCAATTCGCCCACCGGACATGGCGAGCAACTGTCGATCGGCATCACGGTTTCTCCCGATGCCCAGGAAACGCAGGCCCTGCGCGCCCGCTGGCTCCAGCCGCTGGGCAGCAACGGCCTGTACACCACCACATCCCTCGCCGTCGGCCGCTATGAAGGCGGCTACACCATGCAGGTCTATGGCGAACAGGCGCGGACCCTCCAGATCGCCGAGCGCGTCGGCTGGCCGATCCTGCGCGGCCGCGAGCGCAATCTGGTGCTCGAGGGCGGCTTTACCTACAACGACAATGCCGTTGATATGAGCGGCAGCAATTATTACACGGACCATTGGCGGGTGGCCAATCTGGGTCTGTCCTGGCGTGAGGCGGGATGGATGGCCTCAGGCACCACCACCCTGTCGCTGGGGGTGGTGCAAGGCCTGCCGATCCTGGGGGCCAGTGAGGCCGGCTCGGCCGCGCTGTCGCGCAACGGCCGCGCCGACCCCAACGCCACCAAGCTGGTGGCCGAGGCGGCCGGCCGGTGGTGGCTCGACTCCGCGTGGTCGGCCTATGTGGCGCTCGGCGGCCAGTATTCGTTCTCGCCGGTGGTGGAGGCCGAGGAATTCATGGTGGGAGGCAACCGCTTCGGCCGGGGCTTCGATCCGTCCAGTCTGCTCGGCGACCATGGCATCGGCGAGACCATTGAGCTGCAATATCAGTTTTCCGCCGAACCGGTTATTGACGGTACCCTGCAACTGTTCGCCTTCCTCGATCACGGCCAGATCTGGAGTCTGACCGGCGATGCCACGGCATCATCGCTGATGTCGACGGGCATCGGCATCCGGGCGAACCTGTTCAGCCACGTGTCGCTGACCCTGCAACTGGCACATCCGCTGTATGGTCCCGACAGCACCGTCGGCAACGATCCGGTCAGGCCGTATGTCTCGGCGATCGTCCGCTTCTGACTCCGGCCACGGGCTTGGCCAGAGCGTGAACAAGGGAAGGGTGATCATGAATATGACGCGCGCTCTGTCGCTGCCGGCGCTGATGGTGCTGGCGATGACCTCATTCTGGACGGCCGGAGCAGCGGCGCCGCCCCCTCCCACCACCACCACAACGACCTCTCCGACGACGGGGCTGCCGCCCACCACCACAACGACCTCTCCGACGACGGGGCTGCCGCCCGCCACCACAACGACCTCTCCGACGACGACGGGGCTGCCCCCGTCGACAACGACGGCCGAGCCGCCGCCGCCGCCGCCACCGTCCTCCGGCGGGGTACAGGGCGCGACCGGTCTGCCGACGGGCGGCGTTGTATCCGGCAGCATGGGCGGCATTACCGGGATCAACCCGGGGCCCAGTGGCACCGAGGGAATGGGCGGTATCGACCTGGGTCACGGCGGTAGCGGGGGGATGGGCTCGTTCGGCGGGATTGACCTTGGCCCCAGCGGTACCACCAGCCTGAGCGGGACCGATCCCGGTTTCGGCGGCGGTGCTGAAGCCATGAAGGTCGACCCCGGCATGACCGGCAGCGGGACCGATCCCCTGATGATGGGTGGTGGCACCGATCCGGGCCACGGTGGCGGGACTGATCCCCTGATGATGGGCGGCAGCACCGACCCCATGATGATGGGTGGTGGAGTCGATCCCCTGATGATGGGCGGCGGTGCCGATCCTGGGATGATGGCCGGCGGCACCGACCCGGGCCACGGCGGCGGTGATCCGGCCCACGAAGCGGCCGATCCCGGTCACGGCGGACAGGCCGCTTCCGATGCAGGTCACGGCCACGCCGCGGGGCAAGGCTCGGCGTCGGGCGGGCTGGGCAAGCCGCCGCCGCCCAAGGTGGTGGCGGTCCAGGTGATCCCCGGTCTGCTCACGCGCATGGCGGGCCCCGCCGAAACCGGCCAGGCGGTTCCCGGAGCCCAATATTCGACCCTGGGGAACCCGGCGCTATGGTGAGACTCCTCTTTCTTCTTGGCGCCGGCCTGCTGACCGCCGTCCCCGCCGGCGCTGCCGAGACGGATCTCGGCCGCGACCTGTCGGGGCGGGGGTGCCGGGCAGAGGCCCGCTACGCCACAGCGCCTGACCCCACCCTGCCGATGCCGATCGACGTGATCTGCGGCAGCGGGGCGGCCAGTGGTGGCGTTCAGGCCATCCTGTTGCCGGATTCCGCCGATCGGGCCGCCCTGGCCGAGCGACTGGCCCGCTCCGCGCCCGGATTTGTCGGCGGCATGACCTGCGGGAAACCCGGGGCGGCTGATCTGGCCGGCGGGCCGGCTCTGGTGTCGGCCTGTACCCTGCCGGGCGGCTGGCCGGCGTTCCGCATGATGGTGACTTCCGGCCGCCTGCTGATCCAGGGCGATGGCGTCGCCGCGTCGCTGCCGGCGGTGGAGCAGGCGGTTCGGCGGATGGCTGGCCGCGACGGTGCGCTGGCCGGCGAGGACGGCCGACGCCGGGTGCAGCAGGCGACCGGAGTCGAGTTGCGCGTTGCCACCAACGGCATTGCCGAGCGGTCTCAAGCCCTGCTGGAAGAGGCCCGTCTGGCCAACGGCCGCGGCGACCATGCCGGCGCCGAGCGCACCTATCGCCGGGCGCTGGACCTTCAGATTCAGGGGCTGGGCCCCGACGATCCGGCCATTGGCGGCACCCTGGTCCGCCTCGCTCTCGACGTCAGCAACCAACGCCGTTTCACCGAGGCTCACAGTCTGTTCCGCCGCGCCGAGCCGCTGGTGGAACGCTCATCCGACCCGCTGGCCCGTCCCCAGCTCCTGTTGGCCCAGGCACTCGACGCCATGAACCGCCAGCGCCTCGCCGAAGCGCGCGATCTGGCGCGGCGGGCGGGACAGGCCTTCAGCGCTCTGGCCGGCTCGGCCCGCGGCGGACAGGCCGGCGGCCTTGGGTCCACCGCCGTCGCCGGCGGCGAATATGTCCATGCGCTGATGACCGAGGGTGCTGCGGCGCTGCGTCTCAATGATCTGGCGGCGGCCAATGTGGCAGCGGCGACGGCGCTGGACGAGATCGACCGTCTGGCCGGGGTGCCACCGTGGTGGAAGCCCGAGGCCATGGCCTTGCTGGGCGAGGTGGAGGGGCGGCTGGGACGTCTCGACCGGGGCGAGGCGCTGATCACCGCCGCCATCCGCCAGGACATCGCCCTGTTCGGCGAGGAACCGCCGACGGCGGCGGCGCGGTTGGCGCTGGGCCGGTTCTACGCCGCCAGCGGTCGCTATCCGCAGGCCATCACCGCCTGTGCCCAGGCCCTGGGCCATGGCGACACGCCGGTCGGCTTCGAAGCCGTCGCCCCCTGTCTGACCGCCATGACCGCTACCGCATCTCATGACTCCGGGGCGCGCGATCAGATCCTCGACGTCCTGTTCCGGGCGGTGCAGCGGGTCCAGATGGGCGTCGCCGACGCCGCGGTGGGTCGCGTCGCCGAAGCCATGGCCGCCGGCAACGCCAAGCTGGCCGAGGCGGTGCGCACCGTCGCCGACGCCGAGCGGCAGCGCTCCGAGGTCCGCCTGACTCTCGAGGAAGAACTGGCCCGTCCGCGCGGGCTGCGCAGCGACGAGCGGGTGGCCTGGCTGACCGACCGGTTCAAGGAGAGCGCCGCGCGGTTGGAAACCGCCGAGCGTGACCTGAGCCGGCGCTTCCCCGACTATGTCCGCCTCGATTCCTCGGTCCCCGCTTCCATTGCTCAGGTGCGGTCGCGGCTGGCCGCCGATCAGGCCTTCGTGACCTTCGACTTCGGGCGGGACTTCGGCGTGGCGGTGCTGGTGACCCGGTCCGGGACCACCGCCGTCCGTATCCCCCTGACCGCCGCGCAGATGGCGACCATGGTGCTCGACCTGCGTGGCGCCATGGTGGTGCGAGGCGGCCGGCCCCAGCCGTTCAACACCGCTCTGGCGCACCGCCTTTACAGCGCTCTGCTCGCGCCGCTCGAGCCGGCCCTGGCCGGGGTGCGCCGCCTCGACATCGTCGCTCCCGGACCGCTGGCCAGCCTGCCCCTGGCGCTGCTGGTCACCGAGCCGTCCGGTCGCGGCGAGGTGGCCTGGCTGGCCCAGCGCTTCGCGGTCGCCTCCTGGCCGTCGGCCCATGTCTTCGTGACCACCCGGTCCGGCACGCGCTCGCCGGCGCCGCTGCCCATGCTCGGCATCGGCGATCCGCGGGGCGGGAGCGCCGCCAAGGGGGCTACAACCAAGCTGTCCGGCTATTGCCGCGGCGATGGGCCGGTGCCGCGCGAGGTGCTGGACACCCTGCCGGCCCTGCCGGATACCGGCACCGAACTGCGCCGGGTCGCCTCCCTGCTGGGGGCCGGGGCGGACGACGTGCTGACCGGCACCAATGCCACCGAAAGCAGTTGGCGCCAGCGGTCGCTCGGCAATTACCGGGTTCTCTATTTCGCTACCCATGCCCTGCTGCCGGCGGAACTGCGCTGCCGCACCCAACCCGGACTGGTGCTCAGCCCTCCGGCCAGCCGAGCCACCCGGGCCGCCGACGACGGCCTGCTGGAAATCAGCGAAATCGCCGGATTGAAGCTCAACGCCGATCTGGTGGTGCTGTCGGCCTGCAACACCGCCAGTGCCGCCGATGGTGCCGGCGATGGCTTCGGCGGCGAGTCCCTGTCGAGTCTGGCGGAAGCCTTCTTCTTCGCCGGGGCCCGCTCGGTGCTGGCCAGCCACTGGTCGGTGCCGTCGGCGGCGACCGCGGAGCTGATGACCACCCTGTTCGCCGGGGGGAACGATATCGCCGAGGCACTGCGGCAGGCACAACTCGGCCTGATCCGCAATTCAGCGACGGCCCATCCGATCCATTGGGCCGGGTTCACGGTCATCGGAGGGACGGCACGATGAAGCTGACACGACTCTGCTGGGGCCTCCTCGCCCTTCTCGCCGGCCCGGCCGCCGCTGCCGAGGCGGTGGGGGTGGAGGCCAGCGGCATCGCCCTGGCGCCTGGCACCAGCCTGGACGGCGCCGCGCCGCTGACCCTGGCGGTGGGCCAGAGCGTCACGCTGGTCACCGCCGACGGCCGGACCATCAAGCTGTCGGGACCGTTCGGCGGACCGCCGGTTCCGGGCGGCGAGCCGGCGCCCGGCAGCGTCTCCGCCTCGCTGACCGGCCTGTTCGCATCGCGCGCTGCCGATACCTCGTCGGTCGGTGCGCTGCGCGGCCGTGATCGCCAGCCGCCGGTTCCCGAGCCATGGGTGGTGGATGTGGACCATGGCGGCGACCGCTGCATTGCCGAGGACATCCCGGTGGTGTTCTGGCGCCGGAAGACCCTGGCCGCGGACGGCGTGATGACGGTGTCCCCGGCCGACCGGAGCTGGAGCGCCCGCGCCGTCTGGCCGGCCGGAACATCGCGGCTGGGCATGCCGCCGGCCCTGGCCCTGACCAGCAGCCATGCCTACGCGGTGCAGTTGGACGGCGCGGAGGTGGCCATTACCATCCACCGGATTCCCCGGACGGTCCGCACCGACGCCGCTCGCGCCGCCTGGATGCTGACGGTGGGGTGCGAGGCCCAGGCCTGGGCGCTGGTACCCGCGCAAGGTGCCGTCAAGCGGAGGCGGACCTGAGCGGTGCGGCGGCTCGTTTTCCTGGCCCTGATCGCCCTGACGGCCGCCGTTCTGGCGCTGGTGGCAACGCGGACGATCCCGTTCGCGGCGATGGCGGAATCGTGGCTGGCCGACTACCGGGTGGCGACCCTGCTGCCCGCCGAGCCCCAGGAGCCCGAGATCATCGTCGTCACCATCGACGAGGCGACGCTCAGCAGGTTTCCCTACCGCTCGCCGGTCGACCGGGCGTTCCTGGCCGGTCTGGTGCGCACCCTGGAGCGCCACGGGGTGCGGGCGATCGGCATCGACATGCTGTTCGACCAGCCCACCGAACCGGCCAAGGATGCCGCCCTCAAGGAGGCGCTTGAGGCCGCCGCCGTGCCGCTGGTGGTGGGGTTCGCCGGTGAGAGCGAGGGGCTGACGCCCGAGCAGACGGCCTGGATCGGCGCCTTCGTCGCGCCGCGGCTGCGCGGCTGGGCCAATCTGGTCAAGGACGGCTGGGACGGTACGGTGCGCTCGACCTTTCCCGGCCAGAGTACCGGGGATGGGACGTGGATTTCCGGTCTGGTGGTCGCCCTGGCCGAGCGGCTTGGAGTGACGCCGTCCGCCGCCGAGCCGGTGCCGATTGCCTGGCACGGCCAGCCGTCGCTCGACATTCCCCCCTTTCGCCGCATTCCCGCCACCACGGTGGGGATTCTGCCGCCGGCCTGGTTCAAGGGCCGGATTGCGCTGATCGGCGCCGACCTGTCGCTGACCGATCGCCACCGGACTCCGTTCGCAACGTCGCGCCGTGGGCCCGGCACGCTGACTCCCGGTGTCGAGATCCATGCCCACGCCCTGGCCCAGTTGTTGAACGACCGGCCGTCGCCGGTCCCGACGACCGCCGTGGTGGGGACCATGGTGATCCTGGCCGCAGTCACCGGGGTGGCGCTGTCGATGCTCCCCGGGGGGCCGGTGCTCCGAGCGCTGGCGGGGATGGGCATCACTGCCGGCCTGTGGATCGGGGTGTTCATCGCCTATCACATGGCCGGCCTCCTGCTGCCGCTGATCGCCCCGACCCTGGCGTTGGGTGGAGCCTTGTGGGCGGCCGACGGCTACGGCCATCGCCACGAGCGCAGGATGCGCAAATTCGTGGTCGACGCCTTTTCCCGCTACGTGTCGCCCAATGTGGTCGCCGGCTTGGTGGCCGACCCCGCCAGTCTGAAGCTGGGCGGCGAACGCCGCGACATCAGCATCATCTTCACCGACGTCGCCGATTTCACCACCCTGTCGGAACGCACCGACCCGGAAGTGCTGGGGCGGCTGGTCAATGCCTATCTGGGCGGGGTGAGCAGGATCGTCCTCGAGCATGACGGAACCATCGTCGATTTCATCGGCGATGCGGTGCTGGCGATCTTCAACGCCCCGCTGTCGGTCAGCGACCATTGCGCCCGCGCCGTCGCCTGCGTCCGCGCCATTGATGCTTTTTCCAACGACTTCCGCTCGCAGGGCCAGCCGGCCGAACTGAACTGGGGGATCACCCGCATCGGTGTCCATGCCGGCCCGGTGCTGATCGGCAATTTCGGCGCCGATCTGCGCTACAAGTATACCCCGGTGGGCGACGCGGTGAACACCGCGTCACGGCTGGAGGGCGTCAACAAATATGTCGGCACGCGCATGCTCGCCTCGGCGGTGGTGCTGTCGGAGGCCGAGAAGACCCAGGCGCGGCCGGTCGGCCAGCTCGTGCTGAAGGGCCGCAGCGAGCCACTCGGGGTGTTCGAACTGCTGGAGCCGGCAGAAGCCCGGTCCGACCATATGCACCGCTACCGCGCGGCCTATCAGGCATTCGAGCAGGGCGACATCCCCCAGGCCATCACCGCCTTTACCGCTCTCGCCGAGGAGCGGCCCGACGACGGCTGCGTGGCGATGCATTGCAGCCGGCTGAGGGATGGGCGTAACAATGTTCTAATCCATCTGCGCGACAAATAGGGTTGGGCTGGACCGGATATGGAGAGACGACCATGAGCGAAATTGCATCTGTACCGGCGGCGGGGCAGTGCGACGCGATCATCGAGGGTCTGAAGCGTCATTACCTGTTCGCGGCGATGGGGGATGATGCGCTCGACCGGATCGTCGCCAACGGCCGGCTGGTGCGGCTGGAGGACGGGCAGGTGCTGTTCCGCAAGGGCGATCCCGGCGATTTCTTCTACTGCATCATCGAAGGGCGGGTGCATATCGGCTACGAGGATGATGGCAAGGTGCATGTGCTCAATGACCTGGCCGCCGGCTCGGTGTTCGGCGAGACGGCAGTGCTCGACCGACAGCCGCGCTCGGCCGATGCCTCGGCCAATGGCCCGGTGCTGCTGTTCGCCGTCCCCCGTGACGACTTCCGTCAGGTACTGATCGCCGAGTGCCAACTGGAAGACCGGTTGGTTCAGCTATTGTGCGAGCGCATGCGCTGGGTCAGCGATCAGGTGGAGAGGAAGAACCGGGTCGAGCGGGAATTGCGTAAGCTGACCCTGGCGGTGGAGCACAGCCCGGCCATCGTCATTATCATGGACGCCGCGGGCAAGGTCGAATACGTCAACCCCAAATTCACCGCGGTTACCGGATGGTCGCTCGACGACGTGGCCGGGCAGGTGCCGGCCATCCTGCGCATCGACGCCACCAGCCCGGACCTCCACGCCGAGCTATGGGCCACGCTGCACTCGGGGCAGGAATGGCGGGGCGATCTCCAGAGCTGCCGCAAGGACGGCGGCACCTACTGGGAAAGCTGCTCGATCTCGCCGGTGGTCGACAACGGGGTGATCAGCAACTTCGTCGCGGTGATGGAGGACATCACCGAGCGCAAGCGGCTTCAGGACGAACTGCGCCGTCTGGCAACCACCGACTTCCTGACCGGGGTCGCCAACCGCCGCCATTTCATGGAGCGGGCCCAGGCCGAGATCGGCCGGGCGACCCGGTTCGACAAGGCGTTGTCGATCATCATGATGGACGTCGACCACTTCAAGAAGGTCAATGATGTCCATGGCCACGCCGCCGGTGACGCCACCCTGATCGCCCTGTCGGCGGCGGCGAAGGCGATGATGCGGGATGCCGACGTGTTTGGCCGCCTCGGTGGCGAGGAGTTCGCCGTCATCCTGCCCGAGACCGACCTGGCGGCGGCGGTGCTGGTCGCTGAGCGGATGCGCGAGCACCTGAGTCAGGTGGAGATTCCCCTCGACGAGGGGGTTCTGAAGGTGACGGTCAGCCTGGGCGTCGCCCAGTTGGCTCCGCAGGAAAAGTCCATCGACCCGGCGATCGGCCGGGCCGACGCCGGCCTCTACCGGGCCAAGGGACAGGGCCGCAACCGGGTCGAGGTGGTGGAAGGGTAACGCCGGGCTCATTCTCCGCTGATTGATACCGGCGAGCTGACTGTTTGACACGTGCTCGAACCGTGGCGCCGGTCCTCCAGCGGCCATTGCGGCCGCACCTGAGCGCGGAGCACGCCCGGCGAGGGCGTCGATGAGCCTTCAGGCTCATCGGTATGACACAGCATTGACACCCCACGGTCACGGACCTGTCGGCAATGATCGTCGACACGCAAAGCCGCCGTGTTCGCCCTCTCTTCCGCTGGCGGGAGAGGGGGTTGGACCCTGACCGGAGGAACAATCATGGCCTCAGCCCGCTCTCCCGTGTTGCGCCGCCTCAGCGGCCAGCTTGGCGGTGCCATGGTGGCGCTGTGCGGTATCAATGCGGTGTGCAGCTTCGGTGTGCTGGTGGTGTCGCTCTATAATATGGAGCTGTATAACCGGGTGCTCAGCGCCCGCAACCTCGACACCCTGACCGCCCTGGCCGTCGGGCTGCTGATCGCCATGGCGGTGTTCGGGGTGCTCGAATACCTGCGCTCCTGCCTGTATATCGGCATCGCCGATCGAATTGGTCGGCGGCTCGGGCTGCCGGCGCTGCTGGCCGCGTCGGCGCAGGGGCAGGGCGGCGGCATGCCGGCCGAGCAGGCGTTGCGGGATCTGGGCGAGTTGCGCCTGTTCATCTCGGGCCCGACGCTGCCGGTGCTGTTCGAAGCCATGTGGGTGCCGCTCTATCTGGTGGCGCTGTTCGTCATGCATTGGGCCTATGGCCTGTTCGCGCTGGCCAGCGGCCTGTTGATCCTCGGCTTCAACCTGCTGGCCGATCTGCTCGGCCGGCGGCCGCTCAAAGAGGCCAACGATGCCGCCGCCCAGGCGTTCGGTGAAATCGCCGTGGCGGTGCGCAATGCCGAAGCGGTCGAGGCCATGGGCATGCTGCCGGCCATCGCCCGCCGCTGGCAGTACTCGCAGGAGGCGATGCTGGCGCTGATGTACCGCGGCACCCGCCAGACCAAGATGCTGGCCGCCGCCGCCAGATCCTATCGGCTGCTGGTCACCGCCGGCATCGTCACGCTGGGCGTGGTGCTGTCGCTGGATGGCCTGGTGTCGCTTGGCAGCCTGCTGGCCGCCAATATCCTGGTCTCCCGTATGATGATGCCGTTCGAGCAGATCATCACCGGCTGGCGCCAATGGGTGTCGGCGCTGGCGGCCTACCACCGTATTGCCCAGGTGCTTGATGGTGCCGTGGAACCCCGCCGTGGCAGCTTCGCCCTGCCTTGTCCGCATGGCCGTCTGGTGGTCGACCGGCTGGTCTATCTGCCGCCGGGCAGCGACCGGCCGATCATCCGCGGCCTGTCCTTCGTCGTCGAGCCGGGCGAGGTGCTGGGGATCAGCGGGCCGTCGGCCGCCGGCAAGTCGACTCTGGCCCGGCTGATCCTGGGCATTGCCGAGCCGACCTCGGGCGGCGTCTATCTCGACGGCAACAACACCTATCTGTGGGAGCGCGAGGATTTCGGCCAGCATGTCGGCTATGTGCCGCAGAACGTCGCCCTGATCGACGGCACCGTCGGCGACAACATCGCCCGCATGCGCGACAGCGATCCCCAGGCCCTGCGCGCCGCCGCCAGCCGCGCCGGAGTCCATGACCTTATCGCCGGCCTGCCGCGCGGCTATGAAACGCCGATCGCCGAGGTCGGCTTCACCCTGTCCGGCGGGCAGCGCCAGCGCATCGCCCTGGCCCGCGCCCTGTATGGCGGGCCGCGGCTGCTGGTGCTCGACGAGCCCAACGCCAATCTCGACCAGGACGGCGAGCGGGCGTTGATTGATGCCGTCGCCGCCGCCAAGCATGACGGCATGGCCGTCATCATGATCGCTCATCGCGCCTCGGTGATGGCCGTGGCCGATCGCATTCTGATGCTCAAGGACGGCGCCATCGACCGTATCGGCACCCGCGGCGGGGCTCCGGCACCCTCAACCGGCCGCGAGGCCATCGGCGTCCGATTGAACACCGTGGGAGGCCTGGCATGACCCTCGACCCGACCCGCCGCATGCTGCGCGAGCTTGGCCTCGCCTATGGCGGTGCCGCGGTGATCAGCGTGTTCGTCAATCTGGCGCTGCTGATCGTGCCCATCTACACCCTGATCTTGTACGACCGCATCCTGTCGTCGCGCAACATGGACACGCTGACCGCGCTGTCGATCGGCTGCATCGGCGGCATGATCCTCTATGGCATCCTTGAGTTCCTGCGCTCGTCCCTGTTCCTGGTGATGGGCGACCGGGTGGCGCGGCGGCTCAACCTGCCGACCCTGCAAGCGGCGATCGCCCGCACCCTCGACGGTCAGGGCAGCAGCGCCGCCCAGGCCATGCGCGACCTCAACGAGTTGCGCGGCTTCGTCACCGGTGCCGCCGCCGCCATTCCGCTCGACCTGTTGTGGAGCCCGGTGCTGGTGTTCGTGCTGTTCCTGCTGCACCCGCTGTATGGCTGGTTCGGGCTGGGCTGCGCCGGCCTGCTGTTCGGCATCAGTCTGGCCACCGATCTGGTCACCCGCGAACCGCTGTCTGCCGCCGCCACGGCCGCCAACAGCTCGGTCAACGATCTGGCGGCGGTGCTGCGCAATGGCGATCTGCTCGACGGCATGGGCATGCTGCCGGCGGTGGCCCGCCGCTGGCAGAGCCGCCTCAACCGCACCAACGCCACCCTGGATCGCGCCAGCCGCCACGCCCGGGCGTTCGGTGCCGTGGCCAAGACTCTGCGGCTGCTGATGCAGGGCGGTATCATCTCGCTTGGTGTCGTGCTGGTGATCCGCAATCAGGCCACCCCCGGCAGCCTGATGGCTGCCAACCTGATCGTCGCCAAGCTGTTGCAACCCTTCGAGCAACTGGTCGGCGGCTGGCGTCAGTGGATGTTCGCCCTGGCCGCGCTGCGGCGGGTGCGGGCGGTGCTCAGCCATCGCTCGACCCGGCTCGGCGCCCTGGTTGCCGACGGCAGCGGTTCGGTGGTGATCGACGGCGTCTCGTTCACCCCGCCGGGCCGCGACCGGCCGGTGCTGGAGGATATCTCGCTGACCATCGCCCCCGGCGAGGTGCTGGCCATCGTCGGCCCGTCGGCGGCCGGCAAGTCGACTCTGGCCCGGCTGATCGTCGGCCTGTTTCCGCCGACCCATGGCGCGGTACGGGTCGACGGGCTCGACTCGACCGCCTGGGACCGCGCCGCGTTCGGTCGGGTGGTCGGCTATGTGCCGCAGTCGGTGGCGCTGCTCGACGGCACCATTTTCGACAATATCGCCCGCATGGACGAGGCCGACCCCGCCAGAGTGGTCGAGGCCGCCAACCTCGCCCGGGTTCACGAGATGATCGGCCGTCTGCCGCTGGGCTATGCCACCTGGGTGGGCGGCAATGGCTACAGCCTGTCCGGTGGCCAGCGCCAGCGGGTCGCCCTGGCCCGCGCCGTGTTCGGCGGGCCGCGCCTGGTGGTGCTCGACGAGCCCAACGCCAATCTCGACCAGGCCGGCGAGGAAGATCTGGCGCAGGCCATTCTCGCCCTCAAGAGCCGCGGTACCGGCGTGGTGGTGGTGACTCACCGCCCCGCGCTGCTGGCGGTGGTCGATACCCTGCTGGTGCTCAAGCACGGCCGCATCCAGCACCACGGCGCCCGCGCCGACGTCCTGCCTCGCCTGACCGACGCGACACCCGCGCCGGTCCCGGCACTGGCCGCCACCCGTTAATCGCCAGCATTTTCAATGCGTCATAGTCATCCCCCGTCATTCCCGCGAAAGCGGGAATCCATGCCGGCCGCGGAGTCCAGACGGCGCCATGGACCCCCGCTTTCGCGGGGGTGACGAACACTGCGCTACAGCCTCTAAGTCCCAAGGAGCCCCATCCATGTCCCACATTCTTCCGGCCTGGCAGGCCACTCTGGAGGCTGAGTTCCCGGCGCCGTCGCTGCGCCGCACCGTGCTGGCCGCGACTGCGGTGATCGCCCTGGGCTTCGGCGGTTTTGCCGCCTGGGCGATGACGGCGCCGCTCGACAGTGCCACTCCGGCGATGGGGACCATCGTCGTCGAGAGCCGGCGCAAGACGGTCAGCCTGCTGGAATCCGGCATTCTCAAGGATCTGCTGGTGCATGAGGGCGACCATGTGGTCGAGGGCCAGCCGCTGTTGCGGCTCGACGATACCCAGGCGCGGGCTCAGTTGGGCCAGGCGACGGCGCAGCGCTGGGCTGCCCTGTCCAAGCTGGCCCGGCTGAGCGCCGAGATGGGCGAAGCGGCCATGGTGGTGCCGCCTGATCTACAGGCCGCCGCCGCTGCCGATGTGGCGCTGGCCGCCCTGCTGGCCAACGAACAGCGCCTGCTCGACAGCCGCCGCCAGAGCCTGAAGGGTTCGCTGGCGGTGCAGGAGAAAAAAGTCGCCCAGATGAATGAGCAGATCGCCGCCTTCCAGGCTCAGTCGGACTCGGCGGGGCTGCGGCTGGGGTTCATCGAGGACGAGCTGAAGACCGTGCTGGCGCTGCTCGACAAGGGCCTGGCCCAGAAAAGCCGCGCCCTCGAATTGCAGGGTACCCGCGCCCAGTTGCAGGGCACCCTTGCCGAAATGACCGCCCGCCGCGCCGAGGCCCGCCAGAACATTCTTCAGGCCGAGCTGGAACTGATCCGCATGCGCGATGCCTGGCAGTCGGAGGTCGGCCGCGAATTGCAGGATACCCATGCCCTGCTGGCCGATGTCGGCGAACGCATCCGCTCCGCCGCGGACATCATGGCCCGCAAGCTGGTCACCGCCCCCGATGCCGGCACCGTCACCGACCTGAAATTCGTCACCTCGGGCAGCAGCATCGGCGCCGGCCAGCCGGTGCTCGACATCGTCCCCAAGGACAGCCATCTGGTCATCGAGGCGGCGGTGCAGCCCAATGACATTGAGCATGTCCATATCGGCCAGAAGGTCAATGTCCGGCTGATCTCGTACAAACAGCACAAGGTGCCGGTGCTGACCGGCGAACTGACCTATGTCTCGGCCGATCGCCAGATCGACGCCAAGGGCCAGCCGTTTTTCGTCGCCCGCGCCGAGCTGACGCCCGGTGCGCTCGACAGTCTGAAGGGCGTCAAGCTCTATCCCGGCATGCCGGCCGAGGTGCTGATCATCGGCGGAGAGCGCTTGGCCATCGACTATTTCCTGTCACCGATCACCGACAGCCTGAGCCGGGCCATGCGGGAGGAGTGAGCGCCCTGGGAGCGGCCCATAGGCGCTAGGATAAGCCCCTCTCCCGCTGGCGGGAGAGACGCCCAGCGCGCCGCTGGCGCGCACCACTGGGGATGAAAATGATGGTGTTGCTGCGCGGGCCATTTGTGGCATCGATTGAGGGGTAAGCGACTGCCCCCTAGGCCGACCGTCCCTGTGGTGTTGAGAGCC
>OBEQ012391280.1_pt1 | contig 67268 bp, 66 predicted proteins | sample 1670901 | NCBI WGS metagenome assembly OBEQ01 (sample SAMEA104232315, study PRJEB22302) | groundwater metagenome | biome: forest; feature: aquifer; material: groundwater | place: USA | collected 2011-08-07 | depth 5.4 m
CATGAATGGGTCCTGGGCCGCCAAACGATCCATGGCTGCCTGAACACCCCATCACTGAAAAACCTCTCCTATCGAATCCTGGAGCTTCGAATTTTCAACACCCCTTTCCCTCAAAAAAGGACTTTTTCAGTGAGCCCTAAAATAGTAGGCAGAGACGACGAGGCGTTAAGCAAAAAATCAGTCATCATCACAAGAAAAGATGGTGAGCCGAACCTTTGCGGGGTTGTCTACGACAGAGGCGGGAACAGGATCGTGCGTGATGCATTTGGAAGAGATACCGAAGTTTCGAAAGCAGATATCGAAGCACTCACGCCGGTCGAAATGAGCGATGCAGAGAAAATTCAGAGCGAAAGGCCGGCTCCCATCGGACCCCCCCCTCAACATGCTCCTGAGCCTTCTCGAGAAACCGCCGCACCGACGGTTAACGCTCCGAAACCCGTTGCTCCAGTACCAGCTCCAGAAGCAAAAAAAGAACCTGCGAAGCCTGCTCCTGAGCCGAAACAAGGAGATTCAAAACCAACAGTGACTACCACAGATTTGTCGAAGGCTACTCCTGTTGCTGCTGATGTTCCAAAACCTGTTGAAGCACCGAAGCCAGCTCCGGCACCTACTCCAAAAAAAAGAGGACCTTTTGACAATTCAGGGGGGATGATGAAGAAGGCTGCTGAACCGGAACCTATTGAAAGAGCAAAGCCAGCTCAGCCAGAGCGAAAGCCTGGAGAACTCCTCCCAAAAAAAGACCCATTTAGTACGAGGAAGAAAATGTCATTGGAGGCTACTAAAAATCCGAAGCAAGAAGTGAAAAAGGAGGGTTGGCAAAGGTCATTGGATCGATTGCAGGGTGATTTTCCCCAGAATATGGCGTTGCTCTCCGAAAGTAGAATCCATTATCTTCAAAGCGAATATCGAGTAAACTCTTCAAAAATACTGTCTGAACTCAAGGACAACGAAAAAGAAGCAAATTATTTGGAACAATGGGCACGCCTTCTTCAGCGGGAAGTTGAAATGGATACGACCAATAATGTTGAAAGGAAAAGTGAAATGCTACTTTTTGCCCTTGATGTCATGAGCTCGGCTCGAAGGAGAGCTTCAAATAGCGAAAGAAATGATCTGTGGAGTGTGATGCATGCGAAATTTTTGGAGATCAATCAAGATCTTGTGCTGAAGGAAAGAGCAAAAATTGAACCTGCATTCAATCAGATCGTGAGGAGTGAAAGACTTACCTTGAAGATTGATCAGATTTTCTATGACATCTGCAACAATGTCTGGAAGCTTGATCGCGGGGCATATTCCCAGGCTGCTACTAGGGCCAATCGCAGCATTCCGCCAGGAGAACCTGATTGGGTGGAAGCGATGATACAGGAGATGCCAAAACCAAATCTCTATAAAAATCGTCAGACTCTTCAGCAATTCTTGCGAATTTCTGGAATACAGAAGAAAAAATAGTCGGCTAAATCTGTGTCCCGGCTACCTGATATTTCCCACAGAGCTCTCGTACTTCCGCGGCGACCTCTCGATGCATATCGACATTCTTCGGATCCTTGAGCACCTTCACAATCCACTCTCCGAGCATCGTCATTTCTTTTTCCTTGAAGCCTCTCGTTGTCATGGCCGGCGAGCCGAGGCGAATGCCGGATGGCTTCAGCGGAGGATTCGGGTCGTCCGGAATCACCTGCTTGTTCACCGTGAGGTGAACGGTATCGAGAAGCTTCTCGGCGGTGGTTCCATCGAGACCGTAGGACTCAATGGTGTTGACCACCATCATGTGGTTCTCGGTGCCATTGGTAATCAGCTTCGTGCCATGCTTCATCAGCGTGTCGGCGAGAGTCCTCGCATTCAGGAGCACTTGCTTGGCGTATTCCCTGAATTCGGGTTTCAGAGCCTCACCGAGAGCAACCGCGATCGCGGAGATCGTATTCATATGAGGGCCGCCCTGGAGACCCGGGAAGACAGATTTGTTCAGGACATCCGCAAACTGTTTTTTGCAGAGGATCATGCCTCCGCGAGGACCGCGAAGGGTCTTGTGCGTGGTCGTCGTGACGATGTCGAAGCCAAAATCAAAGGGGTTTTTCATGACGCCTCCGGCGATGAGACCGCCCACGTGCGAGACATCCGCCATGGTGATCGCGCCGACCGCGTCGGCAACTTTTTTGAACGCGTCGTAAGGAAGATCACGCGGATAGCTCGTGTAGCCACAGAGGACGATCTTCGGCTTCTCACGCTTCGCCACTTCCATCAGCTCGTCGAAATCGATCCTCCCCTTCTCTTCCGGATGAGTCTTGTAGCGGACAAAGTTGAAAATCTTGCCCATGTGCGAGACCGGATGTCCGTGAGTCAGGTGACCTCCGTGCGTGAGGTCCATCCCCAGCACCGTGTCGCCAGGCTTCAGGAAAGCCAAATACACCGCTTGGTTCATCGGGGAGCCGGAGAGGGGCTGGACATTGGCGTGCTCACATTTGAAAAGCTGCTTCGCCCGCTCGATAGCAATGATCTCCACCTGATCCGTGTAGGTCTGGCCTCCGTAATACCTCCTGCCTGGATAGCCCTCCGCATACTTGTTCGTCAGGATCGACCCATTGGCCTCCAGCACCGCTTCGGAGACATAATTCTCCGAAGGGATCAGCTCGGCACCCTCACTTTCTCGCTTGCATTCGCCCACAAGGGCGGCATAAACGTCCGGATCCTGGGCTTGGATGTGGGGGAACATGATGCAGGGGTTAAGGTATGCACACTATGAAGGAGCTCTTAAAAAGCGTCAACAATTTGTGTAAGATGAGAGCATAAATCCTAAGCACTAAATCCTAAATCCTAAACAATATCAAATGCTCCAAACCCAAAATTCAAAACAATACGATCTTGAAGACAGAACGCTTCAATTTGCACGAGAATGCAGATCACTCATGAAAAGAATACCAAAAAATATCAGTAATTTTGAAGACGGCAAACAACTCGTCCGCTCTTCGGGTTCTGTCGGGGCGAACTATATCGAAGCAAATGAATCTCTCAGTAAGAAGGACTTTGTCATGAGAGTGAAAATCTCAAGAAAAGAAGCAAAAGAATCGCAATTTTGGTTAAAATTGTTGGACATTGATGAAACCTCTGAGACTGATAATTTAAGAAAAAGATTACTGCAAGAAGCTCTTGAGCTAACGAAAATTTTTGGTTCAATACTTGAGAAATCAAAGTTTTGAATTTTATATTTTAGATTTTGGATTTGTTTAGAATTTAGATATTAGAATTTAGGATTTTATTTATATATGAATCAGGCGCTTCAAAAAAAACGTATTGCCATTGTCTGCGACTGGCTGACCAACATGGGCGGCGCCGAGAAGGTGATCTTGAGTCTTCACCGGCTCTTTCCGGAGGCGCCGATTTTCACGACGCTTTTTGACAAAAAAAGAGTTCAGGGTTTCGAAAACGCTGAAATTCACGCTTCATTTCTTCAGAAAATTCCGTTTGCCAAGGCGCATCATCAGCTCATGCTTGGATGGATGCCGATGGCCGTGGAGTCGCTGAATCTGAATGATTTTGACATCGTGATCAGCTCTTCGCATTCGGTGGCCAAGGGCATTATTACAAAACCTGAAACGGTCCACATTTGTTATTGCCACACCCCCATGCGCTACGCCTGGGAGCCCTGGGAGCTGGAGTACCGTCTCTCGGGATTTCCGAAAATCCTTCACTCGCGCATCAGGAAAAGGATGCATGAGATCCGAATCTGGGACCGGCTGAGCGCGGATCGCGTCGATCACTTTATTGCGAACTCAAACCATGTCGCCGAAAGAATTCGGAAATACTATCGACGAGAGTCTACGGTGATCTATCCTCCGGTGCGGACGGATGAATTTCAGATTGGAACTCCAAAGAATTACTATCTCACGGTCGGCAGACTGATCCCGTACAAACGGTTTGACCTGGTGATCGAGGCGTTTGGGAATTCCCCCAGACCCCCCTCGGTCCCCCCTTGGCAGGGGGGAAGATTCGCGGAGGAGGTGGGGGTAAGGCAGTTGGTAATTGTTGGGAGCGGTCCTGAAGAAAAAAAGCTAAAAAAAATGGCAGGAAAGAACATTCGCTTCTTGGGCCATGTTTCGGATGAGAAATTGAAGGAGCTTTACAGCGGATGCCAAGCTCTCATTCACCCGCAGATCGAGGATTTTGGTCTCAGCACCGTGGAGGCCATGGCCAGCGGCAGACCTGTGATTGCCTTTGCTGAAGGTGGTGCCCTCGAGACCGTTGTGGAGGGCAAAACAGGGCTCTTTTTCCACGAGCAGTCTTCCTCATCACTCATCGAAGCTCTCTCTCGATTCGAGTCTCGGAGTTGGAATCCTCACGAAATCAAAGCTCATGCCGAGAACTTTTCGGAGAAGGAGTTTCAGAAAAATATTCTTCAATATATTGAACAGAAAATCCAGATTCCCTCTCTCCAGCCAAGGAGAGAGGGTTAGGGAGAGAGGTCTATAATTCCCATCCAACGTCAATTCACACTGAGGCTCCAAGCTGGAGCTAGGAGCCAGCAATCAAACAAATGATGGAAGATATGCTGAAAAATTTGACTTATGAGGCTCAGTTAAGGTATTCTTTACTCAGAAGTTTGCCTCGAAAGAGGCCCCCCGCCTTATGCGGGGTTTTTGTTTATGAGTGTTTGAAATGCTTCCTTGAGGCGAACGAAGTCTTCATTCGTGATCATCGATTGAATATACTTGAGCCGTTTACCATCAAGATAACGAATCTGAGCCATGAGAGCACATTGCCTTGCTTGCTTCGAGTCGTGAAAATAAAAATAATCATCCCCTTTCCTCATTTGAGAGGTTAATGGAATGGCCATACAGGCATTGCCATAGACTTTCTGCAAAACAATAATCGGTCTCAAAAAATCATCCCCTTTGCCAGCCACTTCTGTAAAAATATTATGGCCGATTTGAGCCCACCAGATTTCACCAACTGAAAAGTGTGGGGAATTTTTCAAGGCATTTGTTTTTTTCTTTTTCTCATTCCAGCGATTAAATATCTCTGAATCCATTATTTTCATAAACCAAATAGTCTATGACTTGATTCTAGCACAATTCAGAGCTCCCTCCCCGCACCATTCTTGATCAAATAATTCCACTCCCCCGTCAATCCACACTGAGGCTCCAAGCTGGAGCTAGGAGCCAGCAATCAAGTAGAATGAGAAGCGTATGAAAAAATATCTTATTGTGGCGGTCTCTGTCTTGGCGATACTTTTTGTATTGTTAAATCGAATGGATACTACAAGTGCTGTAGGAATTTCTTTACCAATAAGTCCGATTTCATCAACTTCAACTCAATTGGTAGGAGCAAAATTAATGAGAGATAATGCCGCGAAGGAACTCGTAGATAAACAGGAAGCTGCACGCGTCAATAATGAGAATTTCCAAAAGGCAGATGTTGATTTCAAAAGTAAAGAAGGTATTGCAGCTCAAAAAAAGAACGAATATGACAGTGCTAAGTCTGAATATGAGAAAGCAAGAAAGTCGTATGATGCTGCCGTAGGAACTCCAAATATGAACGATGAAATATCTCAACAGAGATATGCGGCTGAAGATAAAATGAATAAATTAAAAAAGGAAAATGAGGACGCCATCTCAAATCTGCAAACAGCAAAAACTGCTAGAGATAAACTCTCAACTGACAAAGCAGGCGCAGATGCCTTAGTAGAAACAGCAAAAAAAAACCTTGATGACCTCGAAAAATCCGCTGGTTACCAAAAATCCCAAATCATAGAAAAGTACGACCTTCTCTCCAAGGCCAATACTCAGCAACAAGGGGAAATTGGAAAGAATCGAGAGCTAGCAGACGAGGTAAAAAACATGCAAAAGGATGCGAACAAAAAATATGGAGTGTTCCTCGACGCAAAGCGAGACCTTGAGCTGTGCATGGTCGATGTCAATGCAGAGAAGAATGCAGATAAAAAGAAGGCTCTCACGGAAGCTTGCAAACCAAAAGAGGATGCTATGACTGCTGCAGGAGAGGCTGTTCGAAAAGTCCTGGCAGATCTCACTGCGCAGGAACAAATTAATAACAGAAATTATACCTTCCCCGTTTCTAAGATGCTCAACCTCAAGGGTGGCAAGGCGGCTGCTCCCACGGTCAAGGAGGTCGTGAACAAGGTGGGAGACTGGATGATCACCCTGGTTGGTTCGCTGGCCGTCACGACGCTGATCATTGGCGGCATTATTCTCGTCACTTCAGCGGGAAATGAAGAAAGACTAACGACCGGAAAAACCATCTTCAGCTATTCGCTGATCGGAGTGGTGGTAACCTTGCTGGCATATGGGATTGTGGCGTTTATTCAATCGTTGTTTTTTACGATATAATCGTAGGAACTTAGAAACATCTCGTTTTTGTCATTCCGACCGAGCCCGAAGGGCGAGTGGAGGAATCGCTTGGAGGGGCTTCTTTGGAGGTACCTCTCAATAATCCCGCCAAGGGATTCCTCCGTGCGCCCACCTCAAAGAACCCTCCAGCTTAGTCGGAATGACAAAGGGATCTACTGGACCTTTTTCACAACATCTGCAAACGCCTCCGGATAATGAATCGCCATTTCCGAGAGCATCTTGCGATTGACCATAACTTCTTTCTTGAAAAGTCTTTCGATGAAACGGCTGTAATTCAGACCGAGTGGCTTGACGGCGGCCGAGATACGAGCATTCCAAAGCGTACGAAAGTCTCGCTTCTTAATCTTGCGACTGCGATACGCCGAGAGCCCGGCCCGCATCATGGCCTGCTGGCCAAGGCGAACTGACGTACTTCTTCGAGCTCCATAGCCCTTATTCATCTTCAGGAGCTTTTTGTGGCGACGCTTGGTTGTGGTACCCCGCTTGACTCGAGACATATCTTAATTGGTTACTTGTACAAGTATGGCATTCCCATCTTGATCTGCCACTTGAAAGTTGGAGATACGAGCTGAACCTTGCCGGCTTTTCCCTTCAGCTTCTGACTCTTGCTCTTTTGTTGAAGGAGGTGCTTGCGTCCTGGGCGCATGACCTTGATCTTGCCGGTACCCGTGATACGGAATCTCTTCTTGGCCGATGATCGAGTTTTTTGTTTCATGATGGGATAGCTTTTTAGCTTGTTAGCTAGTTAGGAATTATTCGTAGGATTCGTAGATTCGGATCGCCCAGTTTTCTTCGGCGCCAAGATCATAATGGTCTGATATCCGGCATTCTTCGGAGGAGAATCAATATCAGCGTATTCGGCGAGCGACTTTGCGAATTCGAACATTTTTTCTCGTCCCATATCTCGGTGCTGCATTTCCCTGCCTCGGAAGATCGTGACCACCTTCACGATGTGACGATCTTGGAGGAACTCGATCGCCTTTTTTCGCTTCACCTCGAGATCGTGTGCTTCGGTATTCATGCCCAGGCGAACGCCCTTCACTTCCGTCTTCTTGGTATTTTTCTTTTGTCGCTGATCTTGCTTCTTCAGTTTGTAGAGGTATTTGCCATAGTCCATGATCTTGCAGACCGGTGGAGTCGACTTCGGAGAGACCTCCACAAGGTCGGAATCAAGCTCTCGGGCCATTTGACGGGCCTTTTCGATGGGCACCAAGCCCAACTTTTCGCCTTCAAAACCAATCAGGCGAACCGCAAGAGCCGGGATTTCCTCATTTTTCCGGAGATGTTTCAGAGAAGAGAAAGAAAATGCTGGTCAAGTGTACGAAAGGAGATCGCTGAAGTCAATGCCATTGATTCCTGTTGTTCCTAACAAGCTAATAAGCTAACAAGCTTTTTATTGCTTCCTCCATCTGTGCATCCTTGCCTGCGACAAAATCCTCGTAGTTGAGATTCACCATTTGGTCTGGAGTAATGCCCTTGTCTTCAATACTTCTCTTCTTTGGCGTCAGCCATTCGGCTACGGTGAGGCGGAGCGAAGATCCGTCGCTGAAGGGGTGAACCTCCTGCACGGTGCCCTTGCCGAAGCTCTGGGCCCCAATGATTTTCGCAAGCCCATAGTCTTGTAACGCTCCGGCCATAATCTCGGCTGCGGAAGCGGAAGCGTCATTCACCAGGACGACAATTTTGCCGTGAAAAAGAAACGCTTCTTCTTCGGCCTGACGAACTTCGTCTGATTTAGCCCGCACGATGACCACCGGTTTTCCCTTCTCGATGAAATACGAAAGGGCCGTGATGGCGCTTTCCAGATAGCCTCCGCCGTTGAATCGCAAGTCGATCACGAGTCGGTCCAGATGCTGGTCGTGAATTTCCTTCATGGCCTTGGCAAATTCGGTTTCAATTGTTCCGGTGAAGGTATCGAGGGTCAAAATGGCGATATCTTTGCCTTGAACACTCCTTTTTTCCCACTTGACAGAAACCATATGAATTTCATCTCGAATGATCTGGATTTCACTCGGCTGAAGTGATTTTTCGTGCAGCACGCTGAGCTTGACCATCGTGCCCTTCGGGCCTCGGATCTTCATGACCACCGACATGAGATCGGTGACGATACCAAGATTTTTTCCATCAACCTTCACAATGATATCGCCAGGCCTCAGGCCGGCCTTCTGTGCTGGAGAATTTGGAAGGGGAGAGGTCACGACCGCAGCACCATCCCTGAGCTTCAGCTCAGCGCCGATGCCCTCGACTTCTCCATTCAAACTCGACATAAAAACTTTCGACTCTTCGGGATCGAGAAATTCGGAATGAGCATCCCCCAAGGCCGAGACAACGCCCTTGGCAAGACCATATTTGATCTTGTCAGCTGTAACATCCTTGATGCGCAAATAATCTTGACGAACCTCGCCGTACACCCGACGTGCCACGGAGGTATCGAAGGAAATTGGCGCCGGTGATGAGAGAACGACCAACTGGCCAACTCGAAAAGAGAGGCCAAGAGCGAGGACAGAAACGATAGTAAGAAGGATGCGGCGGCTCATAGGTTGAGAATTTTGCGAATAGGCTTTATCTCCTTTGCTTTCGCTCTTTCATCAATCTCGATGATCACCCCATTGAGCTGCATTCGGCCATGGCGTTCGACCTCGTAGGTCACGGGGAGTTGGGACATGGATTTTTTGATGACGAGTTCGCGCTTCACTCCAAGGCAAGAATCCAGCGAACCGCTCATGCCGGCATCGGACATGAAGGCAGTACCGGCTGGAGAAATATCGGCGTCATTCGTCTGGACATGCGTGTGGCTACCGACCACAGCACTCACCTTTCCATCGAGATACCAGCGAAGCGCCTGTTTCTCTCCCGTCGCCTCCGCATGGAAGTCAATGAAGCAAGCGTCATACGAGTTTCGGTCAACGGTTTGAAGAATTCTATCCACCGTGCGAAAGGGGCAAGAAACCTGTTGCGACATGTAGACTCTGCCCAGAAGGTTGATGACAAGTAAGCGCTTAGCACTCTTTGCGGTAACGATTGTCCAGCCTCGACCTGGAGTCCCTTCGGGAAGATTTTCCGGACGGAGTACAGGAGCGCTCGGGTCTGAGAAAAGCTCAAGACCGTTCTCATTTTCAAAGCTGTGATTGCCACCGGTAAAAAGATGAACGCCGGCCGAGAGAAGATCATTCATCACCTTGCGGTTAATACCGATACCACCGGCCATATTCTCGCCATTTACGATCACGAAATCCGCGCCCTCTGTCTTCATAATCTCCGGAAGAAGTTGTTTGACAATTTTCCTTCCGGGTCTGCCGATAATGTCGCCGAGGAAGAGGAGTTTCATACGTGCGGAAAGTATAGCTTGAGTTTCAAGGAGAAGAAAATTAAACTCAGGAAGCTTTCAAAAACGGGTCAGTAGCTCAGTTGGTAGAGCAGAAGCCTCTTAAGCTTTTGGTCCTGGGTTCGAGTCCCAGCTGGCCCACCATTGTTTTTCTCATGACCACTCGAAGGCGCAAAAAAATCATCCTCCTGAGCATTTCCATTGTTGTTGGTGTCTTCGTATTCCTAGGACTCCTCATCCAGCACATCCTTGGTCCATTTGGAAGCTTCTTTTGGAATATCCCTTCGCTCGCTGGCTTCTTCGGCACGAAAGAATATCTGGTTCTGCTTCAGAATAACTCGGAGCTGCGACCCACCGGAGGCTTCATTACAGCGGTCGGAGATTTAAAAATGTTCCTCGGAGTTCCAAGCGTGACCTTTATGGATTCCTATGAAGTGCCGGATCCGAAACCGAAGCTGCCGGCTCCCGAACCGTTCAATTATTTCATTGGCAATCGCGATCCTTTCTTCGCGGGCTGGACGCTGAGGGATTCCAATTTTTCCCCGGATACTGAGCAGTCCGCCAAGGCCGTGATCGAGCGCTATGAAGCAGCATTCCCGGACAAAAAAATCGACGGTGTTTTTTTCCTGGATTTTAACGTGATCGAGGAGCTGCTCGGTCGGTACGGGCCGATCACCCTGGAAGGCACCACCTTTGACCGTGAGCATTTCTTCTTGCAGTCCCAACGTTTGTCCAAGGACGTCGACACCCACAAGGTCGACGATCTGAAGGGAAGGAAAAACATTTTCAAGCCTCTCGCCGATCAGCTCAAATCCCGTCTGCTCACCTCCGTTTTCGACTACCGTTCTCTCATGGATCTCCTTGCAGGTCTGGCGAAGGAGAAACATATCCAGGCGTATTTCGCCGATCGAAACCTTCAGCAAAAAGCCGAAACACTTTTGCTCAGCACAAGCCTCTCGTTGCCAAATCCCACCACGGATCTGCTTGCCGTCAACGTCGCCAACATTGGGGGGCGAAAAGCCGATCGCTATGTGCGCAAGTCCATCAACTATCGCGTTGATTTGACGAATCCCGAAAAAAAACAAGCACAGCTCACTTTTGAGCTCGAGCACCTCGGCACCTACAACCTGCAGTCAGATATTTATCAGGCGTACGTTCGAGTGTACACACCTCCTGGAACCGTCCTCATGAGCTCCAGCGGATCGAGACTTCGAAACACGAAGGAAGAAAATGATCTTGGTCTCAAAGTTTTCTCCGATATGGTCCGCCTGAGCCCCGGAGAAAGCGTCCGACTTCAGTACGTCTACAGCCTTCCCCAGAGTATTTCCTCACAGGATTACACCCTGAAGATCATCAAGCAACCCGGCATGGACGACGCTCATTTTTCTCTGGCCATTCTAATGCCCAATGATACTTCTCTGAATAATGCAAAAATTGGCGGGACCGAACTGCTTCGGGTTCGAGAGAATGTTGGTTTTTTCGACGGCACGCTGGATCATGATCTTCTTTTTCATGTGCAGCGCAAAGCCGATCACGAAGCACCGCTCGTGGTCTGGCAAGAATTCAGTAGCCTTTCGCAGATCAATGTGCGCTTTCAAGAAGATCTCGACAAGGGTGAGGCTGAAAATGTGAATAATTTTTCCTTGGTCGACCAAAACCAAACTCACCCCGAACGTGATGATACCGTGAAGGTCACCAAGGCGCGTTTCAGCGGTCGCGATCTCTGGCTCAGCGTCGAAGGCGTCACGGAGCAACAAGAAGAGCATTATCTGCTCACGATGCGCGATCTCAAAGACTTGAGTGGCAATGTGATCAACCCCAATCCCCTGTCGAGAACTCTTGTTCAACGCCTCAACCCTAAACTCTAAACCCTTGACTCCATTGTGGCAAACCAATTCCTGGGAAAGCTTTGAAAAAGCTCGTGGCTTCACCACCTACAGAATTCATGGCCATCTGATGGTTGTCTTTCCTCTGTTCAAAAATTTTCAGTACGGATATTTCCCTCGTGGCCCTGTCATCGAAACCGAAAATGAATTTCGCAATCTGAAAAAGGAAATCGATGTGGTCGCCATTCAAGAACGGTTGATTTTTTGCCGCATGGATCCGGAAAAAAGATTTCCCGCTCTCTCTGAGTTTTCGCTGGTGGAAAGTTTTTCCCCTCAGCCTGAGACCACCCTGATACTGGATCTGACGAAATCAGAATCAACGCTGTTGAAAGAAATGAAGCGAAAGGGCCGCTACAATATTGCGCTCAGCGAAAAGAAGGGAGTTGAGATCCAACGAGGAAAGGGGCCTGAGCAGCGAAAAAGTTTCACCTCTATTTTTTACAGACTTCTGAAGAAAACCGCCGTGCGAGATGCTTTCTCAACGCACGATGAGAAGTACTACCAGAACCTCGTCGAAAATGTTCCTGAAGCAGAGATTTTCGTGGCATTTTTGAATGATCTTCCTCTTGCCGCAGGGATTTTTTGTTTTCTAACGAATCGGGCGATCTACCTCTACGGCGCTTCAGACCACGCCCAACGAGAGGTCATGGCACCCTATCTCCTCCAATGGGAGGCCATTGCCGAGGCCAAAAAGCGAGGTTGCTCTAGCTACGACTTCCTGGGAATAGCCCCCGAACATGCTTTGAAATCCCATCCCTGGGCGGGCATTACAGAATTTAAGAAAAAATTTGGTGGTATCGTCATGGAATATCCAAAGCCTCTTGATCTCGTCTATCGTCCACGATGGTACAAGGTGTATCGAGGGCTGAAATACGTTCAGAAGCTCACGAAAAAATTCTTTTGAATAGGAAATTTTCAATTTTCAATTTACTATTTCATTAGCGTCATTCGCGAGGAATTCGCGTATTAGCGTCGCTGCCCAACGAAAACTATGGATAACAATAACTCTTTTCCGGTCATCGTAAAAAAAAGAGTGGAGACCACCGGTCCTCTTGAGGTCAATATCCGAGAGAAGATCGTCACTCGCCGAGAATTCAATCAAGAACAGGTCAGCCTGGATTCCATCGTGAAGGATTCGGATTCAAAATTTTATATTACCGGTAAGACCACGAAAATCGGGTTTATGAACTTTGTTCAGCTCATCAGCAAGCATAATATTGGAGAGGTGGAAGGGCTCGACCGCGAAGATATCGTGATCTCTTCCGACCTCATTACCCAGATTGCCACCGCAAGTGTTGTCGATGCCGACGAAGAATTTCTTCACTACATTGATGCCAGCGCGATCGGCATTTTCATCGCCTCGTTTGTACTCTCGCTCTTTGCCCTTTTTAGCAAAACGCTCTCGGATCTCAAAACCTTCAGCTGGATTCTTCTCCTCATCTCCGGACTTTTCCTCCTGCACTATACCTATCGAGGGATGAAGTCCGGGGAACTCAAGAGGGTTTGGCGTCTCATGCTCAAGAGCCTTACGAAACATTAGAAATTTTTTGAAAGAGCTTCTTCCAATCTTCGAGACTCAGCTGGTGAGGTCGTAGCTTTGGATCAACAATATTTTTCCACCGATCAGCACCGGGGAGATTGTTGCTGAGCATTTTTCTCGGCTGTCGATAGGCCGCGCAGAGCATTTTAAAAAATCCTTCCTGATGATTTAATTCCACACGTGGTGTTGGAAAAACGTTGATTTTGAGCACCGCTGAATCAACCTTCGGCGAAGGAAAAAATGACGAAGGAGGAACAACGCCTACGATTGACGGTTCGCCAAAGACACCGATTTCCCACGAGAGGAGGGTTGGCTTTTTCCTGTCCACAATTCTTTCGGCAACTTCTTTTTGAATGAGGAGGACGATAAGCTCGGGTCTTCGAATTTCCTGGTGACGGAGAAAATGTTTGAGAATGGGAGAGGTAATGAAATACGGAATATTCGCCACGAGCTTGTAGGGCTCATTCGGAGGACGAAACGTCAGGACATCCTGAACAAGAAGCTCGGCATTGGAAAAAGATTTCATGAGCTCATGCCATGGCCTTTCGAAACGACGATCGACATCGAGCGAAAGAAGTTTCTGCACGCTTGGGGCAAGCTCCTGACTGAGCACGCCGGGGCCTGCACCCACTTCGACGACCGTCTCGTTTCCCTTCAGTTCTGCAGCCCTTACGATCACGTGAAGAACTTTTTCATCGACAAGAAAATTTTGGCCAAGGGATTTGTCGGGGCGAATGCCGAAACGCTTCAAAAACGACATCAATTCTTCTGGTTTGGAGAGATTCATACAGCTCTGAGTAATTCCACGGCCTTCTTATAATCGGCGCTTTTGAAAATATAATTGCCCGCGACGAGCATGCTGCATCCGGCGTGCACCGCATCCTTGCCGGTTTTCTCATTGATGCCCCCATCGATATTAATTTCTTTATCATAAAACTTTTTTCGCAGCGCTCGAACCTTGTCGAGGACCTCCGACATGAAGCTCTGGCCTCCCCACCCTGGCTCCACGCTCATCACCAAGGCGACATCGCAATATTCCCACAGCTCATCCGGTACGGATTCGAGGAGCGTTTTTGGTTTGATAGCGAGGCCGGCAAGACATCCGAGCTTCTTAATGGCTTCAAGGGTTGAGCGAAGATCCCGCTGCTTCGCCTCGGCATGCACGGTGAGGAGCGTTGCTCCCGCTTTTGCAAAACCCACGATCCATTCCTCTGGATCATCGACCATGAGGTGAATATCCGTGAATGAAGGTGCCTTCAGTTTCCTAAAATCCTCAACACTAAACGTTGTTGGTGGGACAAAATGCCCGTCCATGACATCGTAGTGAAGGCCATCGACGAAGGAGCTGGTCGTATCGATAGCGGCCTGAACATCATGGTTGGGAACATTCAATACTGAAGGAAGAATGCGGATCATAATAGGGCGATGCGAATTTACGAATAACATACGAATCTACGAATCCTACAAATTGAATTTCTAAATGCTAGCCTACTAAACCCAGTATCAGACCAAACACACATCCTACAGCTCCCATAATCCAAAATCTCATCACCACCATCGTCTCGGGCCAGCCGAGCTTCTCGAAATGATGATGGATCGGCGCCACGAAAAAGACTTTCTTTCCTCCTCGCAGTTTCTTTGAGGTCACCTGGATGATGACCGAGAGCGTTTCAAGGATATAGACGGAGCCAATGAAAAGCAGGGGGACGAGACTGTCCGTGAGCATCGCAATGACTCCAAGAGTAGAGCCAAGAGCCAACGATCCAAGATCCCCCATGAAGAATTTTGCCGGATACACGTTGAACCAGAGGAAAGCCGTGAGTGAGCCGACGATCACACCGCAAAAAGTTGAGAGCAGAAGCATTCCATTGAAATAAGCGATAACCCCAAAGGCCGCGTAGGACATGATCAACAGGCCTCCGGCAAGACCATCCAGACCGTCCGTAATATTGACCGCGTGTCCGGAGGCTACAAAGACGAGAGCAAACAATGCCATGTACCCAACCCCAAGTGAAAGATCGCCGTAAAAGGGTATGTGAATGGTGCTAAATCCAAGCTTGAAGGTAAACCACCATGCTCCTGCCAACGAAAGAAGCAAGAGCAGGAGAAACTTTGGCCGTACCGGAACCCCCTTGTTCCAGAGGCCTCGGATATTCAGGTAGTCGTCCACGCCGCCAAGTATGGCGCACGAAATCAGGGTAAAAATCGGAATATAGGTCTCCTTTCGGTTCAGCAGCGAATGGGGGATGTAGCCAAGGTAGGAAAAAAGACGAGAAAGAAGGATCGAAAAAAGTGTGACGCCCACGACAAGGGCACCGCCCATGGTCGGAGTTCCGGCCTTCTTGCCATGCAACGCCGCAAAGATTACCGCCGGGCCACCAGATGCGGCTTCCTCGCGGATATTCTTCCCGAGCCGAAAAGTACGAAGAAATCGAATAAAAAACGGAGCAAGAACAAAGGCAAGGAAAAAGGAAAAGGTGCTGTACAGAAGAATCAGCGCAATATTGGTGACCTGCTGCATCGCAAAGAAAAATCTCCGATACCATAGCACTCAATCTTGAGTTTCTCCACGAAAAATGCTATTATGAAGTGATTTTACGAACCATTTATGGCAAAAAAACTCCTTTCGCTCGTCATCGCACTGCTTGTGCTGCAATCCCTTGTAGGTGCGGTCAAGGCGGCTTCGGACCCAAAAATTCTTTTTGGGCTTGATTGCACGAGCGCCGAGAAGGTCGTTCAGGTCGGCTTTCAGAGCAATCCCGATGATCCAGCCAATGGACCTGAGATTATCGCGGCGAGATTCACCCTCACCCTGACGCCAAGTGGCGCCACGAGCCTCGACGATATCAAAAATGCTTCACTGCAGCTCAGTGGAAGTGCTAGCAATGCCGTGCCGGCAGAAAATAGCACCACCACCGTCGGCTCGAGCATCGAGACCAAGATTATGGTGGCCTTCAGCACCGGCTCAGGCCTTCCTCAGTCCAAGGATATCGTGCTCGTCAAAGGTATTGACAAAAAAGCCTATCAGATCAGCGTTAAGTCGGCCGAACTCTATCCAAAAAATTCAACCAGTAATATCTACAAAGGCGGCTCAGCAAGCTTCTTGGCAGACCCTGTTTCTTGTGTCGGCGCGACTTCCAGCACGCCAGCGACCTCAAGCATCACGGCTGTCACCGCCATCACGCTCACGAGCGACAAGTCTCTCGCAAAGCCTGGCGACAGCGTGACCGTAACGGCTCTCGTACAAAATAGAAATGGAGGCAACATCGACTGGACACAGAAGTCCGGTGGAAGCTTTCAGCCCCAAATTGCCAATCAGGACCAAGCCGACGGAAGCACGAAGAGTACCCTCACCTTTGTCATGCCTGCTGCCGGAGACAGTGTGAAGCTCGAAGTGAAAGTCGGAGCATCGGTCCAGTCCACGACGATTGCTCTGGACAAGCCAGCGGGTTCACAGGCTGATACGTCTACGCCCTCAGACTCCCTGGAAGAAAGACTACGAAAACGAAGGGAAGCTCAGCAAAGCAACTCCGGCGCTGCCGATATTGTCACGCCTTCGGATGCATCCTCCGATGGAGCTTCTGTTTCGAGCATTCACCAAGCGGCAGGGCAGACAAACCTGACGGGATCGGGGCCGAGGGAAAACGTCCTCCTCGCTGGTCTTGGCTCAATTGGGATTCTGATGCTGTGGAAAATTGTGAAAAAGAAATCCTAAGCACTAAAAAAGCTTAAATCCTAAGCACGAAATTCTAAATCCTAAATAATATCAAAATTCAAAGGTTCAAAACTCAAAACAAAATGCATTTGTTTTACATTTTGGATTTAGATATTTGAATTTGTTTAGAATTTAGATATTAGGATTTAGAGTTTATACATCAAGGTCTGCATACAGATCGGACGGCACATCATCTCCCGGAGTCATGTCTCCGGAGGAAATGCAGACGGCACGAAAGGCGCCATCGCCCTGGCTAAAGGTCTGAAGGGTTGGAAATTTTTCTTTGATATGCAGGTGCACGATGCGACGAAAAAACGACGACATCGGAGGCAGATAGGCTTTCTGGCCTGTCTCTTGGACCTCGGAGGCTCTCCTTTCGGCAAGAGAGAGGACGTTCTTTTCCTGATTTTTGCGATAGGAATCCACATCGATCCGAATCGTCTCGCCTTCCTGAATCAGTCCCTGTTGGCGGAACATGATCTTCACCAGGTGTTGAAGTGCCTGAAGGACTTCTCCACGATGACCGATCAGCTCCACAGCATTCGGGGTGGCGATATTCACCTGACATTCTTGAGGGTCCTTGGCAATCACCTCGAGGGAATCGACTTTGAAGCCAGCGTTCTGGAGAAATTCCTGAAGTCGAGATTGGAGAACAGAGATATCCATACCGAAAAGAAAAAGGGTAAGCGAGACAGGTATTTATTTTATTTCTCGATTGACGATGAACTGTTGAAGGATACCAAAGAGGGTTGAAACCATGAGGTAGAGACCAACGCCCGAGGGGAGTGACTGGGCCATAAGGAGGATCATGATCGGCATGAAATAAATCATCATCTTGTTCATCGACTTGAGAGGATCTTCCACCGTTGGATTTGTGATAGCGGCAGGTGCCTCCTTGAATCTCGCAAAGGACATCTTCATCTGAGCAAACTGAAGGAGTCCGACCAGCAGCGGGAGCCAGCTTTGGACTGGAAAAATAGGCTGTGTCTTAAGATCGAGAATGTTGTAGAAATTGGTGGAAACGAGGCTCAGATCAACATTCGACTGAAAGGAATAGAGAACGCTTGTCTCATACGGATTCAGTCCATCCCTCACAACATAAAAAAGCGCAATGAGCACGGGGATTTGAAGCAGGAGTGGCAGACAGCCTCCAACGGGATTCACCTTATGCTCTTTCCAAAGTGCCATCGTTTCGAGTGAAAGTTTCTGCTGATCTTCTTTGTGTTTGCGACGCAGCTCGTCGAGCTGAGGCTGGATCTTCATGAGCTTTCGCTGCGATTTGAGCGCTCGCTGATTGGGATACAGGAGCAGGAGGCGAATAATCAGGGTGAGGAGAATGATCGCCAGACCAAGGTTGTAGCCCGGCATATAGGTGGTGAGGAGAATCAGCAGATTCAGAATCGGTCGGTTGAAGATGTTGTAAAAAACACTGCTGAAAAATCCTCTTTCAACAATCTCAAGATCTGTAAAAAAAGATTTTTGAACATTCTTGACCGTCAGATTGGCCGTCACCCGATATTTTCCCAGTGAAGAAAAGAGCTCTTCGTTCCACGGAGAGAAATTAACTTCAAAATTCTTTTGCGGCTGAATTTCGAAATATTCCGGCTCGTTCACAAAGAAATTCGAATCCGGAGTCTTAACGCAGCCAACAGAAATACCATTTTTTGCTGAGCGAATCTGCCAGACTCCATTGGAGTAGAATTCCACTTTGAGCGGGGAGGCTGGGCAGTTGCTGGTGATCCGAACGGTCTCGTTCACATGACTTCCCATGACGATGGTGACCGGATCATGGAGGTAATACGTCGGTTGCTTGCTCTGGATCACGATGTCCTCTGAGGACGAAGGGGTTGTCGTGGAAACTACTGGAAAAAACCTCGGGATATAAAGACTCGCGAGCAAGATGACGATAAGCCAAGGAAGATATTTTTTTGGCAAGGGAGTTGATGAGGGTCTAAGGTTTTTTTGAAACGAATCTTTTGAAAATAGCTAAAAATTCTTCCCGAACTTTCGCACGGTCCAGGAGTGCCGCATTTTTCTTGACCAGGATAACAACTCTTACCCCGGTTGTCCATGACTCGAAGTGAAGCCGGATCACCTCATACACTCTTCGGCGAAGACGATTTCTGCTCACGGCAGATCGCTCCACTTTGGGCTGGACCATGACAGCAAATTGAGCTCGACTCTGATCGCAAAAACGGTAATTGATTCGAAAAAAATGATTGGAGAGCGTTTGATGCTCCTTGGTAAAAAGTTCAGAGACCTGGTCAGGGCTGAGGCCGCGGTGTTTTTTTGGAAGCATAGCCTAATATTTCGACTTCACCGCCAGTCTCCTTCTTCCGGCAACTCGTCTTCTATTCACAACCCTTCGGCCACCCTTGGTGGACATGCGCTTGAGGAAGCCGTGTTTCTGAGCTCTCTTTCGTTTTTGGAGTTTACCTTGAGTGTACATGGGGGAAGGGTTTAGGGTTTAGCGGTTAGGGTTTAGGAACGCTAAAAGCTTAAAGAGTGTAGACGTACCAGCCGGTACTGTCAAAATCAAAACGACTCCGTGGAATTGTCCACGAAGTCGTCATTGATGTGAATTCTAAAAATTTTTTAGAGATCAACAGGACGAACTGTCTTGCGGCCGTTTCCTTCCGCGCGTTTACATGCCTTGGTGAGATGATGCTCTACCATAGCACTGACCGCTTCAGCGAGGTCGCCAGCGGTGTTGAACCCATGCTTTGAGATGAGTTCTTTCATCTTCGAAGCTACAACATAGCTCATAAAGGGATATGAAAAAATAAAAGTGACCTCATCCTAGGCGGTCTAGGGAAGGAAATCAAGGCTTCCTGATTTTTGTTTGCGCTCATGCCTCCTTCTCCACCTTCGAAAGATCCTCGGATTCTTGTCCAAAAATTTGGTGATAAAGCGATCAAAAAGAGGGACTTTGACCTTTTTAACGTAAAAATACCCCAAAAAAGCCACAAAAAGCGCTCCAAGAGCATCGACCATGAGATCGGTCATGGTGTCAAAATTCGCTGGCGGTCTTTGCATGACGGTGCCAAAAAATTGATCCATGCCAAACTCAAAAAATTCCCAAAAAACTCCAATCATGACGGCGAAGGTAAAAGAAAACAGCGCCACAAAAAAAGGGCTCAGATGGAGATGAATCCTTCTCTGATTATTGAGAAGGTACACGATGAGAAACCCCACGAGTCCGAGAAGGATACCCGAACCGGTATGGAGGAATTTATCCCACCACCAATAAATCTTGTAATAGCCTTCGATATCCCCCAAGTACAAGGTGATAAAAAGAAAAAATCCGAAGAAGACTTCAAACTCAATCGGAAGGAAGAATAGAAAACTTCTCTGTGCTATAGCCGGAAGCACCATGAGAAGAAGACAGAGGAAAGCCAGAAATGAATTAAACCACTGATGAACCGAAAAAGCCTGAAAAATGCCAATACCAAAAATAATGCAGAAAAGGTAATAGATGACTTGTTGCACTCGGTCGGTGAAATCCAAGGGGAAGGAGGTAGGAAGTAGGAACTTAGGCGGCCAGTGGCAGATCATGGCGGAGGGAGAGGGATTCGAACCCCCGAGGACCTTCCGGCCCTAACGGTTTTCAAGACCGCCGCATTCGACCACTCTGCCATCCCTCCTGGCTACGGGAGAAAGCTTCATTTTCGAATACCAGCTTTGCTGGTTTTTCCAATTATGCTTTCTTCCTCGCGATTCCGAAATTGTTCATCGCATACATCATTGTATCCTCAAGTTTCTTCTTTTCAATCATCATTGAATAAAATAAATCGCTATTTGATTTGTTCTTCGCCTTACTTTAAAGTGTGGGCGTTAAAAAAGAATTATGCGGAAAATACAATTCAAGTCAGTGGTCTGGAAAGAAGGTGACTGCTACATATCTCAATGTTTGGATGTCGATGTATCAAGTTATGGAAAAACGAAGCGGGAAGCCCTTGATATGCTTGAAGATGCCCTCGAACTCTATTTCGAAGATGCTCCTATCCCAGTACCAGAACAACGCGTGAGAAATCCAATGATAGCTTCGGTTATTCTTCAGCATGCCTAGGCCCTACCCGCTTCGACTGGTATTGAAAATTTTAGAAGGTAAGGGGTTCTTCTTCGTATCCCAAACGGGAAGCCATGCGAAGTATCGCAAACCCGGTATTTCTCCGTTAACAGCTATTGTCCCCATTCATGGAAAAGAAGTTCGTCATGGCACATTTCAATCTATTCTACGTCAATCTCAATTGAAAAAAGAGGATTTTCAAAGTTGACCAACGGAAGGATGGCAGAGTGGCCGAATGCGGTGGTTTCGAAAACCACTACTCGCGAAAGCGGGTCGAGGGTTCGAATCCCTCTCCTTCCTCCATCAAAAAAGAATAGAAAAAGCGCTCAAAAAGTGGTACAATGAGAGATAAAAATAAAAATAAAAATGAGCAAGGAAGAATTTCTCAAACTCGTTCAAAATGCCACTTTTCTTGGCGATGAAAGGCAAAAAGTGATCCTTGAACGTGTGGACTTCATGAGCGCGAAGGATCGGGAGGCTATGGCTCTCGAGATCAAAAATACCGGTGAAAAGCTTGACCAGTCAGATGACCAATCCCTTCAGGAGCTTGAGGCTATGGAAGCAGCCCTGAAGGAATTTCGACGTGAACGGCTGCCGGAAATCACGAGAAAGACCGAGGAGGAAGAAAAGCAGGGGAATGGTACGCAGGCAGAAGATCTCCTCAAAAACTACGAACCATGACCATCATTCACTCATTTCGGCGTTTTCATGATGAATGGGCTCAGAAGAGAGTCATCTTTGGAGCTGGCAAGGAAGAAATGCCAGCCCATGAGAAAACTGAGGCGGAGAATATCGCAGCAAGAATCAAGGAAAAGACCGGAGAATTTCCAAAAGACGAAAAAAGGAGTGACAAAATTAAGGGAAAAATAAAAATTCTGGAAAAAGAAATTGCAGAGCTGAAAAGCAAGGTTGCTCCGCTTGGAAAAAAAGCTAAGGAAGAACTTGATGCTTTTCTCAAGGCTGAAGTTCATGCAGGCACCGTTGATCAGTATCTGGACACGGAACTCAAAAAGGTTAAGGAAAGCAATGAGCAACGAGGGCTTGAGATCCTCCGAACCTTTGATAAGAAACTCGATCTCCTGGTCTACAAAGTGGACCTTCGAAAAGAATTTGCCACAGCGTTTGAGGGCACGAACCTCAGCATGGAACAGAAAAAAAAGATCGGTGATCATTTTGAATTTCAGCTTGGTCAAAAAAATACAGCTCTTGAAAATCCGCTATCAACCGTGGATGAAGCTGGGAAGAAAAACTTTAAGAGTGCAAAAGATATCGAGCGCGTTCTGCAGGAGATGATTCGCTACGTGAAAGTGTTTGACCGGTGTCAGAAGAAAGATTGCCACGATTGGAACAAGACGACCTTCACTCCCGAGGTTGACATGGCGTATCCAACAGAGCCTGGAAAAGATCCGATGGTTTTTCGGCATTGGGAAAAAAACGACAAGATCTATTCCATCGACAATATTCATGCGCGCATTCAGATGTTCGACCCTGCTCGGGAGCTCAAGGGCTCCAATGACTGGACCTATTGTGATGAAGTGAGCGATCTGAACAAATCTCCCGAGTACAATCAAAAAATAAATCGCCCACAAATTCTCGCCCATGCCGCCAAAATTGATGACAACCTTATCGAAGATGCCATTGAGGCTTACAAATTAACTCACAGCGGAAATGAACCAAGTAGTTCCGAAAAAAAAACAATGACTCAAAAGCAGCTCGAGAAGATGTTGGAGAAAGAAAAAAAGGAAAGAATGTTTATCAAAGGCTCTGATCGCAGAACAAAAGATGATGAAAGTGCCCAAACAGCCTTCAACAGCAAGCAGCAAAAATTCATCAGTACATGGGAAGGAAAAAATAGGGATGACCCCGGACAGGCTGGATCGGAAGTTCAGCCCGCACTCGACATGCGGGGAGATCATCTGGGTGCGATAGGAAAAGCTGCGGAAATGAAAAAGGATGCTGAGAAATCTCCAACTGAAACTGTTGTAAAATCAGAAGTAACAGAAAAGGACGGAAAACCAAAACTGGAGCAGCTAAAAACTACGGCAACAGCCCATCAGGAGGCTCTCAAAAAATCCCAGGAGAGTATCGTCGAGTTTGCGCGAAGCGTCAAAAAAACACGCGAATCCTATGAGCATGAGCGTCACTGGTTCATGGGATATTTTCGCGAAAATAAAACTACGGATGCAGAGTATCTCGGAACTATCATGAACTTTCGGACTGCGATGGAACAGAGCGAAGCGCTTGGGAAGCGGTTTGAAAAAGATGTCCAAGCAGAGGCAGATAAACTTTCCCCGGATTTTAAAAAAATTGTTGACGCCCTCGCTTTTTACAGAGCGAGTCGAAATGGGGTAGAAGAAGATAAATATGTAGAAGAATTCAAAGAAAAATTCGTCGGTGACAATCCTGAGTCTGAGATTTTACGAAATGCATTATTTGCAAAACTTAAAAGAGAAAGTGTTGATGCATTGCTGGATAAACAACAGGGTGCGAGGAGAATCTTCGCTTCCCTGAGCGCCTATTATGCCTACAAGCCGGTGAACGGACAGATTGTGAAAGATGACACCGCTGGCGAAGGAGCAAGGAAATTTGTCGAAGAACTCGGAAAAAAACTGGAAGAGAAAAAAGATGCACCTGACTTTAAGAGTATTCTTGATGATATGGTAAAAGACAATCCCAGTCCTCAGGCGATGGTGGCTGACATCAGATCAGTGCTCCGAGCAGAGCCATGGAATGCTCAATCGATTGAAAAGCAATTGGCAAAGCAAATCGAGGGTTTCCAAGAAAAAAAACCTCCCCCACTGGTGAAGCTTCAGATGATTGGTGAACTTTTGGAGGGAAGTGATTTTGTTAAACATGATTCGAATATTATGAAATATCATGAGAAACTCATTGAATGCTTACAAAGTGGACAAGCGAAAACGCTCAGTGAAGCAATGCATGCAGCAAATAAATATTTTAGTATTGATGAACGGCAACAGAATTATTACAAACCTTGGGAGTGGGCTTTTACGATAGGAAAAGGTGAAAGTAATATTCAGAATGGCAAAGGCGGTATTCTCAGCTCGGGCGGTCTTGATACGGAGGAATTTCTGGGTGGCACCATGTCCGACATGCAGTTGGCTTCCGGCAGAGCCTACTGTGATCGTTTTGTGATGGACAAGAACAATAATGAAGAAGAAAAATATAAGGGCCGGAGCATGCTGCTCGCCTTAGCTGATCCGATCATCAAAAAATATACCGAGGATGATAAGGGAAAAAAGCTTCCTGAAATCGAAGCGCTGCATCTCGATATGGTGAAAACAAGATTCATGGACGAACACCTTCTCGAGGAATATCAACGGATGAGCAGTGATGAAATGAGAAAATCCATTGCAGAAAAAATAAAAGCGCAACATGGATCCACCCCCGATGACCTCGATGTGCTCGTGGAAAAAAGCATGATGGCGAGTGTCCAGCTCCGATTGGAACAGATGGGGATGGATGAAGCCAATCGCTTACTCTTGACCTACTTGATTGAGAAAAAGAATATCATCTCAAGAGATTTTAGAAGCTTCAACTCCGAAGAAGACAATCAACTCGCTGCTCTCTTCCGGCTCAAGGAATCCTACGGCATTCAAGGCGAGAGCTCCGATGAGAGTCGGGGGAAGACGCGAGCCTTTGTGAAACAAGCTGCCGTCGAGGCGCCAATTATTTTCTTCTCAGGATCTGTCGGCCGGCTTGTGATGGGCGGCCTCAAGAAAGCCGGAATGGAAGGAATAAAATTGGCAATCAAAGAACGAGCGAAACGAGAATTCCTCAAACGGGGTGGAAAACTCCTGGCAGCAGAAGTTGGCGAAGCCATAGTCTTCACCGAACTGAATGCCATGCTCGAGTCTGGAGTGAATGGGGGAGATTATTTCGAATCCTGGAGAAAGGGCGGTATGGAGGGAAGACTCAAGATGTATACCAAAAATCTTGTCATGCTACAGACCCTGAAGGCAGTTTCAGGGACCTATTCCTCAACCATCGGCAAAGAAATGACTGAAGCAAGTAGAATGAGCAGAGGAGCGACGGGACAGCTCGGCCTCGGTGCTGCGAACTATACCTTGGGATTGGCGGCAGAAGTAGCAGGGTTTCAGGCCTCGGCTTATGTGACCGAAGGACAGATAGGCCATTGGGACGAAGCGCTCGAAACGGTCATTGCCTTGAGACTCGGAAATGTGCTCTCCCATGGAGAAGGTTCTTCATCGAAAGATCTTCAGCAGTGGAGCTTGGGTAAGCTGAAGCTCAAGGAAAGAAAAGCGAAACCCCTCCCACTCTATCGTGGGCCGAAGATTTCAGAGCCATCGGTGGCAGATGAGGCGCTGGAGAGATACTTTCAAGAAAGAGATGCTGAAGTTCCAGGAAAAGTTGCAGAAGCTCCAAAAAAATCAGGAAATAAAAATAGGGAATACATCAAAAATAACTCTGGACAAACTGTGGAATTTGGAGGCGAGGAATATAAGGTTGGAGATCGGTACCTCTACGAAACCAAAGACGGCACGGTTCTTGTTGAGGTCGTCAGAATATCCGAAGGAAAAAAAGGAAAAAAATTAATTCTCAATGGCAATGATGGAAAATCCTATGAGGTCAATGAAAGGAATCATCTTGAAAAATTATCCCCTGTAGAATTCACTGATGCCGAGCTTCAACGCATGAGGGAAAGAGAAAGAGAAAACGCTGAGCTCGAAAGGAATCCAACTGATCAGAATTGGAAAGATGCCATGTATTTCATCAAGTCTGGAGACCGTATCACAACCGAGACTGGAGAAAAATATATTGTTCTGAAAACACCTCCTCATTGGCTCATTGTAGAGGGCAGCATGGGAACAGTGAAAATTCCGCGTTCCGATCTTATGAGAGGTGAATACAAAAAAATAGAGAGACGGAAAATAAAAAATCCAGCATTTGAACCAGCATCCGATGCGGATATTTATGAGGATGCCATATATAAAAGAACAAGATTAAAAAATTATGACCCTCATTATCATCCCGAAACTCCAGCAAAAGCTGAAGAGCCTCCATTAGAACACTCCAGAAGGGATCAGGAACAACAAAAGAAAATTGCAGATCTGGAAAAGCAATATAAAGAAAAAGGAATAATTGAAGGCGGAATTGTTGATGGATTTTTTGACGGAGGAAGACTGGTGATGGAAGTTCCGGTTGGGACTGATCCGAATGTCGCGCGTGAACAATGGGCAGCCCAATACGCAAAAGAAAGTGAAAAAAAAAACTGGAGGTAGCAGAAAAATTAAGTAGAAAATTTCAAAAAGTGACTTCTCGAGATGGAAAAGATTATTACGCAATGAGAGAGGTAATAGAGGTAAGAAAGACAGATCTCTTAGATTTTCTTACAAAAAAGGGGAAGATCCTTCCTGATAAAATCCCCTCTTCTGCAGACGCAAAAACAATAAAAGACACTGCAAAACAATTAGCCCAGCTTGTTCATGAGATATGTGGAGATCCAAATAAGGCACTGCCTATTTCAAATGAGTTGAGTGGGAAAATGTCTCTCAGTGAGATTATTGAAAAAGGAGGCGCTGTTTGCCGACATCGCTCTCTCCTGTACCAAGTCCTTGCCTATGAAATTGGCCTCAATGTCAGAACCGTCAAAGGCTCAACGAATGGAGGAAATCATGCCTGGAATGAAATTATTTTGCCAAGTGGAGAAATCATGATTGTCGATAATATGAACCCGGAGAGAGCGAATCCATTCAGCAGGACGTACAAAGACCTGGAAGGGAACGTTCGATACAACCCAATGCCATTTGTAACTTTCATTGGTGGTGTAAAATAAAAAGTATCTCTGCGAATCATGCCCCCCCTCCTCGACCTCACCCACCTCTTCACCGCCTCCATGCCCGTGTTCCCGGGCGATGAACCTCCCGTCTTGAAACAGTCGTCACAGTGTGAACAAACAGGCTACAACGATTATCGGCTCACAACCGGCATGCACGTGGGCACGCACCTGGATGGGCCGCTGCACATGATTGCAGGGGGCAAGAAACTCTGTGAATTTCCACCGGAGAAATTTTTCGGAAGAGGGGTGCTTGTCGATGCTCGGGAAGCATTGTCATTGCGAGGAGCGAAGCGACGAAGCAATCTCTGTCTTGAAGCATCACTCCTGAAACCCTATAACATTCAAAAAAACGATATCGTACTCGTGATGACCGGATTCTCGAAATACTATCGAGAACATCAAAAAAAATATTTCAATGAATCTCCAGTTTTCAGCTTGGAGTTCGCACAAACTCTGGTCGACAAGGGAGTGAGTATCGTGGGCATGGACATGAGCAGCCCTGACAAATCACCCTATGAAGTTCATAAACTCCTGCTCCGACACGATGTCCTAGTTCTCGAGAACCTCACGAACCTAGAAAAACTTATTGGAGTCAAAAATTTTGATGTGATCGCTCTGCCTGCTAAGCTGGACGCGGATTCAGCACCAACAAGGGTTGTTGCTCTGATCGGAAAATAAGTGTAAACTCCGAATGACTCGTAAATTTTTGATATGAAACCGAAATCCCCGGTGATCACGGATCACATGAAAGAAAAATATCCGGGTAATACCATCATTTCTCTGGATGGAGAGATACTTGGCATTGGGACAGATCCTCTTCTCGCATTACAGGCAGCAAGAAAAATAATGGGAGATATCGATAGTAAGGAATTCATGATCTCGAGCATTCGCTATCCCATTCTTTGTGCTTAAATTCCCGTACATTGATGGGCTACCAAAAGAGTATGAATGAACTTGAAACCGCTACTTTCGGCGCCGGATGCTTCTGGGGAGTGGAAGAAGTCTTCAGAAAATTAAAGGGCGTGAAAGAAACGGCCGTGGGCTACGAGGGCGGAACCATGAAAAATCCTTTTTACGAGGATGTTTGTTCTAATCGTTCCGGTCATGCGGAGGTCGTGCAGGTGAGCTTTGATCCGCAGGAAATTTCGTACGATGAGCTGCTAAAAACCTTTTGGGAAAGTCACAACCCCACCACGCCGAATCAACAGGGGCCTGATATCGGCACCCAATACCGCTCCGTGATCTTCTTCCATAGTCCTGAGCAAAAAGAAAAAGCCATCGTGAGCAAGCTAGCACTCGAGAAATCCGGGAAGTGGAAGTTGCCAGTGGTGACGCAGATCGTACCAGCCGAAACCTTCTGGAAGGCGGAGGAATACCATCAGCAGTACTTCATAAAGCGAGGCGGTGGTTCTTGTCATATTTGAGTATGAGAACCATTGCCATTATCGGCGGAGGAGCGGCCGGCCTCATGACCGCAGCGTCTATCATTGAAAGTGGAGTCGAAGCAGAAATTCATCTCTTTGAAAAAAATCCAATTCTCGGTGCGAAGGTGATTATCAGCGGTGGAGGCCGCTGCAATGTGACCACCGGCATCACGGATCGTAAACTTCTGCTGACCAAATATACGAGAGGCCGGGAGTTCATCAAGACCGCTATCTACGACTTCCCACCAGAGAAGGTCTTCGAATGGTTCGAGGAACATGGCGTGCCGCTCAAGTGCGAAGACGATTTGCGAGTGTTTCCAAAATCTGACCATGGAAAGGACGTGGTGGGAGTGTTTGAAAAGCTCTTTCTAGAAAAAAAAGTGGATCTTCATGTGAAAAATCCAATTCTGACCGTTGAAAAAGTTGATGGTGGATTTTTTCTAAAAGCTAAAAGCTATCAGCTCAAAGCTGATGTGGTCGTCCTGACCTGCGGCGGAGAAGCGTATCAGCACACCGGATCCACGGGGGATGGCTACAGCTTCGCGAAGAGCTGTGGCCACACCGTCACTCGCCTGGGACCGAGTCTCAGCAGCTTCAAGACCAAGGAAACCTGGCCTCACAAACTCTCGGGCATCAGCTTCGAGAAGGCAAAACTGAAATCTGAAGATGGTGATGGAAGCACGGTGGAGGCCACGGGTCCCTTCCTCTTCACCCACTTTGGCATCTCCGGCCCGGTGACCTTCACGCTGTCCTCGCACCTTGCCTTCACAGCGATCGACCAAGATAATCCGCGAAGCATCCGAGTGATCCCAAACGCGGATCGCGGGGAGCAGGAATGGGAGAAATTATTGAAACAGGAATTCACCCAGCATGGTGCTCGGCTGATCATCACGATCCTCGACCAATTTTTCCCTGCTCGCTTTGCCGAAGCGATTCTTGAGCTGGCTCAAATTCCATCCGACAAAAAATCCGCCGAGCTCAGCCGAGAAGAACGTCAGAAGATCGTGAAGCTCCTCGGCGAAGGCCTGAGCCTGACACTCCTTCAACGTCGCCCAGGAGACGAATTCGTCACGGCTGGCGGTATCCCGACAACAGAAGTTGATTCGAAGACCATGCAGTCGAAGCTTTGCCCAGGCCTCTTCTTCGCCGGCGAAATCCTGAACGTCGACGGCATCACGGGTGGCTTCAACCTTCAGTGGGCGTGGGCGTCTGGCCGCAGAGCGGGAGAAGCGATCCTGAGAGAAGGAAATTCTGAGAATGCTTGACAAATTGATTTTAATGCATAATATTCATATATTCGTAAACTCTAGTCCATGGCAAGTGCTCTTGCTGAGGCAGAAAGAATTCTTGACCCTGAATTCCTGCTGCAACTCAAGAACGGGCTCGGAGGGGCACAAACACCTACACTACTTCATATCATTTTAAATCGTGTATGTGGAGATTCGGAACTTCAACAGCAGTTTAGAGGAGCTGCCATACGACTGGCTGCTGTTCAGGCTGACGTGATTTCAAGCATTTATGAGATTCTTCAGAAACCACCAGAGATTCAGAACATGACGATCGGTGATGTCACGCTTCCAGAGGAACTTCGACCTGTAATTTGCGGAATTCTTCAGAGAGGCCCACTCGTCTCGGATGGTGAGACACGATATGACCTGCAGGGACTTGGCGCTGATGAAGGAAGGAGAAATTTCATTGCGATTCTTCATCGAGATTATGGGTTTCCAGAAGAGCTGCTACTACAACTCTCAAAAAATACCACGCTGACCAACGGAGGCATGAGGGCGCTTGACACCATCGCGGAAGCGCGAGTCCTCAGCAGCCTACGGGCGGATAAAAAGCACCGATTTATTTCACCGGATTCCTCATACCCCACCTACCTCTCGATCATAGCAGATGCCGCTCGAGATGGTCGAGATTCTGAGCTTCATCAGGTGCCAACAAAGCAATGCGATCTTCTTCATCTGAGCCCGGAAGGAGTTCGTGATTTTTACCGACGGAATCCGACGGATCGTAACATCACAGAAGACACCTGGAACATCACCCCTGTGGGAAATCCATCGAGCACGACCATCAGTCCGGAGTGTCTCACGGAGGTCTGCGAAGCAATTTTGGAGGGCAATCCAAAGGCGATCATTATCATGGACTGCGCCTATGTCAGGACACTTCCGAGGGACGATTCAAAGGCACTCATGGCATGTCTCTTTCAGCACGATGCCATCATCAAGCAGGTCATATTTGTCGATAGTTTTTCTAAAACACATGGACTTTGCAGAGAAAGGATCGGTGGATTTTTTTCTATGAATGCAGCGATTTTGGGCCCCATCCGAACTATCTATATGAAGCATACTGCAGGTCCAGGGGCATATTTAGACCGTCATCTGGAAGCACTCGTGAGTCAGACTGACGATGAAACAACAGCGATCCGTGAAGGACTTCATGAACGTTGGGCAAAAAAGCGCCGAGATCTGTATAACGCTCTTGTCACGAGTGGCAGGTACGCTGATCTTTTCCATCCTGATCAGTCTCATAACACGCAGGATCAACTGGCAAAGCCAAACGGCCTCTATCTCTTCCTGAGGCTTCAGGATGGAGTAACGGTCCAACAAGTCGCCCTGAAAACGAAATGCTTTGGAGTTCCTGTGAACCTGAATTCAGGAAGTTATGTGCGATTTTCGATGGGAATTGAGGCGTGACATGAGAAATTAAAAAATTGACCAAGTGCAATTTTGTGTCTAAAATAGCGACCAATAAAAAACTCCATGGGTGTAGAAGGTCGCACAAGCGCAAGAAAATATTTGACCAGACTCCGTGAAATAGCGGGTGATGTTCTCACCCCACTTCGAAGACTTTCTGAAGCGCTTGGAAAAAAAGAAGGAGCTGGAGATGAAGGTGAAATTCAACAAGGACGTCGAGAAGAAATCGAAGCGGTGACACTGGACTCAGAAGGAGTAGATTTTGCGAACACTGATTGGGAATTTCGGCCTGGCAAATATGTGTATCAGAGGGATAGGGAAAATATCAAAAATCTCTGTCAATTTTTTCTCGAACTCCTGGAGAACCTTCAGCAATTTGCCACCGTCTTTCTGGCATTTCTCGCAGAAGCACCGAATCTGATCAGTGGAGGGCCTCAAATGTCCATCGAGGCAAGTCATCTTAAGGATATTCGAACGATGGTTCAATTTCTTTTCGAACACTCGCCAGAACGAGGTGAATCACTTTCAGGTCCTTGGCTCGACCTCGAAAACGGCGTCGAGGCTCTCGATGCGATTGAAGGCGAAAACGGAAAGATTATCAGACCTGATGAACTTTTTGAAAAAGTTATCGAAGCTCGAAGTAAGCTTCGAGATCTTTTCAAGAACGGCAGCCTTGATCTTCTGGAACGAATTCCTCCCTATACTCGAATGGCGATGGGGACCGGTTCTCGTGGACCTCGGCACAAAACCTTTCTCCTGCTGACGCAGTGGCTTATCTACAAGATGCAGCGTGATCTTCATCGGAAAATTGAAGATAAAAGAAAAGAGCTCAATACGAATACGACGGAAGCAGGACACGGAATGGACCCCGTGAGAAAGGGCGATCTTGAAGTGGTTCTGGACAAGCTCGTGGAAACAATACATCCGGAGGCTCCCCAAAAAGAGAGCGTTCTGGAGTTCGATGGTGAGGAGCCTTTGTCCGTCACGGACCTTGTCAGGAAAGCCTATGAAGGGGAATTTTTTATTGAAGATGAAGAGGATCCAGCGGACAAAAAGGAAAAGGAAGGATTTGTAGCCCTCGTAAAGGAAATACTTACGATCCAAAAAGAACTTCGAGAACTTAAATTAGATTATGAAAGTCTCGAGATGTACCGACAGGTCGAGAGTGAAAAGCTTGATAGAAATGCAGATGAAATCGAAGCGAGAATCACATCAAAGCATTTTTCTGGACTTTTTGACAAGAAAGGTGAAGCAAAGAAAAGATAGTGCTAGAATGGAGACTGTTTCTCAAGCCCTCTATGGACCACGTTGACTACGACAGCCTGGACAAAGCAAAACTCGCGTTCATCGAAGCTTCCAAGAGGACGCTCAAATTTGCGAAAAAGTATGGTTTTGTTCCGGATGGGAGGCTTGGGGGGAGCTCCAATACATTTTCACTCAATCTCAAACCCTACAAGAAGCTTCGTGCCGATGAGCTCATCGTGACACTACTGCCGGAGGGCCTTGGGACCGCGGATGACGCCAGACCAAATGACCTTTCTGTTGAAGAACAAAAGGAATTTTGGTTTAATATCGGCTGGAAAATCGTCTCCGCACTTACCAATGACGCCGCGGCGTCGGGCATGCAAACAGTCCTGATATCGCTCTACCTTCCGACCAGCACGCCAGAGTTGGTCTTCAACGAAACCTTCATGAAGGGCTTCCTCGAAGGTTTCGTGGAGGGCTGCCGAACGGTTGGCTGCGTGTACTTCTCCGGTGAGACGCCTCAGCTCAAGACGAAAATCTATCCCGGGAAAATCGATGTTGCCGGCTCACTTTTCGGCCTTATGCCACCAGGAATTGCTCCAGTCGACGGTTCAGAGTTGGAAGCCGGAAATGTCATGGTTTTTCTCGGCTCGAATGGTCCGAATGAAAATGGCTTCACGACCTTGCGCGATCTCGCGATCCGCCTTCCCGAGGGCTACCGCAGCAAACTTCGGGATGGTCAGCAGTACTGGAAAGCCATCAATAATCGCTCGCATCTCTTCACACCCTTTGTCCAAGAACTTTTCAAAAAAGGTATCCAGCCAACGGGACTTCAGCCGATCACGGGACATGGCTGGCAGAAGATTATGCGAAGCCGTAAGCCACTTCGCTACGTGGTGGAGCAGATGCTGCCGGTGCCGGAGATCTTCCAATTTGTCCAGAAGCAACTCAACCTCCCGCCGGTGGAAATGTTGAAAATCTTCAACTACGGCCTGGGCATGGTGGTATTCGTGAAAGACCAGAAGGAAGCCAAGAAGGTCATCGCTATAGCAGAAAAGCACAAGATTCCAGCGATTATCGGGGGGCATGTTGAAAAAGCAAAAGAGCGGCAGATTTTCATCAAGCCGCTCAATGTGACATTGCCCGGATCGTCATTTTTGCTCCAACAGTAATTCAGATACGGCAAAATATTTCACTTTCTCCAGCGCGCCAAGCGCTTTCGAAAGAAAAATATTTCGCCTCAAGTAGAAAAATTATTTCTGGAGTCCCAAATTCTCCACCAGACGCTTGTTGATCGTGGCGAATTCAGAGCGAACGAGAGGATCATGGGGGTGGAAGTTACCACCGGAGCCTTGTAAAACGCCCGCATCCGTAAGCGCGCTCACCGCCTTCACACCTTCAGTGTCATTTTTGAACTCCGCAAAGTCTCTGTATTTGGAGGCTGTATCGCTTGCAGGAGATTTCAAATATTTTTTTCCGAACTCAGCAAAAAGTTTTGCACACTCAAGACGGGAGATCGGTTTGTCGAAGGGCTTGGTCAGATCAAGGCTGAATCCAGCCTCACGTGCTCCATTAACATAAGCAACTCCCCACTCTGGAACGCCTTCAACACCAGACGGAAGAACGGATGTCGTGCTGACCGGAATCGCAAACATGCGCATAGCCATGGCGAGAGCCTCGATGCGAAGCGTGGGATCAGCGGGGCCAAAATCTCCAGTAACAGTACCCGAGGCATCGCTGTAGCCCTTCACGTAGCCATTTTGCTTGTTGAATTCCGCCGCGGAGAAATACCACTCGTGCATCGGAACATCCTTGAACGAAGCAGCCTTTAAACGATAGCACTCGACATTATTTTTTGGCTCAAGAACCGTGAGTTCAGTATCAAAGGCGTTGACGTCATTGGCAGTGAGAGATTTATTCTCGAGCGCAAGCCCGGTTCGATTCATCCAGGCCTGGACCGTCTCTGCCATCTGACCACACCAGTTCATCGTAGAAGCTCGTGTCATGAGATCCTTGAGCTTTGTATTCGTGGAAGAGCTGAGCCTTGCGCTGGCCAATGCTGAATTCAAATCTCCCACCTGCTTGAGAATGGCGGTCTTGGACTGAAGAAGGGCTTCTCGTTGATCACTCGTCACGGAGCTCAGATTTGAAAGACTTTGTGTGACCTTAGCATCAAAATCCTTCGAAAGCTTATCACCCAGGTTGGCAATGGCGACGACAGCATTTTGGACCGCGGTATCAACCAGCGCTTGAAGGCGGTTGTTGAGTTTATTTATGACGTCATCAACTCGCTTCAGGACATCCTTTTGGACTTGAGCATAAACTTGGTTGATATCGACGGTCGACGTGGTGGACTCAAGTCCATACGAAAAAAGCAGGATCTGAAGTCGATCCCTAGCGGCAACGGCATCGTTGGCGGCTTTTTGAAGACTCATGTCGTCACCGCTTTGCAAAGCCGCATCGATCACCTCCAGGTCAACATCGAGACGACTCTTCATAACCTCCACACGATAGTCATCAATTTTCTTCTCCGCGATGTTGCTCGTAAACTGCACTTGATCCTTCTTCAGCTGCGCCACCAGGGAATTCAGATACGCCGAAGCTTTTTGCTTTCGATGGCTGTTCATAAGGTCCGAAAGACTGCTGAGCGTGTCCTTGATGATCGGGAGGATTTGAGTGAGATTTTCCTTGGTCTGGGTCGTAGCGCTCTTCAGCAAGCCTTCCGATTTATCAATGCCGTCTTTGAGCTTGATGGCATAATCCGATGCTGCCACGGCATTTTTGAGCTCAGCTCTGGCATTGGCCAGAATTTGCTCCGATTGCTTTTTCACCAGCAGCACATCAAGGAAGGCGTGCACTTGATTCATCTTGGAATCGATGGCGGGGAGATCTTGTGCGAGGAAGGTGGCAAGCTTGTCCTGAGCAAGTTTTTGTTGGTCACTTGATTTGCTCCCGAGAAGTCCTCGGATCATTTTTATCGTCGAAAGACCACTGTTCACACTCTCGAGCACTGAGCGGACGTCGGCAATCGAAGACGGTACACGAGAAAGTTGCAGGAGAAGATCACTGAGGTGCTGACGACTATCGTCGAGCACTCTCATCATGCCCAGCTGATCAGCAGGGTTGAGCTGCGAAACATTTGTTAATTTTCCATCCTGACAAAGGCGTCCATCACTGACCACGGTCCAGTCCTTGGGCACATTGCAGGGTGTGGCAAAATTCTTGCAGTCGGAGGTGGTGGGATCATAGGCCGTGGTGGCAAGCTGGATACAAACGGGTTCCGCTGGCTTTGGTATCTCTGGAGTTTTCTTGCCCCCGGCAACCATACTCTCTTTGCTGGAGATACAGGTCACCGTGCCGTCCTGATTTTCCCTCCTCATCCCCACCGCACACCAGGAATTGGAAGGTCCGCTCGCGCCAAGCTCCAAACAATACTTGTCATCCGCTCGGCAACGGTTCGTATCAGCAGGACATTTCGCATTCTCCCAAGCCGAGGGATTTCCCATGGCATTTGAAAACTCAGCACAATAAATCCCGGAGCTATCCTTCTTGTAGCACTGCACAGCTCCTCCCGCACACCAGCTTTCCTTGGGACCAGAGCTTCCGGGCTCCACGCAGTTTTTGTCTTCCGGTCGGCAAGCCTTGGCATTGGAAGGGCAGCTGTCGCTCCAGGGCACACACAGAAGCCCGCTGTCGACGAAACATTGTTTGCCTCCGCCAGCGCACCATCCCGTCGAGGGACCTTTTTGTCCGATCTCAATGCAATTTTTGTCGCTCGGTCGACACGACTTCGTCCCCGTGGGACAACTCATGGGCTTCATCATGGTGGCCACCGCTGTACCGGCAGGAGTTGTGCTCATCGCCGAGTAATCCATCGGCTGACAGAATTTCTTACTGCCATCGGCAGTATAGCACTCCATAGCATCACGACACCAACCGTCGACCGGGCCCGTCGCACCGGGTTCAATACAATTCTTGTCGTTCGGAGAACACAGCTTCGTACCACCCGGGCAAGATTCATTCCACGCCGAGGTGCAGGTCATCATACCATCCGGATAGTAGCACTGCTTACCATTCTGACACCAAGAATTCGCTGAACACTTGTCGCCAGCACTGCACTGCTTGGGCTGAGAATTATCGATACAGTAGGAATATCCCGGACAACCGTTCGAACCGTCTTTTGTCATGAGTGTCTGACCAGCGGGACACGAGGAAACACTTGCCACGGCAGGACATATAACCGGCTTCTTGGACGGGTCATCTTCGCAGTGCGAGAAGAAGCACGGAGGTTCTGTGCCCTTTACCAAGATCTTTCCCGCGGGGCAGTTGACCGGAGAAACGGCGATCGTACAAACATTCGGAGCTGGCTTTGGTTGTTCTTTTGGAGGTTCTACCGGCACGATGCCATCAAGATTGGCACAGGTTCTTTGACTTCCCGTGACAGGCATAGGTGCTGTCATGGTTCCATTGCTATTTGGCGGCCACCAGGCGCACCAGTCGGAGGAATTGCCAGTCTGCCCTGGCTCAAGACACTTCGAAGAACCCGTCATCGAGGGGTTGCAGATTCCCCATCCCGAACCAAGTTTGGTAAGAATATCCTTGATATCTTGTCCGGTGAACATCATCGCCATGGGTGTTGTTGCCGATCCTACTTTTTTTGGAGCACAATAGGCTTGGGTTGAAGAAAAAAAGGTCATACCAGAACCTCCACCGCACCAGGGCGTAGAATTTGATCCAGCAGTGAGAGTCTTGTATTCTCCTGGCTCAATGCAATTCGTATCTGACGACTGACAATATTTTGAACCGATCGGGCAGGATTCGCCCATCGACACACAGCTTCCTCCACCATTGGAGAGAAGACACTTTTGACTACTCATGCAGTACATGCTCGAATTCGCGGTCGTCCAGGTGTCGCCTTTGGACTTGCAGTTGCTGTCTCCCGGACGGCAATAGGTAAAACCAGAGGGAGCATCAGCCATCCCAGCTCCAGCGGCACCATTTGGGGGAGCCATGCACATCATCTTTTTTCCATCCGTAGAATACGCCTGCATACCGCGTCCACACCACTTGCCGGAAACATAATCCACGGTCTGTCCGGTATTCACACAATTGCTATCATTGGGGTCACAGTCAAATGTCCCTGTCGGAGGCTGAGACATTGTTCCGTCGGTTGACCAGGCAACGCAGGTCATTTCTCCTGTTGAATAGAAAAATCTCTGGCCATTTTGGCACCATGAGCCTTTCTGGCAGCGTGTTCCATTCGCGCAAGTGCCAGGAGAGCCAAAAGTTCCTCCTGTCGTAGACGATGAGCCTGTCGAACTCGTTGTTGTTCCGCCAGTTGTTGCAGTCGTCGCCGAGGTCGTGGCTGAAGTTCCTGAAGAAGAGGCTGTCGGAGAAACTGTTGTGGTCGATGTGATGGGTTCGGTTACAGCAAAGGGTACCGTAAACTTCATACCTTCCGAACACATGCTATCGAGACAGGCCTTGAGCGTGTAGGCTCCAACATTGAGGTTTGAGGTAGAAAATCCCATGCTGGCGGTATCAATATTGGTCCCCGAATTGTACTGCGTCCAGGTTCCATCGGGCTTTCCGACGTAGATCGTCACGGTCGCAGCCTTTCCGGTCGCGCAGCGATAGGTGTAGTCGACATTGTCTCCCTTCACAAAGCTCGCTTTGTTATCTTTGATTGTGAGGCTAAATCCTGTGCAGGCAGTGGCATCAGAGGCAACCTGGGCCTTAAAAAAATTCTTAATACTGTCCCAGGAGAATCCTGCGTGAGCCGACGATGAGACATTCAAAAAGAAAAGACTACAAAGAAGTACAACAAGGAAAAAACGTCGACAGTTCATAAAATAAAATTAAAGGAGAGATTAGAATTATTCTCTCACACATGAGAAAAGCAGGGGGCAAAAAGTAGTTGATCGTTGATAGTTTGTAGTTTATAGTGCTTATTAATTCTCTATGAATTATCAACCGTTAACCATGTTCGACGAAGTTCAACGACTGTATTCGAAACTTCAATTCGTCGGTTGGACTGAATCCGACTGTGAAGTCATTGCCCCGATGACGCTTGAGATCAACAAGCTGAAGAAAGATAAGGATGCAATCATCCTCGCCCACTCCTATCAAACTCCAGACATTGTCTACGGAGTAGCGGACTTTGTCGGAGACTCGTATGGCCTGAGCGAAATTGCCTCCAAGCATTCCGCGAAGATGATTGTCTTCTGCTCGGTGTATTTCATGGGTGAAACGGCGAAGATTTTGAGTCCAGAAAAAGAAGTGCTGGTCCCCTCTCGTGCCGGCTGCTCGCTGGCCGACTCCATCACCGCCAAGGATGTTCAGGATTTAAAAAAGAAACATCCGGGCATACCCGTGGCCTGCTATGTGAATACTTCGGCCGCGGTGAAGGCCGAGTCGGACGTGTGCGTCACCTCCTCCAATGTGATCTCAATCATTGAAGCTCTGCCCGGAAACGAAGTGATCTTCATTCCGGACAAATATATGGCCGATTACATTCGCCGAAAGACTTCAAAAACCATCATTGATTGGCCAGGTGTCTGCATCGTTCACGAGACCTTTACCTCAGCTTCCATTCAAGCTGTGAAGGAACAATTCCCAGACACGGAAATCCTCGTCCACCCTGAGTGTACAGCCTCCGTGATTGACCAAGCAGATTTTGTCGGCTCGACCACTGCGATTTTGAATCATGTCAAAAGTTCGCTGTCCAAATCCTTCATGGTCGTGTCCGAGTGTGGGCTGGCTGACCGAATCAGAAGTGAAGTACCAGAAAAGAAGGTCGTAGGTGCCTGCTCGCTATGTCCGTATATGAAACAGATTCAGCTCAAGGATGTCTTGACGGCGCTCAAAAATCCTCGTCCGGACCAGATTGTCGAAATTCCGCAAAAAATACTTGTGAAGGCAAAGAAAAGTTTGGATCGAATGTTTGAGTTAACAAATGGGCGATGCTAATCTACGAATAAGCATCCGAATCTACGGATCCTACGAATTCAATTTGTATAAGTTTATCCTTCTTCCATGAAATCCTTCCAAGAAACTCGTCTCGAAAATGGTCTGCGTGTTATCACCTCCCCCGTACCATCCGATAGCATCACCCTGCTGGTGCTCGTGGGAGCCGGTTCACGCTACGAGAGCCTTGAGATCTGCGGAATTTCGCACTTCCTGGAGCATATGTTTTTCAAGGGTGCCAAGAAGTACAAAAATACGAAAGAGGTGTCAGAGGCCATCGACGGCGTGGGGGGCGAATTCAACGCTTTCACGGGCAAGGAATACGTCGGCTACTACGTCAAGCTCGCGAAAGAAAGCAAACACATCGCCTTCGATGTGATCTCGGACATGCTGATCAACCCAACGTTTGACAAGGCCGAGATCGAAAAGGAGCGTGGCGTGATCATGGAAGAATACAATATGTACCAGGACACGCCCATGTATCAGGTCGCCTGGGATTTTGAGGCGCTGCTTTTTGGCAGCCAGCCCATGGGTCGTGATCAGATCGGTACGAAGAAGCTTATTCGTGAGGTCACCCGAGAACAATTCGCCGAGTATCACAATGCACTCTACAGCTCGGATAATACAGTGATTTCCGTGGCTGGCAATATCAGCCACGAGGAAATCCTGGAGCTCGTCAAGAAGTATTTTAAATTCACGCTGAGTACGAAAAAAAAGACTTGGGCTCCCTTTGAAGGCTATGCCCAGGGCAAAAAAGTGAACCTCTCGATCAAGAAGACCGAGCAGGCCCACATGACGATCGGCTTCCCTGGCTACCCGACCTCTCATCCGGATTTCTTTGCGCAGAAGCTGATGGCCATCGTGCTCGGGGGTAACATGAGCTCTCGGATGTTCCTGAATATTCGCGAAGCACAGGGTCTCTGCTATTACATCAATACCACCTGCGACGACTTCACGGACTGTGGACACTTCACCACGAATGCCGGGGTGGATGTGAACCGTGTGGAGCAGGCCGTGGCCTCGATTGTGAAGGAATATGGGACCTTGAAGCACCACCCGAAGATCGATACGAAAGAGCTTCAAAAAGCCAAAGCGTATCTCTACGGCAAGCTGGTGATTTCTTTGGAAGATTCGGAGCAGGTCGCCCAACTCATCGGCAAACAAGCGATCCTCAACGAAGGCATCAAGACTTTGGATATGATTCACGAAGGCATCAAACGAGTTACGGTTGAAGACATCGCCCGAGTCGCTGTGGATATTCTGAAGCCCGAAAAAATGCGCCTTGCTTACATTGGTCCAGAGAGGAGCGAAGAGAGCCTGGAGAAATTGATGGGGTTTTGAGAGAGGGAGAGGGGCAGGCGGAATGATCCGAACTGCCCCTCTCCCGGCGCGGTGGGGGGCCCGGTGGGGACCCGGGCTTCCGCGCGTATAAGCATGGACGTGGGGAGGTACAAGCTCCTCCCAAACGCCCCCGTTCTCGGCTCAGAATAGAAGTTACCTAGGTCCCAATGTACAATCTGGGACCCAGTTTTTTTCAGACATGAGCCACGGGGGGCGGGTGATCCTTTCGGGATCCACGCCCATACACGACGCGCACATTGTACAGAGGAAAGCCTTTTTGACAAGACAAATAAGCTATGAAATACTGTCTCAGAAGATTTTTTATGATTCAACGCTCACTTATCATCCTGAAGCCCGACGCTGTCCAACGTGGACTCATCGGCGAAATAACCTCTCGTTTTGAACGAAAAGGACTGAAACTCGTCGGTTCAAAAATGACGATGCTCGATTCCAAGATTCTCCACGAGCATTATGCACACATCTCGAAAAAGCCGTTTTTTCCCGGCATTGAAGCCTTTATGAAGAGCTCACCGGTTATTTTGCAGGTCTGGGAAGGCTATCAAGCGATTGATGTGATCCGTCTGATGTGTGGTGTCACGAATTCGAGAGAGGCACTTCCCGGGACGATTCGCGGCGATCTTTCAAGCTCGTACGGTTCCAATGTGATCCATGCCTCAGACTCACCAGAGACGGCCGAAACGGAAATCAGGAGATTCTTCAAAGACCATGAACTTTTTGCTTATGATAAGATTATTGAGACGGTGAGTTATTCGGACGATGAACGCAAGTAGCTAGGTGAATACCGATCGTACCTCATCCGCCTTCAGGGTCATTTTTTCCTTGGCCTCTAATTTCTCCACTGAGAAATCAACCATAACGTCTTTCCCTATCTGAGACTCAATTACGGAGAGCAAGTGATCGAAATGAACCCTCTGTTTGATCTGTGAAAGGGCCATGTCGGAGCTGGCAGCAATGTGCAGCTGATTGCCCTTGAGCTCGAGGCGAGAGCTCTTGAGAGTCCTTCGTAGCGAAGGATTTTCGATAGCAGCGAGAAAGGCACTCAGATCGAAGGGAGAGCTAGTTACTGGTTTCTGGTTACTAGTCTCTAGTTCCGTTTTAGACTCCACTTTCGTTTGTCTCACATTCGGATCATTCTGTCTTATTAGGGTATTTGGGTCGTGTTCATTCTTATTCGGATCATTCGGTTCCATTCGGATATGAGGATCGTGTTCCATGCATTTCAATACGGCAATTTCCAGCGGCAATTCCGGTATCATCGGATCGCGAAGAGCGTTGAGGGCTTCGAAGAAAATATCCATCCAGGGAAGGATTCGCGAACGCTCCCCTGCTTCATGAGGCTTCAGAAGAGAAGCTCGAAGGTTTTCCAGAATGGACTGACAAAATTGGAAAAGATCACCCCCTTGCTCATGGACCAGGTGGACTACCTTCAGAGCAGTATCTGCATCAGACTGTCGAAGTGATTCGACAAATTGAACGATGGCGGCGTTTGCCGAAAGCCCGAGAACTTCTCTCACCTGGGCAGCGGTAAAAGGCCCCATTCCAATGACCTGAGCCAAGAGGCTGAGCCCATCTCGAAAACTGCCTCGAGCGTGCAGGGCAAGAAGGTCGATGGCCTGCTCCTCTGGCGAAACACCCTCCCACTGACAAACTTGCGAAAGGTGGGCCGCCACGAGGCGATCGTCCGCGAGATGAAAATCGAATCGCTGGCAGCGAGAACGAATCGTATCAAGTACTTTGTGGGATTCGGTGGTGGCAAGGATGAAGTGAACATGTTCCGGGGGTTCCTCGATGATCTTGAGCAGCGCATTGAACGCGCTCTTGCTCAGCATATGGACTTCATCGATGAGGTACACCTTCTTCTTCGCCTGCACGGGCAAAAATCTTGCCTGCTCGACGAGCACGCGGGCATCATCGACAGACCCATGGCTCGCAGCATCGATTTCGATCAGGTCGGTAAGACGCTCTTCTAGCCCTGCCCTACACAGCTCGCAGGTGTTACAGGGATTGCCAGCTTTGGTATGTTCACAATTGATCGCCCTGGCGAGAATTCTTGCCGTGGAGGTCTTGCCCGTGCCTCGAGGACCGGTGAAAAGATAGGCATGAGAAATTCGCTTCTGCTCAATCGCCGATTTCAAAATCTCACGTATATGGTCCTGACCCAGCAGAGAATCGAAATCAAGAGGACGGTATTTCCTGTAAAGTGACATGCTCCTAGACTACTCTTCTTCCTTTCTAAATTGCAACGCTTCCAGGACGTGCTTCTCAGCAATCGTTTCCACTCCCTCGAGATCCGCAATGGTGCGAGCAACCTTGAGCACGCGATGGTAACCTCGGGCGGAAAGATTGAGCCGGTCCATGGCCTTCTCCAGGATCACGGCGACGGGTTTGGAGATGGTACAAAACTGCTGCAGGAGTTGTGAGTTGAGCTCGGCATTGCAGAGAATTCCGGATTGTTCATATCGCTTCTTTTGAAGATCTCGAGCCTTTTCGACCCGAGCAGCCACGACCTCAGACTTCTCCAGCGTATCGCTCGAGGAGACCTCCTGATACTTGACCGGGGAGACCGAACAAAAAAGATCGATGCGATCCATCAAAGGGCCGGAGATTTTCTTCTGATAGCGGTTCACCATCTTCTCTGGGCAGGTACAGGGCTTCTTGGCTTCCGGGACTTCATAATAGCCGCAAGGACAAGGATTCATCGCGCCGCAAAGAACAAATTGCGCGGGGTACGTGATCGTAGCCTGAGACCTTCCAATGGTGATACGACGATCTTCCAATGGCTGACGGAGGAGCTCCAGAACGGAGAGTGGGAATTCCGCCATTTCGTCGAGGAAGAGAACGCCCCGATGCGCGAGCGAGATCTCTCCAGGACGAGGAATTCTACCTCCGCCCACCAGGGAAATGCCCGAAGCCGTATGATGGACCGTACGGAACGGTCGCTCATGAATGAGCACCTGATCGGATGGCAAGAGGCCGGAAAGTGAGTAGAGCTTCGTCACTTCCAGAGACTCTTCAATGTCCATACGGGGAAGAATCCCCTGCAAGGCTTTGGCCATCATCGTCTTGCCGGAACCTGGAGATCCGCAAAGCAGGATATTATGACTTCCAGCCGCAGCAATTTCCAGTGCCCTCTTCCCCTTGATCTGTCCTTTGATATCGCAAAGATCAACGGCAGGAGGTAGTTTTTTCGAAAAAAATTCATGAAGATTTTTGACCTGGGCGACCTCCGGATTACTCTTGCCCTGAAGGAAGTCGTGAACTTCTTCCAACGAATCGACCCCAACGATCGTGACATCCGGAATGAGCGATGCCTCTCCTTGATTCACCTTCGGGACCACAATCCGACGAAAGCCAAGATCCCGGCCCACGGACACGAGGCTCAGAATGCCATTCACGTGCCGGAGCTTGCCGTCCAAGGCCAGCTCTCCGAAAAAAAGCATATTCGAGGTATCCACCGGCGAATTTCCCTGAGCATTCGCAATCATGCCGAGAGCGATAGCGAGGTCAAAAGAAGGCCCGGATTTACGCACATCGGCTGGTGCGAGATTCACGACGACTTTGCCTCGAGGATACTTGAAGCCGCTATTTTTGATAGCGGAGCGAACTCGTTCTTTGCTTTCTTGCACCGCAGTATCCGGCAAACCGACAATGACCGTGCCAGGCTGACTGGCGAAGTGATCGACCTCGATCTTGATGAGCTGAGCATCGAGGCCATGGGGAGCGAGGGAAAAGAAGGTGGTGGGCATGGAGTTAGGAGTTAGGAATTAGGAAGTTAGGAAGTTAGGAGGTTAGGAACACAAAAGCAGAATAGCATGAACTGAAATACATTCGATATAAATGTACATGACAATTCTGTGGTACAGTGTTTTTATACTTTTTTCTTGTCATGAAAAAAATCCTCATTCCTCTCTCTCTTCTGCTACTTCTGGGCCTTTCAGGATGCGACCTTCTCGCAGGCAGCGACAGCACGATTCCTCCACCGGGAGAAACAGCGGATGACAAAAAATTGCCGGAAAGTATTCTCAAAGATCTCTATCCCGAAAGATACAGCACAGCAACTACCGCGAAGCTGAAGGCAGAATCAACCGATGAAAATGGAAGCGGAGAAAGTATTCTCGACGATCTGAACAAAAAGAATGATGTGCCACTCCCTCCGAAGGGAGGTCAAATTGGAAAACCTCTTGGGTACAAAACCAAGAAAATCAAGGTCATCACCTATCAAGGCTATTACATTCCTGAAAAATTCCTCCATCTGGGCACCGGGACTGACTGTCCGAAGCACCACTGGCACGGCAAAAATGGATATAGCGCCTATGCCGTCGACGAAACGACGACCTTCATGGACCCCGGTGGCTGTGGCTTTGGGACCGTGGATCAAAACCCGCTCATCGAAGTCGATGAAGGAACAAACAAAGTGCCAGCTGAGAAAAAGTCTGTGCCGAGTTTCTAATTGCCCCAAATAAGCTTCACAATATCATGGTACGTCACGACGAAGATGAGCAGGAGAAGAAGCACAAAGCCAAAGGCGTGGATGCGGGCCTCCCAGTGAGCATTGGGACGGCGTCTCGTGATCAGTTCAAAGCTAATCAAAAGGAAACGGCCTCCGTCAAGAGCAGGAATTGGCAGAACATTGATGGCACCAAGCGACAGAGAAAGCAGCGCAATGAGCTTGAGAATTTCCGCGATCGAGCCGGTTTGTGTTGTCTCGTGGGTAATCTTCGCGATACCAACAGGTCCTGAGACCTGAGGCGAAAGCTGAAATTTCGTGACCAGGTCAAAGATGACCTTGATAAACTTTTTCATGGTGGTGATTGAAAGGCGTGCCGACTCTTGAAACCCCTTGACGATAGCCTGAGAAAAGGGATACGAAATGTCGTGAGTGGCCAGAATCTCTGGAGCCTCGGCAATCACGACGCCGATTCTTCCTTCAATGTTCACGGGCAAGGTCAGCGTTGTGGTCACCTTATCGCGTTCGATCTCGAGAGTCGTCTCGCCCCCAGCTCTTGTCTTCTCGTGATTCACGAGATCAGCGCTTTTCAAGATAAGCTGCCGATCAGCGCTCTTAATAAAATCACCTCTTTTTACCCCCAGATTATCCGCCGTTGCACCCTTGACCACATCCACCACGACGACGTGGTCTATGGCCTCGATGAGGCCTTGTTTTCGATACTGATCAAAATCCTCCTGGGAAAGTACGATGGGCTTCGTACCATGGGTAAAAAGCCCCACGAGGATGACGTAGCCCAGCAGGAAATTCATAATTACGCCTCCAAGGATAATGATCGTCCTGGCACCAATGCTTTTGCTGGGGAAGCTCCCTTCTCGATGTTCCATCTCTGGACTTGAGCTGTCCTCTCCGTACATGCGTACAAAGCCTCCGAAAGGAATCCAGTTGAGACTGTAGATGGTCCCAAATCTATCCTTCCAGAGCGTTTTCGCGCGGGGAGGAAGCCCAAGTCCAAATTCCTCAACCTTGACTCCCGATTTTCGAGCCGCAAAAAAATGCCCAAACTCGTGGATGAGAATGAGGAGGGAGAAGATAAGGAGAAAGACGAACGTGGAAAGGAGGTATGACATATGGCCTATATCGTTAATATCTCTTTCTCCTTCGCCTTCACGACCTCTTCGATCTTCTTATTCGCCTTGTCCACATTTTGCTGGAGCTCTTTTTGAAGGGCTCGGGATTCGTCTTCAGAGATTTCTTTTTCTTTCTCTTGCTCCTGAATTCGTGAATTGGCTTTGTGACGGGCATTTCGCACCGAAATGCGAGCATCTTCGCCTTTTGCCTTCGCCACCTTCGCGAGCTCTTTGCGTCGCTCCTCCGTTGGCATCGGGAGAGTGATACGCACCGCGGAGCCATCATTCATGGGGTTGAGCCCGAGATCCTTTCGCTCTCGAATCGCCTTTTCTATCGGCAAGAGCATGCCCTTATCCCAGGGCTGGATCATGATGGTCTTCGGATCAGGTGTGCTGACCGTGGCGAAGTGCTTGAGCGGCTGGAAGCTGCCATAGGCTTCCACCAAAAGTCCATCGACCATGGCGGTCGACGCTCGTCCCACCTGCATCTTGGCAAATTCACCCTCGAGGTGTTTGATGGCGTCTTGGAAAAGCTTTTCTGCGGTTTGGAGATCCATGGGGGGATTTTTAAATCAAAAAAGAGTATAGCGAGAGAAAGGAAAAAAGAAAAGAAAGTGACTTGAAACGGCTCTTGTTCATAGAGCTCCTCTGGTCTACAATCGAAGTGGTTAAAAACGACACTATGGCCTATCAAGATTTTTTTCCAAAGGGTGAGATGGAAAGAATAACCCGCGAAGGGACGAAAATTTATGAAACCATCAAAGATCAATACGAACCTCAGCATTATGGAAAATATCTGGCCATCGATCCGGAAAGCAAGGATGCCTTCATGGATGAAGATGGCGCACAGGCTGTCTTGAAGGCAAAAGAGAAATACCCGAAACGAGTATTTTTCTTGGTAAAAATAGGATATGCAGCTGCTGATACGCTGATGAGTCTCTATCATTACGTATGATCAAAGGTCGCATTGAAGAGAATATTCCCTTGATAGGCATTTCTTTAGGATGGTTATCCGGAATCAAAAAAATTACAGCAATTATCGATACCGGTTTTTCAGGTGAACTAAAAATTCCCCCTTCACTTGCAAAGGAATTAAAAATTGAAATTACTCACACGGAAAGGCTGATACTTGCAGACGACTCGAGTATAAGCATTCCAGTCGGTCTCATTTTCACCTCAATTGAGGGAGAGAGTAAAATTGTGTATGCCCTCATTGGAGACGGAATTTCGCTGATCGGCGTTGGTCTGCTCAAAAAATTTGGGTTGAAACTCACCGCTGATTTCAAAAAAGAAACGCTTGTTCTTGAGCGCGCGTAGGGAGGTTGCCAAAAACCCTGGAAAATACGACGAAAAAAGGCTATAATGAAAAGATGGAAAGCCTATCGAGAGGCAGGTATAACCATCTCGCGAGAGAGCATCGACCCTCTTCTCGAGGTGTGTCTCGAGGTTGCAAAAAGAAAGCTAAGCGACTTGGGCCTTGAGCCCGAAATGCCAAAGAAGAAAAGAGAGAAACCATCAGAGTATGATGAAAACTTGAGTAAAATTGAAAAGGCAATCCAGGATCAGATTTTGAAAAGCTTTCAAGAAGATGCCTCTCCAAAGGAAGCAGCAATGAGAGCACTACGGGCCTGTAGCGAAGATGTTCTCGAAATGGTCGATATTCTCCTCAAATGTATCGATGACGGAAACTACAGCAAAGCAGAAATAGGAATCTACTGGGACAAATTACTCAGGTTGCTAAGGGATGGCGGAATTGATCCAAGGGAAGTGATTGAGCCATCTAAACTGGAGAAAGTTAAGAGATATCTTGAAAGGGAATCCAAAGACGATGGATCGCACCGGGGGGTTTAATTTTTTTCGATTCTAAGATAGTCATGGATTTTTTGAAATATTTTCTCAAGAAAACCAGTTGAGACTTTTGCAACGGAACCTTTACTGAAAATCTTATTCAGGCGTTGAATCTTGTCACAATGAACAAAACTCTGAGCGAAGTTATTTCCTCCTTCAATAATATCTGATGACTCAAGGAAAACTCGGTGCTGATTATTTTGAGAGCTCGATATCGCAACAGCAATGACGTCTCCTGAACTATTCACAAGACGATTCGAAATTACAATCACAGGCCTTTCCTTCTGCTGAAAACTGTCGCTAAAAGGAAAATTGGTGATGATAATATCTCCCTGTTCAATCATGGCTTTCGAAGAATAGGAAGTTTCGGAAGGATGTCATCCCAGATATCATCCTCGGGGCCCCAAAACGTCTTCATATTTTCTAGAGCAAGTGCATTCCAGAATTTTTCCTCTTCCTCAGGCGAATCCTTTGAAGAAATAAGTCCGATCTCAAATGGTATTTTCTTTTCCTCAACTGCTCTTGTGAAAAAGACACGAATGGCCGTGCTGATATCCAAACCTAACCTCTTGAAGAGGGCTTCTGCCTTAACCTTCAAATCTTTTGGCAATCGAGCTTGTATTGATGCAGTTTGCATAACTAATGCATATATACTGCATACAGTTTACGATACAGCTACAAAAAAATCAAGCTTTAAGAACACATTTTTTCAATCGCTCCACTCGATCCGTTTTCTCCCAGGGAAATTCAGACCTTCCGAAATGACCGTAGCAGGACGTCGCGGAATAGATGGGGTGAAGGAGATCGAGCTCTTTGATGATACCTGCGGGAGAGAGGTCGAAGGTTTTTCGAACCGCATCTTCGAGCATCTTGGAATCCACAGTTCCGGTGCCGAAGGTGTCGATGAAGACCGACACCGGCTCGGGAAAGCCGATCGCATAGGCGAGCTGGATCTCGCAACGTTTCGCGAGGTTAGCCGCCACGATATTCTTTGCGATGTAGCGGGCCATGTAGGCCCCGGAACGGTCTTGTTTGTTGGGCACCTTGCCGGAAAAAGCTCCTCCGCCGTGGCGTCCCATGCCGCCATACGTATCCACCATGATCTTGCGTCCCGTCACGCCGGTGTCCGCGTGCGGGCCACCCTCCACGAATTTACCCGTTTCATTCACGAGAAAGCGTGTTTTGGCATCGAGGAGTTTGGCACACACCGGGCGAATAACATGCTCAATAATATCAGCTTTGATCTGGTCGTGGGTGATGTGGTCATGATGTTGAGCGGCCACAACGACGGTGTCCACGCGCAGGGGTTTTCCGGCTTCATCATATTCCACCGTAACCTGCGTCTTGCCATCCGGCCGGAGATAATCAAGCGTCCCGTTTTTGCGCACTTCAGCCAGCCTCCTCGCAAGCCCGTGCGCGAGCATGATGGGAAGCGGCATGAGCTCCGGAGTTTCGTCGCACGCAAAGCCAAACATCATGCCCTGATCCCCTGCTCCTTGTTCCTTTTTGTGAAGTCCACCTCCTCGCTCTCCCTGGGCAATATCCTGACTTTGCTCGTGAATGGTCGACACTATCGCACAGCTTTTGTAGTCGATGCCGTAGGCCGGATCTGTGTAGCCAATACGTTTCAGAGTTTCGCGAACAACTTTCGTCACATCCACATAGGTCTTGGTCGTGATCTCTCCGCCCACGAGCACCAGGCCATCGGTGATAAAAACTTCGCAACAACAAGCGCCATGGGGATCGTCTCGAAGGACGCTGTCCAGCACGGCATCGGCAATCTGATCGCAGATCTTGTCCGGATGCCCTTCGGTGACGGATTCGGAGGTAAAAAAGGAGTGGGACATGATAGAAAAATGATTACAAAGAGTGACGGTCAATTTTTGCCTGATTCAGAATAGCAGCCGTTGTTCCCTTCGGAAGATCTCGAACATGAAAAGGAACCGTTACTCGGAGTTCTTTTTCGGGATTGAAAAGAATTTTGTGACTCCCGGTTTGATGATGCTCGATAAAACCGTACGATTTCAAAATTTTAATAAGTTTTTTCGACGTGAGAACGGGAAGTTTAGGCATATTGAATGTCCTGGGTCAGAATGAAAGTTTCGTGGTCGTCTCGAATCTTTTCCTTCGATTTCTTAACACTTTCAAGGTAACCCTGGATCGCATCCTCAGCCATTTCACTGGCTTCCTCGATTGTTTTTCCATAGGTTATACACCCCGGCAAAGCCGGAATGATTGCTGTATAACCTCCCTCTGGTTCAGGGCGAAACAGAATGTGAAATTGATAACGCATAAAATGATTCTAACTGGCTCACAGTGTACTCCTTTGTGCTTTATATCTCCAGAAAGGCCAAAAGTATACCAAAGTAATGAAAAATATGCTAGAATAGGGAGAATGTTAGGCACTCATCCTATGAAACACAAGCGTTTTCTCATCGTATTCGGAAGCATGATTGGAATTTCTCTCATTATGCTGGCAATGATGCTGATCCCCACGAGTCTCCAGACGAATGTTTTGATGATTTCCAAAATTCAAAAAAATCAATCACTTGAGGATACGATCAAAAACCTCAAGATTACCGACCTTGTGCTTCCGGAACTGACGATCAGCGAAAGGATGGTGGACCTCTCAAGCGAATCACAAGAAGTCATCCAGGGTCTCAAAAAACTTCCCACCAGGCCTCGCATTTTTCTCTCGCTTGGGAAAAGTCGAGAAACGGCAAAGATGCTGATCGCTGCTGAGCGAGATCCGAAAAAAAAGCAGGTGCTCTTGTGGAGAATCGTTCAAGTGCTCCAAAAAGCCGATGGGATCGCCATCAACTTTGAAGGCATTTTTGAAACCTTTGCCTTTGACGAAAAACTACAGCTGGAAAAAATCATGAACGACATTCGCACGCTGGCGTGGAAGCAAAAAAAACTCATTGCCGGAAACGGGAAGAACGATCTCAAGTTTCAGAATAGTAAAAATACGATCGTCTGGTATCTCAATCAGGAGAGAAAGAATGTGATGCAGCAACAGTCTATCGTCGCAAAAATTCAGCAAAAAAATGAAGAAGCAAAGCCATCTGAAACAAGACAACTTCCGGAAGTGTTGGTCACACCGCAACCCAATCGTGAAGTCTTTGGGGGAGGTGCCTCTCCAGGCGGGCCTGCACCTGCCCCTCAGCCCGTTCCACCACCACCTTCACCTCCGGCCCCAACTCCAATCTTCTCTTTTGTTCCGAAAAAAAAGTTTGCAAGCTATATCGAGAATCATGGCGCCAGAAGGCCACAAGAGCTGATCAATGAACTTCTCTCCGAGAGCTTCACAGAAATCTATGTCAGCAACTACGAGCCGGAATGGACTGGAGAATTCATTCACCTGCTCAAGACAACCAATGGCGGAGTTCATGTTTCCGTGGTTGCCGAAGGCGACTGCGCGCTGGCACTTGACGCCACGTGCGGAAACAAAAATCTGAGCATCTACAAAGACCCCGCTCGAGTTCTGGTGACGACCAATATCAAGCCAACGAATGCTTGGCTCCTCAAGTATGGAAGCCCGGGAGAAAAAGTAGAAGGCATTCACTACGACGTCGAAGCCTATCTTGGTCCGGGTAGTTTTTACCAGTGCGACCACAATGGTACCTTTGGAAAATGTACGATCGACGATGTGATTCAGATGGTGGATCTGGCAATGGTGCCGCTGCAAAGTCAGGGCTATCAGCAATCCATGGTCTGGGGTTCGTCTCGCAATGCAAGTCCAGATCAAGGCTCGAGTTACAGCGCTGACCTCACACGCCTCTTTGCCTCGGCAGGATTCCAAAAAAGCGTCGGGCAACTGGTGCTGCTGGCCTACAGTGACCAATTTTCGAATGTTGATGTTCAGCCTAGCTTTCTGGCTGCAGAGAAATTTTGTCTGACAACTTCCTTCTGCCCTCAGCTGATACCCGTGATCGAGACGGACCATGTTCCAGCAGAGCCAGCCGCAAGCTTCTTCGAAGAAGGACGACAGGCCGCAGAGCGCATGCTGGTCCTGACCCAAACAGAGGAAGAAAATCTCAAATCCTATGCCGGCCAGGGGGTCCACAATCTGCTCTCGTATCACGAGCCTGCTCTGGTCAATCGAGCCGTGTTCCCGGGAAACATTGAAAACGAAGGCGATGTGAAAATTCTCTCCGTGAGTGCCTCAGCCTCCGAACTAAGCCCGGCAAAAAACTCGATCACCTTCACCGTCAATTTCAATCAAGCTACTCCAAGCGGATCACTAAGCCTTCAGGTCCGGAGTCTTGCGAACGATACCATTCTTGCCGATGCCAGCAGTCAAGGGGTCTCCGGCAGCAATCAATCCGCCTCGCTCACGATCGCCTACCAAAATTTTTCTCAGGAACCGGAGGGCAGCTACGAGGTCAATATTTTTCTCACGAGCAAAAAATACTTCGATCGCACACGGAAGAAGGCCAACAATGTTCAAACTTTTTCGCTCAAAAAAACCATCAATCCTCCGCAGTCTCCCAAACTCAGCATTCCGGTCATTTTCGGATTCTCTCAGCCCTCCGACATTACTTCTCCCAGTGCCCTCATGGAACAGCAGATCACAGATCAAGTGAACAAAGGCGTGATCGATATCCCTATCTATCTTGGAGGCAATGTCGCGTCTGATGGGTCCGGACTTGTCCCGTCACCAAATTTTTCGCCGTTCATGAACCTACTCACGAAGATCGAAACGAATCTTCAATTTGCACCAAACACGTTACGACTTCGCGGATACCTTCGAGCATCCGTCACGAAAGCGGATGCCGATACGCAACAAGGCGGTGCCGGAAAAATCAGCCTGAGCAACGCATCTGTCCGGTCCAATGTGAAGGCACTGATTCGCGATATCGCCTTGAACAATAAATACCAAATGGCATCAGCGCGTCTCGACCTCATCACCCTCGACTTCGAGGCCATTACGGCAAGCAATTATGACCAGAACGACCTTGCGTCCGGCGATGAAGGCTCGGTGACACAGATTGCCCAGTTCGTGAGCGAAATCAAAACGATGAATATTGGCAAAAAGATTGGCGTGTACACAGCCGGCATGATCAACAAAAACTGGTTCCCTTCTGAAACCGCGACGCCAGTTCCTTCTCCATTCCTGGTCTCTCCAACGAACTATCTCTCCGAAGAGGATGCCGAACTGCTCTACACCTCCGGACTGGATGTGATCGTGATCGGAGCTTACGTGACCTTTCCCAATGCAAGCACCTTTGTCAACAATAATCCTACAGCCTTTGGGCCGATTCATACCGACTTTGAATCCTTTTTGAAGCATCAGATCACGACAATTCGAAATATTGCTTCAAGAAATCCCAACCTCAATCTGAATCCTATAAATAACGAACTGCTGCTCATTCCTGATTTTGCATCGGCAACGCTTCCGAATGTCGTCTCAACCGACAGTGCCGTACAGTCGCTGAAGTCTCTCATCAACTCAGGATTTTCAACGCAAATACATGCCGAAGCCTTCGATTTCGGATCTCTGGACAGTACTGAAAAAGCGCTCATTCTCAGTGCCCAGCAATAGCAAGATACTCTTCGAGGATCACGGCAGCAGCCACGGAATCCTGAAGATGCTTGTGCTGCTTCGTCTTGATTCCTGCGCTGTGGAGCTTCGCGCTGGCAATCTTGCTCGTAAATCGCTCATCAATAAATTCGATTGGAGCGTTGGTTACCTTTTCTAATCGTTGTGAAAATTGTCGAAGCTTATCGACAATATCACCAGCCGAACCATCCAGCTTGTGCGGAAACCCGAGCAGGATTTTCTCGATCTTCTCCGTTTCCACAAGCTTCTTCAAGCTCCCCAAGGTCTTGTCATCATTGGCAATCGCCTCACGTGGAAAAGCAATGCCGGAATTGGTATCTCCTACCGCAACACCGATTCGTTTCAAACCGAAATCGAGGGAAAGGAGCTTCATCCCTTGGCTTCTACTTCTACGGTCACCTTCACCTCGTGTTCTCCAAATTTCACGATCACGCTGTGATTTCCAATTTTCTTGATTGGCTCAAACTTCAGCTGTGACTTTTCAACGTCGACTTCGATCTGAGCCTTGATCGCTTCGACCAGGGATTTTTCTGAAACCGCGCGGAACAGCGTTCCTTTTGGAGAAGCCTTGGCCTGGAGCTTGATGACCTTGCCGAGGAGCTTCTTCGCTTGCTCACTGAGGGTCGCTTGAGCCATGAGAGCCTCATTCTTCTGACCTTCGATCTTCACCTTGAGCTTTTCGAGGAGATTCGGCGTGGCCATCTTCGCAAAGCCCTGAGGCATAAGGTAATTGGAAAAATAACCTCGGCGCACTCGCTTGAGGGTATTTTTGCTGGCCACCTGAGGCACATCCTGAGTAAAGACGACGTAGAGAGAAGAAGAACTCATAGTTTGCTTGTTACAGGTTACTTGTTGCTGGCAGCTCGTGGATTTTAAACCAGAAACCAGTGACCAGCAACCAGAAGCGAGTCTTTCACCAGCCCAAGAGCCAGCGAAACACTTCGGCTATGCTGAGGCCGGGTCTCAAGCGGTACTCTTCTTTGAGATACCAGTTGAGCAAATCCGTCAGGAGATCGCTATGGCTGCTTAAGGCCTGTAGCTTAACATTCTTCACGGAGGAATCAAGCACATAATATTGGCTTGGATTTGAGAGAAAAATGGCGGGGGTATCATCTGCGATCAACTTCTTGAGCTTCTCCAGAAGGTCCTGCTTGGTGCGATCATCGAAGGTCTTTCGGATATCGACCAGAAGATTGTCCGCCTGCAGACTTCGGTATTCGGAAAGATTCAGGCCTTTTCCCGATTGGCTGCTATGCCAAAAAGGATAGGCATCGAGATTCACGCCGAGATTTTGCCCAAAGAGCAGAATGTCATAGTCTCGGGCCTTGATCTTGTCCTGAAGTGCCGAAAGAGGATAGGTCTCGATGACGACCTTGACACCGACCTCGAGCCACTGGGAAGCAACCTCCTCGGCGATCTTGAGAAACGCTGGCGTTTCCTGAGCCGTCACCAATTTCAGAATAAGTCTCTTGCCATCGCTATTCATGCGGATCTTCTTCAGCTCATCGGACTTCGAAGAAGGCTCGGGCTCCTTCACTGCAGCAGCGGGGGGAGATTCCTTCACCGGCTCTTGGGCAGGTGGTGAATGATCCGCCGCAGGAGCGGCAGGAAGACTCTTTTCATCGATAAGAAAATTTTTGGCAACCTCACCGTTGCCTCCGATTTTTTTCTGCTCGTGACCATTGATGCTGATCTTCAGGCCTCCGGCATTACCAACGGTGGTGAGAAGGACCGATTTTTTCACGGTAAGTTTCTTCTGTTCTCCCTTTTTGAGCAGCAGCGAAACTTTTGGGCTTTTATCAAGGATGTAGGACATCCAGGTATCGGCCTCTCCAAAGAATTCAACAGAAAATCCTTGCGAAGGTTCATTCGCACGATCTTTTGGAACGATTTCTTGTATCTTCTTTTGATTCTCAGTATTCTTTTCAGCCTCTTTCACCTTCTTTTTTTTCATAAGCTCTTCAAATTTTTCTGGCAAATACCACTGAGCGTCAAAGAGGGCTCCCTGAGCGCGATTCAGATCGGTCGACAATCCTCCACTGGTTTTGGATTCGAGGACCGGAGATTCCACACCTACGGCTCCGGGCTGAAGCGCAAGAATTTTTTTCTTATCCGTAGCAAGTTGCAGGGCGATACGTACTTTTTTGTTGGCAAGAATATCGGAGGCCGTATTGAGAAAAAGCGCGCTGTACTGTGGAAGACGATACGGGAGGATTCGAAATCGAGTCGAAGAACCAAGTACTTTTTCTGGGTCATCGGTGGAGTTCAGACGAAATCCCGTGAGCGTATTTTCTGAAAGCAGGAGGGCATCCTGCGTCGGGAAAACTCGGAAAATAACGGTCTGGATCTTGGGCATAACACCATAGGTGCGGTCAAAACGACGAAGATTGATCTCGTGGGTATCTCCATTGACGGTCCAGCTCACAAATGAAAATGGGCCGGTGCCTATGGGGCTTTGGTTAAACGGTGCGAGCGGGAGATCGGTGGGGGCAACAGAAGTGAGAAGATGTTTTGGGAGAAGACCAATCGTAAGGCTTGCCAGGAAGAATGACGAAGGCTCGGAAAGTCGAAATCTCACCACTCGCTCGGTAACCTTCTCGACTCGAATATCAGAAAACATCTGATGAAGGGCATAATTTGGAAAATCCTTCTGTTGAATCATATCGCGGTACGTGAAGATGACATCATCCGCCGTGACGTGCTCGCCATCATGCCAGAGGGCATCCGGGACAATCGTGAAGGTATAGCTCAGGTTGTCTTTGGACTTCTCACTGGTGGCGAGATCATCTTCGATCCTTCCGGTGTGGGGATTGTATTTCGTCAGCCCACTAAAAATAAGCTGGCTCAGATCTCGATCCACAGTATTCGTCGTGAGAAGAACGGGATTCAGGGCAAGGGGTTTTCCGATGAGCCCCTCCGTGAAAATCCCGCCATCCGAGGGGATCAGCTCAGAGTGATCTCGGATGAATCGGGAATAGAGAGAGTATCCGGTTCCAATGACCACCAGAGACAAGACAACGATCAAGACCTTTTCAATCGTGGTGAAAAAACGAAATCGAAGCATAGTGAGTGGCGAGACAAGCGGTCCTATTTTTTGAGAGGTTGAGGGTTTACCTTAACCGGTTGCGCTTCAACCTTGATATCAGAAGGTTTGATGTTGACCGCGGGGGCGGAAGAATTCGTGGTTGGCTTTGCTGAAGTGGAGGCTTGAGGGAACCACTTCGGTGCGGCCAACGTGAGAAGCGCGGAAAGCAAAAACACGGTGATAAAAACAACGGTGAGGGTGTGAAGAACTTTTGCCGCTCCTCGCTGGGTGGCATAGAAGCCACCAGACCCCCCGAAAGTGGCGGAAAGCCCGGTCCCCTTGTCCTGAACCAGAACCGCAGCAATAAAGAGAAGGCCAAAAGCAACGTGGAGCCAGAGGAAGAAGGAAACCATGATTAACGGATTAATTTATGAAAAATATAATTAATAACACCGAAAAGAAGAACGGCCAGAAGGTAGGTAAAAGCGCCATCAATGGTGAACGTGATAGCGTTGACGTGAAGGAATTCAACGACCCTCTCGGCAATCCAGAGGATGGCCCCATTCACGACCAGGGTGAAAAGCCCGATGGTGAGAAAGAGGAAAGGCAGCGAAAGGATCTTGAGAATGGGCTTGAGAAAAACATTTAAGAGTCCCACGACCACGCCGACCATCACATAGCCAAAGGTTCCTCCGGTCACGGAGAATCCCGGGAGCACCTGGGCGACCAGATAGACACTGACGGTATTCAGCGCAATGAAGGCGAGGAAAGAATACATTGAAATTATTTTCAGAGGTTTCCCGGAAAGTTTAACTCAGCATTCCAGCATACGCAATAGCCAGGGCATCTGCCGCATCATCAGGCTTCGGAAGCTCGCTCAGGGAAAAGCACCGCATGAGCATATCCTGGACTTGCCGTTTGTCCGCTCGACCATCTCCCGTCACCGCCAATTTGATTTGATTGGGAGTGAGTTGACGAAGGGGGATGTTTTCTTCCGCAAGTGTCACGAGAAGAACGCCTCTCGCATGGGCAACACTCATGGCCGTCTTGGTATTGGTGCTAAAAAAAAGCTCTTCGATCACCGCTTCCGTGGGCTGGAATTTTTGAATCAGCGCCTGAAGATCATGTTTGATATGAAGCAGTCGTTCCGGAAAGGAGAGATCAGGACTGGTCGTGATGACACCAAAGTCTAAAACACGGTGTGTTGCCCCCCCTCCAGCCAAGGAGGGGGTTGGGGGGAGGTCGAGCATTGCAAATCCAACGGTTGCCAAGCCAGGATCGAGGCCGAGAATAATACGCTTCTTCATGGTTTGAACTTATTTCTTTTCTGTCACCTGTTTTTGTACCAGGCTCTGTGGCCCGAGAATCGCCGCCACGGGCGCCAGAAGCGAGAGAAGGATAAATCCAACGGCGAGAATACCGAGAATTTTGACAAAAAGGGAATGGGAGGACATGGCGTAATAATTAATAATTAATAATTAATGATTGCTGAACTACCTTGCCACATCAATCCCCCACTGCAACTTCTTCCGGAGCGTCTGGAAGTAGCTGGACTTCTGAAGGCGAGCAAGTTTCAGAGACTTTGAAGAACGCTTGACCTTCACGACATCTCCTTGCCTCAGGTGAAAACCCTGCTGACCGTCAATCGTGAGATAGGATCTCTCCTGACCCGTCGCGATGCTGATTTTGATTTTACCCGAGGGCGGAAGCACAATCGGCTTCTGCGTAAACGAATGAGCCGAGATGGGTGTCAGAATAATGCTGTCGAGAAGCGGCGACACAATGGGGCCTCCGGCCGAGAGCGAGTAGGCGGTGGAACCCGTGGGAGTCGATATGATAAGCCCATCGGCAACATAGGTGGTGAGTTTGCGATCATCCACCGTGGTCTTCAGCGAGATCATTCGGGCAAGCGCATCTCTCGCAATGGTGACCTCATTGAGAAAACGGTGAGAAAAAACACGTCTTCCATTTCGTACAACGCTGCAGCGAAGCAACATGCGAGGCTCAAGGGTGAATTCTTTCTTCACCAGTGCGGCAACAACCTTCTGATAAGCGCTTGCCGGAGCATCGGAAAAAAATCCCAAGCGACCCATGTTCACCAGCATAAGTGGGGTTTCAAAATGCCGCAGGTGCGCAAGGGTGCGAAGCAGACTCCCATCCCCTCCAAAAACCAAGATGAGATCGTAATGCTTTTTGAAATTAAGTTTTTGCCCCAAGTCCACGACCATGTCCTTCTTGCGTAACTCTCTCTCCATTCTCTGAACAAAGTGGTGCGGATCCTGGAGCCGGTGTTTGGTGATGATGCCGAGATGCATTTGTATAAGGCTTAAATTCTAAATACTAATATCTAAAATCTAAACAAATCACAAATTCAAATGTTCCAAATTTCAAACAACATGAATTCTTTTAGATTTTGATATTTATATTTTGAATTTGTTTAGAATTTCGTGCTTAGAATTTAGGATTTCTTTAGTGTATGCATTCTACCAAAACATAAACAAAACGTCTAAGGTCGCAAAAGGAAACTGGCCGTGTTATAATTCTCAAGATTTAGATTTTTATCCTTCCCTCATGTACCGCTCCCACCTCAACAACGAACTCAATTCAAAGCACGCTGGAGAAAAGGTGACCCTCTGCGGCTGGGTGCACCGACGACGCGACCATGGAGGTCTCATCTTCATCGATCTGCGCGATCGTTATGGCCTGACGCAAATCGTGGTTGACCCGAATCACAACAAAGATGCCCACGCAAAAGCCGAGCGACTTCGCTCCGAGTGGGTGATTGGCGTCAGTGGCAAGGTGCGCGCTCGCCCGGAAGGCATGAAGAATGAAACACTTGGCACAGGCGAAATCGAGGTGATGGTCGACGAGCTCACGGTCTACAACGAATCGAAGACGCCTCCGTTTGAGATTGACCAAGAAAAAAATATCAATGAAGAAGTACGTCTGAAGTATCGCTACCTGGATTTTCGACGAGAAAAGTTGAAAAATAATCTCATTCTGCGTCACCACATCATCCAAGAAATTCGCAAAGAAATGAGCGCTCAGCGCTTCATCGAGGTTGAGACCCCAATGCTGGTGAAGGGGACGCCCGAGGGTTCTCGAGAATTCCTCGTACCTTCTCGGATCTACCACGGCAATTTCTATGTCCTACCACAATCGCCTCAACAGATGAAGCAGCTCCTCATGGTCGGCGGCATGGATCGCTATTTCCAGATTGCCCGATGCTTTCGCGACGAAGATCAACGAGGCGATCGTCAGCCCGAATTCACCCAGCTCGACATCGAGATGGCCTTCATTGAGCAAGAGGACGTCCTGAAGCTGACGGAAGGCATCCTCATCAAGCTCAGCAAGAAGTTTCAGAAACACAAGAAAATCCTAAAGAAACCATTCCCTCGACTTTCCTTCCACGACGCCATGAACCGATTTGGCTCGGACAAGCCCGATATTCGATTCGCCATGGAGCTGGAGGATATCTCGGATCTCGCGAAGAAAAGTGAATTCAAGGTTTTCCGAGATACCGTAGAAAAAGGTGGCGTTGTGAAGGCGCTGAAGGTGGAGAACTATGCGCAGAAGCCTCGCAATTATTTCGAAGGCAAACTCACGGACTATGCGAAGGAACTCGGAGCCAAGGGTCTGGCCTACATCTGTTATGAAGACAATGGCGCCACTTCTCCCATTGTGAAATTCCTCGGCGAAGCCGTGATGAAAGAAATCACCAAGAAACTCAAGGCGAAGAAGGGCGATGTGGTGTTCTTCGTGGCCGACGAATGGACCACCGCCTGCACCGTGCTCGGGGCACTCCGGAAGCGCATTGCCGAAGAAGAAGGACGAATTCCGAAAAATGTCCTGGCCTACCTCTGGGTCCTGCACGCGCCAATGTTTGAATTCTCGAAAGAATTTGGAGAACTTCAGGCCACGCACCACCCCTTTACTCGTCCGCATGTGGGTCACGAATACCTGGTGAAAGACGAACCCATGAAGGCCCTGTCCGAATCCCACGACATCGTCCTCAATGGCTACGAAATCGGTGGCGGTTCGATGCGAATCCACGAGCGCGATCTCCAGCACCGCATCTTCGAGATCCTCCAGGTCACCCCCGAAGAAATCGATCGTCGCTTCGGCCACCTCCTGAATGCTTTCGAATTCGGCGCTCCTCCTCATGGCGGCATTGCCTGGGGCCTTGACCGTCTCATCATGCTCTTTTGCGACGAACCCAACATCCGAGAGGTGATTGCCTTCCCGAAAGATTCCCGAGCCAAAGACCTGATGTTTGGTGCGCCAAGCCCAATGCCGGAGAAGCAGATCAAGGAGGCAGGTGTACAGATACTTCAGGAATAAAGAACAACCCCTTCATCCTTTCCTGCGACCTGGATTCTTCTAGGTCACCGGAAAAATGAAGGGGTTTGAAATGAAGTACCGTAGGAATTTGGTCTGGCTATTCTAGGCACCCTCTCCTACGAGGTGCACCAGGGAAGAAGTCTCAAGTTTTTATTTTCAGGGTCTTTTTTTTGAGAAAAGAATTGTGTTTCATCACCCGGCAATCGAGAGAGGTCTTACCACTCTCGGCTACCGCCGATGACTGTCTAGAGAAGATCGCTTCTATTATCCTTCACCGCCTCTCCAAGAACTTTGACGGTCTTCTTTTGAGAGTCCTCACCTGAGTAGGTTTGCTTCTTGTGAGCTGCTCCGGAGATGGACTGGAGACGAATCTGGTCGACGCGACGAGCTCTTAGAGCATCCACAAGGGGCTGGAGGCGAGGAGATTTCTCCCCAATGTCACTGAGAATCGCGAGGTCAGAATCATTTCCGGAATTATCGGTGCTGGCCTCAAGAAGTTCAAGAAGATTCTGTTGCGCAAGTGCAATTTTGCCATGAAGAACATTTCCATGAACCTGGAGGAGGAGTTGGGTGGTTGAGGTTGGTTGACGCTGAGGGCTTGCAATGTACTGCGTATCCTTTTCCCTATTGCTGACCGCCCACTGAGAGCTTTTCGCATCCAGAGCCGATTCTCGTACCTGAGTCCTCGCTTTCATTTGTCTCACGACGAGCTTCTTTGAGGGTGGAAGATTGACGAGCTCGGTCGTTCCAGCACGATGATCGATTTGAACTTCGACCGCTGCCGTCATCGTGAGGAGCTGGGTTGTATTTCCGTTGAGTGCAAGTCCAGCCGACCCCTGATGAACCCTCATTTTGAGAAGAGGGGTTGAAACCTTGAGAGAACCTGCTTGACCAAGATCCGAAGGAGAATGAACCCAGACAGCACCTTTTTCCAAATGAATCTGTCCATTGGTGATGGGATCAAGGGCCGCCCTGGAAGTGCTATCCACTCGCACCAAGGTGTTATTGGTATAGACGATCGTCGCCTCACCGCCGACAGGAGTATCGATCTGGTCCCCAAGCTTCACCGCAATAATCTTGGAAGGATCGCAGGGAAGGCTGTTGAGCAAAACACCTTCGCTACACGCCATGTATCCCGCCAGCGCCGGTTGGACAAAAGTCTTCCCGGGAAGCTCCGTAAGAGAGCCGAACGAAGAAAAAATGGCAAGACCGGAGAGGCTCAAAGCAAGAGTCTTCTTGCTGAGCGAAAGGCCAAAACCGAGAAGTCTATCGACAGAGGAAGGTTTAGCGCTGTGAGCAAGTGCAAACTGCATCACTCGACTCTTGATGGCGCTCTGCTGAACCTCGCTCATCGCGGGGATAGTCCCTCGAAGCACGGCAACAATGTCCCGTTCCCTCTGGACTTCCTGCATTCTGTGAAGGTTCTCGAGCAACCGGACCTTGCTTGCCCCGATCTGCTCCCGTGAGGGTAAAGTGTATCCTTCTTGAAGCGCACTGATCAACTGTTGTTTCATCACTCAATACAACGGGTCGGCAATTCATTTTGTGACAGAAATTGAGAAGAATCATGTATGATTTTTTCGAAAATAGCCTTTGCATGAAGAAAGTTATCGCCTGCCTTGCCTTAGTCGCCATCTTTTTCTCTTGCGAGAATGCTTTGGCGAAAAATGAGAACGCCTTTCCCAAGCTTGATGTCCTCACCTTGGTTGCCGTGAAGAAGAGAGCTGATGCGGGTTCAACATCAAAATTGATAACCATAAACTCATTCAATGCTCACGAAACCCTTCGGGAGCTCTCGGTTCTCAAGGGTACGGCGGAAGAAACGAGCTCACTTTTTCTTTTTCTTGTCGGGGAAGATGGCACTCTGGAGGAGCTCGGGGGAATCAGTGCCGTGAAAAATAAACCATTTGTTCTCGCCACTCGACCGATTCCTCAAGCGTTCAAAGGTGAGGTGACCCTTCTTGTCTCGAGCTTCCCAGATCCCAGGCTCGCTTTTTCACAGGAATCAAAATGGCAAGCCCTTGCGTTCGTTCTTGATCCAGAACTCGATATTGTCTCCCCTCAGGGGTCCACGCCACTTGGCCTCAGTATTGATACTCTGGAATTTTCCCAAGCCGGTCAATCACTCCCAACGAACAATGGAGATTTTCTTGAGGTTATGGATATGCAAAAAAGCGGTGCAGTAATCGCTCATATTTCCGGAAAAATCTTTACCGACAAAGCCACGGTCGTAACCCTCACCTCTATCGTCATCCCGAGCCTGGACCAGGTGTCGCACGATCTTTCAACACAGGCATCATCTGCGTATTCGCTGCACATTCCCCTGTCCGGCATGAGCGCTGGAGAACCCATTCAAATCATCCTCACCGCGCAGGGCAAGGGTGAAGGGGAGGAAAAAAACAAAGCCACGCTTGTTCGTAGCTTTCAGATCACACCTGCTGGGAAGACGTCAGGGTCTTTTCCGTCATGGCAGAAAATACGAATTCAAAAAAAATATCCTGACGCTCCCCCACCGCTCACGCTCACGACGCTGAGCGAAGATCTCGAGGTCTCCCCAGCGCTCGCCGCAAGCTGGAGCGCCATTTCAGCGACAAGCTGGGAATTCTCTCTTCGATCGCCGGACAGCGAAAGCCTTGCCAAGCGGATCCAGGAAAAAATGAAGGGTGAAGTCAAGGCCTCAGCGAAGGATCCTTCAACTCTTGAAGTGACGACGAAGCATCCCGATCCCCTACTTCCACAAAAGCTTTCGCTGGTGAATCTGAAGTCCGGAATCCTTGCCAGTCCTGAGCCCCCCGGCACCGTGCTGTACGCACCGCTCGAAGCCTTCCCCGATCACACCCTCGGCAAGCGCAATGAGAAGGCCTACGAGCTTCCTTTCCTTCGTCTCACCGCTCCCTATCAAGAAATCGTATTTGAACGAAATCACGCTGCACTGTCGGAGCTCATCGACAAAAGAACAGTGGATATCTTCGATGAACCCGAGATTGCTCTCTGGCCAAAGCTGAGCCGAGCCGGCTACACCATCGTCCCGAAAATGAATGCTCAGATCGTCGTGCTGATGGTAAACCGCAACAACTTCTTTTTGAACGACAAAACCTCCGTGCTCGCCATGCGAGGAGCGCTACAAAATAGCCGCGTGCTCGAGACCAGCTATTTCCAATATGGTCGTCTCGGCACTCAGTTCGCCCCGCCCGGCGTGGTGGGATATTTTCCAAAAATTAATTTGTCGAAGAATGTCGACAATCTCTCGCAGGTGGTAGCCGATCGCGAAACGGAATTCGGCATTCATCAGATCAGCCTGAAGCTCCACTACCCGGCCGGAGAAAAGCTCCTTGCCAGCGTGGTCGAAGGTCACCTCGAGCAGGCCGGACTCAACATCATCCCCGTGGAAATTCCGGACCATCGTTTTGAGCAGGAGCTGACGAAAAAACTTCCGGATCTGGTCCTGGTGCCGATCACCTATCAGATCGGCGATATCTCGCCCTTTCTCGATACCTTCATTGATTCCAGCTCACCGATCAATGGCTCCTATTCGAACAAAACCGTGGATGAGCTCCTTCAACAGCAGCGCACAGAACTCAATGGCAGTAAACGTCTGAAGCTGCTGAATCACATCATGCAGATCATCACGGAGGATGATCCCGCCGGAATTCCGCTGCTGTTCAAGAGAAGCTTTCGGGCGAAGAAGACCTAAATCAGAAGTATGGCCGTCCTTTTGCAATTCTCAAGGCGCTGTACATTCCTCCAATGACCACGAGCCCTCCCACCGCCATCCACTGAAAGAGCGTGAGTGGTACTTGCTTCGGCTGCTTATCCAGCGCCGACCCCTTCAGCGTCACCAGTGTTGGCGGTTCTGCTTTCATGATCTGCAATGAATCAATAATTTTTGTGTCGTAAACATTCTCTTCACCATTGGTGCGGTGAAGATACTCGATCTTCACCCCCTCACCGGCCTTGATGAAGGCTTGGAAAAAAGGATAACCATTCACGCGCTGAGCATCAGGAGAGATGATTGTTCCCACACTCTCCGCCGAGACGCGGATGCTGAGATCTTGCGGATCCACCGCATTGGGAAGAAAAAAGGAAGGCTGTTCGAGGAGGACCACGAGGCTGAGAAGATCCTCCGATCCCTTCTCCACGGAAATACGGGCTTTGGGAGTGCTGAGATCCGAAACGATCAGTCCGGAAAAAAAGCTCTTGAAGGCATCGAAGCTCAGGCGAAAAAAACCCATGGTGAGGAACACCATCATGCAGACGAGCGAAATGCGCCAAAACCATTTTTGCATGGAAAAGTTTATTCTATCCTCGTTCCTACTCTTCCCTGTGCCGCCTTCATCAGATCGGCTTGTTTGCCGAATTTGAAGACTTGGATCGGCATTTTGCCGTCGCGGCAAAGCGCGATCGCAGCCCCGTCCATCACCTTCAAATCTTTTTCCAACACTTCATCGTACGTAACTTTTTTATATTTCTTCGCTTTGGAATTTTTGTTCGGATCGCTGTCGTAGACGCCATCGGTATTCGTGGCCTTCACCAGCAGATCGCACTCGAGCTCCAGGGCTCGCAGGGCGGCTGCCATATCCGTGGTGAAGTACGGATTGCCCGTGCCTCCGGAGCAAATAACAATCCTCCCCTTCTCCAAATGCCGACAGGCTCGACGCTTGATGTAGGGCTCGGCCACGGCCGGCACGTCGATGGCGCTGCAGACTCGAGCGTAGCCTCCTCGCTGCTCGATCGCGGACATCAAGGCCACGGAATTGATGATCGTGGCCATCATGCCCATGTAGTCGGAAGAAACGCGATCAATGTGTGACCTCGTCGTATCACGATATCTCCAGATGTTGCCGGCGCCCACGATCACCGCCACTTCATAGTTCTTTTTTCTCAACGCAATAATCTGGCTGGCCAAATCTCCCAAAATGGAGAAATCAATACCGGAATCTTGATTTCCGAGCAGAGCTTCTCCGGAGAGCTTCAGCAGAATTCGGCGAGGCTTCATAAAAAGTGCTTTTCTGCAGTTTAGCGCATGTCCTTCCGATTGAAAATAAGAAAGAAAAAGCGTAGACTTGAATCGCTATAATTCTTTGACATGTCTTCACACTACCAAGTCATCATCGAACAAGATGAAGATGGCGTCTACGTTGGCACGGTCGCAGGACTTCCCAGCTGTTACTCCGATGGGAAAACGATCCAGGAGCTTCTGAAAAATATGCAAGAAGTTATTCCCCTGTGTGAGCGCCAGCTAAAAAAATCTCAAAAAAATCCTCACAATCAGTTCATTGGTGTTCGAGATCTTGTCCTTCAGCATGCCTGAATTGATCCCTTGCACCTACCGGAAGATTAGAAAAATCCTTCTCAAACTTGGATTTCGTGAGCGAGATGCAACAGGAAGCCATGTCTTCTTTGGGCATGACGATGGAAGAACAACCGTTGCTCCCAGGAGAAGCAGAGAGTTTAGCAAAGGCCTTTTGAAGAAAATACTGAATGATATTCAAGTGAGCGTGGAGGAATACGAAAAGCTGAGGCAGAAGTACTAGTTTCTCTCTCAAATTCTTTTCTTCGTATTTTCATCGACCGATTTGACAGACAAATCTACGAGCTCTAGAGATACGTTTCCATGAGCGATTTGTGTCAAAAAAAACCTGATCGCTTCATTGAGCGACGTGAAGCCAAGTTGAGCAATGCGCTTCATTAAGAGAGCCTTCAAGTCTCGAGTGATCGGGATTTGGAGTTTTGTAGTTGTGGTCATATATGAGTATTAAATGAATTAAAATACACTACTATCGTACTTAATTATAGATGACTGCCCAAGAGAAAAGTACAGGGCGATCCTAATCTTCAAATGGCTCACATACGAATTTACTTTTTTACAGTGAAGCGTATGTCTTGAAAAAATGAAATTTGACTTTAAGAATTGAAAATGCTATTGACATCTTGTAAAGATAATGCTTTCATAGTTCCTTCCTATTTTTTTCTTATTTTTATGTCAAGAAAAGGACCTGAGCGCTCAAGACTTGCTGCAGCCGCCATTTTGGCATCATCAGTGTTGCCGGCAGGATGTGCCTCTTCCGGAAATGATGCGGCCTGGCATCGAGGAGGAGTCAAGAGAGTATCGGAAAAATGGCGAGGCGAAGTTTCGGCCACGGGAGGAGGAGAAAAACTCGATCATACCGATGGAAGAGCAAGCACGTTTGGAAGCGCGGATGTAAGGGCTCAAGTATTAGGAAAAATCGCAGAAAGTCCTGCTGGAAACCTTTTTCTCGGAGTCGTGGCGAAAGGCTCGGCAGAAGGCGGACGACATCCTGATGACAGGGTTAATGGTGATGCAGGAACAAGGCTCGAATTTGAATCAAAATCAGGCCCGGTATCACAGGAAATTGGGCTCGACGCCATGGGTCTGGACGCGCAGGATCGCTGGACGATGAACAAGGGGACGATCAACGCCGCAATCCGCTACGACTACTTCGGGACAAGCTTCCCGGAACAAACCTTCGGGCCTGCAACGCTGCTGCCGA
>OBEQ011825597.1_pt1 | contig 67158 bp, 54 predicted proteins | sample 1670901 | NCBI WGS metagenome assembly OBEQ01 (sample SAMEA104232315, study PRJEB22302) | groundwater metagenome | biome: forest; feature: aquifer; material: groundwater | place: USA | collected 2011-08-07 | depth 5.4 m
TAGACTTTATTTCAAAACCGCTCGCCCAAACTCGCTTTGGGGGAATCAATATTTTTATAAGAACCGCTGATACAAGCCTATTAAATAGCATTCTACCTCTAAAAATAGGCATCAATTATTTTGCCCAATTAAATCCAGTTTACTTATTTTTAGACACGAGTAAAAATAGGTATTTTAATGTAAGCCATATCGGCTTAGTTTACATCATTCAAATACTTTTTCTTTTATTAGGTATCTATTTCTTGAGAAAACAATACACATTATTAAAATTTCTTTTTATATGGTTTGCTATCGCAATACTTCCTGGAGCACTGACATCCGGACCTCCAAATGCAGGCAGAGTTTTAATGATGCTCCCAATTATAGAGTTTGTCTCCGCAGCAGGAATTTATTTTTTTACCATCCAATTTTACCGAATGAATACAAAGATCATATCTATATGCTTCACAATTCTTCTTATTTTGCCGGGATTTTATTTTTTTCTTTATCAATACTTCATAAAAAGTCCAGAGCAATTTTCTAAAGAATGGCAATATGAAGCACGCAATGCCATCCAAAAAACATTATCCATAGAAAAAAACTTTGATCGGATTATAATTACGGATGAAATAAAACAAGCGTATATCTATGTTTTGTTCTATGGAAAAAAAGACAGCCTGTGGCTTAAAAATGCTCCAAAAAAACGGAATTTAATTTTGGGCTACGACGCCATAGATAAGTATCAGTTTCGAAACCTCAATTGGGAAAATGATATCAAGCTTAAAAATGCTCTTATACTAACGAGTAACATTAACTTAGCAAATCAAAAAAACAAATTAAGTAATATAATTTATGAAAATGGGGAATATTCAATTTTTTCAACGAAATGAAGCCTAGTCTAAATTGCGCAACAACAAATGGAATGAAATTCTTTTAAATATTGACCTATGGTAAGCTTGATTACATCTTTATGGTATAACGTTAAGACATGAAGCCTCCAGCTATTTTTTATGTTTTTAGGCGTCCTACAGAAAAGGAGATAAGGCTTTCTGCAATTGGTAAACTACCAGAAGACAATTTTTATGCCTATACACGATTAAAAAAAACATTTAATCTTTCTACTACTGACGCACCATTCAAAAAAAACATATCTTTTTTTCTACAGGCATTAGTTGATCGGATCACTCCTTTTTTCATTGATCTGGGATTTTCTATTATCCCCGCATTAATTCTTTTGCCATATATTAAAAAGGCAGATATTGTCTTTGCCACGACCGATACCTATGGTTTACCTCTGGGATTATATAAATTGATGCGCTTATATGACAAACCCTTGATTATAAACACCATAGGTCTTTATGACGGATTAATCCGTAGAAAAAATATATTTGCCCTTTTTATGGCAAAAAAAATACTTCTGTCTACTAACCATATCATCTCTGGGGGAAGCATGGATGAATGTAATAGGCTTTCCGCTTTGCTTGATATACCCAAAAATAAATTTACTTTTATTCCTTTTGGCATCGATACGTCTTTTTTTTACCCACGTGCAGAACGAGAAACAGATGAAATACTTGCCGTTGGCGCAGATCCCAATCGTGATTGGCAAACATACCAAAAAATCGCCATGCAGTTGCCAAATGAGCATTTTAGATTTGTAAGCAATAAAACGGTTGCTCTCCCCATGCCTAAGAATGTCTTATTTGAATATAATCTCACATTTGACCAGATACGAGATCGATTTTGGACAGCTAAAATTGTCCTTATTTTGTCCAAAATGAATCATCACTTTGCAGGACAAAGTACTGCCTTTAGAGCTATGAGTTGCGGAAAACCTGTAATACTAACGCAAACACCCGGAACGGAAGAATATATGCTCAAGAACCGTAAACACTGCATATTTGTTCCTGTTGGCAATGTTGAAAGTACCATTGAGGAAATAAAATGGCTTAACGGATCAAGAAAAAGAAGACTCGAAATGGGATATAATGCCAGTAAGCTTTTTAAAGATCTCTATTCATTAGAAAACTATTCTAAAAAGCTAGCTCGAACCTTTAATAAAGTTCTCCGAGAAAACGCCATTCAGTCTATATGAAAGTGCTTCTTGTCGGCATTTCGGGACTTTTAGGAAAACATATCTTTGCCTCTACGCCTTCGCACCATAGAGTGATTGGTACATATATGACAAGCAAAGCCCATTATCCTGATTCATTCAAATTGGATATCACAAAAGAAAACATGGTTAATAAAGTCCTTAATGAAATCCAACCCGATATCGTCATGAATGCGGCTTCTCTAGGTAATGTGGACTACTGCGAAAAACATCAGGAGGAAGCATGGAAAGTAAATGTCGTGGGAAACGAAAATATGCTCTCCTCGGCAAAAAAAATAGGAGCAAAATATATTTTTTTTTCTTCCAATGCTGTATTTAATGGAAATAAACCGCCTTACCGTGAAAAATCTACCATTGATCCCGTCAATTTCTATGGAAAGACAAAAGCCGTAGCTGAAGAAATAATTCTCAAGAAATACCCTCACAACTCTCTCATACTGCGATTAACGACTATGTATGGATGGAATGATACACGAGAGCGGAATAATCCAGCTACATGGATTATTAGTAGACTTAGCAAAAATATGCCGACCCATGTGGTTGATGATGTCTTTAACAATCATTTATGGGTTGGGCAAGCGGCAAATACAATATGGAAAGCCATCGATTTAAACTTCTACGGCGAAATTTTCCATATTGCTGGAAATGAATGTATCAGTCGCTATGAGTTTAGTAAAAAAGTGGCCCAAGTATTCAATTTGGATGAGCACTTGTTACTACCCGTATCCTCAACATTTTTTCCCAGTATTACTCCTCGACCACATAATACGTGTTTTGATACTTCAAAAATGAAAAAAATCTTGAAGATCAAGCCTTTAGATGTTTCTTCTGGTTTGACTTTTATGAAGAAAGAGAAGAAGATATAGCCTCCTTAGATCACATGACAAGATTCTTCTGCTTTGGGCATAGCATACAGAACATATCCATTGTTTTCATATAATCTTGAAAAAGGGAGAATGTATTCCTTTGTGCTTATCAAGTAGGAAAAATGATAATGCTTCTGTAAGTTCTCTAAATCAACAGGAGACTTTTTTTCCCACTCATTAAGATTTCTTTTCCTTTGATACCATTCCACAGCAAAACGTGGTGAATAGAAACTCAGTGTTCCATCTTTATTCTCAATCACAGGTGATCGTTTCGAATATACTCTAAATCCCTCAAGATCAAGAGGTGTAAGAAAAATGCAATCAGGTGACGTATGCTTTTGTGACCATTCCTGAATATCCACCCACTGGGTATTTTGTGTACTAAATGTTGTCTTTCCTAAATAAACCCACTTCCCCAAAAGCAATAGTACTGCCAACGCCATAATTATTAGTTGTTTTTCTATCTTCAATCTCGAAAAAGAATAGGAACAAGCTAATGCAGTGGCAAAAAAAACGTATACACCAATTCTTGCAAGTTGCAACTGCACGATATAAGGAGAAGCTAGCCATGATGCACCTGCAAGTTGAATAGCAATGGCAATCATAAAAGACCCTAAAATAGCTATTGTTAGTAGTAAAATTTCCTGATTTTTTTTCCTCCCACGATAGGAAAATGCTGACAGAAAAAAAATTGGGACTGAAATACTTAACCAGTCTTTCCAATTCCAAAGGTCCAAAAAAGCGTACCTATTTCTGTCACGTAAAATAGCAATCCATTGATCTTTAGATACTGTGCTGACACCATTGAGAGACAAGTTTTGAAAAAAAGACGTGACTAGGACATGATTTATTCCAATAAAAGTAAAGAGAAAAAAAGCCACATGAACTAAAGATATTTTTTTATATAATTTATTTAGGAAAATATAAAAGATCATAATAATACTAAAATGCAGAAAAGTGAGAGGATGAATAGAAAATACCAACGGCATAAAAATGGCAAAAAGGAGCAGTCGCTTGTCTATTAACCAGTAAAAACAGTATAAACTGAGAACAAATGCGATCCACCTAGGTACAAAATTTATATCTATAGACTGAACTGCTGACCCACCAACAAAAAAAGGAAATATATAAAATAGGCCTAAAAAAAACAGAGGAAATAGTCGATGGGAAAAATATTTTTTTCCAAATAGAAATAGAACAAAATAAAAGGAAATATTAATAATTAAAGAGCCAATGAAAAAAAAGGTTTCCCTTCTTAATCCTGTCAAGCGTATGCTAGTAGCCACAAACGGATAAAAAAGAGAGTATTCTTCCTGACCAGAGGTAAAAATATAATCCGAATTAAAACTGGAGTTATCACTAATTTTCTCTATTATAGGAAGATGGATAACTTGATCTCCCGTTCCAAATGGGTATCCGTGAACAAGAAAAGAAATAAAGACAAAGAAAATGGGGAGAAGAAAAAAAAATATATCCTTTTTTTTGCTTGCTTTACTCAATATATGCATTTTCATTGAAAATATATGATATATAATAGCGACAATGTTTTCAAAATCCTCACAAATACTTATAACTGGTGGTGCCGGCTTTCTGGGAGGTCATATTGTAAATCTTCTCCACCAGAAAGGATACCACAATCTTTTCATTCCTAGGTCCAAGGATTTTGATTTACGAGAAAAAAAAATTTGTCGTCAGTTGACTCAAGAGGCAGAAATCGTGATTCATTTGGCGGCAAACGTAGGGGGAATTGGCTATAATCGCAATTTTCCTGCGGAATTATTTTATGATAACCTCATCATGGGCATTAACTTATTGCATGAATCTTTTCTTTCCGGGGTGAAAAAGTTTCTCGCACTGGGTACGGTGTGTGCCTACCCAAAATATACTCCTGTTCCCTTTAAGGAAGAGTATCTTTGGAATGGTTATCCTGAAGAAACCAATGCGCCTTACGGCCTCGCGAAAAAAATGCTCCTCGTTGGATCACAAGCCTATCGAAAACAATACGGGTTTCACAGCATCTATCTTTTACCAGTGAACCTCTATGGACCACATGACAATTTTAAACTGCACCAGTCGCATGTTATTCCCTCTCTCATAAAAAAAATATATATGGCTAAGATAAAGAGTCAAGAGGACGTAACTGTATGGGGAACAGGAACACCTACGAGGGAATTTTTGTATGTTGAAGATGCGGCAGAGGCAATTATTCTTGCAATGGAACGATATGATAAGGAAGAACCGATAAACATTGGTTATGGTAAGGAAATTACAATAGTTGCACTTGCAAAAAAAATTTCAAAGATTCTTAAATTTCATGGCAAAATTAAATGGGATAAAACTAAACCAGATGGTCAACCACGTAGACTCCTAAATACACAAAAAGCATACCAGGAATTTGGTTTTAGAGCTAAAACCTCATTGGATGATGGTTTGAATAAAACAATTGAGTGGTTTCTGCAACAGCATGCTAAAGACAACGATTCAAAAAAAGATTAATACTTTTGTATCCTTTACCATCCCTAAAGGTTCTTCTTTCCTGCTTATTGACCAAAAAGGCAAAAGGATAGTTCAAAACTCCCTCAAGAGTTACGATTATATAGTTATAAACAACGTACTAGAGGATGAACAAGATATTCAACTAATTCTCAAAAAAATGCATCGGCATTTGAATGACGATGGAAAAATTATTGTTATTTATAAAAACTATCTTTATTCTTTTCTTCATGGATTACTAGAAAGTTTGTTTGCACAAAACAAAAAAACCAAAAAAAAGAACTGGTTATCAACATATGACCTTACCACTTTTCTTTCACTCTCAGGATTCGAAACCATTTTACAACAACCCGTATTTTTTATGCCCATCACACTACCAGTTATAGATTTTATTCTCAATACTATCTTATTGCTGTTTTTTCCATTTAATCATTTTTGTGCCTATCATTATATTATCGCAAAAAAAGCTAACAAATCTATCAAAGATTCTTCTGTAAGCATCATTATTCCTGCAAGAAATGAGCAGGGAAACATAAAGAAACTTTTTGAGCAATTACCTGTACTGGGAACATCATGTGAAGTATTATTTATCGAAGGACATTCAAAAGATAATACACGTGCCGAGATATCACGAAATATAATGATATATAAATCAACAACACCGTTTGTTTTTAAACTCTTGATTCAAACAGGGATAGGTAAAGGCGATGCCGTTAATACAGGCTTTGATCATGCCTCTGGGGATATACTTATTATTTATGATGCAGATATGACAGTAGACCCATTAGACTTACACAAGTTTTACATTGCTCTCATTAGTGGAGAAGGAGAATTTATAAATGGTTCAAGACTCGTCTATCCAATGCAGGGAGAAGCCATGCAATTTATGAATATTCTTGGAAATAAATTTTTTAGTATTTTATATTCATGGCTACTGGGTCAGAGAATCAAAGATACTCTTTGTGGAACTAAAGCTCTATGGAGAAAAGATTATATTGCGCTAAAGAAAAATCGGTTTTTTAGTCAACAGTATGATCCTTTTGGCGATTTTAAGCTTTTGCTTGGAGCTAGTAGAATGAATCTTCAAATAATAGATTTACCTGTTCGTTACCGGGAAAGAACCTATGGTGCAACTAATATTCAACGTTTTATAAATGCGTGGGAACTTCTTAAGTTATCTTTTTTTTCTTTTAAAATGCTAAAATTGAGAAAATACAGATGACCAAAAACACAGTAAAAAATCATTTTGATGCTATCGCACCATTTTATGATAACTTTAAAAAACGTAATAAAATTTACTACGATACTCTTAAACTTGCAATAAGAACTGAAATTCAGGGAAAAAAAGTATCCATTTTAGATATTGGTTGTGGAACAGGAAATATTTTAGAATTCCTTAAACCAATAAAAGGCATTGGTATTGATGTAAGTTCACAAATGGTCCAAGAGGCAGAAAAAAAATATGGAAAAAATAAATCGTTTTCTTTTTTTGTGCATAATATTGAACAATCACCGTATAAAGAGAACGTTAGTCATATCTTGTTTAATGATGTTATTGAACATGTTCAGGATAAAAAAAAGGCAATACAAAATATTACACTCTCCATGAATACTCACACAACGCTTATTCTCTCTATGGCTAATCCAATGTGGGAACCCTTACTTGTTTTACTTGAAAAATTGGGACTGAAGATGCCTGAAGGCGAACATGAAAGAATATCTGAAAAAGATTTATTTGATTTATTAAAAAAAAATAACTTGATTATAAAATCAAAAAAAACATATCTACCTCATTTTTCTTTTCCATTGATAAAACACTTGGGTTTGCTCTATATCTATGTCATTAAAAAAAATTAGCCGTAGAATTGATTTTTTTTTGATATCAACTTTTATCATTGGCCTGCTACCGGCTAGTTTTATCATCCACGTCATTCAGGGAGATTTTGCGGGCTATTATTTTCTGGCTTTGAGTTTTTTGGAAAAACACGAATTCGCTTATCAGGCGATCACATCTATTTGCGGAAATCCTCTGAATGCTGGTCTCAACGCTCGCGCACCTCTGGTTCCCTTGTTTATAGCCGCAAGTATGTCTGTGTTCGGAACAACTCTATTTGGACTCTATCTTCCTTTTTTCCTAGCAAGAATATTTCTCATGCCATTGACTTATCTTGTAGCAAAACAGTACATTGATCGTAGAATTGCATTTCTTGCATCTTCATTGTTGTTATTTATCCCCAAGTTGCAGACATATGCGTTTGGCTCCCCCGAAGCAGACGTTTACGTTGCCTTATTTTACATTTTAGCTTTGCTTTTTTACTTTAAGAGTGAAAATTTTAGAAACAGATGGTATAGCGTGTTTTTTGGCCTATCACTAGGATTGGGTGCGTTATCAAAATCTATTGGACTAGCTATAGGTATAGGTTTTTTCCTTACGATATTTGTCAACTATTTATTACTTAAACCAAAGAAACTTTACCCTAAGAATTTCCTTCTATTCATATCTTCCATTCTTATCTCAATAGGCCCCTATTTATTATGGACTATATTTGTCCACCACCAACTCTATCTGACCACACAGCATGATAAATCTTTGAACTATATTTTGGTAAACCTGCCCTCGCTTTTTTACACTATCCCCCTATATCTGGGCATGAATTTTTCTCTGGGACTTAAGGCATTTATAGTCTCATGCGCTTTCCTTGCGCTATTTTTATTTGGAATAGCAAGAGCCATCCGACAAAAGCACTTCGAACTCATTTTCCCCTCTGTGGTCACCCTTGTTCTTATATCTTTATTATCTACTTGTTTAATAGGGGCAAATATTCCTGCAAATTATGAATTTATTACAATACTCGGTTTTACCATGATACCTTCCATAATTTTGTTTTTTTTGGGTGTAGAGGGGGTTTTATTTTTTGCCAAATCTATCTTCAGGAAAATTAACGCTCCCAAGTATGTCTTCACATTATTTTCGTTGCTCTTTGTGATTGCTATATATTTTAAATTTGTTAATAATTTTTTCTCCGCCCCATATGCACTTAATTTCATCCCAAGTGACTATTACATCACTATGAAAACGGTAGTAACAAACCGAGAACAGACAACGGATGTCGTGTTTGAACGGGAGAATAATCTCTGGATATTTAAGGGTCCAAATATAAAAAAATCATTACAGAAGCAATTTTATGATGAACGATCAGAACCATTCTCCCCCACATATGTTCGGCTGGCTTTGCTATCAGCTATCCTTAGTCTCGTTCTATTCATTTTTACCGTCACATGGGCCAAAGATAAATATTGGATCAAAAAATGAAAGAAAAATGAAGAAAAAAAAATTACGAAAGGAATCTAAGTTTCTTAAGAAGATCTTCGAGGTCCTTTCTGCCTAACCACTGAATATTGTTTAAACTGCTATAGGAAAATCCTGCGGGAACTTTTTTTCCTTGCGATTGTTTTGAGGTTTCCTTCCAAAAATCAAATTGAGGCGTCAGTACATAATTTTTGGGGAATTCCCTAATGTTTCTTGATTCATGGAATGTGATAAGATCTTCGTGTAGCTTTTCTCCCGGACGAACCCCGATAAGATCAATATTTGCTTCAGGGGCAATAACTTTGGCGACGTCAAACACTTTAAAACTTGGCATTTTCGGTATAAATACTTCTCCTCCGGACATTTGCTCAATAAACTCAACTACAAATCGCACCCCTTCTTCCAGGGTAATCCAAAATCGCGTCATATTTTTGTCTGTAATTGTTAAAATCCCACTTTTTTTTTGTTCTAAAAAAAGTGGTATTATACTACCTCTGCTACCAGCAACATTTCCATACCTTATACAGCTAATTTTAGTTGAACGAGAACCCACATATGAATTGCTCTGAATTAATAGCTTCTCCATGCAAAGTTTTGTTGCCCCATATAGGTTTATGGGGCTTACTGCTTTATCGGTTATAAGTCCAAAAACTCGATCTACAGATGCATCAATTGCAGCATCAATAATATTTATTGTGCCTCCAATATTTGTTTTAATAGCTTCGGTAGGATTATATTCTGACGCGACAATTTGTTTCATGGCAGCCGCGTGGACGACTAGTGTCACCCCATCCATTGCCCTTCTCAATCGAGCTTCATCCCGGACATCTCCAATGAAATACCGCAGGCATTCATGATTGAACTGTTGCTGCATGATATATTGTTTGTATTCATCTCGACTAAAAATCCTTAGGGATTTTGGAGGATGATGAGAGAGAATATATTTTGTAAATGCCTGACCAAATGATCCCGTTCCACCTGTAAGCAAGATTACCTGTTTTGACCAATTAAACATGGCTAGACTTTAGCATAGATGCATTAAGTTCGCAAACTAAGTCAGGAAAAAGCTACATTTTCTTTTTCAACATGTCATACATTAGTTTAGAATGCTGGTCTGATGAAGATCCATCCAGCACTCCAATGACTTCCCTCAAAAATCGCAGTTGACCTTTATGGAGAGCCTGAAGTAAAGAAATATTACTCTCTAAGCGTTCCAATTGGTGGAAAAGGTGTTCTGCGTTCCTGGGTAACCACGCGCCTCCAAATTGTTTAATCGGCATTATTCCCCAATCCCAATTTGGCGTGCAGTAAAAAAGTGGTTTGCCAAATACCATTGCCCAAATGAGCGCAGTTGTATCCCAAGCAATAATAACGTCGCTTGATGTAATAAATTCTGTAAGACTGATAGAAGGATTCAATGTAATTTTTATACCGTGCTGTCTTGCAAGTTCATGCATACCGTCTGTTTTCTGACCGGGATGCGAACGAATCACTACACTATATCGATTAGCCCGACGGGCAAGTGAGACAAAAAAATCGTTAATAAATATTGATTCGCCGAATGTATTTGGTATATACATTGTTAAAAGCAACCCTAAACGCGTCAAGGGAGATTTCACTACGGTGTTATTTTTTTGCCAAAATGCTTGACGATGAAGGAGTAAATCATCAAGCTCAGGATACCCTAATGATTTTACGCTTTTTGAAGGTTTATAGAGCTTTTTTTTGTACCATTTTGATATATAAGGACCCCAAGCAGTCAACAGATCACTTTTATAGTCTACGCCTAAAATAGTATCTAGCCACCCATGCATTAGTACTATGGATGGTATCTTTTGTTTTTTGGCCTCCAGAGCAAAAGGCATGGCTAAAGGACCCGGATCATGAGTGGTTATTAGTAGTTTTGGTTTTAGTTCCTCAAACACTCGCGCTGCTACCATCGTTTGATTAACATTTTTACCTACATATGTGATTATTGTTTCCTTGGTCCTTAAAAAAAAAGCTTTTTGAATAATTTTATTTTCATCTGCACCGAATAAGTTATCTGGGGTATTGCGAGAAAACCAAATACTAAGATGTAAGATAATTTTCTTTGTTTTGTCTGTTGATATTTTTTTTATATCTTCGGTTTGAAATTGTGTAAGAGGCATAAATTGTATACGATTTTTCCTAACCATAGATTCTTCTTCTAAAAGTTGAGGATACGTGAGAACAAGATAGGGAATTTTTTTTGCCGAAAGTATTTTGAATAATCTGCGATAACAAAGAAGATTTCTCCCTCCTGAATAAAAAATGATATCTGGTTTTTTTCTGTCTTGGCTGGATAAACCATATCGCATGCGATCTATGATATGTTGAGTGATCACTTCAATTTTTGAAGGCCAGGTTATGGGATTGCCAGCATGGTTTTTTAGAAAAGAAAGAGAATCTGGGATACCACTGGGGTGATCCTTTGCAGAAAAAGTCTGTTGTTTTGGTTTAGCGACAAAATAGGTGAAAATAAGCCTGGCATGGCTTATGCTTGGTTGATAAACGCTATAGATGCTTTTTAAGGGATGAACACAAGACTCTGAAAGGAGATACTTCTCTGGTTCCCACAGTCGCGTGATTGAAAGATAATATTCATAGGCGTCAAGAAGTTCTATGTATATCATCTCAAGTCGATTTTGCAAAGGCCACAAGTACGACGCGTCATCAGGAAATTCTTTGGATAATTTCTCCAGCGCAGTAATTGTCAATTGCCTGGCCTTCTTTTCATTTTTTTGGATAATCGTTGTATAGTAGTCTTTTTGACTGTAGGGTTCTAAAAAAAAATCGTAAGGATAATACCCATGAGAACGTAATGTGTTTTGTGCAGGAAAATCAGGGGCGAGAATTTTAACACTTTCTTGAGTCTGCTGCTTTTGGTATTTGATAGCAAAGCGCGCATCTTCAGGCGATAAAGCAAAAATGACCGTAGTAGTTTTCATCTCTTCTAAATACCTATTATTTTTTTTAATCGTTTAAGTATAATATGATTCTATGAATAGTAATAGACAGCATCTCTTGTACGTTGTGCTCATTTTGCTTGTCGGTTTAGGCTTGCGACTGTACCGGATTAACTTACCTCTCCTCGATGCGAAGCCGCATCGAGAAATTCACACAGCCGAGGTGACGCGTAACTTTTACTGGCATGATTTTAACGTTTTTTACACCAAAACTAAACTCTGGGGTGATGAGCCTGGTTATTATGTTCTTGAATTTCCACTTTACAATGCCCTGGCAGTAGCACCCTATGCTGTCTTTGGTCATGTGGATGAAACCTGGGGTAAGGGAATTTCTGTTTTTTCCTCATTAGTTTTGGCAATCTATTTTTATCTCCTTGTTACTCGTTTGTTTAACAAAAAAGTAGCTCTATGGGCTCTTGCCTTTTTCTATCTTTTTTCTCCGCAGGAAATTATGCTTAGTCGCAGTTTTCAGCCGGATCAGTTTGGACTCATGCTTGCGGTGGCAAGCCTGTATTACTTTGTGCGCTGGACACAAGAGGAAACAGTACGATACCATGTCTACTCTTTCCTTTTGTTAACAGTAACGTTATTAGTAAAAGTTCAATTTTTTCCAGTCACGTTTGCTATGATGCTGCTTGCAATAAGGAAATGGAAACTCCATGCATTTCGAAATCCATTACTTCTTTTGTATACATTCTCTCTGCTACCAACTCTTCTTTGGTTTTACCATGTCAGAATGGTATATTTGCAATTCCCTCAACTCAACGGTGCCCACATGCTATCAGTTCAAAATTGGTCAGCATTGGAAAACTTTATAAATCCACATTGGTACGTCAATATTTTTTATGATTTCACGACTCAAATTACCACTATCCCAGTATTTATACTTGCGTGCATCGGACTGTTCCTCAAGAATAGAAAAAACTACCAAGTAATCTACGCGTGGATGCTTGGCCTATTTCTGTTTGTCCTTACATACAGTGTCCACATTTTTTTCTGGTACTACCAGGTACCATTACTATTTCCTGTTGTTTTACTTGCGGCGCATGCTCAAGAAGCAATAGTGCTACGATTACACAGTGTACTTCTATTTCCCCGACTGGTCGTCTTGATGGTAGTATTGCTATCCATGGTCTTAACGGCACGACCGTATCTCCTGCGAACATATACTATTCCTGATAAGCACGAATATGTCCTTGAGACAGCCCGATATGTCCGCCAGCTTGCAACAGCACATAGTAAGATTATCACATCCTCATATAATTCAGCGGCTCTAACATACTATTCGCTGCGACCTGATCTCTGGGGAGCAACATTTGTTATCAATGACCCCACGTGTCTAGGAAAATGCGCTATTGCAGAGTTTGAAAAGTTACGCGGATGGGGTGCAACACTATATGCTATCTCTGACAAACGTGAGCTTACCCAGAATGTTGACTTTGCCAATTATCTCACGCGTTTTAAACCACTGGTGGACAATGAACATTTTATAGTTTATGACATTCACTAAGCGGCGAAGACTGATGAGAATAAAGACCCATTTTCTAAAGCATTTACTAAACTCAACCTCCATATTAGTTTTAATTGTAAGCGCTAATATTTTTTTGCGTATCCTCTTTGTTTTTTATGGGTATATTGGCAGCGATGAAGGAGCTGCATTATACAATGTAAAACTTGCCTCTTCAGGCTTAATGCCCTTTATAGATTATGATGGATGGAATAGTCTCATCCATGATTATATTATTGGTATTCCAAGTCTTTTTTTTACTCCGACTATCCTATCTCAACGACTTTTTTCGGTACTTATTGCCATGGGTGTTTTTGTATTAAGTCTTCGTATTACACAAATCATTGACGGCAAAAAGGAAGCTTTGCTCACTGCTTTTTTTCTCACCTTCGGTTCAGCAATATATCTGTACTTCTCCAATTTTCCCTTCTCTGAACAGACGATGACACTTTTTATTGTTCTATCTATCTACTGTCTAGCTTTAAATAAGCATAGACAAAAGGGCAGTTTTGGCAATTTAGCTGTAGTTTCGGCGGTGATTGCTGCAGTAATTCGTTCGCAAGCAATCCCTATGGCAGTAAGCATCATGCTTTATCTCTTCATTCGGTATAGAAAGAATCATTTAAAGGCAGTAAATCCTATTGCATTGGGGTTTCTGACTGGGGTGGTGCTTTATGCACCGTTCTTTATAAAAAGCTGGCAGCATGGCCTATATGCAATCTTCTGGCCTTTTTTTGTTGACAAAATTATGCTGTATAGTCAATACATCCCGTCAAAAAGTCTGCCACAATTTATCTCGTTCTTTTTACTAGGTCTTCGAGACTACGGAATATTTTTCATCAGCATTGCTAGCGCACTGTTAGCTACTTCCTTTGCTAAACGGCAAGATGTGAAGAGGATTACGGACGGATTTACTTTACAGTGCCTGATTATTGCTGCAATGTTTATTCTAACTGGATTGCTCCACTATCCCATTGATTCTGTTTATATATATCCCGCTGTTCCTCTTCTTTCCATTATTACGACGCATATGTTTACTGTTATAGTAAAAAATTCTGGTCAATTAATAATTAGTAGATTTCTATATTTTTTTCTCGTATTCGCAATATTGGTAAATTTTCTTCTTTTTCCACATCACAAGGTACTCAAGACCTCATTAGCAAGCATTAATCAACCAACACCGTCCATGCTGGATAAAATATCTTCTACTATAGAAGCAATGACTTTTCCTTCCGATAAAATCATTTCATTTTATATGCCGGCCGTTGCACAAACGGACAGGAACGTGCTCACTGGATTGAATCGAGGACACTTTTCCATTTCTATTTTACCGACCTCGTATGCGCAAAAGTTTCATCTAACCAACGTCGACATGCTTAAAACTGCTATTAGCTCTAAGGAGGCAAAAATTATTATTTTAACCCCGTCGTACAGTAATTTCTTAGGTCGAAGTGGATCTGAACAGCTCGAGACAATGAGTTTGATTAATAAAAATTATACCCTTGCTAAAGAATTCCCGGAGCTTCGGTTCATTGATGGCACCAACTCACCTGGGCTTTCCGTTTATATCTCAAAATGAAGTAAATAATAAAATTCTTACGCTTAAGCATCATTGTGTAAACAGGTAAGAAATGGTATGGTAAAGGCGTTATGACAAGCTTTTTTCGCTGCCAAAAATGTATCATGCCAAATACGAAACCGGATCTATTCTTTGATAGAAAAGGAGTATGTGACGCGTGCAGATCGGCCGAGCAAAAGAGCAAAATAGACTGGGTTGCACGAGAAAAGCAACTTGAGGAAATTCTCACAAGGTTTAGAAGCAAGGATGGCAGGAACTATGATTGTATTATTCCTGTAAGTGGCGGTAAAGATAGTCATTTTCAAACGTATATAATAAAACATGTCTATAAACTGAATCCTCTTCTTGTTTCATTCGAACCTACCTATCCAACCGAGCTGGGTAAAAAAAATCTAAACAATATAAGAAACTTCGGTGTAGACCTTATCCAGATTCAAAAGAATCCTATCGTTTATAAGAAATTAGGGAAAAAGGCGTTTTATAGAATTGGAGACCATGAGTGGCCTAATCACGTCGGAATTTTCACAGTTCCCGTACAAATAGCCGTCAGATTTAACATACCGCTTATTGTCTGGGGTGAGAATTCCCAAGTGGAATACGGGGGACCCTCGCATGCAAAACGTTCGTGGGTGCTAGACAGAAGATGGCTAGAGGAATTTGGAGGGCTTTTAGGAAATAGAGTGGAAGACATGGCCGATGAGGAAGTCTCAATGAATGATTTAAAGCTTTATGAGTACCCTGATGAAAAAGATTTAAAAAGGGTTGGCGCTACAGGAATATTTTTGGGCTACTTTATGAATTGGGATGCTCGGGCGCAGGTTGAAATAATGAAAAAATATGGATTCTCTATACATGAAAAAGGACCGATTGAAGGCACGTATACCAATTACGAAAATTTGGATTGTGCTTTAGTGGCGATTCATGATTATTTAAAATTTGTAAAATACGGATTTGGCAGAGCGTGCGATCACGCATGCTTAGATATACGTCATGGTAGAATTACACGTGAAGAAGGTCTCCAACTCGTTAAGCGGTATGATGGAAAAATCCCTTGGAAAGCGCTTTCCCTTTTTTTAGAACATTTTGAAATGAGTAAGAAAGAATTTTTTAGTGTATGTGACTCCTTCACCAATAAAGTACTATTTGCAACTGGTAAAGATGGACGTTTTATCCATGATAAACAAAACAACCTAATATTAAAAGAGTTTCCAACATATGATCACGATAATCGATTACGGAATGGGGAACCTGCGATCGGTAGCCAAGGCATTTGAAGCCCTTGGAAGAAGCGATGTGGTGGTATCGAGTGACCCCATAAATTTAGAAAAGAGCACTCATATTATTCTTCCTGGGCAAGGCGCATTTCCACATGCCATAAAAAACCTCCAACAATTCAACTTGATAGAACCGCTTTATGAAGAAGTTGTTAATAAAGCTAAACCGTTCTTGGGTATTTGTCTAGGCATGCAGCTACTGGCTGAAGTTGGATTTGAGCATGGAAGACACAAGGGAATAGGACTTATTCGAGGAAGAACAGAAAAATTAGCTGTTGATGAACAGCAGTATAAATTGCCTCATGTCGGATGGGATAATATAGATTTTGATCATAACTGTCCATTATTTAATGGACTGCAGCAACAGTCTGATTTCTACTTTCTCCATAGCTATACATTACAGCCTGAAGATCAATCACTTGTCGTTGCGACATGCACATATGGTAAGACCTTCCCTGTTGCAATCTGGAAAAAAAACATATTTGCTACTCTCTTTCATCCGGAGAAAAGCCAAAAAAATGGTTTAACGATACTTCGTAACTTCATCAATGTTGGATCTTAAACCATAAGATAATGCTAAAAAAAAGACTCATACCATCTTTGCTGTTTAATGGATACTCTCTGGTTAAAAGCATACAATTTTCTAATTTACGTATTCTCGGGAACCCCATACAAGCCGTAAAAGTATACAACGCGCGCGAAGTTGACGAACTCGTATTCCTCGATATAGGTGCCACGGTAAATAACCGCGGTCCTCTGTTTGATGTCATCCATGATGTTGCCGAAGAGTGCTTCATGCCCTTAACTATTGGAGGTGGTATTGATACTTTGGCACAAATTCGTCAAATTCTACAAATTGGTTCAGATAAAGTAGCTCTAAATTCGAATGCATTTAAAAACCCATCATTAATTGCCGAAGCCGCAAATAAATTTGGGAAGCAGGCAATTGTTATATCTGTCGATGTCAAACGCTTATCTTCAGGTAAATATGAAATCCGCATTAATGGAGGAAAAAAATCAACGGGAATGGATGCTGTTGCGTGGTGCAAAGAGATAGAACGCTTGGGTGCTGGAGAAATTTTTCTAACATCAATTGATCGAGATGGAAAAATGAAAGGGTATGATATAGAATTACTCTATAGTATTTCGAAAACTACCGCTATTCCAGTTATCGCCTCTGGAGGTGCAGGAAAACCGAAAGATTTTATAAGAGCGATTAAAGAAGGAAATATTGATGCTGTATCAGCTGCCAGCATTTTCCACTATACTCACTATACTCCTCAAATGATCAAACAGCATATGGCAAGTGAGGGTATTATTGTGCGGATATGAATACTGCAATACTCACTCAAGCTAGAATGGCATCAACAAGGTTGCCTGGAAAAGTCCTCATGACTATCTCGGGTAAAACCATTCTTGAATACCATTGCAAACGGGCGTTATGGTCAGGACTTCCGGTCATTGTCACAACTACGACGAATGCAATTGATAATGCCATTGTCCTTGTTTGTCAAAAACTTAATCTACCATATTTTGCTGGCGATTCCCTCAATGTTCTAAAACGCTATTACAATTGTGCCAGGCAGTTTAGATTAGACTGTATTATTCGAATCACCGCAGATTGCCCACTTATAGATGGTCATCTTATTCACAAAGGTTTAAAGCAATTTCAGTTAACCAAGCCGGATTATCTGTCCAATACCCTTACACGGACATATCCTCAAGGGTTTGATTTTGAAATATTCACATTTGAAATGCTGGAAGAAGCATACACTCATGCAAGAGATGCTTTTGAAAAAGAACACGTTACGCCCTATATTTGGAGGAACACTTCAAAAAGGTTTACCATCCACCAATTCAAACGAAGCGCTGATAATTCGTATTACAAAGTGGCCATTGATAAGCAGTCGGATTTTCAGATGATCAGGAAGTTAATAATTCAGTATAGAGCCGATATAAAAAGCTGTGAGGAGATTATTGCTATATTAGACAGGCATCCTGAAATAGCAACAATCAATTGTAATCAAGGGGAAAAAAATGACGAAAAATAGCATTCGCACGAAACAATTGGAATACTGGCAAGGGACTCTTGGAAACCAATATATTGCCAGAAATTCAAATATGGCATTTTTTAGAAAACGTAGGCATTTTTTTTTAAAACTTTTGAAGCAATGTGTAGATATCAAGAGCGTTTTGGAAGTGGGATGTAATATTGGTATGAACCTTCAAATTTTGCAGAGTACTAATAATAGTCTCCAGCTCTATGGTATTGAACCAAATAACATGGCGATAGAAATTGCTAGATCTATTTTGCCATCCGCAACTATAGAAGAAATGAGCGTTTTTGATATGGCTTGGAAAGAGCGATTTGATCTCGTATTCACGTCTGGTGTTCTCATACACATTGTAGAGAAAGATTTATCGCGTGCTTTCGAGAAATTGTATACTGCCTCAAAAAAATACATTCTGTCAATAGAGTACTATGCACCAAATCTTCAATTAATCCCGTACCATGGTTTTACTGATGCTCTCTTTAAAAGACCATACGATATCCTCTGGTTAAAGCAGTTTTCTTCTCTTGTGCTTCTTGATAGCGGTTTCTTAGATAAAGGGGATGGGTTTGATAATTGTCATTGGTGGCTATATAGAAAGTAATCGTACTATTATGGCAAAAAAAGTCTTCACAATTGCAAAACGATCTATTGGTGAAGGACATCCATGCTTTATTGTGGCTGAAATGTCTGGAAACCACAAACAGGATATAAATCGAGCCTATGCAATTATTGATGCCGCAAAAGAAGCTCGTGTGGACGCAATAAAAGTTCAAACGTATACTCCGGATACACTGACTATAAATTCTAATAAACATTGGTTCAAGCCTCCTCAATCGTCCCTTTGGAAAAATCAGACTCTTTATCAACTATACCAATCCGCCTATACACCATGGGAATGGTTGCCTAAACTTAAAAAATACGCAGAAGAAAAAGGATTAATTTTTTTCTCTACCCCATTTGATAAAAAGGCCGTTGACGTCTTAGAAAAGCTTGATGTACCTGTGTATAAAATCGCCTCATTTGAAAATGAAGATTATGATTTAATTGACTATATTGCAAAAACGGGAAAACCAGTCATTCTTTCACGTGGTCTTGCCTCTATAAAAGAAACTAAGGGAGTGCTAAAGACAATAAAATCAGCGGGCATTACTTCTATAGTTATACTCCACTGCATAAGCGCTTATCCGGCTGATATCGAAGATATGAATATAGCTACAGTTGCCGATATTAAAACGCGCTTTAAGGTCATTTCAGGGCTCTCTGACCATAGTTTAGGGCAAATTGCCTCAATAGCTGCAGTCGCCCTAGGAGCAAAGGTTATTGAAAAACATCTTACCCTTTCAAGGTCAGGTGGTGGACCGGATGCTTCTTTTTCTCTAGAACCCAAGGAGATGAAGCTACTGGTACAAATGATCCGTGATACTGAACGGTGCATCGGTCGTGTACGTTATACTGCCAGCTCTAATGAAGCGAAGAATCGTATTTTTAAGCGATCACTATTTGTAATTGAAGATATAAAAAAGGGAGAACGCTTTACCAATGAAAATATTCGTTCCATAAGACCTGGGTATGGACTACAACCTAAGGAACTCTCAAGAGTAATTGGTCGTACTTGTAACAAAGATATAAAAAGAGGTATCCCACTTCGTTGGAGTTATATTCAGTGATCATGGAAATTATTGCACTTACGGTCCGAGAATCGACAATAGAAGATGCAAAAAACATTTGGGTGATAAGAAATAACCCACTGGTTAGAATGTTTTCTGGTAACCATTCCAAAATAGGGTACGAAAGACACTGTCTTTGGTACAAAAAACAATATTTTGAATCAAAAAAAAATCATTGTTTTGTACTCGAGCACGATCACAAAGTTATTGGTTACTGCCGATTTGATCTAATCAAGAGTAAGATTGAGACATCCCTTGCTATCGATCCTCGTTATCATGGAAAAGGGTATGGAAGTCACTTGCTGGCTCTGTCACTTAGGCATCTAAAACCCAAAAAAATAGTTTTTGCTGAAGTTTTAAGAGACAATATCGCGTCAGTTGAAGTATTTAAAAAAAACAATTTTACAATTTGTAAAGTAGAAAAAGATACACTTTACCTAGAATACACTCATGATAAAGTACGGCCTTAAACTTTGGTCGAGCGACAAACCAGAGCTATTTGACAAAGCCAAACGATTAATAGAGAGGAAGATTTTCCACTTTATTGAGCTATATATCGTACCTTTTGACTGCTCTTTGAGTAAGCTGGGAGTCATAAAAGGATTGACGGTCTCAATCCATGCTACACACGAATTACATGGGTTTAATTTTGCTCAAAAAAAAACTACTAATTTTACTATTCTCAACCAAGTCTACAAGGTGGCCGATTTATTTGGTGCAAAGATAATAGTAGTTCATCCTGGCATAGAGGGGAGCTTGAAAACCGTCACTACCAACCTGAAAAGAATCCATGATAAACGAGTCATTATAGAAAATATGCCTTTCAAAGCACTACCATCTCTCGGTGAAAAAACGTGTGTCGGATCTACGCTAAAAGAGATTCAAGCTTTCCAAAACTTGGGATTTAAACTGTGCATAGATTTTGGTCATGCTATCAAATCGAGCATGAGCCAGAGCATTCACTATAAAGATTTTATTCGCCAACTCCTCTCGTTTAAACCATCATACTTTCATATAAGCGACATATCCTTTGATAATGAGCACGATGAGCATCTGAACTTGGGTGAGGGAGATATCGACCTGGCATGGATTAAACATGAGTTGCTTCAGTTACCACAAGCCAAGGTAGTCCTTGAAACGCCAAAAAATGCAAACGACCTGTTAAATGATAAACAGAATATAGAATTTTTTAGGCGAATTTAACGGCGCAGTAGATTTAGTAAACAAATTAGATTAGAATGGATATCTTTTGATGCCATGAAACGTTTAAGTTATAAAATCGGTGTTGGCGGGGTAGATATTGACTCTGTGGGAAAGCGTTTCGTTTTAGATGCCTTGAACAATGGGCGTCTTAGTTATGGACCTTACACGGAAAAATTTGAACAGGCGTTCGCTGAAATTCACCATCGTCGTTCTGCTATCTTTTGTAATAGTGGCACCTCTGCACTTCAAGTTGGCTTCCATGCTTTAAAGAAAAAGTATAAATGGCGAGATGGAGCAGAGGTACTTGTACCCGCTTTGACTTTCGTGGCTTCCATCAACACCATATTGCAAAATAACCTTAGCCCGATCTTTGTTGATATCGACCCGCTCTACTATGAAATCGATCCTAAGAAAATAGAAGAAAAGATTACTAAGAATACCGTAGCTATTGAACCAGTTCACCTTTTTGGACAGCCCTGTGAAATGGAACCAATCATGGCTATAGCAAAAAAATATAAATTAGCAGTAATTGAAGATTCATCTGAAACAATGTTTGCTCACTACAAAGGTAAAGTCACCGGATCGTGGGGGGAAATTTCCTGTTTTTCCACATATGCCGCTCACATCATCACCACTGGCGTTGGCGGATTAGCAACAGCCGACGATCCACAACTCGCAATACAAATGAAAAGTTTGATAAATCATGGAAGGGATAGTATATATCAGAAAATTGACGATGACGATAACAAAACAGGGAAAGAGCTTCGTCTAATTGTAGAAAAAAGATTTAGTTTTATCGACATAGGCTATTCCTATCGTGCCACGGAACTGGAAGCCGCATTGGGTCTTGCTGAATTGATGAGGTGGAAAAGCATTATAAGCAAGAGACAGAGAAACGCATTGTATTTGACAAAACATTTAAGTCCACTTTCGGAATTTCTTCAATTACCTCATGTGCGGCCTGAAACAGAGCATGTCTTTATGATGTATCCAATTATTATAAAAGAAGAGAACATAGATCTTATGGATTTTATTTTTTATTTAGAAAAGAAAGGAATAGAGACAAGATTTTTGTTTCAAACGCTTCAACAGCCAATTTATAAAAACTTATTTGGAGATATATCTAGCAATTATCCCGCCGCTGAATGGGTTTCTGAAAGAGGATTCTACATAGGTTGCCATCCACAGTTGTCCTTAGATCATCTTGACTATGTGGTTGATCTTTTTTTAACATATTTCAAGCATAGGAAGCCCTAACGCGTATAATCGACAGAATCGACAGAAGGTATTGCCATAGATTGGTATTTGATTTACCTATTTTTCTATTAACGAAGGTAGTCGGCACCTCAATAAAAATAAACCCCTTTTTAAACAGGATGTATGCACTCTCTGACAACATTGCATAGCCTTTTTCTTTTAAACCCACGCTGATTATTTTTTTAATGGCATTTTTTGGATACAATCGAAAACCATTGGTGTAGTCACTTATTGGTAACTGCAAGATAGCTCGGGCATAAAAATTAGAAAGGCGACTAAGAATTTTCCTAGTAATAGGCCAGTTAACAATTTTGCTCCCTTTGACGTAGCGTGACCCTATGACAATTCTTTTTTTTCCCGCTTGTTGCAAAAGGAACTGGATGTCATCCGGATCATGGGAATAATCGGCATCCATCTCCAAAACATAGTCGCAATCTTTAAACGTGAGGAATTTTTTAAAACCAGCAAGACATGCAGATCCGCGGCCCAATTTATGGCTTCTTTTAATACACTGAATCTGTGGGTATTTCTTGGATAAGCCTTCTGTATATGTGGCGGTTTGATCAGGTGAATTATCGTCAACGACGATAATAGGAGTTGCCGGATACTTGTAGGCGAGCTTAGGTAAAAGTTTACGGAGATTATTCCGCTCATTATAGCTAGGAATGATGATGGCAAAATTGTGTATCACCGATATTTGGAAATGATACTATAAGTAACATCGATTACTTTCTGTACTTCACTGTCGGCCATTCTCGGATATATAGGAATCGACAGTTCTCGCAGATAAAAATCTTCCGACTTCGGATAATCCCCATTTTTAAACCCATACCGTTTACGATAATAAGGGTGCAAGTGCACTGGCATATAATGAACTTGAGTAATAATTCTATTTTGTTCAAATGCGTTTACAATTTCTTTCTTCTTTTTTATAAGTTTATCTTTTAAGAGAATAGGATATAAATGCCAAGCGCAAGCACAATCTGTGGAGATTTGAAGTAATTGGATATTGGGAAAATGCTTAAAATTAGTGGTATATTTTTGAGCAATTGCTTTTCTCCTTTTGAGAAACTCGTCTATCCTTTTGAGTTGAGTTATGCCTAAAGCTGCTTGTATATCGGTGAGACGATAATTAAACCCGAGTTCTTGCATTTCGTAGTACCATGGACCTTGATCTACGTCTACAAAATCTTTTCTATCTTTTGTGATTCCATGTGTGCGAAAAATTCTAAGACGTTCGATAAAATTTTTATTGTCTGTAAGTACCATCCCTCCTTCACCCGTAGTAATTGTCTTTATGGGATGAAAAGAAAAAACTGTCATGTCCACGAGTGATCCAACTTTTCTTCCTTTATACTTTGCTCCGAAAGAGTGGGCCGCGTCGGCAATAATAATTAAATTATTCTTTTTTGCTATTTTTTTGATCTCATCATAGTTAGTTGGTTGTCCAGCATAATCAACGGGAATTATAGCTTTTGTTCTTTGAGTAATTTTTTTTTCTATTTGAAGTGGATCGATCAAACCGGTTTTCCTTTCGATATCAGCAAACACCGGCCTTCCGCCGCAATAAAGAATGCAATTTGCTGATGCGGCAAACGTAAGGGGTGTTGTGATAACCTCATCACCCGATGAAATTCCTGCTGCAAAACATGCACCATGCAATGCGGCTGTACCAGATGAAAAAGCGACAGCAAACCGCACTCCACAATAGGTGGCCACCTTCCTTTCGAATTTTTCTATTGTTGGCCCTTGAGTTAAAAAATCAGATCCAAGAATCTTGGCAACTTCGGTGATATCTCTCTTGTCAATCCATTGTCTACCGTATTGTATAATACCTCTATCAATATTCATTACACCTTTCACAACGTTATTTTACCCTATTGAATAGGACAAACCAAGAATTAGGAGAAGAAATCTAAATAGTTCATGAATAAAGTCAAACAATTGTCACCCTCTCTTGCGCTTCTTGGTCGACTGACGCAGCTCGATATCACCTATTTTCTCTCCGGAGGCTTATTTAGTAGTATTCAACAGGTGATCGGCATTCTCTGCGGTCTAGCCATAAGTTATCTTTTTGGTCACTACGTGTCTAAAGACGTCTTTGGTCAATACAACCTTATTCTTTCTATTATATCGTTGTTTACATTCGTAAGTTTTCCGGGAATTGATATTGCGCTCACCAGATCCATTGGACAGGGGTTTGATGAGTCATTTAGAGAGAGTCAAAGAATTAAATTACGATTTTCTTTACTTGGCGTACCTCTACTTTTGGCTCTCGCAGCAATATATTGGATACAAAAATCTTACAACGTATCAATTTCACTATTGATTACATCAGCTGTCTATCCCTTTCTCTATTCTTTCACAAACTATCAAACTTTTTTGTTTGCCAAAAAAAAATTTAGCTTCAATGCTATTCTCGGCTCCTTGAGTTCTCTATTTTTTTTGTTTATTACGTATCTAGGAATAAAATTCATACCTGAGACCGTCGGACTTGTAGTATGTTTTCTTATAGCCACCATTATTCCATCGCTTTATGCTTCATATTATAGTCGAAAATTCATTCGCGAGGGAACTATATCTGATCCAGATTTAAAAAATTATGGATCATTTCTTACTGCTATATCTATTCTTCCATGGATATCGGGAAATATTGGCAATATAATTTTAGGAACCGTTATTGGTACCCAGAAACTGGCAATTTTTGCCGTCGCCAGCAGATTTTATGTTACTTTTATGAAAAATTTTATTGTTTTCTATAAGCCGGCTAGTGTTAAAATCGCCTATCAAAACAAGATTGAGCATGTCAATACGATAAAAACTCACTGGTTAAAATTCATTCTTTTAGGCATTGTTTCAGCATTCCTACTTTGGCTCACATCTCCTATTCTCATACGTTTCTTTTTTACTGAAAAATACGAAGAAGCAATTCTATATGCTCAAATCTTGAGTTTTGCAGTGGTTCCAATTCCCATTTCTTGGCTTCTTAGTGATATGATTATTTATCAAAAGAAAAAAAAGGTACAAGTGATTACATCCATAGTGCCGCATGTCATAAAAATTCTCCTTTATTTTGTCCTTATTCCTACATGGGGTATCACTGGTTTAGTCGGAATCATTCTTTTGGAGCGCTTCAGTGAGCCACTAATTCCTCTTTATTCCCTTTTAAAAGAAAAAGGAAATAAATTATAAAAATAATTGCATGATTTTATCCTCACGAAATCAATGAGATATCCAAAAAAAAATCATAATTATAAACTTTTTGTTGGCCTTTTTTTTATTTTGGGTGGTCTTTTGAGATCATGGAATTTTTGGACACAAACATTTTCTGGAGATGAGGCCGCTCAAATGAGAAAAGCAGTAAGTGTGGCACGAGGAATAGCCGATCTTGTTCTTTGGAAAAACCCATTACTTGCTTTCCAAAATATTTTTATTACGATTCTACAGCACAATCACCCTCCGCTAGAATTCTTGCTATTATTACCGGCTGTTCCTTTTCATCCGAGAGAATTTTTTGCGCGATCCATATATGTATTCATCAATATAATATTTTTGCCGATCTCGTATTGGGCTCTTTTTAGACTAAAGTTAAATCGTGTTGGTCTTTTTTTTCTGCTTCTCCTATCTACCTCTATGTATGCTATATGGAGTAGTCAAGTGATGACCCGAGATAGTCTGGTTATCATGGAAGGCGCTGCCATAGGGATATCGATGCTCTACTTCCTCAAAAAACCTGGAAAATTCACGTTATATTTCCTATTCCTCATGTGTTCCATTGCTCTTTTAACATCTCCTGATATGGTTTTATACGCGCTAGTCTCTCTAATTTTAGTGTGGAAAAAGCGATCAGTTATAGGATTTAAAAATATTTTTTTTTCATCAGTTGTTCCCATTTTGATAGCATCACTTTTTTATATTCCTTATATTCTTTATGCCTTTTCTCCTGGTAGCCCAAGAGTTGCGGGGGCAAACTATTATTTCAATGGAAAGCTGACATCTCCTTCAAACAATCCTTTAAGCTTTAAAACATATCACGATGCTTTTTTCACTTTTACAACAAATTTTTTCAGTTTGAGTGGTGTTTTTCCTGCCTGTATTTTTGCCCTTTTTTCTTTACTCCTAATTAGAAAAAAAAAGTTTATTCTTCCTTTTTTTATAATTATTTTTTTATTTCTCGGCATAAATGTATTTAAGATCACAAGCGCTTACTTTTATATGAACTTTTATGGACTCATGCTTCTCCTATCTGCAACATGGCTTGGTTCAACAGGTCGGATAGGAGTATTTTTTCTGTTTGTAACAGTTTTTATTAATCTTATGGGAGGCATCCCACTCCTTGAGGGTAAACATAATCCTATGCTTTTTTCCGGCTTACCTAAAAAGGACAATATTATAGCTTCTGGTACTATCGCCAAAAAATGTTTGCAGCGTGATGAGTCGTACATAAGCACAGATGACCCATGGAGAACGTTCTATTATTTTGGCAGACCAATGTTGCCTTCCGTAGAGGGAGGCTTATGGAAGGCTACAGAGGCCACAGAAGCCTATTTGAAAGGAGACCTTCGCAATGAAGTAAAACTCATCCACTTCAGAAAGGGGCAATTTGATCAAACTTTAATTGATCAGCTTGATAGAATAAAAAAACAATCGTTTACTTTTGGTGACGACTTCGTGTATTTATTTAAGACCTGCTCCTAATCTAAGCTTTAGCATAATAAGTAGGAGACTAATAAGTAACGATATGAAACTGATCGCATCGGCGATTAACCGAAGAGGTGTTTCAGAATAAAATATTAAAACTTGATGCTCGCCTTTTGCTACCCAGAATGATATTAAACCGTTCAAAGCACCAGGATGGGTTGAAGTTGGGATATTTGGATTTATCGATTTTCCGTCAATACTTCCATACCAACCGGGAAAATATAGTCTATTTATTTGTAAAAGTGCATCGTTTTGAATAGATGCATAAAAAGTCGTTGAATTGACGCTTTTTTTAACCACAGAGATTTGACCTTTTCCCTCGATAATTTGTACATCTGGTATAGTGAGCTTTCCTATACGTTTATCCATTCCAATAGGATCATATTCACCTTCTGTTGTCGCTGTATCAAACTGATTTTGAGTATTGAGAAAATCTCCGCTGAATGGAGCAGGTCTCATATAATGTCTACTTGCATATCCCGCCAATACTACAATTGCTACTGCTAAAAATATTTTGTATTTAGGTATCAGGTTTAGGATTATTGCAGTAGCTATGCCTGCAGAAAATATTGCAATGTTTAGTAAACGCCAGGGAAATACGATAAAGCCGCTAAAACTAAATATTTCCCAAATCTTTGTGGAGAAAACACTCGAAAGAAAAATGGAGCAAAAAAAAATCACCATACAGTAGAGCATGCGAGCATCCCTGGTCTTCTTAAAAAAAACGTATCCCAATAGGGAAATACTCATAACTAGAGTTATAACTAAACCAACTTGGTAAGGTGAGTCCATCATTTCATGGAATAAAGGAATGTGCAGAATAGAAAACAATGGAAGGAGATGACCTCGCCAAACAGTAAGTATTCTGGTATCGAAGGAAAAATAACTTCTTTCAAAAATGGCTGGCATTAAAGCGAAAGCCGCAAGACAAATAGCAAAGAAAAAAGAGAAAATGAGATTAAAGAATGACTGAATTTTTTTTTTGCTTACAATGAGTCCATACAAGAAAACTAGAGGCAAAATGAATCCGGCAATCAATGTATGAGCCGTGAGCAAAGCTGCAAAAACCCATGACATCGCAAGAAGATTCCATATTTTTATTTGAAGTTTCTCCTTTTGACGAAAATAAATGTCTACTACGAGAAAATTTAGCGGAATTAGTGATACTGCGATCATTTCCGCTAGGGCACCGCGTGTGAAAATATTTGCCAACGTATAGGGCGCAACGGCCACAATACCTGCCCCACTCCATGCGCTGACGGAACTCTTGCTGATACGTGAGAAAAAAATCCAAGAAAATGCCACATATGCTACATACGCCAAAGACATAAGAATTCTGTAACTGTCAATAGAAGAAAATCCGAGTTGAAGAAAAATTTCTGCTAAATAATAAGGTAGATGGTAATTTATGATAAAAAGAGGGTAGCCAGCTCCTTGCAAAAGGTCCGGTGCAAATCGTACCGGGATTTGACCGCTAGAAAAAGAACGATGAAACTGCTCTATACGTAATATATGTATGGCAGAATCATGTGTTACAAAATAACCGGAACTCCAAAAAGATTGTAAAACAGGAAAAGTTAATACAAGTACTAACCCTAGATACATGAAAATTCTCTGTAATTTATGCATATTTACTCATAAAAATCAGCAGTTACAAGTTTTGGTAGAATCGCAATGTCATTTCACCAATTTTGTCTTTACCAAAACGTCGTTGAGCACTAGCATATGCCTGTTTTATTAATGAAATTCTTAAATCTGGAGAATGGAGAATTTTTGTAATCTTCTCGGCTAATTTTTGAGAATCACCCGGGGCAACCAATATTCCCTCTCTCCCATCTGTAATCATTTCTTTAATCCCCCCAACGTTACTTGCTACAATTGCCGGCCCATGTACCATAGCTTCTAAAATTACGTTTGGAAAATTTTCCCATATTGAAGGCACGACAATCAGACTAGAATTTTGATAATACGTAAGTAATTTTTTGTGACTTATCTCTTTGATTATATGGACATACTTTTGTATTTTATGCATAGTAATAAATTTAATTATGTCCTCTTTGGTTGATTTGCCGTTTACTCGTGTATCAGGTCCGATGAGTAAAAGAGTAGTTTTCGGATTTTTTTGGAGAACCATACGTATTGCATCAAGAAGAACGAATACGCCTTTTTTTACCTGCAGCTTACCTACGTAGAGGACAGTGTTGGAAACATGCTTTATTTCCATGCCTTTATTTTTTTCCTTGATGGGATAAGGAATTATATCTTGTACTTGTATTCCAATTCGTTTACTCACTTCACGCGCTAACTCTCTTGTAGGTGAATACGCTCTATGAACCCTTTTTAAACAAAATAGTTCTAAAAAATTCATCAGGGTATAGAATAATTTATCTTTTTTTGCATCATTATATTTTTGGATGATGAAGCTCGGTGTGTGTAATTTTATGACAGTTTTTGTATGAGATCTTCGTAAAAGTAAATAAAAAAAGAGCTCCGCTCCAAAATCTCCTCCCTCGATTACATCTATAATCTCTTTCTCCTCCAATCTTTCTAGTTTTAAAAAAACAGAAAAACTCCATAGAATTGGAAAGTCAAGAAAGTGAGACAAACGCCCGACAAATGGAATAAAATTCAATTTCTTCATACGAGCTACCAATTCATGTCCCACTGGCTGAATAGGAAAAATCCTGACACCTTGCTCAAAAAAGATGTTTGTTTCTTTTGATGATTTGCACAACACAGTGACGTTTTGTTTCTTTTCCGCCAAGACTTCAGCTATTGTTTCAACATACCTCCCAAAACCTCCCGTCGCTTGTCCCTCAAAAGGATATTCGGCACATACAAAAAGTATATTCATGGTTTACTCAATCCCTTTTTTTAATAAAGCCACTTCTTTAGCCATTGTCGTGCTTAATGTAAAAGATTTTTCAATCATGGTACGTGCCTTTATAGACATTTTTTTTGCCTCCGATGGGTGATCCAAAACCCAATCAATCGCGCTTGCAATCTCTTGAGGTTCTGTACCGCAAAGAATTCCATTTTGTCTATGGTGTACGAGTTCACGAATTCCTCTAACATTCGTCCCTACAACAGGTATTCCAGATGACATAGCTTCTAAAAGTACTTTAGGATTTCCCTCCCCAAGAGAAGGTAATACAAATAAAGAAGCTTCCCGATAATACTTCGGCAAATCATGATGGGGAACAGCATCTAAAATAACAAGTTTCGTATCATAAGATTTTGCAATTTCTAATAAGTGATTCTTCTCTTGACCCCAACCTACAAAAAAAAGCGTATATTTTTTTTTGCATATACCCACCGCATAGACAAGAGCTTCTAAATTTTTTGATTTTTCAATTCTCCCTACATAAAGTATATATGATGATTTTACTTTGTTTGCGCGAAAACTAAATAGCTCTATATCAACTCCGTTCGGAATAATGTATATAGGTTTTTTTGTTTTTTTTATGAGACTCTGCTTTAATGAATCAGTTGTGACAATGATCGACCACGCATGGAAGAAGATAATAGGCTCTATAAGTTTATAGAGCCACATGTGCAGCCATTTTCCTTCATTTGCCGCATTTTTATCATAACGGTAGCCATAATTAATAATATATTTTTTTTTAAAAAGTATATGAGCTATTACACCCGGGATGCCTCCAGTCAACTGCAGACAGCGAATAACATCACAAGATTGAATTTGTTTTCTATAAAGGATGGGTAGTAAAAGGCTATAGAGAAAGCGGTGAATTTTCCAGCGATTTGGGAGGATTTTTACGTTTTTAATTGGCGAAAACTCCTCATTTCCATAGGAAAATACCACTACACTATCAAACGAAGAAGTATAGTGGGCTAAATTTTGCTTTATAAGCAATGAATCTTGCCCTTTTTTTGCAAAATCTGCAAAACTCTCTCCAATAGCTAGAAAAACGCACAGTTTTGTCATTAATCAAAATTGCTATAAAGTGATAAATGTTCATTTATAGGATTTTGCCAGAATTTTTTTACTAGATATTTGTCAAAATTAAGGATGTGCGAAATCAATTGCTCTTTTTTTTTGAGCGCTTCTTCTAGACCTTCTGTTAATGAAGAAACAGTAGGCTCAACAAGAATGCCCGTTTTTCCATGATCAACTATTTCAGGCAATGCTCCGGAATTGGTTGCTACTACTGGAGTCCCACACATGATTGCCTCTAAAGCTACTCGCCCAAAGGGTTCTTCCCATACTGAAGGAACAACCACTATAGAGGCATTTGAAACTAAATCGAGAGTTTTTTTATGTGACTGATGTCCCATAAATATGACTTTTTTATCAATTTTTAAGTCCTTAGTTTGTTTTATAAGAGTTTCCTTAAGATATCCCTTCCCCACACATGCAAGAACTACTCTTTTATTCTTTTTTAGAAGTGAAGAAAACGCAGGGACTATTAAATGCGCCCCCTTACCATGTGTCAGTCTTCCGACAAATAGAATTATTTCTTTATCAGTTGCATCACTTTTGCCTTTTATTAAAGGCATTGGATTATATATAACCTTGGATGAAATTCCATTTACAGCAAGTATTCTTTTCATGCTCTCACTAACGGATATAATCTGGTCTGTTCCGCGACAAAATAGCTGCAGTATCGAGCTCACTATTTTTCCCCTAAACGCAGAAAGCACTTGTATTACTTTTGTTTGAAAAGTAGTGGATTTTATATAAATGTTTCTATATTGAAATAATTCTACTTTGAAGAAGTAAGAATAATTACAAGTTTTGTATCCCCGGGTTTTTTGTATACATAGACCATAGGGACAGAGAGTTTGATAATCCCTCAAAGTCACAATTGTGCGTTTTCTAAAAATTTTAGCCGCTATTATTGCTGCAGGTAAAAAATATTTCCCCTGGATGTGAAGTATGTCGATGTCTTCTGATGCAAGTACTTTGAGGATAGCTATCAAGGTGAGTACAAACCAAATCAGATTTGTATGCCAATATGGAGAAATACCTGCACCTGTACCCATGGAAAGAGTTATCGGGAAGGGAAATCGTCGAATTTCTATGTGATCCAGTAGTTCATAGTCACTTGTGCCGTAATTTGGTGTGAGTACAGTTACTTTCACACCCTTGTCAATTAATCCCTTTGATAGGTAATACAGACTCCATTCAGTTCCTCCTCGATCAAAAGGAAAAAAGTATTCAGCCAACATCAATACATGCATATCTATATCCTATATATGTGACTCAAAAAAAATTGCTTAATTTTAGCTGGTACCATAAATGCTAAAATAGGTTTAATGAGGTAAATTATTTGCCATTTGGGATATCCATAATTGCTGATGGCTTTAATTCTTGTGCGCAGTGATGCAGCCTCAATTTTTTTTATTTTTCTCCAAGAAATGTTTTCCTTACTAATGCGATAACGGAGCAAGATATCTGGTAGGTTCCTAACAGCATGTTTCTTTGAGATTCGCAGAAATAAGTCATAATCTTCTGCTCCATCCAATGATTTATCATAGTATCCTATATCGTCTAACACATTTTTTTTTATAATTACACTTGGATGAATAAAGGGATTGTATTTTACAATTTCTTTAATGATGGCTTCATAGGACTCGGGATAACGTCTAACTCCTATTTTCAAACCTTTTTTGTCGATAAGCTCCGCTCCTGAACCTACCATAGCAATCTGCGGGTTGTCTTCCAATATTTTTTCTTGTATAGCTAATTTATTTGGCAATGCAATATCATCCGCATCCATTCTTGCAATATATTCCCCTGTAGCAAGCGCAATAGCTATATTCAGCGAGGAGGTCAAACCATGGTGTTTCAGATTGCGAATATATCGTATTCTTTTATCTTCATAGGAAGATATTATCTTAGAAGTCTCATCGCTTGATGCATCGTCTACAATAATAAATTCTATATTTTTCCAAGTTTGCTTCAAGATACTATCTATGGCATCGATCAAGTAAGGCTGTCCGTTATGAACAGCCATAATTACGCTAATTTTTTTCATACGTGGAGAGAGTAGAAAGTCGTTTTAGTCAATGCTTATAATTGATACTGTTGTTTTTGTCTTCTAGAACTTTTTTATAAACTTTATATGTTTCTTGCGCAACATAATCCCAAGTATAGTATTTTTTAACCATCCGGTATCCTTGCAAACCAATTTTAGATAAATTTCTACTTTCGATTGCCTTTACGATAGTTTGAGCAATGGAGTTACTTGATGAATCATCAATGAGAAATCCGTTTTTTCCATCTTGAATAAGATCTCCAACCATGCCCACAGAGGTTGCTGCAACTGGAATTTTTGCCGCCCAGGCTTCGAGCAGAGAAAGAGGGAAACCTTCATATTTAGATGGTAAAATAAATAGATGTGATGATTGATACCATGCGGCAAGTCGTGGTCCAAAAACTGGCGGTAGAAGTTCTACACTTTCTTCTAAAGCTCTACTCTTTATCATCTTCAAGAGTAGCTCCTTATCGCTACCACTACCAATTAAAATCAGTTTGCTTTTCGGATAAAGCAACCATACTTTTGCAAAAGCTTCAACAAGTGCGAAGAGATTTTTCTGGGGGTGAAAACGTCCCACAAATAATATTTGAAAATTTTTTTCTTTTTTTTTAAAAGCGTTAGAAAATGCCTTTACATCGACCCCATTAGGTATATAAAATTTCAATTTGTTTACATTAATTTTTTTTTCTAGATGTGCATCAACAAATATTTGTGCATCATAGGAAACTTTATAGGTGAGAAATTTTTCAAGAAAGTATAAACATTGTAATAATATTTTATTGCTGGTCAGACTGGTATCCTTGCTTTGTGTATGAATAGTAACAATCAAGGGTTTATTTTTTAAGATACTCACCAATTTAGCGATGTAAAGGGGTGTAAATGGATGGACATGTAAAATATCATAGGGTTCTTTTAAGAGATACCAGAAAAGATGCCAGAGAAAATTCCATCTACCCCATATCGAACTAAAGGGATAGGCTTTTCCAAGATGGATAACAGGTAGATTTGGCTTGTATTCATTTGTTGTTTGCGCTGTCTCTGTATGCAAATTACTGGTAACTATCTTTATATCTAAATTCTTTTTTTTTAATAGTCTTCTGGTAATTTCCGATACATGAACTGGTCCTCCCCCCACACCAGGGAACCAGTAATCGATGACGACGATAATATTCATAGGATTACTTCTTTATAAAATTTGTATCTTCCAGGTATATTTTTTCCATCTCTCCAGCGACATACTTCCAGTCATATCTTTGGACGAATCGTTTTCCTTCATTTTCCTTTTTTTTGTAAATTTCTTTATTTTTAAGTAAATATATAATTTTTTTAGCACAATCTTTATGATCTCCCTGAGTAAAAAGCATCCCCCCTTTACCGTGAGTTGTTTCTCCAACTACATCTGAGTTGACAGCAACGTATGGAACTCCGGAAGCCATTGCCTCAACAAGAGCAATGCCAAATCCTTCGATCCGAGAAGAAAAACCGAATACATGTGATGACTTAATTATGCCGATGACATCATCATACTTTTCCTTAAATCCTTTAAAGTCTACAAACTCTTTGATACCCATATCTTGTGTTAGATTCCGAAGTTTTGTTTCCTCTGGACCTTGTCCCACAATATAAAGTTGCGCAGATGGAAACTCTTTAAGAATATAGGGCATGCTTTTGATAAGAATATCAACTGCTTTATACGAAACCAACCGAGAGACGGTCGATATTGTTGGAAAGGTGTTCTTTTTCTTTTTTACACTGTCTATTCGGGAGCATTCAATACCACAAGGTACAACAGATATTAACTCTCTTGGCACGGTTGCCCTGATTAGCTTATTTGCAACCACATTACTTATCGCGACAAAGTGAACATCCCTATGAGAAAGATTATGCTTTTCAATAATCTCACCGATAAATCCGCCAAAACTTCCCATATTTTTAAACCATTCCCCTCTCCAAACATCAGGAGTCCAAAAAATAATTGGTATTTTTTTTATCCTACCTATTTGATAAGCTATGGCGTGATTGACAAAATTGGTTCCTTGTATGATATCTGTGTCAATCTGACATCCCACTCGAATAGCGTCAGCTATATACAATAGTCTCGTAAAATCTGTTCCCGTGGCATGTTTTCGACGAGGACCAACTCTTATGACTCTAAATCCGGGAGGAAAAAAAGATTCACTTTTATCAAAGGTTGCTGAGCAAATAACAGTTACGGTATGTTTATCGGCAAGGTGCTTAGCAAGAAAGAAGGTATTGTTTTCTACGCCCCCAGTAAAATCACCTTGGTTGGAAAGCGGAAAAAACTCACTTATGAGAAGGATACGCAAAGTTATTTACTCCTTTTTTTGCTATCATGAAGGGCCAATTTTCTTATCAATTCGCTCATCTCGTGCCGCATATCTTCAATTAAAATATGTATACGAAAAACCAGATAAAAGAGAAGTGCAATGGAAATATAAATAACAGCATCGGAGCCTCGGCCTATGCCTAAAATTCCAGCTACTTTTCCTGTCAGATTGGGATAGGTAATTCCAATGAGAGCTGCACAAAAAACTCCTAACCAGAAAAGGAATCCCCGCGTAGTCAAGTTCCCTTGTTTTAACTGAAGTAAAACCCTACTTAAGGCGAAAACAATAAAAAACAATAAAAAGATTTGAATTAACACATAACCTCCTTTAACGAATAATTCCGAGAATAAGTTTCCAAAACACACTGTATGCGTTGGTGAGTTTCTGTCCCTTTCTCAAAGAATATTCTGTATAAATTGCCGGTATGGAGACCTCCTTTACAGACAATTTATTTCTTTTTATTTCTTTGAAAATTTCTGAAGAAACTTCCATCCGTTGCGTACGAAGACGGATGCTTGTAATAGCTTTTTTTGAAAAAGCCCGAAATCCTGATTGCGAATCTGATGTCCATATTCCGAAAAGAAAAAAAGTAATTGCATTTGATATTTTATTAACGATTTTTCTGGGCCATGGCATAGTCGTTTTTCCTATCAAACGACTGCCAATAACTACATCAGCTTCTCCCCGAAGGATGGGGTTGATTATTTTGGGTATATCTTCAGCTCTATGTTGCCCATCGGCATCGAAACTGACAACAATGTCAGCATTCTCATTTTTCGCGAATGCAAAACCTGTCGCCAAAGCAGCTCCCAAACCTCTATTTAATAAATGAGAAATTACCAGGACATTCTGTTTTCGAGCAATCTCGCAGGTTTTGTCTCTTGATCCATCATTCACTACAACTATGCCAATTTTTCCTATACCTTCTAAATATCTGGGTAGACCTCTCAGAACGCCCGCAATCATTAATTCTTCATTGTATGCTGGAATAACTATTAAGACCTTCATGTGAGCGATTCTACAGTGAAATTGACCTATTCTCAAGTTTGACTAGCTTACCCAGTACCCTCGAACAAAGAGAACAGTAAAAATAGCTAACATAAACCCGTACAGACAGGCAATAATCACTTTAGCTTTACTACTATTTATCGATCCATGCAGAATATATAGTGGAAAAACAACAAGAATATATCTTGGTATGCTAGAAAATGTTCCAGTCAATGTGGGCACGAGGCCTGCAAGTAAACAAAAAACTAGGTATGATAAGCGAATTTTTTTCCAATTAAAAATAATTACCGTCAGAAAAAGGATAAAACTAACAAATTCCCACATCGCCACCCAAAAAAAATAATTTGTATGAGGCACATTTAAAAAAATCTTTAAATACCTCCATATAACTTGAGGCAAAAAAATCACGTGACTAATACTTCGTGATGCTCCAAAAACCGACTGTGCATGGACAAAATATAAAGCGTCACCATAGATTATTTGGAGATATATCATGTAAAATAATAGTCCGCATGGTATTAAAAGTAAACATAAGAAATGGAATAATATTTGTTTACGATTCCTTCCCCTTTGTAAGTACAACTCGATAATGAGCGCTGGAAATAAAAAGATACCAACAAAACGACTAAGTGAAGCTAATAAACCCAATAAACCGCTTAAAGCCCACATTTTTTTTCTACTTGCTATAAAACTTCCAATTACGAGTGTCATGAATAGGCTCTCATTATAGATAGCTCCGAAATAAAAGGAAAAAGGGAATAACAATACAAATAGTATAGTCCATTGAATTTGTTTGGTCGTAAGCCCATCCATTTTCATAAGTAAAATAAAAAGATAAAGGAAAAATATAAAAAAAATATTGGACAAGAGCAGCGCAGATAAGAAGGCATTGAGATGCGAGATTGATGTTATAAATTGAATCAGAAGGGGATAAAATGGAAAGAAAGCTTGGGTATATTGAGCACTATATCCACTTTTTGCAATCGTTAGATAATGAACGCCATCAAAATTTCCCCATGACCAGAGCCAATCCGGATAAGATGTTGAAACTAATATTTCTCTCCAATAAGGAAAACTATTGCCAAATTCCGGTAAGAAATACGGGGCAAAAAAAGCGATGACGAACAGCCCAACACGCCAAAAAAAAATGGCTACTAAAAGTGGAACAATCATAAAAGACTTTCGTACACTTTTACTGTTTGTTTTGCGGTTTCCCTCCACGAGAATCGGCTAGCTTGCAATAACTCTCTGTTGACCAGTTCTTTCCTCTCCACTGTATTGAGTTCCAATGCTTTTACGATTCCATCTCTTATTGAGCCAATATTTTCTGGATCTATGGTAATTCCTGTTTCTCCCATTATCTCCGATAAAGATCCGCCTCTTGAAGCCACCACGGTACACCCACACGCCATAGCTTCCAATACTGGCAATCCGAAACCCTCATAGAAAGATGGTTGAATATATACTTTCGCACAATTATAAAGCCCAACTAAGTCTTCTGTAGGGACGAAACCCAAACGCTTTACCTTGTGAGTTAATTCTAAATTGCTGATAAGGACATCAATATCCCTTGCCTCCCTTGAACTCCCTAAGAAACCATCACCAACCAAGGCTAAATCTAAATCGGGATAATCGTGGGAGACCTTTTGAAAAGATTGCATCAGCGAATGAATATTTTTATTAAAGTTAACATCTCCAACATACATTAAAAATTTGTTTAAATTATATTTTTTTACTATTTTAATTAATGCACGTTTATCATTTATAATCTGAAATTCTTCGCCAGCAGCCAGATGCACTACGTGAACTTTTTCCGAAGGAACTCTTATTATTTCCATGATATCTTTCCTAGACGTTCCTGAGTCGGTAATTATAGCCCCGTAGTTTCTTGCTTTTCTTTTCTGAATGTGCCAAATGAGCCCACCTTTAATTCCTGGTTTAATTTTGTCTGGATAAAGTAGAGGTATGAGGTCGTGGATGGTTACTACCGATCTTTTGTTATGTGTGGGAGGAAGTGTCAAAAAAAAGGGATCAAAGAAAGGATAATGGATGATATCAATATTATTGGGTAATTTTTCTGTTCGATTAAATAAAACGTAGGAATGTTTATTTTCGTATTTGTTGAGTGCGAGAATTAAATTGTTTGTGTACCAGCCGATGCCGCGCCTTCCGTGAGGACCAGAAAGCGGTGAAGTTTCAATAGCTATATTCATTTTTTTCTTTCCCAATATTTAACATATGCTGCGGGAAATCTTAAACTAGAAAAAAAGGAAAAAACAAAGCCCGGAAATCCATCAGCTAGACCTTTATGCCGAAAATAGCTTAAAATAAACCAGTAGATTGGCTTGATAAAAAAAAATGAGAACATGCCTTTCGGTCCATAGGATATATTTTGTTTTTTCATGTCGTGGGCAAGGTGTGTGGTGTAACGATTGAAGCGCGACAGATAGCGTTCAAACGAAGGATCTGCCATATGAATCAGCGGATTAGTAAGATATCCAAGCTCTCCTTCTACCCTGGCTTGTTCATGAACGTTCTCGCAGGGAAGACAACCCTTTCCCCGCCTGTATAATCTCAATGTGTAATCTGGATACTGACCCCCTTTCATAAGATATCTACCCAAAAAAAAATTCTTTCTCGGTATCCAGAATCCATTTTGCAGTGGATCATTGTTTATGAGTGTTAAGATTTCTTTTTTTAATTCTGCAGACACTATTTCATCTGCGTCAAGTTGTAATACCCAGGTGCTTGTACAGGCATCTATAGCTTTTTGCTTATTTATATGAAACATTTGGGGATTATCGGCTTCTATAAGAAGTATTTTTTTAAATTTTCGGACTATAGATACAGTCTGATCAGTAGATGATCCATCTACAATAACTATCTCATCAATCCAAGATTCTATGGATTTAAGACATGTTTCAATATTTTCTTCTTCATTAAAAACGGCAATTGCTGCAGAGATCGTTGACATAGATTAATGTATAAATAAAGTATAGCAAATTCAGCTTTTTTTATACCTCAAATGTACCTTTATCAAATTGAAATAAAACCAACCAACATACATTATTCCACTGACACTTATTATCTTTCCAATTGCCATAAGCAGTGTGCCTGCGTATTCAATTGACACTGTATGTTCTCCTTTGGGAAGATATAGGGATATTCTTCCCAATCCATCGCGTGTATAATTTTTTTCATTTTTATCAATCATTACCTTCCAGCCAGGAAAGTAAAGAAGATCAACGCTTGCATGTGATTCATGATCAAATGCATATGTAAAAATCTTTATGGAACTAGCATTTTTTAACATTGTAATCTTTTTATCTAATTCTTCTTCAGATGATTGGAGAAAATCTCTATTTTCCTTCATGAAGTAGCTCTTATCTGCCCAAGAAGGTAAATATTCATCATACGTGTTGGAAGTCTGTTCTGAAGCAACGTATAAATCTAATGGAATAAATGTGTATTCATTTACACGCAGGTGATTTCGATTCGTGAAAAGGGTAATTATTACAAGAGCAAATATACAACTATTTTTTAAATAGCTTGGTTTCAGAAAGGTTATAATCCATCCTGATAACGCGCTAGATAAAAATGTAGCTACCGAGAGAAATCGCCAGGGAAAATCTATAATAAAAATTTTTTGTGTAAATTCCCAAACGGATGATGATTGTTTCAGCATCATAAATAGAGAAAAAAAGAATCCTCCGAGAAAGGCCATGGCAATGCTATCTAATCTTTTTTCCTCTTTTTTATTTTGTCGAAATCTATTAAATGACAATAAGAAAAATAGTATCGATAGAGCAATAGTGACCCATTGTGCCATACCTAGCTGTACTGACATAGCATCCGTCCCCATATTGGAAAAACCATATCCCCATTTTGAATAAAAAAGCTTTGATAGGGTTACGAAATGATCTTTATATAAATCAACAAAAATATTTCTAAAATTAGTGATGGACTTATAGGAAATTGCAGGAAGTAGATAATACGCACTGATTACTGCAGCAAGAAAAAAAACACTTATGCTATTTTGTATAAATTTTTTTGCATTAGGTGTCATTTTTAAGAGTGCAACAAGGTATAAAATTGAGGGGATTACTAGTAGAAAAACTATCATTGCATGTGAAAGAATTACGCTTGCTATGCTTATTGATCCCAAAATAATATATGGTTTTCCCATTTGTCGAGATAAACCGTAAAAAGACCAAAAAATTAAGGGTAGGAAAACAAAACACGTAGCCTCTCCAAGAGATCCCCTCACAAAAATATTAGAGAACCTATAGGGTGCCCACAAGTACAAAATAGCGCTAATAAGACCCGATTTTTCTCCCCACATAGCTCTGATCCAGAAAAACATAGTAATTCCTGACAGTACATAGCCAATAATGTAGATCATCTTAATAGCATCAAATACAGTAACTCCCCAAACCACTAAAGGTTCTGCAAAATACCAGGGTAAGCTATAGCTAAAGAAAAAAAGAGGGTATCCCGCACCGTGAAGAAGTTTACCTGCCCATTGAGGCGGGAACTGTCCTTGACGGATGGAATCGTCAAAATGGTATAACCGTGCTACCTGATGCCACCCATCATGACTGGTATAGTATCCGTTATGAAATAGAGCTTTTACACCAACCAAACCAAATACCAACAAAATAATGAGGTAAAACGATTTTCTAATCAACGTTTTTTTTCCTTTTTATGAATAAAGAAATGTGCATAAGACCAAATTTATGAAGTAAATAAAGAACGAGTGTCCAAAGAATACATATTCCATAACGTGTGCTACGAATAAAATTTATGGACGACGCCTCAGGAAAATATCTAACTGGAACCGGAATTTCTCCAATGGTGAATCCCAGCGCATGTGCACCAATAAGAATTTCTTGGTCAAAAATAAAATCATCAGAATATTCATCAAATGGCACTCCGAGGAGAACTTTACGAGAAAAGGCTCTAAACCCTGTATGATATTCAGATAAGTTTAAACCCAAAATAATGTTTTCAAGTAATGTGAGAAAACGATTACTTAAATACTTATATAGAGGCATTCCACCCGCAATGGCTTCTGACCTGCTACGTATTCGACTACCTAGCATAACATTAAATCTTCCACTGATAATCGGTTCAATAAGAGCTTTCGTTAATGTGGCATCATACTGATAGTCTGGATGAATCATTACTATAATATCGGCGCGCCTTTTTAAAGCCTGCGAATAACATGTTTTTTGATTTCCTCCATATCCAAGATTTTTATCATGAACATATACAGGTAGCTTTAAACGTTTAGCTACCTGCACAGTCTTATCACGACTATCATCATCGACCACAAGAATTTCATCAACTATGTCGAGGGGTATGTCTTTGTATGTTTTTTCAATAGTTTTCTCCGCATTGTAGGCCGGCATGACTACTATTACTTTAGTCTTTGGTTGTATTTTTTTTATTTCCATATAACCGTTTTTAACGCGATTTCTTTGATTGAAAAAAATTGATGGTTTTTGTCAAACCAGATTTCATTCCCTCCTTAGGCTTCCACCCTAAAATCTTGTCTGCCCTTTTTATATCTAAAACGCTTCTTTCCTGCTCTCCGAGTTTTGGGGGACCATGTGTTACCCCACGTTTTAAACCAAGTATCGTATTTAATAGGATAAAAAGCTCGTTAATTTTAGTTTCAATTGTGGTCCCTATATTTATGGAGCCTGAGAATTCATTTTTCAAACACAAAACATTTGCTTCAACAACATCTCCCACGTAAATAAAATCTCTTGCTTGTTCACCATTTCCGTTAATGGTAGACATTCCACCATCTATCATTTTCTGAATAAATATGGCTACAACACCAGCCTCACCATGTGGATCTTGTCGTGGGCCATAAACATTGGCATAACGAAGCGCGGTGAATTGAAGACCATAAATCAGGTGGTAATAGTGTAAATAGTACTCTATAGAAAGCTTGGCCACACCATAAGGTGATCTTGGTTCCAAAGGCCATATATCTTCTGGAGTGGGAAAAGTTTTCGAGTCACCGTAGATTGCGCCTCCAGAGGAAGCAAAAATTATTTTATGGACTTCGCTTTTTCTACATATCTCAAGTAGATTGAGACTACCTTCGATATTTATTTTGGCGTCAAATACAGGATCAGACACAGATCTGCGCACTTGTATTTGAGCCGCGTGGTGATTTAATACATCAATTTTTTCTTTCCTAAAAATTTTTTTAATAGCAGGATCCCGAATATCTACCTGGTAAAAAACAGCTTTGCTATTAATATTTTCTTTTTTACCAGAAGATAAGTCATCAAGGATGACTACACGGTGACCCAGAGAAATATAACGGTCAACTATATGGGAGCCAATAAACCCTGCGCCTCCCGTCACAAGAATATGCATGGGGTAATTTTAACGCTCAACAAGATAGAACGCAACTGAACCGTCTAAAAACCGAATTGTTTTTATAGGCCTAACCACGTCGGCAGTTATACGTTGGAAATCTTGCGGCGACAGAACAAACAGAGTCTTCTGCAACGTCCTATCAGTAGTCCATTGAATAGGCCGAAAATCAAATTTTGAAAAGTTTCGTTCATCTCTGGAAACTACATGAGAGGCATTTTTTTGATACCATTCTGGATCAATTTGGCCATAAAATAGAAAATAAATATATGGCTGATCATAAGCGGTGGTGATAACTATTTTTTGGTAGTTATTGCTTATTTTCATAACGTCATCGACGACATTTTTATACCCATACTGCCAATATTGAGATTTTTCCAAAGGTGTGTGGATAAAGTATAGGTTGAGATAGTAGATTATATTTAAGACAAGAAAAATCATTGCTCCAAACATTACTATAAATTTCATTTTCCCTTTTTTTTTAAAAAAATGGAGCACCGATAGTAATCCTAGTGCGGTAAAAACTTGATACGTCGGAAGAAAATAGAGAGCGCGGACTGCATGTGGCGTACCCATTGTCAAAGAAGAAGCTAGTGGAGCTAGAAAAAACCAAGTCAAAATAAAAAATCTCGGAAACCCTCCCAGAGCAAGGAAAACAAGCATGCCCAAAAGGATAAAAAATGCATCCCAAAAGTAGAGTAAACCCATATCTGCAGCTTCATGCCGCTCATATTGATCACCGGTCAGGAACAAAAATGAGGGATTAAAATGGTCCAAATATCCAGCCATTACTGCTTTTACGTATCCAACACGCCTATTGTGCAGAATATACCCAAGCACATCGTTGCGACGCAGATCATCCTGCTGAAATTCGATTTCATTGCCTAGCCCTTCTGTTTGACGAAAAAGCGTCACAGCGCTAAACCTCTGCAATCCTTCTGGATTTACCATTACCTGTATCAAGGGAAAGATTAAAATAAGACCCATGAAAATAGTTAAAAATAACCATCGATCGAATTGAATAACTCTTTTTTTCAGTCTTAGTATAAGAACAAAAAAGAATAATGGCACAATGAGCCGAAGACTATGATAAGAGTATAAAGAACAGATGATGGCCCCCAAGGCTAACAAAAAAAAAGGTCTCTTACGTAAAGCTAGTAAGAATAACCATGCACCAATGATGAGCCAGAAAAGACCCATATTGGCCTCAAACGCGACGCGAGAAAACTGAATATGCCAAGGAGAAATGGACATGAAAAGGCTTACAAGTAAGGCTAGACGCGTATGATAAGAAGATTGATAAAATAGTCTTTTGATGAGTCCATACACAGCAAAAATAGTTAAAACTCCAATTAACGCAGATGGCAAGCGAACTCCCAGATCTGAAAGATTTGTGATTAATATAATTGGTATGGCAGCATAGGCATATAGTGCTGGCTTATAATCTCCAAAAGAGGTCAAAACTGTAGGCAATCGCATACCATATTCGTCATTTCCCGTCTTTAGCAATGAATAGGCGTTGTAGCCTAAAGAAACTTCATCCCAGTCAAGCGCGGGAGGATTGCTCCCCAGTTGATAAAACCTTAAACTAAAAGCAACTACGATTATCAATAATAAAAGGATCCTTTTCATAATTAGTTTTTATCGTTGAGTCAAAACAAATGCTTCTCCCCCACTGCTTGAGTAAATTGTACCAACGACTTTGTCTCTTGGATCAGTTTCATTTTTGCTTCCGACAAAAAGAACTTTACCAGGTACTTTATCCTTATACTCAACTCCAAAATAGTATTTGCCTATACCTTGGACATCCCACACACCCCACGCATCTTTATATGCTTTTCGGATTGATAGATATTGGCTAGGCTTTATCTTGTTATAGAGAAGAAAATAAATATATGGTCTTCCCCGATATTTGGTTATCACGACCGAATCGTAATTTGGTTCTATAGTATCGACTAGTTGCACCATCTCCTTATATCCATCTTGCCATTCACTCGCCCATTGTTTTGAATAATGCAAATAATAATAGTGGAGGTAATAGTAGATGCTTGCCGTAAAAATTGCCATCCAGAAAAATAATTTAAGATTAATAAATCTTTTGTATTGTTTTAAATATTTAACTAAACTGCATGCTCCGTAGCCGATGATTAATTGATATGTTGGCAGGACAGATGCAGTTCTCAACGCGTGAGGGGTTTCTCTTGCTGTAGCTGCTGGGATTATGGCAACAACTATCCAAATAATAACTAATATCAAGGGCTTTTTTCTCCTTTTTACTAAACAATACAAACCGATGAGGACAAGAGGTAATTCATAGAGATATAATTCACCTACCGACTGGATGGAAAGGCGCGGATTTCGGTCGCCGGTAAAGAAAAGGTATCTCGGATTAAAATGGTCAGAGAAATGTTTTAGAAACTCTTTGGTAAACAGAATTCTTCTATTATGAAATGCTTTAGACCAGAGTGAATAGTTTTCTAGAGCTATTCGCTGGTTGGATTTCTCGATGATAGATAATTCATTAAAAATGGACACTTCTTGAAACCTCAATTTACTTTCAGGAGATCGTAAATAGGAAATGGAAGGCAAAAGCATAAGAAACGCAAAAAATATTGCTAAAAGAATATATTTCCATGCTTTCCATACTTGATCAAAAAAAACCATACATAATGACACAAAAAGAACTGGTCCAATTATTTTATTGGCATTAAATGTATAAAAGGAAAGAATAAAAAAAATAGCGGAAAGGACGAAAAAAAATTTAGTTTTTTTTAATCCCAAAATAAAGCTATAAACACCAAGACAATTGAAAAAAGCAGCTAAATTTGCTTCAATGGCTGCCCGGGACAACTGAATGCTCCAAGGAGAAATGGCAATTGCCAGAGACGCAAACAAAGCAGCTTTGCGTGATCCAAAGAGGATTTTCGCAAGAGCATAAGTTAAAACTATCATGCCGATGCCTGAAAGAGCCGAAGGAAAACGAATCCAAAATGTATTCAAACCAAATAATTTGATGAATAGTGAATCTACGTAGATGTATCCAGGTGGCTTGTAATCACCGAAAGCTATAAATCGAGCTAAAGGCAAATATTCGCCGTGCTCGTCAATCCCCTCTTCTGCAATACCAAAAGCATTATAGCCAAGTGAAGCTTCATCCCAATTCAATGAAGGTGGTATAGCTTCAATCATGAATAACCGTAGACTTGCCCCCAAGATAACTATAAAAACCAGAAGTGGAAGAGTGTATTTCATGTCGATATTTTAATAGTAGCATTCGGGCTCACCCGGAGAACCAGTGGGCAGACCGAGAGCAATATTTTTTCGCTCGAGGGAGGTACAATTTCTAACTAAATAAAACGCGTCGGTTCCATCGAGATTTTTCGTTTTTTCCACATTTTTGAGACCTTTTGATTTAAATTCATCTGCACCTCCCACTATCAAGCTGGAGTCAGGAATCAAGGAACCATCGGGTAGGCTGTCTACGAAATGCCATTTACCGATTCTTTTAACAGCTACCCATCCGTCTGGTGCCTCCTCAATATCAACGCCGTATTTTTTTTGATAGAGAGATGGATCATATTGAGTAAAGAAGAGATAAAATGTATATTGTTTTGTGTCGTATTGAGCCCGAGAAATATAGATATTCTCATACTTATTTTCCATTGAGAATAGTCGGGAGAAAAGAGGCCGATACTCGTAATGACTTCTTTTTGAATAAAGAACACGATATGATCCGAAGTACTTCGACAGCATGACTATGATTCCGGCTAAAGCTAATAAAAAGAATAGCCATAACACCCACTTGAGATGTTGTCGTAATTTAGTCGCACCCAAGCCACTTATGAGCTGAACAGATGGAAAAATGATGAAATAGCGAGAATAGTGACCTACTCCGGTAAAGCTATCAGGAATAGCTGATATTCCTAACCAGAAAAGACATAGCATACCTGCTCTTTTTTTACTTTTAACAATATGGTAAAGACCCACCATAAATATGGGCAATTCCGCGAGTAAAAATAATCCCATGGGGGGCATAACAAACAATGTGGAATCCATACCTGTAATAAAAAGAGTAGTTGGCAGATAATGAGAAAAGTAGTTTTGAATAAATACAAGAGTAAAATCTAGTGTTTTATTATGTATAGCTTTACAAATGAGCGGATTAAGTTCTTTTTGACATGCGGCCCTTTGTTCATTTGTTCTATTCATGACACCTATGTCTTGAGTAAATATAACTTGATTTATTCTTGTACTTCCATGACCATAGACAAAGACTCTGACCAGAGGAAACAATACACAGAGGAATAAAATTGAGGCAAAGATAGTTTTCCAATTCCAAAAAATAATGTATTTACGATATAAAAGGATTAATCCAATGATAAAAAAAATACCGATGATTCGATGCGCAAGGTACCCGTAAAACATAAGGGGGAAAAATATAGCAGAAGGAAAAAACCAGTTATTGTTTTTTAATCCCCGTAGGAAAAAAAAGGTGCCGTAAATCATAAAAAAGGTTGCAAGCGGCGCTTCTATTCCCACTCTTGTCATGCCAAAAAACCACGGGGAAAATGCTAGCAAAAAGGAAGATATTAAGCCAGCTTTTGAATTAAACAAGATTTTGCCAAGTAAATAAACGCCCAGTACACTTCCCAGTGCAAATAGAACTGCTGGAAAACGCACAGCAAATGTTGTCAGACCAAACATGGCAATGGAAGGCACAATGAGATAGGTATATGCTTCCAACCGATAATCACCGTAACCTTTGAAGATAATGGGGTAATCTTTTCCCCACTGATCTTTACCTGTACGAAGTATTGAAAAGGCATCGTATGCCTTTTCAGTTTCATCATTATCAATTCCAGGGGGAATTTCCTCTAATCGGTACAAATGGAGAAAAGATGTAATGAGCAATATTGAAAAAAGAAGCAGTAGAATTTTAATTTTCATATCGTTTTTTAATCTGTGACGGCGTAAGCTACTTTGCCATTGGGATAGTAAACTCGTGCTATATTTCTGCCATCGGTAATTTCTTCACCTACCCCAACGAATAGTGTTTTTTCCGTATATTCTCTTCTAGCTTCTGTCAGGGTGCCTTCTCGCATGAAGATATACTTTCCCATGCTTTTTACATGTTCGTAACCAAACTCATCTGGTCGATAATCTCTTCTCACTGTCTGAAGTAATTTTAAAGAATTATTCTGGTCATAAAAAAGAAAATAAATATAAGCGACATTGGATTTAGGTAAAAAAACCACCCTATCATAAGATACTTCCTCTGTATGAAGGATCGCAACGAGTTCTTTGAATCCATACACCCATTCATCTGCGTAACTTGAATAAAGTACTTTATAATATTGCCCGAGATAAAAGGAAAATTGAACTACATTAATAGAGACTAATAGCATTATCAATATGAAATAGTAAGAGTTATTTCTTCGGTATCGCGAGAAAAAATAAACGACACCCATACCAATAATGACTGTAATCGGAAGGACCGCATTAAATGTTCTGTTCGCCGATGGCGTCATAAAAGTAAGAGAAGCAGGTAAAAAAGAAATCCCCACCAATACCGAAAGGAGAATAAGTAACCTGTGATTTTTTTTCGCTAAAATCCATAATCCGATAAGAAAAAAAACACCGTCTGAAAAATAAAACACACCCATGTTGGGAATTCTAAAAGGGGGCGCAGTGTCCCCAGTTAAAAAAAGGAACTGTCCGTCGAGATGGGAAAAGAATCTTCTTGCAATATCAAGAATATATAAAAATGGTTTATTGTGAAAAAATCTCGCCACAAAGACATTATTTATGCCGTCTTGCGTAGTGGACTCCCAAATCCTAAGATCAATACCGCGGTCATAAAATACACTTATCGTCCGTGCTCTACCTAAAATAACATCAGGTTGTTTGATAAATGCAACTATCAAGGGAGAGAGAAATAAGAGCAAAAAGATAGTGAAGATGGTAAAAAAATGCAATATATTTGTGATCTTTCTCCGATATAAGATGAGAAGAAAGAAAAAAAATAGTGGAACAATAACCCTCATACCATAGTAGCTATAAATAGCAAGAGATAAAGCTAGAGACATGATAATAATATATAAAATTTTCCCTTTCAAACTCTTTAAAAAGTAAATGATACCGATTTCAAAGAATGTGAGCGCCACCATAACAAGCATTGCTGACCTACTTTGATGGAGATGCCAAGGAGAGATTGCCAGTAGCAGACAGATGAGTAATCTTGTTTTCTGAGAAAAACGCAGTTGTGAAGCAATTATCCATGCTAAAGAAACAGATATAATTCCGAGGATAACAGATGGAAATCGAACGGAAACAGAAGACAATCCATAGATAGCAATGAAAGGAATAGACAGATATGTTTGTAGCGGTGGCTTCCAGTCACCAAACGAACGCAATGAAATAGGAAGAAGAACACCGTGCTCATCTTTTCCAGTGTGAAGTAGAGTAAATGCATTAAAGCCTTGATTGGCTTCATCAGTGAATAAACCAGGTGGATATGTTTGGAGAAAGCTCATTCGTAAAATTGAGGCTAAAAGAAGTATAAAAAAAAGGAGCAATCTAATTTTTATCATTTAATAATGAATGACAAATGGTAAATAGTGTTTGTGGAAGTAATGGAAGAAATTCATAAATTCATAAAGAAAAAAAATCACATAGATAGATACCATGACAATGGAGAACTTTCTATGCCCAGAATGTAAGATATACCTATATACAGCAGATAGCCCCAATGAAAGAATCATTGCACCATAAGGAATAAACACAAAACTATGCCGTCCACCAAGCAGGTTGTCGTTTACCAAAATGAGAATCAGCCAAGGAAACAATGAGCGACAAAGATTGTGCATACTTTTTTTTTGAATAGCTGAATATATCCCTATAATAAAAAGGGGCAAAGAAGAGGCATAAAAAATGCCTATAGGATTTGAGTTATTTATATAAAAATTACGAAAAAAAAGAGATTCAAAGGAAAATATGCCAAATAACGTAGATAAGATTTCTTGATGGCTGGGAAAACTTAAATAATTACTTATAAAGAAGCTTGGATAAACTAATTTGACAGCGAAAATCGTACATAGAGGTATAAATATAAGGGTTTTTATTTTCTTAAATCGCATATAGACATAGGTAGAGAATAATATCACTAAAGAAAAGAAGTGAAGATCTGAAAGATGCACGCTTTGCTGCACAAACCATGGTGCAGAGATATAAAAAATCAGAGCCAACCAAATAGCATTATTTGGCCACAAAAATAACCGGAGTATTAAGAGGATAAAAGCGCCACTCGCACAAACCCAAATAAATCTAATAAGAGTTGGTCCAATACCACCATAACTATATAGTGTTATAAAGAGTGATATGAGAATAAAGAAAAAAAAGAAGCGGAGGTAATTATTTTTTAATTTATCCCAGCAATTTTTAAAAAAAACTTTTTGGTACTTGAAACTGTTCATTGAAAAATATGAATTTTAAATAAAATTCGGGTATTGTCAGGGGTATTTATTGTTCCTGCACCATCAGTCTCTTCTGGCCTACCAATATAGAGAGTTTTAAGAGGAACAATACCGTTTCGAAGTCTTTCCTTATCTAAATCTAAAGATCCAAAATAAAATTTTCCCATATTGACGAGCTTCCTATCAGCTATTGTGACCGGATTCGCAATTGCCTCTCTATATCTGATGGGATCGAATTTACCATAAAATGCGTAAGCAAGGGCAGAACCACTATAATAATCGGATATAAATATATGGTCGTATTGAGCTTCGCGCTCAAGACCATAGTGGATAGCCGACCAATTTTCCCATCCCCACCAGGTAGCAGCATAGTTTGGATATTCAAGATGGTAAGTTAAGAGTGTTCGTCCAAGAGAAAAAGAATATAAAAATACGATTGCAATGAGTAGAGCACTACTAAAAAAAAGAAATTTTTTATGGACTTCTGAAATTAAATAGATGACCCCAAAAGAAGTAAATAAAAAAGGAGCAGGAAGCATGGCTAAACTCCTTACGCTAAAAGACCGTCCAACTAATGCCGTAGGAAGGGGAGCAAGTAGCAACCAAAAAAAAACAAATATTGCAATTCTATTTCGTCGAGACAAAAGAAACCCAATTCCTAATAATACAAAAGGGAGATCGATAAGATAAAACATGCCCATATTTCCCGTAAAGTACCTGAGACTATTATCCCCATAGAGAAACCAAAAATTTAGAGAAAAGTGTTCAAGGTAATCATTTTTTACTTGTCGCAGCCAAATGACTGCTTTATTGTGAAATACGTATTTCAATTTGTCTGGTAAACTAGATGTTGCCCTTTCCTGATTCACAACTTCACCAATTTGTTCTTCCTTGTGACCTTGCAGTTTCGTAAACCTGGCTAAACCTTGATCAAAGACCGTTAGCTTAATCAGAGGCATTGCGAATATGCTAAATATGACGATGAAATAGAGTAATTTTTTTACTCCCCAAATTTGAATTTGTTTACGAGACATAAAAAGTAAATACAATATAAATAAAGGAACCACTACACGGGGTGTGAAATAGGTATACAGGCTTAGAGCAAAGGAAATTGAGCTTAGAATTAGCTTCCATATCTTTCCCTTACTAGAAACATAAAAATAAATGCCCAGCAAAAAAGGGAGTTGGGCAATAGTTGCTTCAAAAAATCCTCGAGAAAGATGAGTATGCCAGGGAGAAATTGCCATAAAAAAAGCAACAAGCAAGCCAATTTTTTTGTTACCTAAAAATTTTCCCATCAGGTAACTGGCAGCGACGGTGGCTGTCCCAGCTAACACAACGACTAGTCTAATAGAAAAAGCGTTCAAATCAAAAATGCGGATAAAAGGAACAAGTAAATAAACAGGAACAGGTGATTTGTAATCTCCAAAAGAGCGAAATTGCAAGGGATGAAGTTCGCCGTATTCATCGGCTCCAGTCAACATAACACTGTATGCATTCCAAGCGAATGCTATCTCATCACCATAGACGCTAGGAGGATTTGATCCAACATTGTACACACGCAGAAAAAATGCGAGGAAAATAGTAAAGAGCAAAAGAATCTTATACATAGAATCTAATTTTAACTTTTTTTGTCTTTATAATCCAAACTACGCAGACAAGTATCAAAAATATTGCCGTACCCAAACTACCCTTAAGTCCTCGATAAAAAGATTCTGGTTCATAGCTGAAACGCACAATGTGCTTACCCTTTGGAATGAGTACTGCACGAAATGCAAAATTAGCGCGATATATTTGTGTTGCGGTACCATCAATAAAGGCTTTCCAACCTTGATTATAAGAATCTGTCAAAAGCAACCATTGAGACGTACCAGTCTGTATTTCAATTTCGCCAGTATTTGCGCCATATTTGAGAATTTTTACAGTAGAAGAGGGATCATCTGCAGTATCTGCCAATCTATCGGACTCAATAACTATTTGTTTTGTTGGATTAAATGTCGGTTTAAAGAGCGCGTTTAAAATATCTTGTTCGCTTTTTAAGATGATTGCGCTGGGCACCAATAATGCTCGAGGTAACCGGTTTTTATATTCGAGGATCTCTATGCCAGAAATTGTAGCAATAGACGAAAATAACGAAGAGGGTAAGGCCATTTTTTTACGATCTTCATTAGATGAATCTTTAAATGCCTTGTATAAAATATATTTGGTAGATGTGAGTTGCAGCAGACGAAGTCTTGAAAAGTTCTCTTCGAAGAGCTTGCTGCTATTCCCTTTGTATATTCCAACATCGGATCGAGATAAATCTTTCTCTGACCAAATACCATCTGTTTCAGAAGTTTTCAGTAACTGTGCATATCTTCTATCCGCAAGAGAGTCATAGCCCTCCAGGCTGAAAACTTTCATTTGAGAAGCTATATTATTTTCTATTGCTGCATCTCCCACCGACCAGAATCTATTTAGACCGGCATTTTTTTTGAGAAAAGAAAAAATTTGATCATCCGGGTATAAAAATGTGCGATTTGAAAATGCTGTAGTCTTTTGAAAAAAATAATATATTTGTCCTATGCATATAAGAATAAATATTATTGCACCAACTCGTTTAAGATGACCTTTAAAAAAACAGATAATTATTACGCTAGCAGAAATAACTAGGAGTAAAATGGGAGGTAATGAATTTCTGAAAGCAACATCGGCCCATTGCATAATGAAGTTTTTGGGAACAAAACCAGATTGTCTCATTGTCCATAGCCATTTGATTGTAAAAAGATAGAGTATTGAGAAAAATAGCAGAACTATAATTATATGTAAGCCTTTTTTATAATTTTTAACATCCATCCATAATTTCAAACCGTATGAAGCTAAAATACTAAAGCAAAATAGTGGAATAAAGAGAATTCTGTTTGATATAGATGTTGATAGAACGGGGATACCGGAAAAAAAAATCCAGCGACTAAAAGGTGTGTCGAGGGCAAAAAGCAGACTACAAATGCCAAGTAAAAGAAAAAAATACTTATCCCTGTTTTTAACATCAACCAGTAGATAGTAAGCGAAAAAAAGCATAGTTGGGAGTGCAAAAGAGTATGTATGTTCATAAAAACTACCTCCTGATACTATGCCAAAATGATTCCACGTACCGGAGTTGCCAAAAAAATCAGGAATAATGAGCTGTATGAGAGAATAAGGAGGAAGTAGATACCCAATGAGAACGGATTGCATATTTACAATATTGCGCGATGAAAGTGTATACATTTCATATAGTGGCAATGTTTGAAAGAGCGTCAGAAATAAAGAGCATATAAAAGCGGCACTTCCTACCAGCATGAACATGATTTTTTTTCCAATTTTATTAAAGGATGTCATGCCCATCCATAAGAGATAGAAGAAAAAAAGGCATAAGACATAAATTGTCATTTGAACATAGCCTGATAATATTGTCATGCATAAACTAAACAACAGGATAATCCACCAACGAAGGCGGAATGAAATGACAAGCTTATCCAAAGCAAACAGTATGAGTGGTAACCAAAGCACTGCATGAATGGCAGTAACCACTTCCTGATTCCATGCAATAAAGAATGTGCAAAAACTAAAGGAAAATGCACCAAAGATACTTGGCAACAAACTTTGAAGACGATTTTTTAGATAAAGGTATGTGAAAAAATAGCAAAAAAAGAATCCAGAAATGGTAAAAATGATCCAGAGGTTTTCTTGTGAAAAGAATAATCCGAAAACTTGAAGAGGATAAAAAGCCGCCGATTGCGATTCTGCCGCAAGGGGTAATCCTGAAAAGTTATACTGATTCCAAAGAGGAACTTCACCTTTTTTCCATGATGTTCTGACTAAACCCATATAGGGATATCCTATTCGAAGAGTATCGTAGCCTCCACCTTGTTTCGTAGGAACACCCTTTCTATATTCCCCATCCGCGGCAAACTTCCAAGGAGAATAAAATGATACTAGAAAACTAGCGTTTAAGGGGAGTTCATTTTTGAACCAAACAGGATAATAGAATACCAATAAAATCGCAAAAATAAAGCCTAACGCTATAATATGGTCCTTATACCTTTGGAGGTGTAGAAATCCTGTGAAAGACATTTTATTTTAGTCCTCCTTATTATTTTGCTCTTTCATGGTAGGTGGAATCACTCTCCATATTCGATATGCGACTCGTTTTTCAGGAAAAGCAAGAATATCTTTGCCTCTAGGAAAAACTGTGTAAAGCGTTGGATAATAAATTTCCTTTGTCACGGTTTGACGGTCAGGGTATTCTCCTCCCTCGGCTACTAAAACAGCATTTACCCAGGGTTTAGTATCTTTTTCCCAATCAATGGGTCGGAATTGATATTTTTTGAAACTTTTTGCTCTTCGCCATCCTTCCGAATCTGCAGGATATCTCACTAAATTACTCCATACGTCTTGAGGTGGTATTTGTTGGTAAAAAAGGAGAAAAGCGTACATACTCTTCTCTGTCTTGGTTATAACTATATAATCGGTATCTTTTTCAACACTCGATAAGTAATCGAAAAGACTCTTTGCTTCTGCCTCCCAGGCGTGAGCATAGATAATGGGAAATCGGAAATAATAAGCAGAAAAGTAATATGCCGCAAGCCACAGGTAACACATGATCAATATGCATACCAATCCATATGATACACGTTTACCTCTTTTTTTTAGATTTCCATACAGCGTTAGCCATCCTAAGGCAATAAAAATGATTGTTGGAGAAATTAGGAAGTGCGCTCTACCAGCGTAGGAATCCGGAGGGTTAATGGTTAGAGATGCACAAAGTATCGTAATCACCATCCATCCAAATAGAAGCTGGAAAAAATGATTTCCACGCCTGATCTCTTTCCAGCAGGCCACCAATCCGACAAATAAACCGATGATTTCAATTAAATAAAACTGTCCCGTTGTTCCTATTCCAGCACCTCCTGGACCTGCCCCTGTAACAAAATAAAATTGAGGCGACAAAGCCGTAAGTATATTTTTAAGGTACTCGTAGCCAATAAGAAAGGGACGGTTAAATAAAAGGGGACCTAAAATTGCGACCGGGCTATTTAGTATATAGCTCCGAAATTCTACCAGCCGACCTGTTACATAGCTACTCGTTATGATTATGGCTTGTTGTGGAGCTGAAATTCCTCCTGGATCAAAAAAAGTAATCAGAAAAGGCAACAAAAAAATAAATCCGTACATGAGGGCAAAAAAAATAGTTTTTCGAGAAAATTTACATAAGGCCGATCGATAAATAATGACGAAAAATACAAATAGGAGTGGCGAAAGTAGACGAGTCATACTGTATGTATAGAAAGCGAGGAAAAAACTTGTGATAGTTAGGAAAAACCATAGTCGGGATTTTAATGCTCTCAGAAAACAATAAAAGGCGAGGGTAAGAAAAAATAGACCTATACATACTTCGTAAACAGCTCGCGAGTGATACAGATGCCACGGGTTAATAGCTAGTAGCAATGCTGAAATTTCAGGAAGCCATGTTTTTTTTTCTTTTTCATCCCTTATACCTTGTTTTACCAGGTAAAAAAGGATAACTACCGTAAGCGATCCCAGAAAAGCGTACGGAAATCTTGCTCCCAAAGAAGTCATGCCAAATAATCGGATAGAGGGCCCAGTCAAATATATGATGACAGGTAATTTCTGGTCACCTAGTGCTTCAAAATACACAGGAAGAAGTCTACCGTGTTCATCACGCCCGGTTAACACAACACTGTACGCATTATATGCTACAGAAACCTCATCACTTCCTAAGCCAGGAGGTAAAGTATTTAACTTATTAAATCTGAGGAAAAAAGCGAGAATAAAAATACATACGATGATACATTTTCTTAATGTAGGCATGTGAATTTATCATCGTTTAATTGGATAAAAGTATATTGCAGCATAAAAATCTCACAGTACAGTATGCGCCTGAAACTACAATATGATAAATCTTATTTCGTTATTGCTATTATAGTGTAAACTGTCCATAGTCTCAATGAATATGAAAAATAAATTGATTGTCGTTTTCTTGATGATGTTGTTAATCTTCTCTGTGGGGATAAGGTTTTATAAAATACCCTACGGCCTCTTTTTTGGACCAGAACAGGGACGCGACTTGCTGGTTGTATCAAACATGCTCAATCACGGAAAGCTGACGTTGATTGGACCAAAGACAGACATTCCTGGAGTATTTCATGGCCCTATTTATTATTATATTTTGACTCTTCCATTTTTTCTTTTTCAAGGGAATCCTGTAGGAATTATCTTTTCCTTGATCATCATCCAATCACTATCACTACTTTTATTCTTCCAGGTAGGCAAGAAGTTGTCATCGGTATATTTGGGTATTAGCGCATCAATGCTCTACGCAATATCACCTAGATCTATCGATTATGCTCGGTGGCTCTCCAATGCCTCACTCGTCCCCTTCTTTTCCTTACTTACTTTATTTTTTCTTCTTAAAGTCATTGAGAAAAAAAATCATTATTTTTATGCGCTTGCACTATCTGCTGCGATACTTGTGCATTTGGAACTACTGAATTTAGTTTTTCTTATATTTATCATACCTCTATTGATAATCCACACAAAAATCAAACTTTCCATTAAACATGCCCTATTTTCAAGTATTCTTTTTGTCATGTGTTTGTCTACATTCGTAGTATTTGACATACGCCATCAATTTATAATGTCTAAGAATATTTTTGCTTCAGTTCAAAGCGGCGGTTTTAAAACTTCACTATCGGATTCAATGAGAGAAACTACAGAACGATTTACTGAAGAAGTAACCAAATACGTTGTTCCAAATGTTCCTATGCTTGCCTCTTATATCTTTCTCACAGGAGTATTTTTAATAGTAGCCAGGGGTGAGAAAAAAAAGGTTTTATTTAGTCCCCTATTTTTTTGGGTTGGTGTACCCTTTTTTTTGCTTGCTTTTTCCAGACACAGTGTCTTGAATCATTTTTTCCTTTTTAGTAGTCCTGCGATATTTCTCATAGCAGCGCTTGCAATTATACAACAAAAAAAATATTTCACATTATTACCTATCATAATTTTTTGTGTAGTTTTACTGAATAATTATTTTACCGTTCGATCCCTAAAACCCTGGGGAATAACAATAGGACAAGAAAAATCAGTCATAGATTTTATATATAATACAAGCAAGCGACAAAACTTTAGATACGAAGCATATACTATACCCTATTTTTGGAATGACGCATGGCAATATATGTTTCAATGGTATGGAAAAAAAACCTATGCCATTGAGCCTACGGAAACTGATGTAAAATATGTCTACTTCATATGGGAAAGAGAGCCGACCATATATCAGAAAGATTGGCTCGACCGTCAGGTAGAACAATATGAAAAGACTGATGCATCAGCTATATTTGGAGAGGTCCACGTAGAAAGAAGGGAGTCAAAGAAATCACATTAATTTGGAAACAATTATCCCGCCATTGGCGCCATTTTCTCTAAATTCTTTGCCTTCTAAAGTTCTTTTATCGCGAATTTGTATTTGATATATTGAAGTCTTTTTTTCTTTGCTTCGGTTAATTTTATTAAAATCCATCAAATAATCGAATCCATATTGGAGACCGAGTTCTGTATCGACATTCACTGTCACAGGAGCATTCTCGGCTTTATCCTTTATATATCTTACTGCCTTCTGTTTAATAAACAAATTGTAGGGGTTTAATGCTTGAAGCATAAAGAAAAGATTATAGGAAATAAAAAGTGCAAAAAATAAGAGTACGAATAATTTCCCCTTAGGTACAAAATTAACGGCATTGACCATATCGGAGACTATGAAAAAATACATCGGCAGAAGAAAGTAAAAGTAGTAATCTGGAATATGACCATAGTATAAACTGAACAGTAGGAGTGTCGTCAAAAATATAAGTCCTACTATCTGATAGGAATAATTCTTTTTTATATTCAATACAACCCATAAAACAGGCAACCAAAATAATAAGGTCGAAAGTAAGCCTTGTGGACCAAACAATAGTGACGAGAATACCGAAAAAAATATTCCTAATACTTTGGCGAGGTTTTCAAAATAGGATATATTTGGGTGCACTGTGTTAAAGAGTAAAAAAATGCCCTTTGCTAAAAGAAAATTGTGCCTTAGATCAAAAAAAACCATGGGGAGTGCAAAAAAAAGGACTATCAAAGATGAAATCAAATAGTCATACCAAATAACGCCACGTATTCCTTTCTGCCGAAAGAGCAAAATAAAAAAAATAGGGAAAAAAAATAAAAGGGTAAAGTGTATATGCAAAGTTAAACCCAGAAGTAGAGCGATAAGATAGATATAGCGGCGGCTTTTTTCCAAACGAAAAAGAAAATAGAAAAAAAATAAACCAGCCATATAGAGAAAATTGATCGGTGTCGGTATGAAGGCTTTTTTCCAATACGCAAAAGTAAATACGCATAGTAAGGCTGCAAACAGTCCTATTCTTTCTCCTTTGATTTTTCCGATGCAATAATACGTTAATGGACCTTGAAACGATAAGATTAAAACTGTGAACAAATTAAGTCCAATAGGATGTCCGCCAAAAACCCAATAGAATAAAGCCGCAACGTAGGTATAAAGAGGACCAACAAATAACCCATCTATTGACGCAGGTATACCGATGAGCGTAAGGTTGTGCTTGAAAACAATTTCGGTAAACTGTTTAGCATAGAACTCTTGATCAGCATCAAAAGAAGCCATAGCGGGCAACTTGTACAGGTACAAAAGCAATGAAAGAAACACAAGACTACTTCCAACTAGCAATTGTCTGCGCTTCACAAAAAACATAAATATATTGTAGCATTTATTTTTTTCTAGAGCATAAATAGCGATATCCTATGTCACAAATCCAAATTAAGACTTTTTTACATTTCTCGATATTTTTTTTAGCTATTGTTTTATTATTTTTTCATTTAGGACGAACGTATTTAGTCAGCTTTGATGAAGCATATTATGCCGTTATGGCAAAAGAAATGGTAAAAAACCATGATCCTTTGACATTGACCTTTGGTGGAGAGAAATTTTTTGCAGCAAGCCCCATGTATATTTGGCTTGAAGCATTGTGGTTTAAATTTCTGGGAGTAAGTGAATTTGGGGTACGTTTTTTTTCCGCCGCCAGCTCTTTCCTACTTCTTTTAGCAGTTTACTATTATCTTAAAATAACTAAGGTCCCTGAAATATTTCCTATTGTATTTTTAGTTTTATTTTCTATTCCAAAATTCCTTTATCTTTCTAGGATAGGTAATGTCGATGCGACTTTAACTTTATTTACTACAGTGAGCTTTCTTGCGGCGGAATTAGCAATAATAAAAGCCATGCCAAAGATGCTACTGTTGTGGGGAACATCAGCGGCACTTGCTTTTTATACAAAGGGCATATTTGGTTTATTTCCAATAGCAACTCTTCTATTGTTCATTCTTATATTTAGAAGATCACTGCTACGATCGAAGTATCTCTACCTTGGTCTGCTCATTTTTTTTCTTTTTATTATACCCTGGAATTTTTTTCAAATATATATAAATGGAAAAGATTTTCTTCAGGGATTTTATGGTGGATATATGGCAACGAAGTTTGCTCCTATTTCTCTTTACAATCGATTCTGGTGGTTTGCAAGCCTTTGGCAGGCTATGAAACTTTGGTTTCCGGTTAGTCTGTTTATCTTGCTATATGGAATCTATAGTAAAAATTTGAGGAGTCGCATGCTCTTCCTAGTATTTGCAATACTCCTATACTGCTCACTGCTTTCCTTTGTTCGAACACAAAACGACTGGTACCTGATGCCTGTATACCCTCTTTTTGCAATGGTTATTGCTTGCGTTTTTTATACATTTTTCCAGCTCCCCAGATTTACCCATCTGAAACCATTTTTTTTAGCTTTCATCGTTATCATAGCAGTTTTTCAGGACGTTCATTATTTTAACCAATATGTACTTCCTCAAACTACTGACGCGCAAGTAAACATTCTTAGGAGAGCCGAAGAGATTTCCAAACCTGGTCAACCAATTCTTCTTGATGACTATTATTTTCCCGTAGCTACATTTTATTCTTCCCAAAGCATTATTGCCTTGCGAGCCAACAGAGATCCCTCTGCTGCGGTACCAGCCGAACTACTCAATAAAAAACTGTCGCAAGGAAGTGTTGTGTTGTCGAATTCTACAACTCTTGAAAGTCTCCGTATGGCCAGCGTGTACTCACTTGTGATCGAGAAAGAAATTGGAGAGCTTATTCTACTGCGTCCGGTGACGCCTAAAATCTAAGTATAGTGTATAGAGTTTATAGTGCACTTGGAATTTCAACACCAATATTTCCATATTTAATTAAAGATTGTTCATCAGCTGGAATTTGTATGTTGTAGGATGGAAATTTGTAATTAGTTACCTCATCAACGCCATAAAGACTAAATAAATATCTGAATCCATCTAAGTAACCGTAGGCATGTTTGTCAATAAAATTAACTGAAAATTTTTTTCCTGCAGAGTGATCGATGATAAATCTGACGGCCTTATGCTTGTTTTCATAACTATATGGATTTTCATATTGCCAACGCCATAATAGAGATCGAGCGCAAAACACAACAAGACAGAAAATAACTGCAAATTTCATTCCCTTTATATGCATTATTCTATTTATAAAATTACTCAAGATGAGAACATAACAGACGAGAACAGGCAAAAAATAATACAATTGTAGTTCGCCTTCGCGCGTCGCAGCAGCCACATCACCGAGGAAAAAGGTAAATGCAAAGAGGTAGATAATAAAAGGCATGAGGAGGATAACTGCCAGATTTCTCTTCTGTATGTTTTTTTGCCATACTTGAGGTATAAAATAAATTATCGGTACTAAAACAAGCCATGAAAAAACGTTTAAACTAACGAAATCAGTACCCCGAGAAAAAAGATTCAAAAATTCTTGGACCATATGTGATAGTACATAAACTAATTTTCCTGGCATTTCAGTTAGAAGAGTTGTTGATGATCTTTTTTCCATTGAATGGAGCATCAAAGATAGATTAATAAACCCGTGTCGTAAATCAAATAAGAGAAGCGGTAAGAATGTAATACCTAAAAGAATAAATGCACTAAAAATAAATTTTAGGCTTTTGAGGTGAATCTTACGCCTGACATATAAAGACAAATAGACAAGCATAGGAAAAAGAAAAATTATGGTAGGATGAGCCTGCAGAAGAAGACCAAATATTACCGCAGCAAGTACTAAGAAGACTGGTTTACCCTTTATAACTTTGGAAGCGCAGAATAATAGCAGAAGCATAAGATAAAATATATGAAATGGATTCCATGGCATTCGTTCAATTTCAGACAAATAGAATGAACCTGCATGTACAGCTGCGGCAATAATAGCTACCTGCTCATTAAAATATTCTTTGGCCACAAAATATAGGATAATTGTCGTTAATGCACCTATAAACCCACCGAATACGATTGGACCAATGGGGTCAAATTTCGCTACTACCAAAGAGGGAAGAAAGAAATAGTAATGGTACGGACCGATAAAAAACTTTAACCTACCTCTACGGATATCTGGACCAATGAGTGTGGGCTTATGTTCGGCAACTATTCGCCGCATCTCCCAGGCATCACGATCCTGGTCAAAATTAAAAAAAGATCGTTGGATGCCATAAAGCCTCATGAAAAAGGCGAAAAAAAAGATTATTGTAATTACTATTTTTTTTGAAACTAAAAATTTTTTTAGTGATTGAGTTATTTTGATACTAGCTCCTCTCCTTTAAAAAGACTAAGGCAGTAGGATTTATTTTCCCAACATAATGTATTACTTTCCGCTGGTTTTCTCTTATTTTCATTTAATGAAAAATCCTGGATTTTTCCGATATATAATCCGGAAGGATCAATGGGTTGGACTTGTAGATATGCTCTAAAATCTTTTATAAAATGGTAATTTCCAATGATACTATCCGATCCAAATATTGAACCGTTTTTGGTACCGCCGCTTGCCAAATAAACATCCGGATCAAATTTTGTCAACCAGAGAAAGTTAATATATGGAATGCTCGGAATAGTAGCATCTATATAGATCTGTTGATGAGGCTCTATTTTCTGGGTAACTTTGAATATTTCTTTTAGATGTTGAGACCATACAAGTTGTTGCTCATTTGGTAAAAGCAAAAAAAGGCTGTGGAAAAATAATAATAGAGAAATCGTCACGGCTAATGAAAATAGAAGGGTCACCATCGTTGTCAAAGTTTTTTTTTGTGCATCTTGTAAACTTTTCCGTATAGACAAAAATCCGAACGCTTCCAAAATAACAAAAGAAGGATTCCAAAGTGTCACTCTTGTAGGCGTAGGAGAGAATGAAACGGGAGAGATGATTGCTGCCGGCAACGGTGTTATTGCGAGAAGAAGCAGTAAGAGAGCTGAACTCTTTTTTGGCATTTTTTTTTGAATAAGGCATACCAATCCCAGTGGAAGCAACACCAATTCGTATGCAAATAGTAAACCTATATTGGGAATTCTGTAAAGAATTGGCTGAGATAAAGGTGAGACAAGAAAACCTAAAGAGACGTATGAGAGATAGCTCCAAACAAAATAGTATATCGCCAAAATCCTACTGTTATCCAAAAGAGCCATAAATTTACCAATGTATGAACCATAAGTTGTTTGATCTAAAAGACTTCTTCCGTGAGATAGTTGGGCTATAGAAGAAAAATCACCGAAGATACTTAAACTTGCTCCCCTTTGAAGCCCTTGGAGAAATATCGATGAATAGATTGTTGGAAGAATCACTAAGAATAATATAAGTGCCACAACTATTTTCTTCCATTTTGCGAGGAAAGAAAAATTTTTATAGTGGAGTGCAACGGTAAGAATCCCTGCTAGCGGCGCAATGATTTTAAAACTATGGTAAGTATTCATCGCTAGTAGTAAGAACATGAAAGCAATTATATAATTGCGCAAATTTCTACATAGTAATCCCCTCCAAAGATACAGTATCATTGCTAAAATAAAAGTTGTTCCTAAATTTGTCTCCAAGCTAAAACGTGAAAAGAAAAGATGCCACGGAGAAACGCCCAAGAGAAAAGCAGCCAGTGTCGCTACCTTTTCTTTTGAAACAAACGACACGGAGGGAGCAAGAATAGATCGTACAAGAAAGTATAAAAAAATTACGCCAAGTGTTCCAAAAAAGGCTGAAGGCAACCGCACGGAAAAATCATTAATCCCAAAGATTGCTTCAGATGCAACAGTTGTATACGCCATTACTGGAGGCCTGAAGTCATCAAAAGATCTCAATACCATAGGCAGCTTAATACCATATTCATCTTTCCCTGTCTTTAAAAGTGAGAAAGCATTATATGCCGTGGAAACCTCATCCGGATTAAGAGCCGGGGGGAATAAATCAATATACGAAATTCTTAATAAGAAGGTGAAGCAAATGACAAAGATAAAGATGACACGTTCTGGAAAAAAACTGAAAATAGCATGTTTTTGTGGCGTAAATACATTATTGGTATGCATTTTATTAGTCAAATAGTGGCCCACTTTCATCTTGCAACTAGGACTATGGCTTTACTACCATTTGGATAATTTATCGTTTTGATTGGCTTTATATCCTCTGGAAACTCTTGGGGAAAACCTACATAGAGAACATTTTTTTGGCTATCTTCGATAAATTTTTCCTTAGGGGGTAGCGGATGAAATTCGTATTTATCGAACCTGTTTTCTGTGGCGGTCCAGCCCCCACGGACTGTTCCACCATGAGATAAATACGTCTCGGGATTGTAACGAAGATAAAAAAGGTAAAAAAGATGCGGATCATCAAGGGAGGTAGAAACAATGACTTTTTCGTACGCCCCCTTCAATTGCTCCGAAAGAAGAGCACTTTCTTTCCTGCCATAGCGCCAAGACTCTGCTTCCTCATAATTAAGATGTACAAAATATTGATGACAGAAAAGTCCGATATTAAATATCGTTAAAATTATGATTAATCCTATACAAAATAGTTTAAAGAATTTTGAAATTTTTTCGGTAAATGAGAGAAAAATTACGACTCCAAAACTTGCGATGAATTGTATGGTCGGCAAAACCAAGATGCCTCGTAAATAACTAGGAACATCCCATGTTATCACTGCGGGTATAAAACCTACGAAAAACCATAGAGGAATAAGTATTGATTTACGGTCTAAATTTTTAAGTAAGTAGACAAAGCCAAGCAAAATAAATATACTTTCTACCATAGATACAACACCTACCTCTGGAGCATGATGACTTTGAATTCTTGCATCGTCTCTTCCAAATACCGCAGAGCTTGGATCTATATGTTTCCTAAAGTTAGTTAAAACATTCATTAAAGATTCATAATTAAAAGGAATAAGTCGCCTATTGTGGAAAAATCTCCCGGACTCTCCGTGTCCTAAATTTTCATCCATTAACATTTTAGATGCAGATTGTTGGGTATAAACAGGATCACTAAATATATTTAATACTCTAAACCTGATTTGAGCTTCTCGCGATATGATTGCTGGAAAAATTAAAATAAACAAGACTAAAAAAATCGATAGGAATGTCACAGAATACTTATTTCTAAACTTTTTAAGATCGTAATTAAACATGAATAAAAAAAATATTAAAACTGGTACTACAAACCTTGCCGCGTGGTATGTGAGAAGGGAGCATCCTAAAGATATTCCTGCAAAAAGAGAAAAAAGTATTGATGTCCGACTCTTGAAAAAGAATAATAAGCCAGCAACCATCCAAAATAAGCTCAAATTGGCTTCAAAAGCGCCACGACTAAATTGAACATGCCATGGAGAAACAGCGAGCAAAAAAGCACTAATAAGAGATATTCGTATGGAATATTTACGCCCATCCAGTATGGTTTTGAGGAGATAGTAGGTTATAATTATGGTCAAAACTCCCATAAATGCTGAAGAAAGCCTTACGGCAAAAGCATTTAACCCAAAGAGAAGGAGAGGGGGAATCGTAGAATACACATAGAGAGCGGGCTTATAATCGTCAGATGATCTCAAGGTAAGAGGCAGCAACTTGCCAAATTGATCTCTCCCCGTATGTAAAAGCGAATAGGCATCATAGCCAAGTCCCACTTCATCCCTATTGAGACTCAATGGTGTTCCACCAAGATCAAAAAAACGCAGGCTAAAGGCAAGAAAAATTATAAAAAACAATAGAAGTCTCATTCTATATCTGACCATAAAACTTTTTTTTATTTAATTGAAACAACGGTAGAGCAAATACGCCTGACTTAAAACTTCTTTGTTGTATGCTTCAGTATAGCCGTTTCTTCTATCTTCACGTTCCTTTTCTGTTAGTAAACGCCTTTTTTCTACACGAAATTCCCCAAACGATTTTTCGTCAACTTTATCGGAAATATAATTTTCAATTTTAGTAAACAGTTCGGAAGCATGAGGAGGCATACCGAGTAAGGGCTCAAAGATTAAGAATTTGAGCGGTGGTTTTAAAGTATTTATGGGTAGATTACCTAAAAGGCCAGTTTGATCAGAACCGCTCCACGAAGGCAAATATTCATATTTCTTTTTACCATACGTTTCATAAAGATAAGCCCAAGTAGTATTTATGAAAAGTGGATTAGTAAGAGTGCAAATACTGAAAGGCTGACCTTTGGCTTCGTGGTATGTATAATCCATAATTTTTTTTTCATAACCATAGGTCATCACACGCTGTACTGAAAAAATAAATGAACCATCCTGGGCATGTACTAAATCAAAACGCATGTTTAAAAACATGAGTGATGCGAAAATAAATATTCCGAGAAATCTGGTCTGCTTATTTCTCCATAGAGCATCTAGAGCATACGCGGTGAGAAAAATTAGACTCACGGAAACTCCCACGAAGCTGAATTCAGAGTTGAGCGCACCTGAAGAAAAGATGAACATAGGAAAACTTGAAAATAGCCATAGCAAAAGAAACATATGAGGAGAATTTTTTGAGGACTCGTGTCTATGCTGATAAATGAGTACGACTGCTAAAATGGCAACGAGGAATGCGACCGTGGAATTGAAAGGTACAATGGTATGAAAAACAACGCTCACAAATCGATCTAGGTATCGGATGAGAAAGTTTGATACAGAGTCATATGTGCCACTCTGTGAAGATAGAAAAACTCTAAAAGCGTTAATCGCCTGAAAATGGAACTTGAATTCGGCTAGAATAAGAGGTAGATCGATGATGAATGCCATTAAAATACCTCCAAATAACGATCGTTTAGATGAACGCGGATGATATATAAAAAAAATAATAATAGGCATGGCATACAGATATATAAGAAAAAATTGAAAGTGCAAACATAACGCAATCATGACTAAAGAAAAAGTTAAACCATTCTTAAACCCTTTAATCCATGCCCATAATGCCACAAATACCAAAAGAACGGTGAGAACGCCCAGTGAGGGATTGGAAAGCCATCTGGCATACTGAACAATTTCAAAAGAAACGGTATAGAGCGCGCTTGCGATAAGAGCTAATCTCCAATTTCGAAAGAAGAACCACGCTGCATAAAAAACGATAAATATCCCCAATGCATTAAAAACAGCAAGCATGCTAGTAGTTACAACAGGATCATCAGAAAGCGCCAGCGGTAAAGCAATAAGGTAGTAGTAGCCAACGCCATGATTTACTCCAGGAATGTCCGTTTCAGGACCAAGGAGTTTAAGATCTCCATTCCTAATTATAGATCGAGAACGATATGCATCTCTCGCTTGGTCGTATCCAAAAATTAATCCTTCATCTATACGATAAAGTCGAAGTACAAGACCAAATAAAAATAGGAGGACAACTCCAAAAAGAACAATTTTAGGAATGCTATTGGTTTTATGTTCAAGCATAGCTGGTTTCTTTTTTAAATGGTCTGACAATTAATTCATCTTGTAAAATCCAATATTTCTGCACCTTATCTCTATGCTTGCTGATTGAAAAAAATAGACCCACGGCA